>OBLW0100000686.1_pt1 | contig 28768 bp, 19 predicted proteins | sample 1520161 | NCBI WGS metagenome assembly OBLW01 (sample SAMEA3539309, study PRJEB22396) | soil metagenome | biome: tundra; feature: field; material: soil | place: USA | collected 2010-05 | depth 0.15 m
CGCAGATCGCTTTCATGATCGATCAAAGCCACAACCTGAAAGGCAAAATGGAAGCCATGGTGCAAACCGTTGTGACAGCGCAGGAACTATGGCTGAAAGCTGCGTTTGTGGATCATCAGAAGCTCGAGCGGCTGCAGGATCAATGCGAGTTGGTGGCAGCGGAAGAGCTGTTCCGCGGCGCATTTTGGACCGATGTGCGGCCGCTGCTGCGGGAGTGGCGGAAGATGCGGGGACTGCCTGAGGATCCACTGGCAGCGTTGGCGGAGAGTGGATACGTGCAGCGCATCAGCGCGGAGCGCGGCGGGAAGATGGCACCCGTCACTTCGTACGCTTAGAATTGAGATCAGTCCAAGCAAACTGGCAGCCACGAGCGCACGGAGGAACGGCAGGTTGGCTAAACCGAAGCTGAAGCGGCTGTATCTGATTCCGATCCTTTCCAAGGCTCTCGATGTTCTGGAACTGCTGGAGCAGACCGGCGGTCCGATCACGCTGGAAGATGTGTACCAGCAGACAAAGATCTCCAAGACCAGCGTGTACCGGATTCTGAAGACGCTCGTCCATCGTGGCTATGTGGCACAAGGGCAGAGTGGACAATACCGGCTTGTCTCACGTCCGAAGAGACTGCGTTTCGGATTCGCCGCGCAGAGCGCTGAGATGCCCTTTTCTGTTGCTGTGGGCGCAAGCGTAACTGCGGCAGCCGCAGCAGCAGGCGTGGAACTGCTGCAACTGGATAATCGGTACGATCCGGATGTGGCGATCAAGAATGCGGAAGAATTCGTGCGCCAGCGTGTCGATCTGGTACTGGAGTTTCAGGTAGAGGAACACGTCGCTCCGCATGTGGCCCACATCTTCAAGAAGGCCGAGATCCCGCTGGTTGCCATTGACGTTCCTCACCCGAACGCAACCTACTTCGGCGTTGACAACTTTGAAGTCGGCTATGAAGCAGGCGTACTGCTGGCCAAGTACGCCACCAGCAAGTGGAAGGGATCGGCCGACTGGGTGCTGGGGATTGGGTTCTCAGAGGCCGGCAGCTTTGTACAGAGCAGAATTGCGGGCGCGTTTGAAGGGATTCGCGAGAGGCTCGACAAGATTCCGTCGGATCACTATCTGCGCCTCGATGGCCGCGGAATGCGGCAGCCGAGCTTGATGGCAGTTGCGGAGTTCCTGCGGCACCGCAAAGGCCAGAGGATTCTGGTGGCTGCTTCCACCGACTCCAGCGCGCTCGGCGTTTTGGATGCGGCGCGCCAATTGGGTCGCGAACAGGATTTCGCAATCGTGGGACAGGACTGCATTCCCGAGGTGTTGGACGAGATGCGCAAGGGAACCAGCGCGCTCATCGGTTCCATTTCTCATGGCGCCGAGACCTATGGGCCGCGCCTGATCCAATTGGGCATATCATTGCTCCGTGGGCACATTGTTCCGCCGTACAACTATGTTCGGCATCATGTCGTGACTCCAGAAACGCTTGCGGAGGTTGCCGGCAATTCGAAAGCCTAGAGTTCGAGTTTCCACAAAGCGACTCGATTCCGGGTGCTCCTGGAATTCATGCGAGAAACACATTCCCTATTGCTTTTCTTCTATGGTAGGGTAAATCCGATTGCAGACTAACAAGGCGGTACCTTATGACTTTCGCAGCCGTCGCTTCGCCCTCGCTCAAATTTCTGGAAGACCGCTGGGATCCAGCCGTAGCCGACAAACTGGATGAGCCCGAGCTCTTGCGCTACCGATCCAATCTCCTCGGCTCGGACCTGCGCATCACGAACTTTGCCGGCGGAAACACGAGTTCAAAGATCGACGAGATCGACCCGCTCACCGGGCAAATGGTGAAGGTGCTGTGGGTGAAAGGAAGCGGCGGCGACCTGGGCAGCATCAAGCGCACGGGGTTTGCCGCGCTTTACCAGGAGAAGTTGCTGGCGCTCGAACATCTTTACCAGGGCCAGGAAACAGAAGATTCGATGGTGGAGATGTACGCGATCTGCGCCTTCCGCAACAATCCCGTGGCGGCATCGATCGATACACCGCTGCATGGATTTCTCCCCTTTGCGCATGTGGACCATCTTCACCCCGATTGGGGTATCGCGCTGGCGGCTTCAGCCAACGGCAGGCAAAAGATGGAGGAGTTCAACCGCGAGTTTCATCACAAGCTAATTTGGATTCCCTGGCAGCGCCCGGGCTTTGAGCTCGCCATGATGATGAAGCGTGCGGTGGAAGAAAACCCGGACTGCGATGGGATTGTGCTCGGAGCTCATGGCCTCTTCGCATGGGGCGAGACGCAGCGCGAGTGTTATGTGAACACGCTGACCGTCATCGATCAGCTGGGCCAGTTTATTGCGAATCACGGAAATCGTAAAGGCGGGGGCCGCTTTGGCGGAGATGCCATCAAGGCAAGACCGAATCGCAGGGAGCTAGCTGTCGAGATCCTGCCGTTTCTGCGCGGGCGCATCAGCGTGCAACGTCGCTGGATCGCGTGTTTCAGCGATGCAGAGGATGTGCTCCGTTTTGTAAATTCGTCCCACGCGAAAGATCTGTCCTTCCTCGGCACTAGCTGCCCCGATCACTTTATTCGGACCAAGATTCGTCCGCTCTTTGTGCCGTGGAACGAAGGCGAAGATGTGAATGGACTGAAGGCGCGGATCGAGGCGTCGCTTGCCGAATATCGCGAGCAATATCGACATTATTACCATGAGCACGCAATGCCGGACTCTCCGGCTCTGCGCGATACCAGCCCATCGATCGTGTTGATACCTGGGTTGGGCATGTTCAGCTTCGGCAAGTCGAAGACTGAGGCGCGCATCACGGGTGAGTTCTACACAAATGCGATTCACGTGATGGAAGGCGCGAGTCTGTTGGAAGACGGAGCGGTTTCAGGATCGAAAACGAGCGTGGTGCCGCAGTGTGGACAAGGTATGGACCCCACGACATTCAAAGTCTTCACAAATTATGTGGCGATGCCGCTGAGCGAGGCGTTCCGTATTGAGTATTGGGCGATGGAAGAAGCCAAGATCCGGCGTCAGCCCCCCGAAAAGGAGCTGAGCCGGTCTATTGCGTTGGTTGTCGGTGGAGGAAGCGGAATCGGCCGTGAAGTTGCTTTGCTCGCAGCTGCGCGTGGCGCCCACGTGATGATTGCCGACCGCGATACCGCAACGGCAGCAACGGTGAAGGACGAATTATCGAAGATCACCTCGAAAGAATCGGTCGCATCGACCGCGGTGGATATCCGGAGCCGCGACGCAATTAGCAACGCGCTCAACGCGACGATTGGCGCATTTGGCGGCGTCGACATCCTCATCAATACTGCGGCGATGTTTCCTTCTTCCCCGGACGGCATCATTACAGAAGCGCAATGGGCCATGACGCTCGATGTGAACGTGACGTCGAATTACCTGCTCTGCGATGAGGCAGCAAAGATTTTCGCAGCGCAGGGGCTCGAGAGTTCCATCGTACTCACGAGTTCGGCAAACGCCGTGGTGCCGAAGCGAGGCAGCGAGGTGTATGACGTGAGCAAAGCCGCGCTCAGTCACCTGGTGCGGGAGCTTGCTGTAGGGCTTGCTCCAAAGGTGCGCGTCAACGGCATCTCACCGGCGACAGTGGTGAAGGGCTCGACGATGTTCCCACGGGATCGAGTGCGCGCGTCGCTGACGAAATACGGCATCGCGTTCGACGAGTCTATGAACGACGAAGAGCTTCGCGGATTGCTGGCGAACTTCTATGCCAAGCGGACACTGACGCACACGCCGATCGACCCGGCCGACTGCGCGGAGGCGATTCTATTTCTCGCCAGTCCGCGGTCGCGCTGCACCACGGGGCACTTGATCCCGGTGGACGGGGGCTTGCCCGAGGCGTTCTTGCGGTGAGCTCGCCGGACAAGCGATCGGGCCAATCTGCGCAACCCGTCAAGCCTGCCGATCGCGCGCGCGTTGCCATCGATTTGGGTGCGGAGAGCTGCCGTGTCTCGCTTTTGCGATGGCGCGATGGGGGACCTGCCATCGAGCTGGTTCATCGCATTCCCAATGGACCAGTGCATGTGAACGGATCTTTGCGCTGGCCGTTCGACACAGTTCTTTCAGGTTTGGAGGATGGTCTTCGCGAGGCTGCCGATAGAGCGCCGGAGGGGATCGCCTCGATCGCGGTGGATGGTTGGGCGGTGGACTATGTGCGGCTCGGTGCCGATGGACAAGCCCTTGCCAGCCCATTTTGTTATCGTGATGAGCGCACGATCGCCTCGAAGGAAATGGCTGACCGCATCGTCGCCCCGGAACAGATGTTTCGTAAGACCGGCGCACAGCCGCTGCGCATCAACACCGTGTATCAGTTGCTTGCTGATTGCGCTGAGAATTCACAGGCTCCTTGGATCAACCTGCCCGAGTATGTGCTCCACAGGCTTGGCGGCCGCCGAGTGGCTGAATATACGAACGCTACACACTCGGGGCTTGTCGACCTTGAGACCGGGCAGTGGTCGAAGGATCTGCTGGACAGCCTCAAACTTTCGAAGGACGCTCTTCCTCCTATCGTGCCTGCTGGAACGGTGGTTGGGAAGCTGAAGGGACGCCTTGCTGAACTCCGGGCCTTTTCCGAGACGGAGCTGATTGTGCCCGCGTGTCACGACACGGCTTCCGCCATCGCCGGAATCCCGGCACTCCTTGATAAGACAGCATACATTTGTTCAGGAACGTGGTCGCTCCTGGGCACCGTCATCGAGGAACCGATCGCGACACAAGAAGCGATGCGGGCTGGATTCACCAATCAAGGCGCGGCGGGTGGCGGATTCTGCTTTCACACGAACGTGAATGGGATGTGGATCCTGAAGCAGTGCCTCGAAAGCTGGCGCAAGGCGGGACGCCCGTGGACAGTTGAGAAACTGATTGCAGAGGCCGCGCGTTGCGATTGTCGAGGCATCGTGCCCGTGGATGCGCCGTCATTGCTGTTGGACGACGACATGCCTGAGCGATTGAACGAGCAACTGCATCTCTGCGGTTGTGCGACGATTGAGGATTGCGCGGGCAATGAGCCAGTGTTCGCAAGGATCATTTTCGAGAGCCTGGCAGCTCGCTACGTTTCTGCACTGCGCAGCCTGGAGGAAATACTTGGTGGAAATCTGGAACGCATTCACATTTTGGGCGGCGGCGCTCTGAACCAACTGTTGACACAGCTCACGGCGGAACGCACAAGATTGCCCGTAGAGACAGGTAATGTTGAAAGCTCAACGGTGGGCAATTTTGCCGTGCAGTTGGCTGCGACGGAATCGCCTGGGAAGCCGTTGCAGGCCGAAGCCGTGCGCCGATGGGCGAAACGGCTTTCGTCGATCGAGAATCCGTTAGAGTAGCGGATTAGTCTGAAACAGTTTCTGCTCCAACAATCAAAAAGAACTCGAATTCTCTACGTCAGTTGAGGTCGGCCTGGAAGGTGTAACTTCCCGCCGGCAACGCGAATCCGGACTCACCATCCTGAGTAGAGGTCTTCGCGAGTGGACTCTTGCTGACCGGAATGCCGTCCAACTTGTACTTCGCCGCATCAGCGCTCAGCCACCCCGTCGTATTCGCAGGTAAGGTCACATGCCATGCAGCGGTCTTGCCATCAACCGCCCAGTCGGAATGAATCGGGCCGTATGCTGAGTTGTAATCGAAAGCAATAGAGCCCAATTGCGCGCTGAATACAGGATGCAGAAGGACGGTGTGAAAGCCCGCGTCTAGTGGCGTGGTGTCCACGCCGGCGGCGTAGCGATAGATCCAGTCCGCGACAGCACCGTAGGCGTAGTGGTTGTAGGAATTCATGCTCGGGTCGTCTTTCATCTGATCGCCGTTCCAACGCTCCCACATCGTCGTGGCGCCATGATCCACCAGGTAGCCCCAGGACGGATACTGCGTGTTCAACAAGAGCTTGTAGGCCAGTTCCGTCTGGTCAGCCTTGGACAGTTCTTCCAGGAGATAGGGCGTACCGAGAAATCCGGTAGCTAACAGGCCGTGGTTGGCCTCGATTTTCGCGACGAGTTTTTGCACGGCGAGCGGACGGATCGAGTCAGGCAGCAGATTCATATGCAGAGCCAGCACATACCCAGTTTGCGTGTCCCCACCTTTGCTTTTTGCATTGGGATTGTTGATCTGGCCAAATGGCGACGGACTATTGTCGGCGCCTGCGATGAAGCCGTCATCGTGTACGAAGCGGTGTTCGAATGCCAAGCGAATCTTCGCAAATAATTCTTCGTACTTCTTTTCGTCTGCGAGACGACCCGTGGCATGTGCCATTTCTCGCATCAGCGTAACGTCGTAGGCCCAGTAAGCCGTCGCCACCAGCACCTGGTCGGTTCTCCCTTCGGGCGAGAGCCAGTCGCCAAATGGTATCCCAGACTTGACCTGCCAAAGTCCATCGGGGTTCGCTGCTTCAATAGCATCGAGATACTTTCGCATCGCATCCCAGTTTTGCTCAATCACGCTGGTGTCTCCGGTCTGCAGCCAGGATGTCCAGGGGATGATGACGCCTGCATCGCTCCACCCAGCGCCCGAGCCGGAAGCACTTTGCACGGTGCCGGGCGCATAGATTCCATAAAAAGGAGTGCCGGCCTGCGTGCCACGCATGTCGCCCGCGTACTTGCGCGAGAATGCCGCAAGATCCATGTTGTAACTCGCGGTTCGCCAAAAGACCTGCGCATCCGCCATCCAGCCCAGCCGCTCGTCGCGCTGCGGACAGTCCGTGGGGACGCCGACGAAATTTGAACGTTGTCCCCAAAGGATATTGCTCCACAGTTTGTCGATCATCGGACTGCCGGTTTTGAGCTTGGTCTCCCACGGCGCGGCCGTGTGAAGTACCAGGGCGACGACTGCATCTTTTGCGGGAGCAGCCGCGAGCCCGGTGATTTCGGCATAACGGAATCCGTGAAATGTGAACTGGGGCGTGAACTCCTCGACGCCCTTGCCCGCGAGAATGAAATGATCGGTGACCTTCGCAGTGCGGAGGTTGTCGGTGTAAATGGTCCCGTCATCATTCACAATCTCAGCGAAGCGCAGACGCACATCGGTTCCCGCCGGACCTTGGAGGCGCACACGTTCGACGCCGGCAAGGTTCTGACCGAAGTCAAAGACGTAAACACCGGGTTTCGGTTCTGTGACGGACTTTGCGTCGACCTTGGTCTCAACGCGAATTGCGGGATAGTCCTGCGCTTCGATGGGAACCGGTTTGGGTTCCATCGCAACTGCATGCTGCCAGCCGTTCGCATCGAATTGGGCAGTGTCCCACCCGGGCTGAACCTGGCGAGCATCCTGGGTTTCGCCGTCGTAGAGTTCGGAGTGCAAAATTGGCGAGGTCGATGCCTGCCACTCGGGACCGCTATTGACCCATTGGACGCTGCCGTCAGTGTACTCGATGCGTAACTGTGCCCGCAGCGCAGGAGGCGTGTCGCCGTAGTTGTTGGGTTGCTGAAACCACTCGAGCGGCGTCGAGTACCATCCGGGCGCCAGCAGCGCCGCTATGGCATTCTTACCGGTGGCGATCATCGAAGTCACGTCGTACGTCTGGTACATCACGCGTTCGCGATAGTCGGTCCACCCGGGCGCAAGCAGATCTTCGCTGACACGCTTGCCGTTCAGGTACATCTCGTAGACGCCGAGCGATGTAGCGTACAGTCGAGCCGATTTAATCTGTTTGTTCACGTCGAAAACACTACGCAGGGACTTCACGGAATCCGGAATCCAGGGATGCCCGAGTGGCGCAGAATTGGGTCCAGGCGCGGCTGTCCAAGCGACGGCGTTTTGCCATCCGCCGTCGTCAAAATTCTTTTCATGCCAGCCTTCCGGCGCATGGATCGCAGACTTCCACGCGGTTTCGCTGGTAACGGTCGTGGTTCTTCCGTCTTCGAACTCGACGTAGAGGGTTGCGCTGAGAGGAGGGGCCTCCTCGGAGGCCATGCCATTTGGGTTCACAACGTAGTGCACGCACTCAAGGGCGAGGGAATTGACGCCGTCGGTCAACTGCTTCGTGACATCCGCGTGTACGTATTTCTTCCACGGCATTTGTTTGTAAGGGGGCAGGGGATTGGATTTCAGCGCTTCCGTTCCGTTCACCCAGGCAGAGACCGTATCCTCACACGTCGCGTACAACGTTGCATTGCGCACGACGCCATTGATGGTCGTGGTTGCACGGTATGCGAAATGCTGCTCCGGCAACTTCTCAGCATCCACTGTTTTCGCTTCGGGGTTCGCAATCCATGCGGCGTTAGCCGCGCGCACAGCAGCTTCCTCTTTGGTTTCGTAGCCGATCCATGCGGCTTGCCAGCCGCTTTGCGTCATCAGGCCCGTTTCCCACCAGGAGCTCTCGCTTGGGTGGTAGGGCTTGCCCGCAGCATCCCAAACAACGACTCGCCAGAAATAGCGCGTACCGGGCGACAGAGTTGAGCCTTGATAACGGACGTTCAAGGACTGCGGGGAAGAAATGCGGTCACTGTCCCACATGTCGATTTTGTTTTCCGTCAGGCCGGCAGTCGATGAGGCCACCTGCATCTGATAGGCGCTCTGACTTGCTCCGCGCGCGGGGTCGCGCAATTGCCAGGAGAACTTGGGTGCAGGATCGTCGATTCCCAGAGGAGACCGTAACGTGTCAACGCGCAATTCTACGGGCCCGCGTGAGGATGCCTCCTGTCCCCAGACAGGCGGCAATACCGCGAGACTCAATGTTGCCCACCAAACCATTCCACACAGAAGTGTCTGTCTCATGCTGCCCCCAATTTCAACGGAATTCGCAGACCGATTGGACGAATCGGAACCCTGGCGCCACCCGCTTCCGGCCAAGCGGTGATTCGCGCTTCCCAAATGAAATAATTTACTGCTGGAAAACCATATGGAAGACCTCTGGCAGTTGTCAAAGACAATTGAGAGGCCGGTCTGACTTCCAGAGATATATTCGGGATCGAATCTGCAGAATTTGAGTTTTCGGTCGAACAGTTCTCAGGACTGCGAGGCGGCGAATGCCGTGAGGGAATCCTGGATGCTTGGGCGATTGCCTTTGGCGATATCGCGACGGCGGAGCTGGTGGAACCGACTCAAGAGGGCATTGGCACTGGCAAGAGAACCGATACGCTCGACGTAGGATTCCAGCTTTGGTCCTGGAATCGCGAAGATTGTGGTCGTGTCGGTGAAATTGTCCAGATAGGCACGCGCACCGCAACAGCCGAGGCTCATCGCGGGGCGGCCGGTATTCATTACCTGCGCAACAACGGCGCAGGCTGGCCGGCCCATCGCAGGGGCGTTCTGGTTCTCGAGTTGCTGGGTTGCTTCAGTAAGGATCAGCGTCTGGTCCGGACGAACGAAGAGGATGACCAGATCCGGCGGCAGCGGCGCTTCGGCGAGGCTGGAGTAAGTGACGTACTGCGGCTGATTCTTGAGAACTGGAATCTGCGGCACATCTTCCGGCCGGACGTAGCCGAGCTCGGCGAAGACTTTGAGCGCATCCATTAGATCCTTTTGTTGCGCTGGCGATGGCTGCAGGTTATGGGTGTGGACTCCGATGGCGCATAACTCGTGGTCACGCGCGGAGGTTGTGAATGTGGACGTGGCCGCATCCTGCCAGAACCGGCAGCCTGCGGGCGCCGTGCCGTGATATCTCGCTATTCCATCCGGCGGCGCGTTAGTGAATGAAATCGCAATAGGGGGCTGTTCGAGATGCAGCAGTTGAATCAGCTCCTGGGACAATACGGCGTAGCTCTCCATGATGGGTATCCTTATTTCGGGGAATAACCTTTTTTCGCACTCTTCAAGCGGGGTGGCTTCTGACAACCAAGAAGCCTATCTCTGCGATAAACTTCCGGATCGTTTCCTCTGAGCATTCCTTCGGGTCGAAGACGACTGTTACTTTTCCCTCAGGATAGGTCGACCGGCTCGACACAATCCCTTTCTCTTTGTCAAGCAAGGTATCCAGTCCAACCGCGCACGTGATACAGGTGAAACCTTTCACCTGAAGTATCAGAGTCGTGCGGGCGCCGGCGGCCATCGATTCGACTGGATTAAGCGCACCTACGCTTGTGAGAGCGATAACCTGCATGAATTGCCTACGAAACATGGGATTCTCCTGGCGTGATGTTGGGATGGGAACGGCTACTGGGCCGAGCCGGCTGCTGCTTCGTATCTCCACGGTGTTTCAGTGCTGGACTTGTCAGAAAAGCGGGTGTCGGCATAGTCACTGAATTGGAGCTTCTTGTTCAGAACGCCGGTTTCGATCATCATGTCGCGTACCAGGTCGAAATCCGCCTTTCTGGGAGCGAGCGGACTGTAGACGACGCGGTCAAGCGGTTTGGTCAGCGCCCAGCGCAGCAGAGCAGGCTTCTGGTTGTAGTAGAAGCGGCCGACAAAATCTGCTGCCTGTTCGCGGTGCGGTTTGCTGGTGTCGAGCCACAGGCCCGAACGTGCAATACCATCGACCAAAACCTGCACGATGTCGGGCCTGCGGTCGATCAGGTCCTGGCGAACAACCAATATGCATGACATGTAATCGGGCCAGTATTCACGGGCCTGAAACAGCACGCGGCCGTATCCACCCATCTCCGCCTGTGATGGGAAAGGCTCGCCCATGACAAACGCATCAATGGCATGGGCTGCGAGCGCGCCGGAGACGTCGGGCGGCGCCATCTCGAGCATCTTGATTTCGTCCGGCTTGATTCCCCAGATCTTCATTGCGCGGAAAATCAGTAGGCGCTCATCGGAGAAGCGGCTGGGGATTGCAATGGTTTTGCCGCGCATATCGGCGAACGTCTTGATCGGCCCATCCTTACGAACTACGACCGCACTGCCGTAACGATGCCCAAGGTATACAACCTTGATCGGGACTCCCTGAGCCTTGAGAGCAAGCGCCATGGGAGCGACGATGAAAGCAGCTTGCACGCGATTCGAGATGAGAGCCTCTTTCATCTCCGGAAACCCTTGAAACATCCTGGGCAGAAACTCTTCGCCGGACTGTGAGTACTTGGAGATGTAGTCGGTCACGGGGCAGGTGAGCTGGCAAGTGACGGGAAGATAGGCCACGATGATTTTGCGCTTCTCGATCGGGCGGTAATCATTGAGGACCGCGGCCCAGTTGACGTTGAGAAACGAATGCAAGGCGGAAATCAGGACCAGCCACGCAGTGACCAGAAGGATTGCCTTCGTCCTAAGCTGCATTGCGGAACCCCCAGCGGACGGATTTCATCTTCTCCAGGCGCCGGAAAGCGACATCCAAAAGCAGGCCCATAACTCCAATCATGAGCATTGCGGCGACGACGAGGTCATAGCGTTTGCCGGAGTTGCGCGAGTCGATGACGAGGTAGCCCAGTCCGGAATCCACCGCGATCATTTCGCCCGCCACGACGACCAACCACGCGATGCCCAGCGCAATACGCAAGCCGACGAGGATTTGCGGCATGGCTGCGGGAAAAACCACCTTGCGCAGCAGTTGGAAATTCGACAAGCCGAAGTTGCGCCCGGCGCGCCGGAAGATGAGTGGCACACTGGAAACACCGCTAACGGCGGCGACGACGATGGGAAAGAACGCTCCAAGAAAAACCAGAAAGATTGCGGCGGGATCGCCGATGCCGAAGAAGATGATGGCGACCGGAATCCACGCGATGGGGCTGATGGGCCGCAAAATCTGGAGCAAAGGGTTGACGACTTGGTGCGCGGGGGGAAACCAGCCGAGGCACAGACCCAGGGGAACTCCCACCAATACCGCGGCTCCGTAGCCGATGGCGACCCGACGCAGCGAGTCGGCAATATCGGCCCATAGCACGTGTTTGTGAAACAACTCCGCGATCCCTTTTTCAACGCTGAGCGGGGAGGGGAAGATTTTCGTGCCTGTCCACAGGACGGAGTAGTGCCAGACACACAGCAACATCGCTGCGGCTGCGATCGGCCAGAAGAATCTCTCCCATGCGTCCGGGCTCTTGAGTTCACTCATATTTCATACGCCAGGCCGATCTGCTTGAGCAGTTCGTCGCGAAGTTCGAGGTAGCGCGGGGAACTAATATTGCGAGGGTGTGGAATATCGATGTTGAGAATTTCCTGAATGCGGGCGGGACGCGAGCTGAGCACGACCACGCGGTCGGCGAGTTGCACAGCTTCATCGATGTCATGGGTGACGAAGACGATGGTGCGTCTCTCAGTCTGCCAGATGCGTAAAAGCTCGCCGCGCATGATCACGCGTGTGATGGAATCGAGTGCACCAAACGGTTCGTCGAGAAACAGGATGTCCGGATTGACTGCAAGCGCGCGGGCGACCTGAAGGCGCTGCTTCATTCCTCCGGAGAGATCGGACGGATAGGAATGTTCGAAACCTTGGAGACGCACTAACTGCACATAGTGGGCTATGCGACTTTCGCGTTCCGCACGGGGCAGCTTCGATAGCCCAAAGCCGATGTTGCCCTCGACAGTGAGCCACGGGAAGACGCCGCGTTCCTGAAAAACGAGGATGCGCCTTTGATCCGGCCCCGTCACGGCTTCTCCGTCGATCGTGACTGAGCCAGAGGACGGTGAGAGGAATCCCCCCATTAGATTCAACAACGTCGATTTTCCGCAACCGGAAGGCCCGACCAGGCAGATAAATTCACCGTCCGAGATGTCCAGATTGATATCTTCGAGCGCTGCGACACTCTTGCTGTCGGCGTAATAGATCATGCCGAGCTGCTTGGCTCGCAGTTTATAGCCGTTTGGTGTAGCCGCTAACCCTGCCTGTGCAAGAGACACTAGTCTTCCGATGACCTCCAGCGAAAGGTCCTGATTTGCTCGAGAGAACGCATCGTAAAATCGAGCAAGAGGCCGATGACGCCGATGACGACCATGCCTGCGACGACAAGATCGTAGCGATTGCCGGCGTTACGTGCGTCCACGATGAGAAAGCCGAGGCCGGAGTTCACAGCGATCATTTCGGCTGCCACCACGACCAGCCATGCGACGCCGAGGGTGATGCGCATTCCGACCAGTAGCTGCGGAATGACAGCGGGATAAAGAACCCTGGCGACGAACGCTTTGCTCGATAGGCCGAAGTTACGGCCCGCGTGGATGTAAACCGCCGGAATGTTGTGGACGGCGCTCATGGCAGTGAGCAAGAGCGGGAAGAAGCATCCTACAAAGATGAGAAAGATCGATGATAAGTCGCCCACACCGAACCAGAGGATTGCGATCGGAATCCAGGCCAGGGGCGAGATGGGGCGGAAGATCTGGCTCAGCGGATTGAACGCCATTTCGCCGCGACGGTACCAGCCGAGCGCAAGCCCCAGTGGAATCGCTGTGATGGTGGCCAGCACAAACCCCCACGTAACACGGAAGAGGGAAGCTACGACATACTTCAGCAGCAAGCCATGATGAAGGAGTTCTTCCAAACCGGCGAGCACAGCGATAGGTCCCGGAAGAATGAGGCCAGGATGCATGCGAACAGAGATCTCCCAGATGACCAGCAGCGCGACGAGAAAGAGAACCGGACGCAGCCAGACGGGTACTCGCATCCGTTGGATCTCCTTTGGGAGGGGAAGTTTCGGGGAAGCCTGATTCAAGGTGAATGCTATTCGAGTCGTTGGGCGGCTGCCTCCATCGAAAGGTGGAGGCAGCACACGTTAAGAGTAACGCGCTTGCTGGAACGCTGGCCGCGTTCGCTGAGCCCAAGAATGGCGAACGCTAGAAGAGCAGGCGCGCAGTAAGGACAAGGTTGTGATTGTAGGTGTGGAGCGTTGAGGTGGCGATTTGCTCCCCGCCTCCGAACGCAATTGCGAGCCGGCTGGTTTCACTGCTCGGATGAAACTTGAATTTGCTGAATGTGATTCCCGGCGTGACAAAGTTCTGGATCTTGCCGTCATTCTTCCCGCCGTAAAAAAACGTGGCATTGTCCTCAATTTCCGGCCAGAAGATTTTGTGAATTCGGTATTGTGCCGTTGTATTCCAGGCGACGGACCGGCCAAGCTTTGCCGTGTCTAGCGTAGGAAAGGTACCGCCGACACAAGAAATCACATCGAAGTGTCCGAAGCCTTTGCCGGCCAGAAGCGTGGGTGAGACCGACGCATCCGTGCTGCCGTTGCTATAGCTTCCGGTGGGAATCGTAGCCGTCAGCTGCGCACTTAGCATGTAGTTCCCATTTTTTTCGTTGGCAGAGAGAATGCGGTACTTGTACAAGAACCCGACGTCGCCGAATCCGTCTTTAGCGCCTTTGGCGTTGTGCTGAATGTACGGCGGATAGTAGAAATCAAACTCGCTATTGAATCCAGGAATCAGATTCAATCCGCGACTTCCTCCGTAGTTCCAAGTGTCAGTAAGTGCTGGTGTGACCTGGCGGGTGAAATCGGCGCGCAGCACTTGAATCAGCATGGGATAGGGCGATACCAGAGGGACCGACCAAGACGGCTGCCTTGACTGCGTTCGCGAGGTACGCTTTTCCCATTGGGAAAAGAAATTATCCTGCGCAAATAGCGTGGTCCCTGCGCTGGCCGCAAGAAGAACCAAGGTCGCAATTGTTTTTGACAAAGAATCTGCTCCAGCAAGGGAAGTGGGGAAAAGTCATCTCACTTTACCGGAACCCAATTGAGACGGCATCCATCGGACGGTTGATATCCAACTCAACCGGAACGACGAGTCTCCTGCCATTGTTGGCGTGCTCGAATGGTTGGGAACTGAGTCATACGGAATTGCTTTGGCTGCTTGATCTGAGCGGAATCTGGACTGAGTCAAGCGACTGGCCATTGCTCGCGGATGAAACCCTTGTGCGAGCCGAGAGAAGTGGTCATTGCAGGCAGCGCGCTGCACCCGTCAGAATGAATGTGCAATGAAGATTTCGGCAGCCCTTATTCCCCATCAGCGTTTGAATGGTCAAGACCACTGCCGACTTCGGCTCTGGAGTGCGCTTTTCCTGGTTCCCTTGCTTGCTTTGGCTGGGTGCAGACGAGGAGGAAAGCTGCCGGAGCCATCATCCAAGACCTACGCTGATTTCGTTTCGGCATTCTATGTTGGATTGGCCGCGCTCCAGGTTGGAGACGATGTGCGCGCCGACGCCAAGCTCGGGGAGGCAGCGAAGCTCGTCCACGGAGAGCCAGCCGGCTGGGCGAACTGGGGCATCCTGGCATTGCGGCAAAGGAACTTCGATGTTGCCGCGCAACGGTTCGACCGCGCTCTTTCATTGGACAAAGAAGATAACCGGGTCTATTACTTGCAAGGGTTGCTTGAGAGCGATCGGGGTAACTCCGCGCAGGCGATTGCGGATTTGCGTGAGGCCGTCAAGCGTAATTCAAGGGACCTTCGCGCGATCTATCTGCTCGCATCCGAAGTGGAGCGGCAGGGCGATGAGCACAGCGAAGCGGAGTTTCAGCAACTGATGGAGCAGTTGTTGGCTGTGGAGCCGAACAATCTGGCGGCGCTTCTCGAGCTATGCCGCATCTCCGCGAAGCGCGGGGACGCCGCTACACTGCGGAGCACTGTTAGTCGCGTCGAAGCACAATCCAGCGGGTGGCCTGCGGAGGTGAAGCAGCAACTTGACACGTTGAAGGCAGCAGCCAACGGTCCAGATCCCAGGGCGGCCGCGACGCGCTCAATTTTCTTGCGCAACGTCTTGATGCGCGTTCCCGAATTCCGCGCGAGTCTTTTGCAGTTGAAATCCCAGCCGGGCGACGATGCCCAGCCTTTCACGCATTTCGTGCGATTGTCGACACCAGCATTTGTTCCCGCTCCTCCCGATCCGGGATTGAATTTTGAGGTGCAACCGCTGCCGCAGTTTGCCGATGGCAACTGGAACTGGATTGGAGCCGTTTCACTCGACGGCAATGGTGCGCCGGCTATTGCGGTTGCGAACGGGCGGGAAGTTCGATTGTCCACGGGCGCGAAGCTCCCGTTTCCCGGAGGCACGAGCGCTGCAAATCCTGCGCCGGATGGGATTCTGCCGGTGGACTTTAACTACGATTTCAAGACGGATCTGGTGCTTGCCGGCGCGGGCGGAGTTCGTTTCTTCCGACAGGATGCGGCCGCACACTTCACGGACGTGACGGCTGCTACAAAGTTGCCGGCTCCGGTGCTCAACGCGGCATACACCGGAGCATGGGCAGTTGATATCGAGGCCGATGGCGATCTCGACATTGTCCTGGGGCAGGCAAGCGGCCTTCCGGTTGTGCTTCGAAACAATGGGGAGGGCACGTTTCTCGCGATTCATCCGTTTCACGGTATCTCGGGGATTCGTCAGTTCGTCTGGGCTGACTTTAACGGAGACGGCAATCCCGATGCGGCGCTGATCGATAGCGCAGGCCATCTGCACGTGTTTCTCAACGAACGCTCCGGCAACTTCCGCGACGTGGCTGTTCCAACGGGGTCGGCGGCGGTGAAGGCCATCGCCGTAGCCGACGTCGACCATTCCGGTCCGCTCTGTCTTCTGGTTGTAAACGCGAACGGCTCCGTGACGGCAATGAATATCAAGAGCGACGGTGGAGGCTGGTCGACTTCGACGTTAGATGGAGGTGAGATTCCAAACAATTTGCTCGGAGCCGATCTGCGGATCAAGGTCGCCGATTTTGACAACAATGGTGCGTTCGATCTGCTGGCTTCGTCAACCTCTTCCGCGCTGGCGCCGTTGCTTTGGCTGCAAGGGGCCGGTGGCAAGTTCAATCAGACTGCTCAAAACATTGACGCAGCTTCCGCAGTTGCAGCAGCCGATTTGCAGGCGAATGGCCGCCTCGATCTGCTGGGAGTTTCGGCGTCGGGGCAGGCGTTCGAAGCAGTCAACCATGGGACGAAGAGCTATCACTGGCAAACCATCCGGCCGCGCGCCCGTCAGACAACCGGGGATCAGCGCGTGAATTCGTTTGGAATTGGCGGCGAGATTGAGATTCGGTCGGGACTCCTTCCGCAGAAGCAGTCGATTACAAGTCCGGAGCTTCATTTCGGACTCGGCGAACAGACCGGCGTGGATGTGGCGCGCATCGTGTGGCCCAACGGCTCGGTGCGAGCTGAGTTCGCGCTGAAAGCCGATCAGCCAATCCTGACCGAACAGCGGCTGAAAGGCTCCTGCCCGTTCCTCTTTGCCTGGAACGGTCGTGCGATGCAGTTTGTGAAGGACACAGTCCCGTGGGGTTCGGCGATTGGCTTACGCATCAACGCGATCGGCCCGGCACGAGTCGCAGCTACGGAGGAGTGGTACAAGATTGGCCGTGATCAGCTCGCGCCGCGCGACGGTTTCTACGATCTTCGAATTACCGGCGAACTTTGGGAGACCTACTACTACGATTCGCTGCGGCTCATGACGGTCGACCATCCTGCGGGATCTGAAGTCTTCACCGACGAGCGTTTTGCGGTACCTCCGGTGAAGCTTGTGGTAACCGCGGTCGAAACGCCGCATACCATTGCGCACGCCGTTGATGACAACGGAAAGGACGTAACTGAAGTTCTGCGATCCGTCGATGGTAAGTATCTCGATACATTCGGGCGAGGGCAGTACCAGGGAGTCACACGCGATCACTACGTCGAGGTCGATCTAGGTGCGAATGTTCCCACAAGCGGACCGCTGTGGCTGATCGCGACCGGGTGGCTGCATCCATCGGACTCGTCTCTCAATATCGCTATGGGTCAGGGGCACCACGACGCTCCGCGTCCGCTGAGCCTCGAGATTCCTGACGGTCACGGTGGCTGGCGAATCGCAAAGAGCAATCTCGGTTTTCCGGCAGGGCGGAACAAGACCTGTCTCATCGACCTCACGGGACTCTTTCCAATTGGGTCGACGCACAAGCTGCGCCTGCGCACGAATCTCGAAGTGTATTGGGATTTGATCGAATGGGCAGCGGGCGTGCCGACCACGCCGCTCAAAATCACTCAGCTTGCTCCGGCGACGGCGGATCTGCACTATCGCGGCTACTCCGTGATTCACCAGGCAAATCCATCTTCGCCGGAGATTCCCGATTACCAGCATCTTGCCGCGACCACGCAGATCTGGCGCGATCTGAGCGGCTATTACACGCGCTATGGGGATGTGCGCGAACTCCTTGCCCGGACTGACGACCGATACGTGATCATGAATGCTGGCGATGAGCTAGCGCTTCGCTTCGCTGAGCCTGCGCCACCGCCTCAAGGGTATGTAAGAGACTACGTTCTCGCCGGCGACGGTTGGATCAAAGATGGGGACTACAACTCCACGTATTCAGCCACGGTGTTGCCGTATCCCTATCACGCACGACAGGTATACGACGTCCCGCCCGGCCGGCTTGAGGATGAGTGGGTCGTTCGGCATCATCCTGAGGACTGGCAGTTGTGGCAAACGCGCTACGTCTCGTCTGAAATCTTTGAAGATGCGTTGAGGAGCAAGCAGGGCAAATGAAGCAAATTCCATGGGCTCGCATTGCTGTGAGCATCTTCTTTCTCGGATTACTGGCAACTCCTGCGATCATGCGCTGGCGATTGGCGCAACGCACGCTCGCTGCGTACACTACGCTCGATCGCCAGGCAGCACTTACCCGGCACGGCTTCTATCTGGAAGAAGTTTCCCATGCCGCCGGCATCGATTTCGTTCATCAGGCTCCGACTCTCGATGCGCAGCTGAATCCAATCATGCCGGAAGTCGCTTCGATGGGCGCGTCCGTAAGCATCGTCGATTTCGACCGCGATGGCTGGCCCGACATTTACGTGACGAACAGCGCTGAGGGAAGCAAGAATCATTTGTACCGAAACATGCACGATGGAACATTCAAGGATGTGGCCGAGGAACTTGGCGTTGCGGACGTGAACCAGCCAGGCACGGGCGTGTCCATGGGAGCGGTGTGGGGCGACTACGACAACGACGGATACGAGGACCTTTTCCTAATCAAATGGGGCCGCCCGGAGCTATTCCATAACGATCATGGACATGGTTTTACGCGGGTGAGCGAGCAGGCCGGGTTGCCGCAGTGGATCAATGCCAACACTGCGGTCTGGTTTGATTACGATGGCGATGGGCTGCTTGATTTGTTTGTCGGCGGGTATTATCCCGAGGACGTCGATCTCTGGCATCTGAAGAACACGCGTATGATGCCCGATAGCTTTGAGTACGCGAAGAATGGCGGGCGGAAATACCTGTTTCATAATCTTGGCAATGGCAAATTTGAAGAAGTCAGTGCAAAGGTTGGCATCAACAGCCGGCGCTGGGCGCTTGCAGCGTCGTCGGCCGATTTGCGGGGAACGGGCCATCCGGACCTTTTTGTTGCGAACGACTATGGCGTATCGGAACTCTATTTGAATGACGGAAAGCGATTCCATGAAGCTGGCGAGCAGTCGGGTGTTGGCTTTGCTCCGAAGAGCGGAATGAATGTGGCGTTTGGCGATATTCTCAACGATGGACACCTCGCCGTGTACGTCTCCAATATTTCTGAGAATGGTGCGTTGATTCAGGGAAACAATCTTTGGGTTGCCAAAGACGGTTCTCCGTCAAACACGATTTCATTTGAAAACCTGGCGCGGGATATGGGTGTGGAACTGGGAGGCTGGAGTTTTGGCGCTCAATTCGGTGACTTGAACAACGACGGTACCCTCGATCTCTACCTGACGAACGGCTATGTCTCGCTCGATCGCACCAGAAGCTATTGGTACGACTTTACGAAGATTGCGGGCGGCAATTCTTCGATCATTGGTGACGCTAAAGACTGGCCGGCGATGGATGGCCGAAGTCTTTCCGGGTATCAGCAAAAGCATGTCTGGCTGAATGACGGAGCCGGCAGGTTTGTGGACGTAGCGCGGGCGGTTGGCGTCACGGATACATATGACGGACGTGCCGTCGCCCTTGCGGACCTGTGGAATGGTGGGGTGCTCGACGTGGTCGTTGCCAACCAGCGCGGCCCGCTGCTCCTGTATAAGAATACGGTGGCACCTGGAAATCATTGGATTGAATTCGACCTTAAGGGATCCAGCAGCAATCGCAGTGCGATTGGCGCAAAAGTGGAATTGGCGTGGAACGATCAAAAGCAGATTCAGGAAGTCTCTGGCGGAAGCGGATTTTCTGCGCAGAATGATCGCCGGCTGCATTTTGGACTGGGCAAGAACGTTCAACTGAAGGGCGCCGTCATTCACTGGCCATCCGGCAAGGTGCAGACGATTGACTCGCTCACTCCGGACAAACTGTACACGATCGAGGAGCCGAAATGAGCCAGCCGACTACGCAATCCAAAACGCGACTGGCGGACCCAACGAGCGGCCCGCTCTTCCGGGGATGGACACCTGTTTCCAGCCGTCTCAATCCATATCTTCCGCCGATCTTCATCACTCTTATTCTGCTTGTCGGTCACCTTTCGTTCGGAATCCTCGAGAATTACCAGAAGACGATTCTTGCGATCGTATCCAGCATGGTCTGCGAAGTCGTGCTCGGCCGCCTGCTTCTGCATAAGTGGCCGAACCTTGCCAGCTCCTACATCACCGGAATCAGTGTGGGCATTCTCCTTCGCTCGCCCGGCTACTGGCCCTATGTCGTCTGTGCGATGCTCGCCATCACATCGAAATACGTGTTGAGGGTGAATGGACGCCACCTTTTCAATCCGTCAAACTTCGGCATCTGCGCGATGCTCTTTCTCGCGTCTGACGCTGTTGCCACGCTGAGCATCCAATGGGGCAACAATCTAGGCGCTATGGCGGTGATATGGGTCCTTGGCTCCCTGATCATCTGGCGTGCTCGCCGCTTCCACATTTGTGCGACTTATGTCGTGTCGTTCCTACTGCTCTCTGTTGTGCGTGCCTGGATCACAGGCGATCCATGGCTCTCTGAGGTTTCGCCGATCACCGGTCCGGAGTATCAGCTCTTTATTTTTTTCATGATTACCGACCCGAAGACGACGGTGAGATCAAAATGGGGTCAATGTGTGGTTGCCTTTGTGGTGGCATTGGTCGAGTTGTTTTTCAGGCTCGGTCAAAGCATATATGCCCCGCTTTACGCGCTTTTCTTTGTCGGTCCAGTAGCGCTCGCCTTCGAAATGTGGATTAACTCGCGCCGATCTCTGGTGGGGGCTTCGACAACGATCGTGCAGGCAAATCCTGTCCAGCCATAATTGCCTTGTTGCATCCAAGGAACCGATTTGAGATCTTCCTCGTTCTTATTTCTGTGCGGCTTACTGCTCATCTCTGCGGGTTGCAAGCAGGCCTCCAATCCTTCTACGCGCGAAGGCGAGCCCTCATCGCCAGTCGCAACTTCTGCAACGCAACCGGCCAAACCTGCAGACGTTGCTTCAATGTCGGCTCGTCCGACGGGGCCGATTCGCTTTACCGACATCACGGCGCAAGCGGGCATTCACTTCAGGCACAACAGCGGCGCTTTCGGCCAGAAATATCTTCCCGAAACGATGGGGAGCGGCGTGTGCGTGCTTGACTACGACAATGACGGCTGGCAGGACATCCTGCTTGTGAATTCGATGGATTGGCCAGGGCATCGTTCGAGGAAGTCCTATTCCACGCTGTACCACAATGAACGGAACGGAAGCTTCAAGGACGTCACAAAGGAAGCAGGCCTTGACGTTGAGGTGTACGGTCTGGGCTGTGCTGTGGGGGATTACGACAACGATGGGCTCGACGACATTTACATCACTGCGCTCGATGGCAACCACCTTTTTCACAACGAAGGCAACGGCAAGTTTGTCGATGTGACGCGCAAAGCAGGCGTACGCGACAGCGGGTTTTCAACTGGGGCGGTGTGGTTCGATTACGACAATGACGGCAAGCTGGATCTCTTCGTTTCGCACTATGTCGATTGGTCGATCGCTACCGATCAGACGTGCCAACTTGAGGGGAAGAACAAATCGTATTGCACTCCGGAGCTCTACAAAGGCCAGAGCGGAACGCTCTTTCACAACCTGGGCAACGGCCGATTCGAAGATGTCACGCACAAGGCGGGTCTCTATGATCCATCCAGCAAATCGCTGGGTGTTGCTCTGATGGATTTCGACAACGACGGCTGGATCGATTTGTTCGTCGCTAACGACACGCAACCGAACAAGCTCTACCGCAATAATCACAATGGGACTTTTACCGAGAGTGCGCTTTCTGCCGGCGTGGCCTTCAGCGATGCCGGTAAAGCGCGCGCGGGCATGGGCGCCGACGCGGCTGATTACGATCTTTCTGGACGCCAGGGTCTTTTGATCGGAAACTTTGCCAATGAGAGCCTCGCTCTCTACCACAACGACGGTTCAGGCCTGTTTTCAGATCAGTCCGTGTCTTCAGGCATCGCTTCTCCGTCAGCGAGATCGCTTACGTTCGGCACCTTTTTCTTCGATTACGATCTCGACGGGTTGCCCGATGTATTTGCAGCGAATGGCCATGTTGCCGATGACATCAGCGTGATTCAGCCAACGATTCATTATGCGGAGCCGCTGCTCCTCTTCCGCAACCGAGGAAATTGCAAGTTCGAGGATATGTCGCAGAAAGTTGGGCCAGCGCTCGAACAGCCGATCGTCGCGCGCGGCGCTGCTTTTGCGGATTTTGACAATGACGGGGATCTGGATGTGATCGTCTCGACCAATAATGGACCCGCGAAACTGCTGCGCAACGACAACGGGAACCAGAACGATATGCTTCGTGTGAAGACCATTGGCACCCGTTCCAATCGCGACGGCATCGGGGCAAGAGTCACGGTCGTGCTCAGCAACGGAGCGCGTCTTGCGCAAATGGTCAAGGGCGGGTCGAGTTATCTATCGCAAAGCGAGCTGCCGCTCACCTTCGGGCTTGGAAGACCAGGAGCCAATCGAATTGTGAGTCTGCAGATCGTGTGGCCTAGCGGAAAGAAAGAATCCTTCAACGACATCAAACCCGACCAGACTCTGACGCTGCAGGAAGGGGAGGGCATTGTGTCGATGCGGCCGATCCTCTTCTCAGGTGACAGCTCGATCAGGTAGCAAGGCGCATTGAATCGCCATCGATCACGACTGCTGTTGCGGTTGATTGAAACCGCAGCGCTTCAGCAGCGACTCGATTTCTTCCGGCGTTGAATCGAGCTTGGAGCAGGAATCAAGCAGGTCTGACGCGTCGACCAGGTAGCAACTACGCGGGTTCGGTTTGCAGAGTCCAACAACATCGATCGGCTCGATCGCTCGCAAGATGTCTTCGATGAGCCGGTTCGTTTCTGCGCCTGGTGAGATGTGCATCGCTCGTTTGACCAGATCTCTGCAGCGAGGTCCGAACTGCGGATGGTCATAGAGCAGAAACGATGAAGCCAAATGCGGCTTAACCAGTCGCCTCGCGGATTCAGAGTAACTGGCCGCTGCAAAATAAAGCAGGCATAGACTTTTGAAGAGCGCGAAATTGCTCATGTTAGCGTAGAGCGCGGCGATTAGACGGGCCGTCGCAAGTAGCTCGTCCCCGGTCTTTTTCTCATAGACCTCAAGATCGGATTGGAGACCCGGCGAGTCGAGGCCGGACTCGAGAATGTGCGCCAATCGCTCGATTCCAAGCAACGTGAGCGGAAAGCCGGTGGAGAGAAGCGGATCAACAAAGCCCGCCGCCGACGGCAGCATTGCGCATCTCTCGCTCACAACGCGACTGCTGAGGAACGAGAGCCGAGACAAATGGCGAAAGGGCTGTATTGCATCGGCGGACGCAAACTGACTTTGTAGAGTTGGGATTCTGCTCAAAAGGCGATCCCATGCGTCTGCACCCTCATCGAGACGAAGGTGCGTAGCCAACTTATCCGTTGCTGCTATGCCCGCGCTAGTGATGCCATTGTTGAAGCGCAACACCCAAATCCATCCTCCATCCATGACGTGATGGACGGCGGCGTCATCGGGCGGGTACGGCGCTGATTCGCTGAGGATCGTTGGCGTCGGTCGTGTGACACCCAAAAAGTGACTGTAGAGCGCTTTCGTTGCCGGATAGTTCGGGAGTGGCGACTCGCCAAGCCCAAGCGCATTATGGAGCAGGCCACGCGGGCCCGTTGCATCGATCAGGAATTGCGCCTCAATAGAAAATCTTGCGCCGTGTCGAAAACCGCTGAGACTTGCGCCCGTTTCGCGACAAACGACCTGATCGACTTTCACTTCGTCGAGATAAATGACTCCCAATGCCTCGGCCTGTTGGACAAGGAAGGAGTCAAAGTCAGCTCGGAACCAATGCGTATCCGAGATCTCGTCGTGCGGACTCGCGGCCACGAGAAGCTGATTTTCGTAGGGCGCATTTTGATCGTCGGGTGTATCGAGCCGATGGTGATAAAACGTGAAGCCGCGCTTGAGTCCGCATCCGATATCGGGATACTTTTTTTGCCAGCTGCCCCATTTTGCGAGCGGTGCAACGGCTGACAGATCGTAGCGACGGCAGAGCTCTTCAAGCAAAAGGTTTGCCAGTGGAGTCGACGATTCCCCAATGACGACGCGCGGATGCTTGCCTCTTTCCAGTAGTACGACGGAATACCCGAGGCGCTTTGCGATCATGGCCATCAACGATCCGGCGAACCCTGATCCGGCTATCGCAATGTCGTAGGATTCTGTCAACTTTGTGCCTCGCATTGTGCGCATTCGATCGACTGAAGCACCTGCTGTTGCAGATTCATCTCAGCGAGCCGCGCGATGCGCGCAGGGTAACACTGCATACAACACGGGTCTGTGCGACGAAGATCCCATAGATCGGAGAACACTCGTCCGCGTTGCAAACCGATTCCGTACTCAACCGCACTTTCTATCATGGTGAGTCGCGGAGGACTGAAGTCGCCTGTATGCGCCAATTTTTCTATTGCGCCATTGCCGCCTCTCGTCGGAATGAGGCTTGCGGCGGTCGCTCCGCAATCGAAGGCAAAATCCAGGGAACGCTGCGCCCAATGGAGAGATTCGACCGGGTGCATGAATGGCGGCTGCACCAGAATAAACGCGCGCAGATCGATCCCATAGGCACGCAGCGATTCGGCGGAAGATGCGAAGAGCTCCAATGTCATGCGCTTGTTCAACCGCTCCAATACTTCTGGATGCGCGGTCTCCAGCCCGATGGCAACTTCCAGCCGATGTGGCAGGAGATCGCGAAACTCGAAACACGGCGGCCCGACGAGCGCGGGATGGCACTCAACAATCGTCCGGTCGAAATGCCCGACGAGTTTCGCAATCGCCGCGTAATCTTCCCGAGGAATTGCTTGAGGGTCGAAAAAGCTGCCGCTGTTGTAGAGCTTCACCTGTCGAGCCGCTGGTAGCCGTTCCAGAGCGTAGGCAATCTGGCGTGGAATGGCGCCAGGTGGGACGGTTTCTGTCAAAGTGTTCTTCCATAGATCGCACATGACGCACCGCCACGGGCACTCGCGGTTGGTCAGGAAGATGGTTGCGACCGGGACAATCTCACCAATCGACGAGCATTCGTCTTCCACGAAAAATGCATAAGGCTTAGCGGAATCTAGTTGTGCTCGCTGTGGTCTCTGCGCGAGGATCCATTTCGTTCGTTCGCTTGGCTCGGTGGGATAATGCGGATCCAAGAATCATCCTCACTGATAGAGCGACAGGAATTGCTTGCGATATTCAGCCTCTTGAAAAGGGAGGCTGCGACGTAAGTCTTCTTCCGGGATCGCGCCGTGCTGAAATCGGCGCTTCGGATAGACAGGCATTCTCATTCCTGTCACAGCAGCAACTCCGCGTGCGACAATCTCGCCCTTGAGCTTGTAGAGCCTTTCCACGCTGTAATCCGTGAGTTCGATAAAAGGAATCGCCTCGGCAATTGCAATCACGTTTGGCCTCGTATAAGCGCTCAGGCCGGCAAATCCAAAATGATGCGCAGGCGCGTAGGTGCGCGCATAGGACCTGCTCAAGCCGCCGCTGTAGGTGAGCGAGTGCTTGATTTTGCCGACGCCCCAGCCCTCCTGGTAGAGCATCGGGTTGTTGATGACACTGCGAATTGTGAGCTCGGGATTCTGCTCGATTGGGTAGTCCTTCAGATTTTCATCGCCGCCATCACCATCCAATAGAAACTTCCATTCCGGATAGCGTTCGCGAATGCCGCGACAGAGCGCGACGGCCATGGTGGCCGATTCGATATCGAGCGGCTTGTAGTCTTCGACGATGCGGATCGTCTCCTGAACATCGAGCGATGACCGATCGGCTTCAATCGGCTCAAGAAACAGTCCGAGTCCCAGAGAATTTAGAAAGGCGCGTGCCTGCTGTACATCGGGGCCATCCCCGAGATCTAGGACGAAAGCCTTGAGTCTTCCGGGATGCATTCCACGTTTGAGCATCACGTGGTAGGTGGTCAGGAGGACGCTGCCGCTGTCGATGCCGCCGGAAAAGCAAACGCCAATCGGTTCCTGGGCCGGAACGGCATCGAGCCACTGCGCAATTTCGTCGGCGAGGGCGCTGATGTAGCGTCGCCCAATCAAGTCAAGATCCGCCGGAAGCGTGCCCATCTCGGGCGTGAAAAAACGTGTGTAGACCGGGTCAGGGTCGGGACAGCCCACCAACTGAATCTCGACTGTGTGATGCGCAGGCACCATGCGCGTGTAGCTCGGATGAAACTGCGCGCCCAGGCCTGCCTTGCATAACCATTCATAGATAGCATCGATTCTCGAGGCAACAATCAATAGCGGGCCGGCTTGTTGCTTGGCCAGAAAGTAGCGCATGGGCCTGTCCAGCGACCGCGCCATCCGCACCGTCTTTCCTTCGTGAGCAACAAGAGCGAATGATCCCGCGACGCGTCCGATTTCGCAGGGCGTGCCCGCGAACAGGGATTTCCGGGCTTCTTCTATTGACTGTCCAAAGATCTGGTTTATGCCCGGATCGATCAGATCGACAACTCTCTTGACATACTGGTGTTGAACCACTTCAACCTCGCGAGCACTTCCGAATGGGGCCCGTTGAACAGACTATACCGGGGAGGTCGGGGAAGCGAAAGGCTCGTCGCTGGCCCGGGAACAAGGCTGATCATTCCTTGGATTTGGAACACCGGCAGTTTCTGTAAGCATCGATGCTGTAGGTCGAGACGGCGCAGACATACTGCGTCCAAAACAATCTCAATTCAAGGGAGCGATCGCGGACATAGTAGTTGCGCAGGTAGGTTTTGGAGGCCTCGGTCGACGCGTCAGAATCGGCTTGAAATCCTGCGACGAGCCGGGTCAAAGACTCTGCGGAAAAGTCGCTCTGCTTGTAGGCTTCTGCATAGTCGTACTCTTCTTTCCAGGTAGCATCGATTCCGGACTCGTTCGACGAAGCGAATACCTGGAAGTCGACGAGTTTGGCACTCGGTGAATCAACCAAAGCAACCGTGAAGGACGGCATATTTCCATCGATTGGCGAGATGGACGGAACCATCTTGACCGCAACCCCGGGTTGCGATGCACCGGTATCCTCGCCGTTCGTCTTCAGCAGGCGCATCTCGTCCATATGCGTGTGCCCAAAGATCGCAAGTTGGATGACATCGCCGAATTCGGCAAGTAGGTCTGGCAAAGCATCCGATGTGAGAAACATGTCAGGAGCCTTGCCGCCGCATACGTTGCGCAATTTGATGGCGGTCGAGAAGGGATCGATGCCGGGAGGGATGTGGCTCATCACCCAGACTCGTTTCTTCTTTTCGCGCGCCTCGGTGAGTTGTTGTCTAAGCCAGTCGATTTGCGCTTCTGCTCCCGCCAAATTCGCTTTCCCAGAGCAAGTCGTATAGTTGCGCGACATGAAGACGTCGTCCAATACAAGCAACTGCGTGTGCTCCAGCGGGACAGGCAGGGAGACGCTGTAGTATCCGTCGGCAGCAAACGTACGTTGAGCATCCCTTCGTTGAGACACCGGAAATCCTTCGGCAACAAAAACGCCTGTTTGCCCCAGGAAGTCGCTATTCGTGTCGAGCCTGTAGTCGTCGCAGTCCGAATCGTTGTTCCCGAGTGCTGCATAAACGGGTGCATCTGGAAACGCAGTGCGCAAGCTGTCGAGAACGAACTTGATGGTCTTCTCGACGAATTGCCTGAATTCCTCCGGAGTCGATTGCGGCATGAGCTTCATGTATTTGCAGGAGAAGCGATGGGCGATCAGGTCGCCGCTGAGCGTGATGAATTTCGCGCCCGGAGCCGCCAGCTCCATCGCGTGGAGGCTCGAATCGAAAAGAGTGTACGAGGTATCGGTTCCCCGCGACGCGCAAGTGAGTTGCAGCGCGGAAAATCGCTCCGTCCGATCCCGCGAAATCGGAGCCGAAAGAATTGTCCTCCATTGGCTCACTGGCGCGCTCGCCAGTTGGGGCACTTTGTCGGGGTCCCAGAAAGGCTCAAAGTGGATATCGCTCGCGAAAAGAGCTCGAACCTGCTGCCGGCTTGGGGATTTGACCTGCGCCTTGTGAACAGCGCGGCTCTCAGCACCGACTGACGCTGATTGAGCAGGCATTTTCCCAGTAAGAAGAGCAAAGCAACAGGCAAGGAGGAGCCGCGATCCAAGCGAGCGCGATGCGATCAAGTTTTGCAAGTGTCTTATTCCCCCGTTGCCGGGTTGCTCTTTTCTTTCGCGAGCCGGCATTGCTGGTAGCATATCGCGCACCGAGGAATAAGCCGGAATGCTCCACGTTTGTGGGGAATTCACAGATCGGGCCCGCGATACTGCGTCCGCGAAGAATGGCTTGCTCTCAGGAGACCGATGCGGGGTTCGGCGGTCTTCGAAACTACCGGCCACTTTGAACGAGAGCGCAGTTCTCTTCTCGGCGAGGGTTCGAGTGCGAATTCGAATTGACACGTTGCCCAGAGTTCGCCGGCGTAGCGGGGAGGCTCCACCAGGGTACCCCGCCCGGATTCTGGGCGGAAATTCCTCATTCTCTTGGTTACGCAATGGTTATGGCTGCAAATTCCTCCTGTCATTGGACTTATCCGCAGATTCCTCTCAGCAAAGGAGTTACAGCCTTTTGCATTTCATTGCTGCCGCAAC
>OBLW0100000688.1_pt1 | contig 28762 bp, 26 predicted proteins | sample 1520161 | NCBI WGS metagenome assembly OBLW01 (sample SAMEA3539309, study PRJEB22396) | soil metagenome | biome: tundra; feature: field; material: soil | place: USA | collected 2010-05 | depth 0.15 m
AAAAAAACACTTGGGGAACTCTAACCGGCAACTGGGTGCCGCATGACGTGCGGGACCAAGTGGTGGATTTCGTCCGGCGCTGGTCGGAGGAGACCGAGATCGGCGTAGGGCGATTCATTCACTGGCTGGGTGTGATGGCCAGCAAGTTCGTTGACTGGCGAGAGCGCTACGGGTATGTCAACGAGCACCCCACGGGCGCGACGACCGGCAAGATCGCGGTCACCACCAAGGGTGGCAGTGCCACGAGTGCGACCAGCTTCACGGTCAATTAGCGGCGGGATTCTAGAAAGATCCGTGTTAAAATCCCCGCCCCGAGAAGTGACGGAATCTACACTAACGGAGAACGCTACTTCTCCATTTCAGGCTGAACCAAGACACTATTGGCATGGTGAATCGCGTCCATTTCCTTTTGGAGGGCAGCGATCCTCGCCGCAGTTTTTGGGTCTGGTTCCATAGCCCATGCCCCCTCAGTGCATCGGCCACTTCCGCAAAGAACCTTAATTAATTGCGGGGAACTGTGCTCCTCTTTATGGGTTGGGGCAGCCTTCCCGGCGATAGTCGCTCTAACATGAGAGTGACTAACGCAAGTGAATTTTATATAATCGCGCGTCATGCCAAGCCAGGAAATCCTCTATTGCGTAGCGAATCGAGTGGCCACGATTACTTTGAACCGACCCGACAAACTGAACGCCTGGACTGCGGTTATGGAGAAGGAAGTAAGTTCGGCTATGGAGAACGCCGAGCACGACCACGACGTCCGGGTGATCGTTTTGACGGGCGCTGGACGGGGCTTTTGCGCGGGAGCTGACATGTCGCTGCTGAGTGCCGTGGCGGAGCACGGCTTGGTTGATCAGAACCGCGAGGAGCAGAGCCGCGAGGCGGCATTGCGCGACGGCGTACCGCTTGATTTTCAGAAGAGATACTCTTATTTCCCGGCGATCGGCAAGCCGGTGATTGCTGCCATCAATGGTCCGGTTGTTGGCTTGGGCCTGGTGATCACTCTCTATTGCGACTTGCGGCTGGCATCGGACGCAGCCCGCTTCAGCACTACATTCGCGCGGCGAGGGCTGGTTGCCGAGTATGGCATGGCCTGGATGTTGCCGCGCATTGTTGGAATTGCAAACGCTCTCGATCTGTTGTTTTCTGCGCGGACCATCGATGCCGCAGAGGCATTGGGCATGGGGTTGGTGAACCGAATCCTTCCCCAGGAAAGTTTTCTTGAGAAGGTGCATGAATATGCCCGCGAACTGGCTTCTACAGTGAGCCCGCGCTCGTTGCGCATCATCAAGCGCCAGGTGTACGAGGCTATGTTCCAGCCACTCTCGGAAGCTTTTGATGTCTCCGTGAATGAGATGATGGCAAGTTTCAAGACTGAGGATTTCAAAGAGGGCGTCGCGCATTTCGTGGAGAAGCGTCCCCCGGCTTTTACTGGAAGATAGCGGCAAGCAAGATAGGCGGCAGAAATGGATTTTGCGCTCAGCGACAAAGTAAAGCACCTGCAACGGCGTCTGCAGGCGTTCATGGATGAGTACATTTATCCGAATGAGCGGCGCTATTACGACGAGATTGAGCGCAACCGCTGGTCGCCGCCTACCGTCATTGAAGAGCTCAAGCCAAAAGCCCGGGCTGCGGGGCTGTGGAATTTATTTCTGCCGGATGATGCGCATGGGGAGGGGTTAACGAATCTCGAGTATGCGCCGCTGGCCGAAATTATGGGGCGCAGTTTCATCGCTCCTGAGGTATTCAATTGCTCGGCGCCGGACACGGGCAACATGGAAGTGCTTGCGCGTTACGGCACAGCGGAGCAGAAGGAACAATGGTTGAAACCGCTGCTTGCGGGCGAGATTCGGTCGTGCTTCGCGATGACGGAGCCGGCGGTGGCCTCATCGGATGCAACCAATATTGAGGCGAGCATTGTTCGGCAGGGCGACGAGTACTTGATCAATGGGCGCAAGTGGTGGTCCTCGGGAGCGGGCGATCCGCGTTGCAAGGTTGCGATCTTTATGGGCCGCACTGGCCCAGGAAAGCCGGATCGCGCGGCCCCGCGCCATCAACAACAGTCGATGGTGTTAGTGCCGATGAACGCTGCAGGGCTCAAGATTGAACGCATGCTGACGGTTTTTGGATATGACCATGCGCCGCATGGACACGGCGAAATCACTTTTGAAAACGTGCGCGTGCCTGTCTCGAGCATGTTGCTCGGCGAAGGACGAGGCTTTGAGATTGCGCAGGGGCGGTTGGGACCGGGGCGCATTCATCACTGCATGCGCTGCATTGGTGTGGCTGAACGCGCGCTTGAAACCATGTGCAAGCGGGTGCAGGCACGCGTGGCCTTTGGCAAGCCGCTGGCCGAGCAGGGAACTATACGGGCCGAGATTGCTCGATCCCGGATGGAGATCGAACAGGCACGCTTTCTGACTCTGAATGCGGCGTACATGATGGACACCGCCGGAAACAAGGATGCGCGCGCGGAGATTGCGATGATTAAAGTGGTGGCTCCGAATGTCGTTCTGCGCGTCTTGGACCGGGCGATTCAGGCGCATGGAGGTGCGGGAGTTTCGCAGGACACGTTTCTCGCTGGAGCGTGGGCGAATGTGCGCACTCTACGTTTGGCGGATGGTCCGGATGAAGTACACACCGAATCGATTGCGAAGATGGAGCTTCGGAAATGGGGCGGGCCGCAGGCAGAGCGTTGATCTCCTGCGTGTAATCGTCTTAGGCGGAAGTTTTCGCGGAATCTAGAGGAGACATCCATGCCACTCGTAGTCGAAACACCCGAGTCCTTAAAGGATTTGGTGGGTCGTGAAATCGCCATGACGGAATGGTTCGCCGTCACCCAGGATCACATTCAGCGTTTTGCTGAAGTGATTGAGGATCGGCAGTGGATCCACATGGACCCGGAACGTGCCCAGCGTGAATCGCCCTATCGGAGTACGATTGCGCACGGGTTCTTAACTCTGTCGCTGTTGAGCCGCTTCATGAGGGAGGCAATTGAGATCCGAAGCGGTCTTCGCATGGGCGTCAATTACGGCTTCAATCGCGTTCGCTTTCCTTCTCCGGTTCGCGCCGGCTCGAAGATTCGAGCGCAATTTACTCTTCGATCGCTGAAAGCGTTCCCTGACGCGATTGAAGCAATCTTTGACGCGACGGTGGAAGCGCAGGATAACGACAAGCCGTGCTGCGTGGCTGAGTGGGTGGTTCGCTACTATACGTAAGACGACCACAGGGCTGAAGCCCGAAAAGTTTCAGCGGCTTACGCGGCGCTGAAGGGCCGCTCTTCCACGGTCGCCGACCTATGCGTCTCCGAAGAACTGCTCTTCCACGGTCGTGGCTGGATTGGCGAACTCTTCCGCAAGCTGTGAAGGCCTGCCCAAAATCGTTTACGAACTGGTTTCTAGCGGTGAGTGCGGAGTCCGTCAGCAGCGAGGTGCGGCACCGCGTTAAATGTAAATAACCGCAACTGCTCTTTTCTCAAACGCAGGATTGTGTAAGATGCGTTGTACACTGCGCCAGCGAGGCGCATTACGCGCGCGTCGGAAATCTCCAGGGACAGGCCAGTGCAAATCGCAACCGGCGTGGCCGACGTGACGATGACAATGTTCTCGCGTGCATCAGAGATTTTCGATCGGCAGGCCGCAACGCGCTCGCGGAATTGGTTCCAGGTTTCGCCGCTGTAGGGGTAACGACCGCCAATCCATGCCTCGACCAGTTTTGTATCGCAAGGCAGCCATTTGCGATGAATTCTTGCTGCGGGCGCGCCTTCGCTGATTCGCACCTGCTCCCGCATCTCTTCGTATGCGCGGCGGAATTCAGAATCCTCGGCAGACAAACGCGGAGCAATCTCGCGATACACACGGCTGAGATCAAACTCATCCCAGGCAGGATCGACGCTCACCGCGGGGAAGGAAACACCAGCATCGGCATAAGCCGCGCCGACCTCGGTGGCGGTTTGCTGCTGGCGGGACAGCGCCCCCGCACAAGCCGAGGCAAATTGGATTCCCTGGGAGACGAAATGCTCACCCAGCAGCCGCGCCTGCCGCTTTCCCAACTCAGAGAGGGAATCGTAAGCGGCGCGCGTTCCCGCCTGGCCATGGCGCACAAGATACAGGGTGCTCAACTGAGTTTTCCTGTGAGCGAGTCTGCGAGCTCGACTAATCCTCGAACACGTTCGCCGAAATCTTGGAAGCGCGCGTCTTGGGTTTGGCCACGCCGGAAGCGGTAGTAGATCTGCTGCAGAATTACGGCCAGCTTGAAGACGCCGAGCACTTCGTAGTAAGCGATGTGCGAAAGGTCGCGACCGGTGCGTTCCGCATAGCGTTGTACGAATTGATCTCGTGTGTACCATCCGGCCTGCGATGTGAGAGCGGGCACTCCGCGGGCGCGAAGTTGCGGCGCTTCCGCCCAAGTCCAGTAACACAGAGTCAAACCAAGATCGGCCAGCGGATCGCCGACCGTTGCCATCTCCCAATCAAGCACAGCCTCGATTTTGTCCACAGCTTCGATGCGACCCACAGAAGCAACCGCAAGCATGATGTTATCCAGCTTGTAATCGTTATGCACCAGGGTCGGCGCGGGAGAAACTGGCCGGCGATCGATGAGCCATCGAATCACACCATCCATCTTAGGCACGTCATCAGTTTTAGCCCGGTTCCAACGATCTGCCCAGCCTTGCACCTGGCGTGCAAGAAATCCCTCGGGCTTGCCGAGGGCAATTAATCCGGGGCTCGAAGCGTCGATGGCATGGAGTCGGATCATGCCATCGATAAAGGCTTCGCTCACACGCTGCGCGTAATTCGGCACCTTAGCGAGCTGAGGTGGAACATCATCGCGCAGTATTAGCCCATGCCTGCGTTCCATCAGAAAGAAAACCGCGCCCAGCACTGTTGGATCCTCGCACAAATGAAAAACGGCTGGAGCTTCGCGAAAATGCGGATGCACCATCTGGAGGACTCGAAATTCACGTGCCATGTCGTGGGCTTTGGGCGCGACGGGACCAATAGGGGCGCGCCTGAGCACGTACTCGCGGCCATCTCCATTCATCCGCAACAGATACGTCAGGTTCGAGTGTCCGCCCGGAAACTGTTCGACTGTGACGCCGCGTTCCGCACCTTCGATTTTTCCAGTCAGCCAATCGGCGAGGGCAGCTAGATTCAGTTCTTCGCCGGGACGAACTGATATGGCATCGGAGTGCACTCGAGAACCTTTCTTGCAAGAAACTCCCGCCGATCAGCTCAAGCGGAGTGGGCAGCGTTCCAAACTCGAACCCTTTCGAGACTGGCGAGGAACGGCTTTAAGGCTGCATAGAGAAACACCGCAGCCAGTCCGCATGCCACCGATGTCACGATGAGCAGCGAGTAGCGGACGGCATCATCCCGTCCAAACGCGTACTGTGTCAATGCTCCCACGGCAGTGGGTCCGATTCCCAGCCCGATGAGATTGATGGAGAACAAATACACAGCCGAGGCCTGTCCACGCATGGTTGGGGGCATCATTTGCTGAATTGCGGCGGGAGCGATACCGAAGGGAGCTGCCGCAAGCGCGCAGCCGGCAACCAACCAGAGGGTTGCCCAAGTCGCCGACGGCGCCAGGTACAAAAGAAAGTTAACAGGTATCCCGACTAGTCCGATCACTGCACCCACAAACAGAGTCGCGTTGTCCCGGCCGCGCTTGCGCAAGTAGTCAGCGATCCGGCCCGCGCTGATGATTCCAACGCAACCGAAGATCGCGACGCAGGAGCCGTATACGACGCCTGTGCTTCCGATGGCCCAGTGGAAATTGCGCCGATAGAATTCCGGCCCCCAAGCGGCACTTGCGTATGAAGAGAGCGCGAGTAGGCCGAAACCGATGTTGTGGAGCAGGAATGTCCGCCGGTTTTTGAAGATATAGGAGAAGACTTGCCGGGTTGGAACAGCAGCCCGTCGGGCGGTTCCGGGGCGTGCGGAGGGTTCGCGTACCGTAAAGAGCAGGGGCGCCACAGCAATGCCCGGAAGGCCGATGGAGAGAAAGATGATCTGCCAGGGATGGACGGCTCCGAGCAGCGGAATGGTCCACATGGCCTGGGTCGAAGCATACGCCACGACTAGTCCACCGAGCAGGTAGGCCAGCCCGGAACCGATGTAGATGCCCATCGAATAGACGCTAAGTGCAGTGGCCAGACGGTCACGAGGAAAATAATCGGTGATGAGCGAGTAGGCAGCGGGTGAAAGCGCCGCCTCTCCGATGCCCACACCCATGCGAAGCAAAAGCATGCTTTCGAACGTTAAGGCCAGCCCGCAACCGGCCGTGAATCCGCTCCACAACACCAGGCCGGCCGCGATAATCAGCCTCCGGCTATAGAGGTCTGCCAGACGGCCGAGAGGAATCCCGAAGAATGTATAAAACAGCGCAAAACTGAACCCCATCAGCAAACTCATCTTAGCGTCGCCAATGTGTAAGTCGCGACGAAGCGGGCCGACCAGCAGACTGAAGATCTGGCGGTCGATGAACGAGAACGCGTACAGAAGCGTTAAGACGCCGACGACGTACCAGGCGTAGCGCAATGAATGCGCGCTAGAGTCAGCCGTGGTCTGAGCAGCGGCGGTTGTGGCTCCGATTGGCGTGGTAGCGGGCATCTTTTTGTAATTTCGTTTGCTTCAGATGATTGACGGGATCAGCAGTTCCGGCTGTCCGCGCGGTTAGAGCAATAATCCTGCAGACGGACGCGCGAAACCTACGGTAAGGCACCGCGCGCCCGCCTATTGCTCGCTGTCAAAAAGTGTCCCAAAACGTCGAGCACTGGTGACTCGTGTCAAAGTTGGACTCGACCACTGGCGCCGGTGGTATCAACGATTGGAACTCGTCGCTTGACGCACTGTAGGGAGACCAGAGCGGTTCACCGGAGGAATTGGGGTCTCCCTTCTTCGCGAACTGCGTCCAGTAGCTGACCATCGCATCGGAGAGTTGCATTTGTTGGCTGGAAAGTGTTACCGGCAGTCCGAAAACATCGATGCCCGGGAACAGGTATTGAAGCTCAGAGCTATGATAGGCACCCAACGGAAAGGTTAACAATCCGCCAAACGCAGATTGCGGCGGGGGAGCGTTCTCATCGTTGAACTCATAGGCATAGGTCGGCACGAGTTTCGACAATGCTTGATCCACGTTACGCGCGGGACAGCTGAAAACTCCGTCGGTACCCGATGCTCCCAGCGCCTCGCCACCGACGGGGTATGCGGCGAATGGGTACAAGGCGAGGACGGGCGGAGCGAGGGTCGGAGCCCAGAGAGCATTGACGGCAGTATCGTACTCTGCCGAAGTCAGTATCGGATTCCCGACGAGGTCGTAGTCAAGAGCGACAAACAATCGATATTCATCGTGATTGGTGCCCGCGATGACCGGTACTTGATTGAATTCGCCGCTGGCAAATGCCGCGCCGATTGTCTGTGTAAGGAGCGTTCCATCGACAAACGGATACAGGGGGAATGGCTCTTTCGCGACCATCGTCGCAGCGGCAACGGCACGCAGACACGAAGCTGTCTGGCTCGCGCATCCGACGCTATCGGCAATCGCGGCCCCCGACGGTACGCTTGGGCTGCCCGTCGTTTCGGCCTGCGCCAGCGTCACGACATTGAAAAAATAATCCTGGAATTCTGCATACGATCCGCTTTCCGCAATCGCTCCGCGGAACAGGCCCGACGAAAGAGGAGATGCGAGGTGGGCATAGACGCTTTGTCCGCCCGCGGACTCACCGAATATCGTCACTCGGTCGGGATCGCCGCCAAAGTTCGCAATGTTCCTGCGAACCCACTTCAGCGCGAATTGCTGATCCATCAAACCATAGTTGCCATGGAAATGGCCTTCTGCATCTATCGCAGACTGGGCAAAGAATCCCAAGAAACCCAGGCGGTAATTAATGGTGACGACAATCACTTCTTTTCTTACGAGTAGCTCGGGATTGTAAGGGGTGCTGCTGCCATTAATGAGTCCTCCTCCATGAATCCAAAACATCACGGGCAGGCCGCGCCGATCGCGATCACGCCGTCCATCATCCGATTTCACGTGTGGGGTGAAGACATTCAGGAAAAGGCAATTCTCGGCGCCGATTCCTCCAGGTTGGGTGCACGCACTGCCGAATTGGGTCGCCTGGAGGAAAAATCCTGGAAAAAAGCCGTAATGCTTCGGCGGTCTCCAGCGTTGAGATCCTACCGGCGGAGCTGCGTACGGCATGCCGAGAAATTCGTTTACGCCATCTGTCGTTGAGCCAATCACGACTCCGCTTTCAGTAAGAGCAATCGGAGGGTGAGATGAGTCGTCGGCAGATGCAGTTGGCGCCGAGCTCAGCGCGACCACGCAGATCGCCACTCCAAGCAAAAGGTTATAGGTAAAACCAAAGTGATCGAGCCGCTTGTTCGAGTTCTCTGTGTTTTTCATCGCTGATTCCTCCATCAGTTGCTCAATGTTGTGGTTGCGTTCGAAAAACCCCTCTACGCCATCACGGTTTGTTCCTTATTGAACTCGGCAAAGGTCCTGCCTTCTTCGGCCAGACGTTTCAGCAAGGGAGCAGGCTCCCAGAGCTCACCGTGCCGTTGATGAAATTCTGAGATGCGGCGGTAGACCTTATCCAGTCCGACAGCGTCGGCATACCACATCGGGCCGCCGCGATAGGCTGGGAAGCCGTAACCGTTCAGATAGATGATGTCGATGTCGACGGCGCGCCGAGCGATGCCTTCGTCGAGAATGCGCGCGCCCTCATTCACCAAGGCATAGATGCAGCGGTCAACGATCTCTTCGGATGAGATCTGGCGTGGCGCGATGCCCGCTTCGCTCGCCCACTTCCGCACCCGTTGGTCGACTTCAGGATCGGGAATCGCGCGTCGGTTCTCGTCATACTTGTACCAGCCCGCTCCGGTTTTTTGGCCGTAGCGTCCGAGTTCGCAGAGACAATCCTCGGCGAAGGGCTGGCGCACGTCAGGTTTTTCGAGGTGCCGATACTCTTTGCGGATACGCCAGCCGACGTCAAGGCCCGCCAGATCGCCTGTAGACATCGGTCCCATCGCCATGCCGAAGTCGTACAGTGCTTTGTCGACCGCTTCAACGCTTGCGCCTTCTTCAACAAGGAACTGAGCTTCGCGGCGGTAGGGGCCGAACATGCGATTTCCTACAAAGCCGCGGCAGTTGCCGACGGCCACACCGACTTTGCCGAGTTTTTTCGAGAGCTGCATGCAGGTTGCAATCACCTCTTTGCTGCTTGCCTTACCGCGTACGATTTCGAGCAGGCGCATGATATTCGCGGGACTGAAAAAATGAGTGCCCACTACGGCTTCAGGCCTCGAAGTGGCTGATGCGATCTCGTCGATGTCGAGAGTTGATGTGTTACTCGCCAAGATCGCCCCTTTCTTGCATGCTCGATCCAACTGGCCGAAGACTTCTTTCTTGAGCACCATGCCCTCGAATACGGCCTCCACGACCATATCCACCTCGCCGAAATCGTCGAAGCTGAGGGTTGGACGAATCAGCTCCAGGCGTTCATCCACGAACTGGTGGGTGAAGCGTCCGCGCTTAACCGAACCGAGGTAATTCTTCTGGATGGTGGCTAGCCCGCGATCAAGTGCCGGCTGGTCCGCGTCCTTGAGCAACACGAGCATGCCGGCGTTGGCGAACACCATGGCGATTCCGCCTCCCATGGTTCCAGCACCGACCACCGCCACGGAGTTTACTGGGACAATCGGAGTTTCCTTTGGTATGTCCGGAATCTTAGCGACCTCGCGCTCACCGAAGAAAACATGGATGAGCGCCTTGGATTGATCCGAGAAAAGGCAATCGTTGAAGAGCTTTTGTTCAACCTGGCATCCTTCATCAAAGGAAAGCTTGGTAGCGGCTTCCACCGCATGGATGGCCGCTAGCGGCGCAATCATGGCGCGCTGTTTGGTGCGCGCCTTCTCGCGTGCGGCAGCGAAGACGGGTGCATTCTGCTCGAGAGTGCCCAGTTTAACGTTGCGCTCACGAGTCTTGAGGAGCGGGCTTCCGGCGATTCCGCGCAAGAAAGCCAGGGCGCCCGTCAGTAGATCGCCCTCGATCAAACGGTCCACAAGCCCCAGTCGTAGGGCTTCCGGAGCGGGGATTGGGTTGCCTTCCGCACACATCTCGACGGCTTTTGCGACGCCCACGAGCCGAGGTAAACGCTGCGTACCGCCTGCGCCCGGAATAATTCCGAGCTTCACTTCGGGCTGACCCAGTTGCGAATTCGGAGCAGCCACCCGATAGTGGCCAGCCATCGCAAGCTCAAGGCCGCCGCCGAAGGCGCTGCCATGAATGGCCACCACAACAGGTTTGCGCACATTTTCTATCTGAAGTAAAAGCGGAAGGAGGCCTGCGCCTCGCTGGGTTTTGCCAGACGTGATCTTGCCGAATTCCTTGATGTCGGCGCCGGCGACGAATGTGCGGCCGCCACCAATCAGCACCACCGCCTCGATGCCGTCATCTTTGGCCACCTGCTCAAAGGCCTTGGCAATCCCCTGCGCGACGGCGGGGCTCAAGGCGTTCACGGGAGGATTATTGATGGTGATGATTGCGACATCCTTGTCCCGCGTGAGTTGAACTAGATCGTCCATAAAACTCGCTCTCCTGCTGTGTTGACGACTGAAACCGCGGCCTTATTTTTCGCTCTTTGTTCTTTAGCTTTGAACTAGCTCAATTACTCCAAGGATTTATTTGTGCGTCGTAAATTCGGGCTGACCAGGTTGGTTTTCACGCCAATATTTTTGTCGCAGGCCTTTTTTTAGAACTTTGCCGGTCGCCGTTTTGGGCAAGCTCTGCAGGAACTCAATCGACCGTGGACACTTGAAGTGCGCGATACGCGATCGGCAGAACTCGAGCAGTTCCGCTTCTGTCAGGTTTGATCCTGGTTTGGGTACCACAAGTCCTTTGGGCACTTCTCCCCATTTTTCATCCGGGACTGGAATGACGGCAGCCTCGTAAACGTTGGGATGGGCCACGAGCGCCTTCTCCACTTCGAGCGATGAAATGTTTTCACCACCACTGACAATGATGTCTTTCCTGCGATCAACGATGAGGATGTGTCCATCCTCGGTAATGCTGGCCATGTCTCCGGTATGGAACCAGCCGTCGCGCATCGCGTCTGTAGTGTATGCAGGCTGTTGCCAGTATCCCTGCATCACGCCATCGGAACGAGCGATAATCTCGCCCATGGTTTCGCCGTCGCGTGGAACGTCGTTGCCCTCACGGTCGACAATACGAAGCTCCACACCTGGAATTGCGTATCCGGTCTTGGCTTGGGCCACATAGCGCTGCTCGCCTTCGAGTTCGGATCCTGGCTTCGGTTTGGCAGTAGAGAGCACCGGAGCAGTTTCCGTCAGACCGTATCCGGCAAAACACACACAGCCAAGTTGTTCCTCGACCTCGCGCACCAAGGTCGGAGACGATGCGGCTCCGCCGATTGAAATCCACTGCAGACTGCTCAGATCGTATCTTGGCCGCTCGGGTGAATTCACCAATGCTGTTGCCATGATCGGCACAAGGCTCAGCGAATCGACACGCTCGCGTTCAATTAACTGGAAAACTTCCGCGCAGGTAAAGCGCTGAATCATGACATGTTTTCCCCCGACGAAGGTGACCGAATGGGCAGTACCCCAGCCGTTGGCGTGGAACAACGGAATGGTATGCAGGTTTACGCTCTCGGCTTTAGTAAGGAATGTCAGACAAACCGAGAGCGCGTGCAGATAGATATTTCTGTGGGTCAGCATCACTCCCTTGGGATCGGCGCTGGTGCCACTGGTATAGAACAGTTCAGCCAGGGAGTTTTCGTCGAAGTCCATAATGTCGGCGCGGTAGGGTGTCGCCGCGGCCAAAATGTCTTCATAGTTCTGCGATGAAAGCCACGGAGCCTGCGGTGCGGAGTCAAGCTGGAAGAAAGTCTGCAAGGTTGGAACGCTCTGGCGGAAAGAATCTACGACTCCTTCGAACTCTTTTTCCAAAAAGAGCACCTTCGCACCGGCATCGTTCAGGATGTATGCCAGTTCACGAGGCGCAAGGCGGATGTTCAACGGAAGCAAGACTGCGCCAGCTTCTAGAACGCCGTAATAGGCTTCGAGAAGCCGATGGCAATTCAGGCTGAGAAACGCGACGCGGTCGCCGGGTTTCACTCCGGCTTCGCGCAGAGCGCCGGCGAGGCGACTGGCGCGTTCGGCGAATTGGGCGTAGGTGAACCGCAGGTTGCCGCAGACTACGGCGGTCTTACCAGGGAACTGCTGTTCAGCGTAGCGCAGGAATCGTACGGGGGTAAGGGGAATATTCATGTCTCAGTGCGTCCTACAAAAATCTCGTCACTACCAGGCGGACTGACCTCCATCTACTACGAGTACGTGGCCGGTGACATAGTTAGAGGCGTCGGAAGCGAGAAAGACAGCTGCTCCTTTCAAATCATGTTCGTTGCCAAAACGCCGTAACGGAATGTGTGAGAGGAAAAGATCCTGATGATGCTCCAGGACGCGGCTCGACATGTGAGTGGGAAACCAGCCGGGAGCGATTGCGTTCACCTGGATGTTGTGAGCCGCCCACTTGCATGCCAGGTCTTTGGTAAAGGCGATGACTCCGCCCTTGCTGGCGTGATAACCGATTGCTGAGAGTTCCGGCGGAGCGCCGCCCAGTCCAGCCACCGACGCGATGTTGATGATCTTCCCTTGGCTGGGCTTCCCGCGGCTTTGCTGGATCATGACTTTGCCCACTGCCTGAGCGCACAGAAAAGTGCCGGTCAGGTTGGTCTCGATAACCTTGTTCCAATCTGCCAGCCGCATCTCCTCAACGGGAGCGCCCCAGGAGATTCCCGCGTTATTGATCAGGACATCGATCCGTCCGAACTGGGAGAGAGTCGCGTCGACAACTTCCTGAATGCTGGCCGGACTCTTAACATCGCACGCCAGGGCAATGGCTTTGACACCGAGTTGCTGCAATTCCTCGGCGGCCTGATGGCAGCGCTCCTGCTTGCGAGCGCACAATACAATGTTCGCGCCCATTTCTGCGAGGCCCTCCGCCATTTGACGTCCCAATCCGATGGAGCCTCCGGTAATGATCGCCACACGCCCGGTAAGGTCGAAAAGCTGCTTCACATTCCCGGTGGAATTCTGCACGGTGGAATTCTGCGTAGTTCCGGCAGCCTCCTTCAACATGAAGCCTTCTCCTTCTCCAACCGATCGGCGCTTCCGGTCCGCTGGTTGAGGAATTCCAAAATAGCGTGGTGTGCGGCTTCCGGCTGGTCGGTGGTGAAGAGATGGCTGGCATGGGGAATCATCACGAGCTTCGCACCCGGAATTCGCTGGGCGATTAATTTGCCATTTCCCGGCGGCACGAGGCGGTCATTCTCGCCGTGGATTACCAAGGTGGGCGCAGCGATTCCGGAAAGCCGACAGTATGATTCCCAGGCAATGATTCCCTGCAACTGCGCTGTATAGGCCTCGGGGCGGGGCAACCATGGCCGGCGAATCGCAAGGTCTTCATCAATTCGTTCGCGTGGCGTTGTCGAATCGTAAATAAAAGGTACGGGCGCCTCGAGCGCCTGCTCGGGAGTCATTTTGTCGCGCGTCATCAGCATCTGGGTTGCTTCCGCGTCGGCGCGCACTGCGGTCGGGCCGCCGGCGGCAGTGCAGCCCAGAACCAGCGACCGCACCCGCTTCGGATATTGCAGTGCGAGTTCCTGCGCGATCATGCCACCCATCGAAACGCCGAAGACGTGTGCGCTCTCGGCTCCAGCGGCCTCCAGAACTGCTGCAGCGTCGGATGCCATCCGCGCGATCGGATACGGACCTGGAGGTACATCGCTCCTTCCGACGCCACGATTATCCAGCGCGATGGTTCTGTAACGCTGCGACAGAGCGGGCCGCGTGCGATGCCACATGGGGGAGGGATAGCCGAGCCCCATAATCAGTAAGAGAGGAGCGCCATGGCCCTGTTCGTCCCAATAGATACGGGCTCCCTGATTTTCAACGAACGCCATTGAGTGCTCGGTAGAGTGAAGCCAAAAGTGATCGCAGCCGCTGACGTAGGCTCACGACCAACGTTAGAACCAAACCAGCCTTCCCGGCCGCTAAAAGCTGAAGCGAATGCCGAGTTGGATCTGGCGCTTGGGGAAGGCCGATGTGAAAGCCAGGGGCGTGCTGGGCGTAACCGTTCCGCCACCCGCAACAGCAGTACCCGTGCGCAGCCCCTTTACGTTAAAAGTCGTGAACCCGGGAGTAAGACCGAACAGTGGACTTACCTCGTTATTCACACTGGCGAAGTTCGTACGGTTGGCGATGTTAAATCCTTCCGCCGTAATCTGTACGTTCATTTGCTCGTGGAGTTTGTGCTGCCAGGTCAAGCGCGCGTCAAAGTCGACATAATTGGGGCCAAGACCCGTGTCACGCGGCGCGCCGATGGGACGTTCATTGGTGGTGTGCCCGTCACCGTTCACCTCTCCTCCGGCAAGTAGATTGAAAGGATGTCCGCTATGGTAAGAGAAAATCGGAGACAGCTGGAATCCTGACAACACGGCTTGCTTCCAGGGGCTGTCGATTACTCCGGCGATCACCACTTTGTGGCGCTCATCAAATTCGGAAAGGCTTCGATCCAGACTGATGTTTGTGGGATCCTGAGGACCGTAGTCCGTGTTGTAATCCGTCGATACGTCATAGCCTTTGCTATAGGTGTAGTTGCCGAAGAGCGTGAAGTGTTCGCGGAAGCGTTTTTTAATTTCCAGAATGCCGCCCTCGTAAAGGGCGTACGCTGCAGAACTGTACTGGTTATTCTGGACGACCAGCGGATTCACAAAACAAGCCGTCGTCGCGCACGGCAGGCCCTCGGTTCCGCCGAGGGGATCGGCCGCCGGGCTTGTGTTCCAGTTGCGGTAGGAAACCGTTTGTCCGTTGGCCAGGGTTACGGTGCTGAAGGGCGCGGGCAGAAGATTTGTATCGATCGCAATCGGCAGTCTCTGAGTGTGAGAATAGATACCGCTGACGGAGACGGAAAATCCCGGCGCGATCTCGCGCTCAATTCCGAACGAAGCCTGCTGCGCGATCGGAGGCCGATACCCCGGCTGGTTGACGAAAACGACTTGCAGCGGACCGATGGGACCGCTATTTGTAACATTGATGCCGAATGGGGCCACGGCGGCGGGAGTAACGCAAGCAGCGTTCCCGGGAGTGGCCGTGGTGCACTGAATCAATCCTTTTGCGAACAGCCCGGCGAAAACCGCAGGTGCGGTTTGTAATCCGGGAATACCGGTCGGCGTGATCGGATCTACATAAATAGAAATTTCCCGGTTACAAGGGCTGGAGCCGCTACCGGGGACGATCGGGAATCCGAACTGGGAAACGCCGCAGATCGCGCTCAGGTTCGCGACCTGGCTGCCACTGGTGCTGTTCTCGACAGCCGACTTATTCTTGTTCACCACCCCCAGGCTTAAATCCACGTCGGGGATCTGAACATCTACGGGTCCGTAAAAAATTCCGTATCCGCCGCGGATTACCGTCTTGTGGTTATTCAAAGGATCCCACGCGAACGATACTCGAGGAGCGAAATCGCGATGGTAGGTGGTCAAAGGGGCGAATTGGGAATCCACCTCGTAGCGAAGTCCGTAGTTCAGAGTGAAACCTGGCACCACGTTCCATGAGTCTTGTCCATACACGCCCGTTAGTGGGCGAGTGTAATAGGGGTATGTGGGGTCTCCGAAGCCCTGTTGGTAGACCTGAGGCAGTCCGAACGATGCCGTCTGTAAGGAGGTCAAACTGGGAAGCAAGGGAGTCAGTAAGTCGCCTGGGAGAGAGCCAAAGACAAAGCGGCCAGGGAAAAACGTGTGGGACTCAGTGTGATTTCCACGCAGCAGCTCATAACCGCCGAATTTGAACGTGTGACGACCGTGGATGATGGTTAAGTTGTCCGCGAACTCGTACCGGCGCAGGATCGTGATGTTGGGAAGAAAAATGTTCGATCCCAGATTATTAATGAAACCGGGAATCTGCAGTCCAACTTCTCCCGGCTCGTTGGGAATCACATCAAAGCTGTAGTAATTCCACTGCGCGCGGGCCTCATTTTCAATGGCCGCAGTGAATTGGTGGTACCAAGCACCCTGGAGAGTGTTGTCGTAAGTGTGGGTTGAACTGCCGGCCGAAAAGCCTGTCAGAGACTGCACGTCAGGAGATTCCTCCAAGTCATGGCCGTACCTATAGGTAACAGTAAGCTGGTTCGTGGTGTTGAAGCGGTGATCGAGACGGCCAGAGACCAGGTATTCGTGCGAGTTGAAGGGGAACACTCCACCGTTGGTCTCGAACTGATTCACCAGATAGCTATTCACAGGGTTGGTTGCCGGATTCACCGTTAAAACCCCGCCCAGGATAGCTCCGCATGCTGCCGCAGGCAGATTCGTCGTTGGGTTCGGAGCCGGCAAGCCCAGTTGCGCGGCGACCGCGGCACCTACGGGGCCGCTGAGGCAAGGCACGACGCTCCCACCTGTCAGCCCTCCAATAACAGCGCCCTGCGCTGCGGTTGGACGAAAGACATCTGTATTTGTCAGGATAGGAACCGCGTTCTGTGCATTTTGGTGTAGGCCTTCGAAAGCCAGGAACAGGAAAGTCCGATCTTTCTTGATCGGGAATCCGATTGTGCCGCCGAATTGTTGGCGGCTCAAAGTGTCCTTGATGGGTGTGCCTACAGAATCGGGGTTGGCGGGATTAAACGTCTGGCCCGGCGCCAAGGCCTGGCTGAAGGAAAACGGATTCTGAGCATCCAGAGCGTCGTTGCGGAAAAAGCCGTAGACGGTCCCATGCACCGTGTTGCGGCCGGACTTGGTCACAATGTTGATTGAGGCTCCGGTGGCCGATCCCAGGTCGGCTGCGTAGTTGCTGCGATTGATCTGGAACTCCTCCACTGCGTCTTGGCTCACGGTCGAGCGCACGCCACCACTGTCGCCGCTAGTCTCGCCGCCATCCACGGTAATGCTGTTTCCTCGTCCGTTGCTTCCGTAGAAAGAAAGGCCGCTTTGCGGCGTCTGCTTGACACGAAAATCCTGGTCTCCGGCCAACCTGGTGGAGTCGGAAACCCCGGGCGCGAGCAAGGTGAAGGTGAGGTAATCGCGCCGATCAATGGGAAGGTCCGCGATGTAATCCTGGCTTATCCTGTCTGCCTGACCGCCTCTTTCAGTTTCTACCACGGGCGGTTCGCTGGTCACTTCAATAACTGTCGCCACTTGCGACGGTTTCATTTTGAAGTCCGAAATGACAATCTGGCCGATAGCGACCGTCACTGCCTTTCGAAGTTCGGTCGCAAAACCCGCCAACGCTGCAGTTACTTCATAAGTGGAGGGAGTTAGTCCCGCGATGTGGTATTGACCTGTGTTACTGGTAACGGCTGTGCGCTTCAGTCCAGTCTGGGTGTCAACGACATTCACAGTAACCTTGGGCAAGAAGGCACCGGAGGAATCGGTTACGGTCCCGGCAATATCTCCCGACGAGCCGACGCCCTGCGCGTGGGCCAGATTGGTTGCTAACAGCAAGCACACAAAAACACTCGCCAGGGACTTCATACGATTCTCCTTACGGATGTCTGAAAACATCGCCAATTGCAGTGCGAGTCAGTTCCGAAGCCCGCTAAGTACCGCGCCAACCCCCTAAAGCCGACAATGCTGATCCGTCATCCGCTTCTTCAGGATCAAGAATTCAAATGGCATCCAGCAAAACCACAGATTGTGAGAGTGAGTATCACATAAGAGTCACTAACGTCAAGAAAGAAACGTCGGTGTTGGGGAAATGACGCGGGCTTAGGTGGTGGCTAACGAATCGAGCGCATGCGACGAAATGGAATTATGGTTGGATGAAATTGGCGACTGCGGCGCTTTTAGATTTCGCTTGAGGCAGTCCACCTTAAGGAGTCAGGACGATCCGGCCTGAGACTTGGCCCTTACGCAACTGATCGAGCGCCTCGTTGGCCTGGGCGAGCGGGCGCGCAACCACCTGGCAGCGAACCTTCCCGGCGGCAGCCATATTGAGTACTTCCCGCAAGTCTTGCCGGGTGCCGACGGTAGATGCGTGGATCCGGATTTCACCTGCCGCCATAAGAATCGGCGGGAAGCAGATGTTCTCGGCGGGCAAGCCCACGACGAGAAGAGTGCCTGTCGGACGCAGGGAAGAAAACGCCGCGTCGTAAGCCGCCTTTGCGGCAGAAGTTACGAGTGCCACATGGACCCTACCTGTGCGGCGCAATTCTTTGACTGCATCAGTCGTAGCAGCATTGAGAGTGCCGGCCGCGCCAAAAGATCTGGCAAGTTCAAGCTTTTCGTCGGAGACGTCGATCGCGATCACTTCGGCGCCCAAAGCCCGTCCGAGCTGCACTGCAAGGTGTCCCAGGCCGCCGATACCGAAAACCGCAAGTCGTTGTCCAGGGAGAATTCCGGCGCCTTTCAGCGCCCGATAGACCGTGAGTCCGGCACAAAAAAGCGGGGCTGCTTCGAGCGCGGAAAGACCATGGGGGATTTTCAGCGCGTGAGTTGCCGGCGCCTTCACAAATTCGGCATAGCCGCCGTCGACAGTGACACCTGTGATCCTCTGCCGGCTGCACAGGTTTTCGTTTTCTTCGCGGCAGAATTCGCACTCACCGCAGCTCCAGTGAATCCATGGCACGCCGACGCGGTCGCCGATTTGTAAATCGTCTACCGCTTCGCCTTTTTCCACGACATGACCGGCAATCTCGTGGCCGAGAATGAGCGGTCTCTTCACGATCCCCACCAGCTGTTTCCAATCCCCGTCAGCAACGTGCACGTCGGAGTGGCAAGCACCACAGGCTTCTACCTGGATCAAAACTTCATCCGCTTCAGGACGAGGCCGTTCAACGTCCTCGATCGACAGTTGCTTCTTGAAATCGTGCAGGATAGCGGCTTTCATTCATTCGCACTCGCGCCCTCGAAAAATCAGGGAGGGGAGATTCGCCGGGAAGCCAATCACGGCTTCACACCGCGCAGGAAAAACTCGATGGCGCTGTCCACGCGCTCGGTCAATTTATGAGGTCCTGTGAGGTCGACGGTCCATTGGCGAACTACAGTGTGGTAGAGGGCCTCCATGAATTCGGCGAGATGCACGAGAGGGAACGCATTCGTGATTTCACCCCGCTTCTGGCCCTGTGCCAGGATTTCCTGGAGCAAGGTGACGGCAACTCCCTCGACTGCGCGCACTTCCGGAGAGCGCACCGGATCCATCGCTCCGGAGAGCACGACCGCTTTCCATAACGACCGGTCGGCTTCCACTTCGAGTGCCAGCGCGTGATAAAGGCGGTGCAAGCGCTCGGCGGTGTCCGCTTTGGTGGAGAGTTCTGATTTGAGGTGCTCCGCGATGCATTCGAAGCCGAGCCTGCCCACGTCGCGCAGAACTGCGTCCTTGCTTGGGAAATAGCGGAAGAAAGTTGGCTGGCTGATTTCTAGAATCTTGACGATGTCGTCGACACGGGTTCTCTCGTAGCCTTGTTTGCGGAACAGTCGGATGGCCGTGTCGATGATTTGCTGACGGAGTCGCGCCTTCTTGCGTTCGCGAAGCCCGGGAAACTCCTGGATCTGCACCGGCGCATTGCGCTTCATCAATTTCCTGTGCTTCCCACCTCTTTGCGGTACGGCGACTTCCACCCGAGCCATAGTCCTGTTTTTCTCCTGAATTAGCTTGCCGGATGTGCTTAGCGTTCAGGTGCTTCAGGGCACCGTGATCGATTGTAGCAACTAGAGAGCGTCGACGGACGCTTCTCCACATCGCACTAAAGGGTCACTTCGACGTGACTGTGTTGACGTTAGCTACTAATATCTGATATAGACTAACACAATTTGCGTCGCTATTCTTCCGGTAAGGAAGAAAACTGAATCGGCTGGTGTATAGGAGCTGATTTTGGACGATTCGCACGTCGGGATGACGCTCGCAGATTTGCCCGCGCCACTTGGCAATATTCGCAGCCCGGAGAAGATGATGACAACTGCAACGGCAACTCCTCTTCAAGTAAAAGGGGGTGCATTCCTAATCGAAGATCGTGCGCCCCACGAAATTTTCACGGCTGAAGATCTGAATGAAGAGCACCTTGCGATTGCGCGGACGGTCGACGACTTCTGGGCGAATGATGTGGAGCCTCATCTCGAGGCGATCCGTCAGCAGAAGCCGGGGGTTGCTCTTCAGGTGCTACGCAAATCAGCTGAACTCGGGCTGGCTGCGATACCCATTCCCGAGAGATTCGGCGGGATGGAAATGGACCTGCCGTCGGTAATGATAGCCGGCGAGCATCTGGCTAAGGACACCTCTTACGCGTCGTGGCACTCGGGCCATACCGGGATCGGCACCCTGCCTGTTCTTTTCTTTGGCAACGAAGAACAGAAGCGAAAATATCTTCCCAGACTGGCGAAAGTTGAGCTGCTGGCCGCGTACGCACTGACCGAACCGCTGGCCGGCTCAGATGCTCTTGCTGTGCGTACGCGTGCGGACCTCACTCCGGACGGCAAATTTTACGTGCTGAACGGACAGAAGATGTGGATCACCAACGGGGGTGCGGCCGACCTGTTCACGGTGTTCGCAAAAGTAGGAGGCGAGAAGTTCACGGCGTTCCTGGTGGAGCGGAGCTTTCCTGGTGTGACCAGCGGGGCTGAAGAACACAAGATGGGGATCAAGGGCAGCTCGACCACGGCCGTGTTCTTGGACAATGTCCGGGTTCCCGTGGAAAACGTACTCGGCGAAATTGGCCGCGGGCACATCATTGCGTTCAACATCCTGAATATCGGTCGCCTGAAACTTGGTCCCGGTGCTGTGGGTGGAGCGAAGAATGTCCTTGCGATCTGCCTGAAATATGCCAAAGAGCGCAAAGCATTTGGTTCGGCCATCGCGGAGTTCGGCGCGATCCAGCACAAGCTGGCCGAGATGGCGATTCGCACCTACGCGGTGGAAGCGATGGTGTGGCGCGTGGTGGGACTCATCGAGAGCCAACTGGCGGAATCCACTCACGAGCAGCACGCTGATTCGCACAGTGAACTCAAAGCTGTCGAGGAGTACGCCGCAGAATGCTCGATGATCAAGGTGTATGCCTCCGAAGCGCTGGACTATGTGGTTGATGAAGGCGTACAGATTCACGGCGGCTACGGCTACCATCAGGATTACGCGGTGGAACGGGCTTACCGTGACTCACGAATCAATCGCATCTTTGAAGGCACCAATGAGATCAACCGTCTTTTGATAACAGGAATGCTGCTCAAACGCGCCGCTCGTGGGCAATTGGCGCTTATCCCCGCCGTGCAGGCCGTAGTTAAAGGGATTGGCAGAGTGGCCTCCGAATCTCTGAGCACGGATGAAGAGTCCCGGCTGGTGCACAACGCGAAAAATATTGCGCTGTTCACGATCGGGATTGCTTATCAAAAATATGGAACTGAGTTGGAAAAACAGCAAGAGATTCTGATGAACATCTCCGACATCGTCATGGAGGTTTTCGCGGTGGAGTCGAGCCTGCTTCGGAGTCGTAAGCTCGCGGCATCGGGTAAAGGAACGAATGCGGCCGACATGTGCGCCGTGTTTCTGCGCGAAGCCATGGATCGAATCGAAATCTCGTCTCGAAATGTGATCGGCGCGTGCTCTACTGGCAATGCCTTGCGGGAGAATATGGCTGCGCTCCGGGGCTTTGCCAACTACGATCCAATCGATGCGATCGCACTTCGGCGGAACATTGCCAGCCGTCTTTTAGGCGCAGGGAGTTACACGATCTGACAGTGGGGCCGGTGTGTCTGCGTTAGAGTGTGAATCACCACCGAAAGGCAACCATAGAAGCGAGATCGAATGACTGCTGCTAACCGCGTAAACCACCAATGGCGGCTTAAATCGCGGCCCTTCGGCCTGATCAAACCTGACAACTTCGAGTTCGTGTCCGAACCCGTGCCAGAGCCAGGGGATGGTCAGTTCCTGATTCGCAACGTGTATCTCTCGCTCGATCCAGCGATGCGGGGGTGGATGGTGGACCGTCCGTCGTACGTTCCGTGCGTGAAGATTGGCGAAATCATGCGCGGATTAGCTGTCGGAACAGTGGAGAAATCAAATCATCCGAAATTTGCCGCAGGCGACAGAGTGCAGGGGATGTTCGGATGGCAGGAGTATCTGCTCTCGAGTGGTGAAGGTGTGACGAAGTTGCCGGAGAGTGGACTCCCGTTTACGGCATACCTTGGGCTGTTTGGATTGGCAGGGTTAACCGCGTACGCTGGACTCTTGGAAGTGGGACAGCCCAAAAGCGGCGAAACCCTACTTATCTCGGGCGCCGCGGGCTCGGTCGGCTCGCTCGTCGGCCAGATCGGCAAGATCAAGGGACTTCGCGTGGTCGGCATCGCTGGAACTGACGAGAAGTGCAATTGGCTGGTGAAGGAGCTCGGCTTCGACGCGGCCGTGAACTACAAAGAGGCCGACTGCAAGGAACAGTTACAAGCTTCGTCTCCGAATGGAGCGGATATTTATTTCGAAAATGTCGGCGGAGAAATTCTGGAAACCGCGCTCGATCTGATGAATACTTTCGGACGTGTCGTGGTTTGCGGGATGATCTCGATGTACAACGCGACGACGCCCGTCCGAGGGCCGTCCAACCTGGCATTGGTGATCAGCAAGCGGCTAAAGATTCAGGGCTTTCTCGCGCTTGATTATTCTTCCAAAGTGAAGGAGATGGTGAGCAACTTTACCCAGTGGTACAACTCAGGCCAGCTCAAGTATCGAGTAGATGTCGTCCAGGGCCTTGACACTTCACCGGTGGCCATCAACAAATTGTTTGACGGTTCGCACAATGGCAAACTAATCGTGCAAGTGTCCGATCCTCCCGACTAACGTAACGTTGTTCCTTTTGCCTCATCTCTGAAGTAGCTGCATGCCGTACAACTCCTAGCTATTATAGCCGGTGAGTGCGACACTATCTCGCACATCTCGCACACATCCGGCCGAACCGGCCTCGACTATGAAGTAATCAAATTCTTGTCGCGTGTTCATGGACGACCCCTGCTCGGAATTTCATGGATGATCTGTGCTCAATAGTGGTTGAAATCAAAGCGTTGTGCCGTGCCTGAAATGCAACCCACGTTCTTAATGCCGAGCGGGTCCCGTAACCTACCGACTCGCGCAACATCAGCCGGATTATAGGTCTGACTCCCCATATGCTCTGCCCGCGAAGACTGCGATATTCCGAAGAGCGCGTCGGCTCTTGCCAGCCTTGGCCGCCATCCTAATTCCGGCGAGCGTACCCTCGAAGAAGTCCGCCATGCTTTGCAGGTCGGCATCTGGATCGAGTTCGCCTTGGGTTTTGGTTCTGGTGAGCGTCAGCATTAGAGCCTGACGCTGCACACGTGCCGCCTTGCGCGTGATGCGCGTTACTGCGGGGTCTCTGTGTCCGAACTCACTGATTGCATTGAGCCCCATGCAGCCTTCTGCACTGGACAAGTCGTCTCGTTCGGCGAAGGTCACAAGAGCGTTTTGAACGGAGGAGAGAGCTGAGCCAGGCTTTTCAAGCTCCACACGGATGGCGTGAACGCTCTCCGTAGCGTATATCTCCAGGGCTTTCAAGAAGAGCGCCCGCTTGTCACCGAAGGTGTCGTACATGCTCTGCCGACCAACATCCATGGCGCGCATCAGATCGTCAGTGGACGTGGCCGCAAAGCCTTGCCGGGAAAAAAGGCGTATCGCCTTCCTAAGAGCACTGTCCTGATTGAACTCCTTTGGTCGGGCCATTCGCCTCCTCTCTTTCCATTGTTGCTCTTCCCGCCTACGCGACGTACCCGCCGTCAATGGTGAGGCTGGCGCCGGTGATAAAGCCCGCATCTTCGGATGCGAGATACGAAACGAGGCTGGCGATCTCCGACACATCCCCCATTCGCTTCAGAGGGATGAGGGACTTAACCAATTCGGCGTGAGCTGAACTCATCTCCGTAGCCGTGGGCCCGGGTTGAACATTGTTGACTGTGATGGCACGCGGGGCGAGATCAATGGCAGCGCCGCGCACGAGTCCCGTGAGAGCAGCCTTAGTCATGCTGTAGACACTCGCACCCGGGAATGCAGTGCGGATGTCGGTGTTGCTGCCAATGAGGACAATCCGGCCCCCGTCTTTCATGGATCGAGCGGCTGCTTGGACGCCAACGAAGGCGGCTCGGACGTTGATGGCGACCATACGGTCGAAGTCTTCAAGGCTGTAGGCATCGATCGTTCCCATCGTGAGAATGCCGGCGTTGCTTACGAAGATGTCCAGCAGGCCAAGGGCCTCCGTCGTCTTGGTCACAGCCGCGCCGAGCTCTTCGGCAGATGCGCTGTCAGCCTTAAATGCTGCGACTGTGCCTCCTGCAGACTCGATCTCGTGAACGACTTGTAGAGCCTTTTCTTCTGAACTCGAGTAAGTGAACGCGACTGAAGCGCCGGCCGCTGCGAGCCGACGGACGATGCCTGCTCCGATACCTCTTGAACCACCTGTGACGAGAGCCACTTTGCCGGTGAACGATCTTGCCTGCATCGTTGCCATCAACAACCTCCGATTCAACAAAAAGTCTTAGTTTTGGATTATTCTGTCCATAATTAGATTCAAAATAAACTCACGGCCACGTCGATCTTCTCACCTGGTGCTTTCATCCAATCGAAAAAGGAGCTTTGAACATGCCAACCACAGGAGTACCAACCACTCAGGCACCCATCCATTCAGGTTTCGGGACCTACAACTACTGTCCGAGAGGTCCTCGAGGGCATTGATCTAACCGGCAAAGTTGCTATCGTCACCGGCGGATACGCGGGCATTAATCTGGAGACCACGCGCGCTCCTGCAAAGGCAGGAGTCACTGTGATCGGGCCAGCCCGCACTCCAGACAAAGCGCGTACGGCTCTCAGCGATCTCCCATGGGCGGAACCCAGCGGACTGGACTTACTTGATCCCGGTTCCATCGATGCCTTCACGAGTGAGTTTCTTGCCTGCGGTCGCCCGTTACACATCCTCATCAACAACGCTGGCATCATGGCTGCGCCGCTGAACTGTTTGCGGTAGAACTCGATCGCCGCGGCGAAGGAGTTGGAATTCGCGCCTTCGCGGTTCATCCGGGCGCCATCTTGACAGATCTCAATCGCCATATGACCAACGAGGAACTCCGGGGCTATGGCCTCTCGCGCGAAGACAAGCAAGGTCTTGTTCCGGCCGGAAAATCCGTTGCCGAAGGGGGCGATTATAAGACCCTGGAACAAGGTGCCGCTACCTCGGTCTGGTGCGCCACGAGTCCTCAGCTGGTCGGAATGGGCGGTGCTTATTGTCAGGCCGTGGATGTCGCGCCAATTCTTCAGGACAGTTCCACCAGCAATGTTGGCGTGCGGCCTTATGCAATCGATCCGGAGGCAGCAGGACGGTTATGGGTCCTAAGCGAAGAACTGACCGGTGTGAAAATCTAGCTCGCGAACGGTGCGGACTCTCTTTACGTGTGGTTCAAGGAGTATCGGAACAGGCCTCGTCTGCCGCTCGCAGCGAACGCTCGTCAGTCGTGCTCACTCAGTTTTCTTGAATCTCGGGTTGGATAGAACAATCGAAACTAAGTCTAAGCGCACGGCCGCGAGACCCAGTCAATCCGTAGACGAGGTCGCGGTGGCTTATCGATGATAAGGAGAACAATGGGTACTCGAATCGCAACGGGTCCGGGACATGGCAGTTTAGATTCTTCGGTACGTGTACAGCCCACAGATGGAAATATAAAGATACCTCGCACCTTCATCCATCGCGTCGAAGCCGATGGTGTAACCGTCTTCTACCGGGAAGCCGGCGCTGCGGACGCTCCCGTGGTGCTTCTTCTGCACGGCTTCCCAACATCGTCGTTTCAGTACCGTGAGTTGATTCCGCGTCTCGCGGATCGCTATCGAGTCATCGCCCCCGATCTTCCCGGATTCGGATTCACCGAGGTACCCGAGCAGCGCAAGTACAGTTACACCTTCGACGCATTGGCTCAAACTATTTTGGCCTTCACTGATGCACTCGGGCTCGCGCGCTATGCGCTGTACGTTTTCGACTATGGTTCCCCTACCGGTTTTCGCCTGGCGATGGCGCGTCCCGAGCGCATCAACGCTATCGTTTCGCAAAATGGCAATGCATATGAACAAGGCCTGGGAAACGCATGGGCTCCCATTCGGCGCTACTGGAACGAGCCTACTCTTGACAACCGCGAAGCAATCCGCAAAGTCTTAAGCCTCGACGGGATGCGCCGGGAATATGCCTCAGGCATGCCGAACCCGGAAGTGATCGCGCCTGAAGGCTACACTCTCGATGCTGCGCTCATTGCTCGGCCCGGTAACACGGAAATTCAGTTGGACCTATTCCTCGACTACGCGAACAATGTGAAACTTTACCCGACCTTCCACAAATACTTCAGGGAATGGAAACCACCGCTGCTCGCCATCTGGGGGAGGCACACCCGCAGGGGCAGAAGCCTTCCGGCGCGACAATCCGAATGCGATTGTCCAGTTTCTTGAAACAGGGCACTTCGCGCTGGAAACGCACCTCGAAGAAATCGCTTCCGCCATGAGGCGGTTTCTCGCAAGGTAAGTCCGCTTGCTGGAATGCAGCAGCGGACAGTCGGTTTCGGTTGGGATTCCCGGGCTGTGACACCCAAGTTCTTACTGTCCTCTTTCGACTGCGCAGGTATTAATTGTCGACGAGCGGGTTCTACTCACACCGATGACAGCCAGCTAAGCCGGCGAATCGGAGAGATTGGCACGCCTTCGCAAGGTATTAGGGACCGTCGGCGTGTCGTATTGATTGGGCTGACACGTTGAAAGTCTCTTCGTGGCCAGTGGAATGTGGCTTGACGGCAAGGGGAGCGAAAATCTGACACTGATCCTTCGGGCATTCCATTTTACGGCCGCGTCCGATAAACATCGCGGTCTGCCATATTCTGATGGCACACGAGACAGGACTCTCGCGCCGAAGCCGAAAGTGAGGACACAAGAGCGTAGGAAAGACCATGATTGCTCCAGGTGATCACTGTGAACTTTTCTCGGCTGAAATAGTGAAACAAGAGATTACCGGAACGGACCTCATCTCCGCCGGCTATCGCGGCACACTTGGTTGACGCCACTAGAAGACTGATCTTCTCTCTTTGCGTTTCGTAGATAACCAATGCCGCGTTGTGGCCTCTGTAGCTCACCAGTCTGGCGCCGGCAAGCCTGTAGACAGGATTGCTATCTCGAGCGGCCGGCAGCCGGAAGTCGAACGGAACCTTGCCCGCGAACCATGCGCTAACCAATGTTGGAGAATCCGATTGAATTTCTTGGACAAGGCTGCCTTCGAGATAGCTGCGATGGACCGCCACTGCAGTCTCCACATAGTTTGCAGCATGCACCCGCCTCACCACGCCAGGAGCAAAAATAAGACATAAGGTGAGTACCACGAGGGTGGGTGCCCACATGCCCCAGCTTGGGAGGTGAGGCCAACGGTTCAGGAGTGGCCGCAGCAGAATTCTTATCAGCCGCTCACAAGTTCCCGGTGCGCCGCTCGCCGCAGGATGCTGCTTGAGGATCTCACGCACTTGGCTTCGAAGCTCTTCGGGCGCCCGGTACAGCGGACGAGATCGGTGCAAAACGGCGGAGAGTGTTCGCTCTTCCTCAAGTCGCACCTTGCAAGTCAGACAGTTCTGCAGATGTGCGCAAAACGTTTCCAGTTCCTGGCCGCTGAGTTGGTTGTCGAGATAGCGCAGGAGGTTGACATCGTTATCGCAGGAGTTCATTCGGTAGCATCCGAGGTACCGCTAGTAGGCCGCACAGCTAGGAACACCCAGGCTCGAAAAATATTCCCAAGCACACCGCAGTTCTCCCCTTGCTCAAGGACAGGTAGCAGGCATCGCTCGGTCGAGCGCGATTTCCTGGAGTGATCCGGCATCGTGCTTATGGCCTGCCAGGTATTTCCCGACCGCCTTTGCTGTGTCGGCGTGGCATGTTGCGCTCGCGCGGATAGCCACAGTATCGGCCAATTCTCTGACTAACTCCTTTTGTAATCGATCAAGCTCCGGGCGGATCGTTGTAGCTAGATTGATCGGCCTGTGGGCTGGCACGGTGCCCGCGCGACGCCAGTCTGCCAATAGCACATATTGAACGAGTTTATTGGCCTCGATCTGCGCTGAAAAAAAGTGTGAAATAGATGTCCGATCCAGGCCCCTCGACTCGCCGTCTTTGATAGCGGCCGTTATGACCTCCGCCTCGCGGGCCGTATCCTCGACCGGAGCTTGGCTATCCCATTTTGCAAGTGCTACCTGTTTTGCAAGGAGCAATCTGCGCGCCGATGTTTCCACCAGCGGCTGAAGCTGGTTCGTCGCGCCCTGCGCAAACGCCGAGCCGATTCCGGCGATCGCCAAAGTGATCAGGATTGCCAGTGCCCCCTTAATTATCTGCATGGTTCTCCGTATCGATTGGCGCAACAATGCATCCTTTAACAATTTCAAATGTTTTTCGACCTGACGTCGCATGACCGCAGGTCTTGTCGCGCACTGTGAACAAGACCGTGACGCTGAGCGGTGCGAAGAACGACGTTTCATCGCTGTGCAAATCAAATACAGATTTCCTATCCACCTTTGATTAGGACACGCCAGTTGTCCAGTTATTCCCGGGCGCGCTGGGATCGTTCACCGCGACGTTGAAGTACCAGTCGAAAATGAAAGAATCGATGCCGAAGTTGTGAGCCGTGGCCAACTGTTGCTCGACCGCTCATATCGAATTGTCCTGCCATGCGGAGAAGGGCTGGCGATCTTGATAGGGACCCA
>OBLW0100000690.1_pt1 | contig 28743 bp, 30 predicted proteins | sample 1520161 | NCBI WGS metagenome assembly OBLW01 (sample SAMEA3539309, study PRJEB22396) | soil metagenome | biome: tundra; feature: field; material: soil | place: USA | collected 2010-05 | depth 0.15 m
TGCACACCGGATCCTAGTTCGAGTCGAGTCCCCGTTCATTCAGCATTGGTTCAAAAATCGGTTACCGCCATCACCAACCCCGCAGGCCGGCTTTCAATCTGGATGCTAGGAGAACTCAACCTGAATTAGCAATAGGGGAGGCGCAAATAGTTGGCAGAACACTTGCAACCAAAGTAATGAGCGGTCAAACATTCGGCTTGAGATTTTGGGCGGCGCAGCGCTTCAAGCGCCGCGACAAAGTGTCCATCAATGAATCGGGCTTTACCCCTGAGGTACTACTTCGCTCCCGCCGCCCAATAACTGCTCCTAGCCAGCACTGTTCTATCCCCCGCATTCCGCAACCGCACCCGCAACTGATGCAAACCTCCGTTCGGACTCCTCGGCTCGATGCTCAGCAGATAACGGCTGTGCAAATGATTGCTGAAGTCGATCATCCGCAAATCAAAATTCTTTCCCGTCGCGAACATCTCATACTCCCCACCCGTCATCGCTGCCACGGTCTTCGGCATATTCTTCTTCATCGCCTCCGCCGCCATGATCAGCGGCGCCAGCAGATCCGGCGACGGATGCATCTCGTTAATATTGTTCCCCCGCATCGTATCCAAAATATTCGAACGCGACGGCGAAAACGTAAGCGCGTACACCGCGGCGCTGCTCTGCCCAATCTTCGCAACCACGTCCTCCACCTTGGCCTGGCTGCCGTGGTCTCGTGTCTCGCTGATCAGCAACAGCACTCTCTGCCGCTCCTTCGGAGTGTTCTCCAGCATCTTCACCGAATAATCCACCGCATCCAGAATCGCCGCCCCTCCATCCCCCGGCTGCAACTCCTTCAGTGTCCACGCAATCTTTTCGGAACTCCCAGTAAAATCCTGCGCGGTCTGCACCTGGCTGTCGAACTCTACAATGGCCACCGAACTATGTCCCTCCGCCACCAGTGGGTCCAACATCGCACTCAGCCCGCGCATTCGGGGAAACTCATAATCAGCCCGCCGCCCGCGCTGGATCGCAATCACCATCGAGACCGGTTGCCCTTCCGCCGCTTCATCGAGATGCACGACCTGCTCCACGCCATCGTCCTCGACGACAAAATCTTTGGCTTCGAGTCCATATACAATCTCACCCTGCGCGCTCTTCACCAGCGCGGGAATCACCACCACATTCGATTGACTATGGAGAGTTGTTTCCTGGCACACAGCGCCGCCGCACAGGGGCGCCAACAAAAACAAAAGAAGATGAATTCCTGCACGCCTCAGGCTATCCTGCCTTGCGGTTGGGGTTTTCGTGCAACACTTCATCCAGCGCATTGGCCAATAAATGCGCCCGTTTCTGGTAATCGGTCGCACCATTCTCCTGATTTCGTTGCAGAAGGTGATACTCATCGGCAATATTTAGCGCCGCCAGCACCGCCAGCCGCACCGTATCGATGGTGTTGGTCGCCTGCGCCACGGCCCGCATCTTCGAGTCCACATACTCGGCCAGCTTCAGAATGTATTCCGGATCCGATCCCCGCAGGTTATACGCCTGATCAAAAATCTCGACCCGAACGCTGCCGTTTTGAGCGTCCTTCAATGTCGACTCCTTAGCCACCGTTGCCATAAGCTGCAATCCTAATTATTCGAAGGGTTTTGCCGAAGCCCGAAGCTGACGCCTCTAACTCGCCCGCTCTTCCGCGATCGAATCAATCTGTTCCAGCATTTTCTCCACTCGCCCGCGAATCTCCTCCCGCTCTTTGCGCAACTGCACCGCCTCGCGCTTGAGCACAACCAATTGCTCCTCGCGTTCTTCCAGTTGCTGCCGCACCCGCTGGGCATCCCGTTCCGCTGACGCTTGGGCCTGCCGCGCGGCTTTGTACATCTCGATGGTGCGGAATATTTTTTCTTCGAGTATCTGAAAATCGTCCGCCGAAGACTGTTCTGACACCTGTTCCGCCGCGTTCAACGCCATGATGGCACTTCCTGAAAAGATTTCAAACTTTCACGCAGTATACTCCAGGGTCCTGTGGATTGAGCATGGCCAATCAGTGCCCGCATGGCCTTGTCGCCGCAAATCTGGATATAATCTAGCGCATGACACAGAGAACCCTTCCCACGCTCGCTACGGTTGTCGCTCTGATGATTTTCGTTCTTCCCTGCGCCGCCAAAACTCAAGTCGACGTCAAGGACGCACAGGGCAAGGCCGTAGGCACAATCTTGGTCTGGAGTGACGCGGGAGGCACCGGCTTCCAACTAAACCTCCACGATCTACCGCCTGGCGAACATGCCATTCACATTCATCAGAACCCCAAATGCGATGGTCCCGACTTCAAATCAGCGGGTCCGCATTTCAATCCCGAAAACAAAAAGCACGGATTCGATAATCCCGAAGGCCACCACGCCGGCGACATGCAGAATTTTACGGTCGACGCCAAAGGCAAGGCCAAGGTCCGCTTCGTGAACAAAGACGTTACCTTCGAGGGTACCGATAGCCACTCGCTGTTCAGCAACGGCGGCACGTCGATTGTCATCCACGCCAAAGCCGATGACATGAAGACCGATCCCGCCGGCAACTCCGGCGACCGCATCGCCTGCGGCGTAATCACCAAGTAGCCCGAAGGTGCCCGCGGATTCTGCTTGACATTCGCTTTATATTCGCCAAGAATGGCGGCATGGCGATCACACGCAGGCAGCACGAAGTGTACGACTTCATTTCGCGCTTCGTGGCGGAGCATGGTTACTCTCCCTCGTTTGAAGAGATCGGGACTGGGCTTAAGCTGAACTCGCTGGCCACGGTGCACAAGCACATCACGAATCTCGAGAAAAAGGGATTGCTCACGCGCGACTACAATCGCAGCCGATCAATCGACCTGCTCCCGCCCAAGGGACGCCTCAAGCAGGCCATGAGTGTGAACACAGGCTTGGTGCTTCCGCTGCTGGGACGCATCGCCGCTGGCCAGCCGATTGAGGCCGTACAGAGCAATGAGACTATTTCCCTCGCTGATTTTGTCCGCTCGAAAGAAGTTTTTGTGCTCGAAGTGCGCGGTGATTCGATGCAGGATGAGGCCATCCTCGACGGCGACTACGTGCTGGTGGAGAAGTTGAAGACAGCCCACAACGGCGACATCGTGGTCGCGCTGGTGGAGCAGACCGATGCGACTCTAAAACGTTTTTACCGTGAAGGCGACAACGTCCGCCTGCAGCCCTCGAATGTCACTATGAAGCCGATCATCGTTCCCGCGGCGTCGGTGGAAGTGCAGGGGCGGGTGATTGGGGTGTTGCGGAAGTACTAGCGTTCCCGGTTTCGCATTAGTAATAGGTGGAAGTCGACTTGTACGGCCATCTCCACGGCCACGGGCTGACCGTCCTGCTGAGCCGGATCGAAACGCCATTTCTCCACACACGCTACGGCCTTCCAATCCAAACCCATACCCAAGGGCTTCGCAATGCGGATGTTTCGAGGTTCCCCATCGGTATCCACCACCAACCAGAGCGTAATCGTCCCCTGGTAATGCAGTTCACGCGCTTCGGTTGAAAACTGAGGGCTTGGAGCTGACCTCACCCGAGGAGGAGTGACTCCCTTCCCGATGCGAACGAGCGGTGCGCCCGCGATTTTCGTTGCCATGTCTTGGTCTTGCCCGGATTCCGAAACGCCTGGGACGGCCGCCCGTGTACCGATCCTTACCCAAGTTCTCAGAAGCTGCCAACACGCAGGACTTCCAATAATCCGGCACGATGTCGGCGAGGCGATCCGGGGGCGTCAAGAATATTTTCGCGAGTAGCGCCTGCCCTTTCTCGGCAGTGACGGCACCCGCATCGAGCTCAGTTTCGATCCGGAGACGGCTCGTTCTCTTTGGTTTCTTGTTCCCGGAGGTTTGGAACGCGAGTGCGTGGCCGTCGTAAATCAATGTCAGCCGATCCGCGTGAATCGTCAGTCGCCGATCCGAAACATCGATTGAGGTTACGTGCACGACCCCATCGACCGTCCAATCGCCTAAACGGAGATTGCCCGCGAGCATGCCTGCGGAATCGTACCTCAATTTGTCCCCGTGATAAAAACCGCGCAGGACAAGAGTCTTGTTTCCATATCGAGAGCGAAGACTATGCTCCAAATCATCTGCGGCATAAGCGCGGGGTAGAAGGATTGCAGAAACCAGAGCTGCGAACAACAGTGCGGAAAGAAAGACGCGAGATTCGCGCAGGGCCAATGATGGCAAAGAATCGTAGCTGACTTTGAGGCAAAAAAAGCAAACGCCCAGAACGAACCCTGAGCGTTTAGGTTTGCAGACGGCTAAAAGCTTTTTTATCCAACGTGCCGGTCGATGGCCTGCGCGATAGCATCCTTCGGACGGTAGCCGACGAGTTGCTCCACCACTTGCCCGCCCTTAAACACCAGCAACGTGGGGATCCCAGTAACTTTATAGCGCATGGGAGTTGAGCTGTTGGCATCTACGTCCATCTTGCCGACTTTCAGCTTGCCCTGGTATTCCTTGGCGAGCTCGTCGACGATGGGAGCCAGAGCGCGGCAGGGGCCGCACCATGTTGCCCAGAAGTCCACCAGTACGGGCGTATCTGATTTCAAAACATCCTGATCGAAGTTTGCATCGGTGACTTCGAAGATTTCATTGCCTGTAGGCGATTGCGGAGATTTGTGTGTAGTTGTGTCTGTGCCTGCCATAAGTGCTTCTCCTCGTTGTAACGTCGCGCTGGCGGCGGACGCTCCATCGAGCTGTCTTGCCGGACCCGGCGATCTGTAGCGAATAACTGCCGACCCTATAAAGGGCTTCTCTATTATCGCACTCAGGTTGGATGCCCGGCGATGGCGAAAGTCGCAAAACCGGTCTGCGCACATTAGGGAGACTTTCCGGCGGGAGCGAGGGACTTCAAGTAGCTGACGAGTTGCCAGCGCTGAGGCTCCGGCAACTTGGACCAGACGGGCATTCCGTGTCGAACTACGCCGTTGGTAAGGATCCAGAAAAGGGTTCCGGGCGCGGCTTGTTGTACCGGATCAGCGAGCAGACTCGGCGCCTTCCGGCCACCTTCCGCCATTTCACCATGGCACTCGGCGCAGTGGAGTCCGAAAAGCTTTTCGCCGGCAGCTACGGCGTCCGGATCGCCTTCCAAGGGATTACGGCGTGCGACAGCTTTCCTGGGCGCTTTCGCCAGTTCGGCATAGACATCTTTTTTGCCGGACGTGTTCCTCTCCCGCTGCGCGGACGCCATGGGGATGTTTAGCGCCAAAACCAAGGTCGCCGAAATCATTGGACCATTTCTCATCCGGGCCATGGTCATTGTTTGCGGTCTCCGAAGACGCGAGCGATCATGTCGCCGAAGCCCGAGAACTCGCGCGAAACGCCCCAGCGCAGCAAAAATCGGTGGCTGTTATCGTTCAAGCCGAAACCTGGGGACAGGCGCAGGGTCCAGTCCGAGGGCAGATTCCACGCGGCGACCGGCGCCAAGTATTGAGATGTATCGTGTAAGCCAAGGCTGTACCGGTCGCCGAGCCCACCGTACATTTCAACTCCAGCGATGAAGTTCTCCCGGCAGAGATTGCAGCGGTGGGCGGAGGCTTTTAGGGCCAAGGGTCGGCTGGCTCCTATGGCGTAGCCAAACTCCCAGGACTTGCCGCCAGTGAGATTCTTGGTGGCAATGGTATTTTCGGCGATATTCCAGCCTCTGAAGGTTTTCGAAAGCAGCAACTTGGTTTCGAGTTCGTGATCGTGTTCCCTGCGGGCAATGGCGTTGGGCACTGCGTAATCGGATTCGACGTCGTGGCCCTCGACTTCCTTCAAAATCTTATCGGCACCGCTGGTTTGTTCGTATTCGATATAGAGAACGGGATTAATGAAATGCTCCCGCTGCAGCAGGCGAAAGCGGTTCTCCCAGCGAAAGCCGGTGAAGATGGTGCTGTCATTGAGGGTGGTCTGGCCGTCGAAGTAAAGTTCAGTAGTCCACCATGCGGTGGCGCCGTATTCGAACTCGCTCCAGAAGGCGTGAAAGTCGTTGCCTCCCCGCTGCGTGCCGAAGGTGGAAAAGTATTCGACTTCGAGGCTGCCGGGCTCCTCCAAATAATGGTCGTAGGTAACGATGTAAGGACTTTCCTGGGCTCGCGCGAGCGAAGTGAATACGGCAAAGAGAAAGAGAAGGACAATCGCGAGTTTTAGATGCGACCGGGTCGCATGTGCTAGCGAACGAAGCCGTTTCATAATCTCCATCGGGCCCTGCATCTTTTTAGTAGTTGCAACTCAGTCGCATCTAGGAATACGCTTTATAAGCATGCCGGAAGAGAAATGGTACTGTCCAGCGCCGGCATAAAATTTCGTCGCAACGCGCTTGCGACCAGTTGCGACAATAGAAGAGGACCTCCATGCCACTACCCCAAACGGAAATGCCCGGCCGGTTGCAGGCTCACTTTGCTGAACGTGGTATCCGCATGACCGAGCAGCGGCGCGCGATTCTGCGGGTGATGGAGACCGCAACCAAACACCTGGACGCTGCGCAGCTTTTGCGCAGGGCACAGAAGCTGGATGCCGGTGTGGATCGCAGCACCGTCTACCGAACTCTGCAACTGCTGAAGCGTCATGGGTTGATTGACGAGCTTGATCTCATGCACATCCACGGCGAGGGCCACTATTACGAGCGCAAGCTGAATCGGGATCACATCCACATGGCCTGTTTGCGTTGCGGGAAGATCATGGAATTCGTCAGCGACATTTTTGAGAAGTTGAAGGGACAGGTGGAGAAAGATTGTCGATTCCGGATCGTGGTATCGCGATTAGAGATCGGCGGATACTGCGCGGGGTGCTCGAAGTAGACGGCCTGGAGATAGGGTGAAAGTTCGAAAAAGATACCTGACTTTGCCCGATGGACAGCTGATCGCGGCCGTCCCCAAACAAAAAAGCGCCTCGGACTTTTCAGTCCAAGACGCCTCGGCAGCCCCTCCCCCAGAACTGCCAAACCACTCTTGGATAGTAGGTTTAGGGCTTTTTTTTGTAAACGTCACTTTGGTAATCCGCGTTCTTGCTGTATTAGAACCGCGAGCGAAACGGGATGCGGGACGAGCGGAGATACGCCGAGATACTATTGCCGCTTCTGCCAGGTTTGGCCGTTGTCAGAGGTGGCCCAGAGCTCGCCAGTCGAGGTTGAGACCTCTCCGTGCTGTGGGTCGGAGATCTGAATGGCGATTATGTCCCCCGTGAGCGCCACTCCCAGGGCGGAAGGTGTGACTCGGCTCCAGCGATTGCCACCGTCCCAGGTGTGATAGAGAGCGCCGCCGGACCCGCCAGCCCATACTTCGAGTCCCACGGCTGCAACGGCGCGAAATATAGGAGCGGGATACGCCGCAGCCTCGGCCTTCCGATTCTTCTTGGCTTCGCTGAAGCTGCCGACATCAGCCCTGGCCGTGTTCTCCTTCGCCAAGCCAGCTCCATTGGAGGCGACGGTCAGAGCGGGATTTACATCTTCCCACGTATCTCCACCGTCGAAGGAACGCTGCAAAACGCCGGAAGAACTGACAGTCCAGCGCGGTGTGGCAGCGCTGGATGCGGTTTGGCCGGGCACGGGATCTTTGGCTTTCACCACATCTAAATTCGTGAACGCCCGTCCGTTCAAAGGCAAACTACCTTGATTCTGGGCAACCTGGTTCTGGCTTATTGCGACGGATTCAGTTGTGATTGGACCGTCCGCTTGCACTTCAACCATCTCTGAGGCAGCGCCGATCTTCACCTGCTGGCCGGTTGCAGCGGTTGGATTCTGTTGTGCCCGCGTAACCATCGAACGTTCTCTGGGTGACGCGAAACTCGTAGGCGAAACTCCGCTGCCGGAGCCGGCACCGATCCCGCCGGCAGACCCGCGTGCAGCGCCTGCAACTCCCCCAACGACACCGCCGGACCTCGGGAGGGTTGATCTTGGGGGGGTTGATCTTGCGGGGCTTGGCGGCTGGTCTGCGCGGCCGGATCCGACCACGGCCTCGTGCGCCGTCAATGTCTGCGACCCGGTGGCGGACAATGCTTTTTGCATCTCCGTTTGCCGCACCGTTGCTTGGGGCGAGGGCGCTTGCCGCGACACTGAAGAGGCTACTATGGCGTCCTGTGGCCGGTTTGAGGCGACGCTGTTTTCGCTGCGATGCGAGTATTCGAGGACCCCGAGCGACGCGACCACCAGGATTCCCGCAGCCAGAGCTCCCCAACGAAGCGTGGGCCAGCGAAGCCAGCCCATCCCAGCGGTGCTAACGGAGATAGGCAGCGCAACGATCTTTCTCGCTCTCTCGGTCTCTATCTCTGTCGCAGGCAAAGCTATCGCTACCACGTCTCGACAATCGCCACAGCGCGTAAGGTGTTCCGTCACCCTGTCGCGCTCGTCTCCGGCAAGCGATTGCTCGGCGAACGCGGTGAGCAGATCGGCATCGGGATGCGAATCGGCGGCTGGCTGCTTTTCCTGCAGCCGCTTCAGCACGAATTGGGGGACGTCCTGCATATCAGTTTCTAAGATCTAGTTTCCATTTCTCGGCCATGCTTGTTCGCCAATACGGGTTCAAGGATTCGCCTGCACACCCGGGCCTCCCGGGGTTCGAGCCTCGACTGGGTTTTCCCTCTTTTGAGAGAACGTTGCGGGAGGCGATTCTTGCGCCAGGCTGCGGCGAATATCCACCCGCAGGTCACGCACGTCCACTTCTAAAGCCTCTTCTGCCTGGCGGCGAGCCATGCCCCGCTGCATCATGGTAGCCAGGATTTTTTTCCGCAGGGACTTGGCCAACTTGTCCACCTTGCGGCTGATGGTGGATTCGTGTACGCCCAGCATGCCGGCGATTTCGGCGAGCGTACGGCCATCCAGAAAATAGGCTGCCAGCACCAGCCGCTCGTCGCTAGAGAGCGCAGCCAGGGCAGCGTCGGTGGCGGATTCCAGGCGTGCGTCCGGGGAAGGAACCGGCTCTGGCTCGGGAGCCGCGAACTGGGAACCTTCTTCGCCCTCCTCGTCCAGGCTCACCAGACGTTTTGTGCGGCGATAGCGATTCACGAACTCTTGCGCCAGCACGGTACGGAGCCAACCTTCGAGCGATCCGCGCCCGGTAAAGGATGCCAGCTTCGAAACCCGTTCGCCTTCGCGCGTGCCCGTGCCATAGAGCTCGGCATAAAGCGTGTCGGCCAGATCGCGGGCGGCGGAATCCTCGCGGGCAATGCGCAGAGCCGATTGATAAAGCTTTTCCCGGTAGCGGGTGAGGAAAATCTCCCACGCCGCGTTATGCCCCGCGGCACAAGCTCTCGCCAGAGCGAGTTCTTCGATGCGCAAGGTCAACAGAAAAGTCTCCACCTCGGTTTGAGTAGCCCCGGCAGGGAGATACTTGGCAGCCACGTCACAAAGAACGGCTGCTAGGGATTCACCGGAAAGGCCGATCTTTTCGCAACCGCTTTTCGCTTGCAGCTCCGCCAGCAATTCGGAGACTGCCGATCGCACTGGAGCGGAAATCGGTCTCGTGTCGGGCATGCAGACTAGAAAAGAGTACGACGAGCAGGGCTTTCGATACTACTAATTCCTTAGACGCGGCTCTTTTAATTTTAGCCGCAAGGCTGAGCTTTCTTTTCGTTCTTCCGGCGAGTCGAGACGGACGGCGCGTCCCGGAATAAAGTCCTCCTGGGCCGGGGCGCGACCGATCCGCTCTCGGGAGGAACCCGATGAAGTCGAAAATGTTGCTGACATTGGCGATGTTACTGCTCATGGCTGGACTAACCACAGTTCGACTTGTCACCGCGAACCTGAGGCCAGTCCATGGCGAGGGACCTTCTAGCTCAGCCTTCAAGGTCCTGGAGCCGATCGGGCATGGAAATCTCACGGTGTTTCCCGTCGTCGCTCCCAAGTCTTATGCCACGGGCGAGTTTCTTACCCTGGATGAAGGCTTGCGCTCGGGAGAAGTGGTTGTAACGGAATACGGAAATGTTCGCGGATTGCTGCGCCGGCGCACCACAGCCGCGATGCAGCACGATATTGCCGAGGTGAACCGGTTGGTGCTGATCAACAATTCAAAGCGGCCGCTGTTGCTTTTAGCCGGCGAGATCGTCACCGGAGGCAAACAGGACCGCGTGATCGGCAAGGATCGTATTGTTCCGTCGGAAAGCGATCCGGTCGATCTTAGCGTCTTCTGCGTGGAGCCGGGCCGCTGGGTAGCGAGCAGCGATCATTTCGGCGCTTCGGGAACAACCTACGCGTCGGGAAGCGCAGGGGGCAGCGGAGTAGCTTCGGGGACCCTCATGGCTCAGCCTTCCGTACGCGCAAAAGCGATGGGCGACAAGGACCAGAACCAAGTTTGGGCGGAGGTGAGGAAGCAGCAACAGTCAATGACGGTCGAGGTAGCAGCAGGAGCCTCGGCGGTGAATGCGGACGAGATACGCTCCACGAGTTCGTATGCCCGCGTGATGGAGAACAAAGATGTAAAAGAAAAAGTCGACGAGGTTGCCAAGCCTATCGAACACAACTATCAGAGCCTGATCAAACAACTGCGCGATCGTAAGGCGGTCGGAGTGGTGGTTGCGGTCAATGGACGCATCATCTGGGCCGATGTTTTCGCCAGCACGGAGCTGCTCGAAAGATATTGGCCGAAGCTGGTCCGCTCGTATGCTTCTGAAGCCGTGGTAACGCGAGCGAAGGGCGGCGAGGCAAGCTTGGCACAGGCAGAGGCGTTTCTTGGAGAGATGGAAGGACGCCGGGAAACGATTGAGAGCGAACCGGGAATTTACCGTCACACCGAAATCAACGGCGATGGATTCAAGGCGTTCGCGCTGACGTCGCTCCTGCCGAAGACTGGCTTTGATGTGCACGTAGCGAAAATGGCAGAGTAATCAGGAGGACAGTTCTCAGTTCGCTGGGCTTTGGTTTTGATACCAGTTCCGCCAGGCGGCGGAGTTGTTCGGCAGGCGCTGTTTGGTGATGTCGGCCAATGCCTGATAGGCCCAGCCACGAGTCTGAGCGTCGAGCGCAGGATCATCGGAATAGTCGATCAGTCGCGGAACTGCGATAAGACGCTGGTCGTGGGTGAACATACCGGACTCCGCCAGGCTGCAAGCGGCGCGTTCGCGCACCATCGGAGATGGATCATTGTGCATTGCATCGAGCAAGGGCTCGATGGTAGGAGTCGTTCCCACCAAAGCCAGGCCTTCCACCGCCCAACGGCGCGAGTCTTGGGAATTATTCTCGGATTCGCGGCCATTAACATTAACCCGGCCATTAAGATGAGCGGTTAAAAGCTGAACCACGCGGTCCGTCTCGATGCCGCGGTTCGCAAGCAGGCCCAGGCTCCACAAAGCCCAAATCTTTTTCGCGTGGTCGGCGGAGCCCGCCTGTTTCTCAAGCGCATCGACGGTAGACTGGTTCTTGGTAAGGCCGTAGGCGGCGAGTTGCACTTCGATGGCGGAATCCCTCACATTTCTGTCAGTAGAGTTGAGGGCCGCAGTAGTAAGTTCGCCGAGTTGGGCATCCCATTTGAGTTTTCCGCGCCAGGCATCGACGCGAGCTTCGATTTGGTTCGTAGCTCCGTCGGAACGTGCTACGGCGCGCTCGAGCAGGATTTCGGCCTGCCTCTGCGGCCTCTGGCTGTCGATATCCGAAGCGGGCGAAACGGAGGAGATACCAGCATTTCTCTTCGACGACAATGGATCTGAGAATTTTTCCCAAACCTTCCCCAGACCTCCGCCGCTGGAGACTGCCACCGCGAGCCCTATTCCCGCCATCATTACGGCCACATGCAGCACCCGCGCCGCTAAGACTTGCGTGCGACGAGAATCTGGATGTCCGGCAACTTGTTTCGATGCAAGGTCCGAACCGGAACCAAGCGTGTCATAGTCCGGCGTCGGCTGGAGCCGTGGGTCTGAGGAGCCCGCTCCGCAGTCTTGCTCCGGTATGTTTGGTCGAAAAACACCCATAGTGCAAAGTTTAGGCAGGGGTCGGGATAGGGTAAAGTTACTTCTGGGTCCCGCCCATAGGATATTAGATGCATGAGCGCGGCTACCTGCGGGCCGGAAATGGCATCGGAGTAAACGCCATGGGCCTAGAAGTCACGGAGGAAGAATGTCTGCCCGAAGAAATTACTTTCGAAGTTGGAGTCCGGCTTGGCTCGTTCTGATTCTCGTCGCTGCTGCTCTCGCTGCAGCCGCCCCCGGATACAAAGTGGTGAACACTCAGAAAGTAGGGGGCGATGGTGGTTGGGATTACCTGACCGCGGATGCGGCGGCGAGACGTCTTTATATTTCGCGAGCCACGCACGTGATCGTGCTCGATCTGGATTCCGGCAAAAATGTGGGCGACATCGCGGACACACCGGGGGTTCATGGCATTGCGCTCGCGCCCGAACTGGGGCACGGCTTTACCAGCAATGGACGCGAAGGTACAGTGAGCATTTTTGATCTGAAAACCCTGGCCACGAGTGGCAAAGTTAAAGTGGGGGAAAATCCGGACGCCATCCTTTACGATCCAGCGACCAAGCGGGTCTTCACATTCAACGGCCGAAGCCAGGATTCAACCGCCATCGATGCCACTAACGGCACGGTACTGGGCACGATCAAACTGGACGGCAAGCCCGAATTCGCGGCCAGTGACGGCCAGGGCGGAGTGTTCGTTAATATCGAAGACAAGAGCGAACTGGTGGCAATCGATCCGAAAAAGCTAGAGGTGAAATCGAAGTGGGCACTCGCCCCTTGCGAATCGCCTTCAGGTTTGTCCATGGATAAGAAAAACCGCCGCCTGTTCGTCGGCTGCGAGAACAAGATGATGGCCGTGGTCGACGCCGATTCCGGTAAAGTTTTGGCAACGCCCGCCATCGGCGACGGCGTAGACGCAACCGCATTCGACGACGAAACCGGACTGGCTTTCGCTTCCTGTGGGGAAGGTGTGCTAACTGTAATTCGCGAAGATTCGCCGGAGAAATTCAGTGTGGCGGAAAGTGTTCCGACGCAGGCGGGCGCGCGCACGCTGGCCCTCGATTCCAAGACGCATCATGTGTTCGTGGTGTCGGCGAAATTCGGTCCGCCACCCGCCGCGACCGCGGATAATCCGCACCCTCGGCGCAGCATCGTTCCTGACACTTTTGTGGTTCTCGTCTTGAGCAAATGACCCTCACTCTCAATTCCTGCAAAAAGACGCTTTTGCTCGGGTTGGCAATCATGATTGCGCAGGTCTGCACCGTGCGGATCTGCGCGGCCTATTCCGTGCTCACTCACGAAGAGATCATCGATTTGGCGTGGAAGGACAACTTCCTGCCTGCGCTGAAGAAGCGATTTCCCGCCGCTACCGACGATGATTTGAAGAAGGCCCACGCCTTCGCATACGGTGGATCGCTGGTTCAGGACATGGGATATTACCCCTTTGGGAACAAGTATTTCAGCGACCTCACGCACTACGTGCGCAGCGGCGACTTCATCATCAATTTGATCAAGGAAGCTTCTGACCTGGACGAATACGCTTTTGCCTTGGGCGCACTAGCTCACTATTCGGCGGACAATTGCGGACATCCCACCGTCAACCAGGCTGTCGGCCTCGAATTTCCCAAGCTTCGCAAGAAGTATGGGAACGTTGTCACCTACGAGGATAATCCGAAGGCCCACATCCGCACCGAGTTTGGTTTCGATGTAACGCAGGTAGCGAAGAACCGCTACACTTCCGACCGCTATCACGATTTCATCGGCTTCGAAATTTCGAAGCCCGTCCTGGAGCGGGCGTTTCAGGATACTTACGGCATTCCGTTGACTGACGTTCTCTCCAAAGAAGATTTGGCCATTGGGACTTTTCGACGGGCGATTAGCCACATCCTTCCGGAGATGACTCGCGTGGCTCTAATTGCGCGCCGCCAGGAGATTGTTTCGGAAACCCCGAACTTCCGTGCGCGAGAGTTCCGTTATTACTTATCGCGTACCAGCTATCAGAAGGAATGGGGGAAAGGGTATCGCAAACCTGGCTTCGGAACCCGTTTGCTGGGGTTCTTTCTAAGATTCGTGCCCAAGGTAGGACCATTCAAAGCGCTTGACTTTAAAATTCCTACCCACAAAACTGAGGACCTTTACATCGCCAGCGTGGATAAAACGGTGGAGGATTACACCAAGCTTCTCCACGAAACAACCGCCGGAGACTTGCACCTGGAGAACACCGATTTTGATACGGGCCACGTTACCCGCGCCGGTGAATACGGCTTGACCGATAAGGCCTATGCCCACCTGCTTAACCAATTGGCTCAGCATAACTTCGAGCAGATCAGCCCTGAGCTGCGGGCGAATATTCTGGCTTTTTATGGCGATCAAAACGCGCCTGCCGCGACCAAGAAGAAGCCGGAGGACTGGCAGAAAACGCAGGATGAACTGGAAAAACTCCGCGCGCTGCCGGAATCTACGCCGGCTGCAAGCAAGGCGGAATTGCAGATCGAGCCCGACGCGAAGCCTATGGAATTGTCTCAGGAAGAAGATTAGAAGGAATAGCGCTTAAAGCCGTTGTGTAATCGCGTCGAACGACCGTTCGGTTGTACATTGGTCGACCCGCCGTGTATCATCGCAAAACTTTAATCACCTGCGAAGGGTCTTTCAATCTGTACTCTGACGCTTCCAGTCTCTCCGAGGATTGTTGAGAATGATGCCGGACGATAAGTTTTACCGGGCACGGGTCACCACACGCGAGGAGTTCGCGCCCGATCTTTGGATGATTCGCATTCAGCCCGGCGGCGAGTTCAAGTTTGCTCCGGGGCAGTACGCGACGCTCGGGGTAGAGCACGACGGCAGGCGGACCGAGCGTCCGTACTCGATCGTCTCCGCGCCTTTTGAAAATGAAATCGAATTTTTCTTCGAACTGGTGCCTGAAGGAGCTCTCACTCCGCGCCTCTACAAACTGCAGCCCGGCGATGAGCTGCTGATGAGGAAAATCCCCAAAGGAAAATTCACGCTCGATACCGAGAGCGAACGAAAGCACCATTTACTGGTCTCCACCGTGACCGGCGTGGCCCCGTTTGTAAGTTTCGTCCGCACGCTTTCGAAGGATTGGAAAGAAGGTCGCTTCGACGGCAGCCACCAACTGTACCTGCTCAACGGCGCCAGCCGTCCCTGGGAGTTCGGCTACAAAGAGGAGTTAATCCGCTTCGACGCGGAACTCCCCTGGTTCAAATACGTACCCACCGTGAGCCGGCCATGGGACCACGCAGACTGGCCGGGCGAAATCGGCCGCGCCGACGATGTGCTGCGCAAGTATGCCGACCACTGGGAACTCGACGCCACCAATACGACAGCGTATTTGTGCGGACACCCGGACATGATCGCAAATAGTAAGGCAATTCTGAAACGCCGCGGCTTCGTCGATCGGACTGCGATTAAGGAAGAGATCTACTGGATTCCTGCGAAGTAGTTGCTCATGTAGAGACAGCCGCCTCGGCTGTCCCGCCTGAAGCGAACCCCGGCAGAACGTCCGCCACATGCCTAAGCGGCCACTCGCGAACTCCGGCGCTCGAGCAGCAGCACGTCTCTCCAGGTGTCGCCCATTTTTCCAATCCGGCGCCGCACGCCAACGTCGCGAAATCCGCATGACTTGTGGATCGCAACGCTGGCGACGTTCTCGGGAAAGATTCCAGCTTGTAGCGTCCAGACTCCGTGACGCTCCGATTCCTCGACCAGCGCTTTCAGAAGAGCCTTGCCGACGCCGTTGCCTCGCGCCGCGGCGGCGACGTAAACCGACACTTCCTCTACTCCGGAATAAACCAACCGCGCGGAAACCGGGCTGAGCGCAGCCCAACCGAGGATCTGCTTTCCCTTTTGCGCAAGCAGACGACAATCCTGGCGATGATTGCCATCCCACTTTTTCCAGTCCGGAAGTTCGGTTTCGAACGTTGCGTTACCGGTGGTGATGCCTTCGCGATAAATCTCGCGAACCGCGATCCAGTCTTCTGGCTGCATGAAAGTGATTTGGTAATCCATGCCGGGCGCATTGCACTTTAGGTTTCAGCGGGCGCAAAGACGACTAGAACCGCAAGTTCCTCGGTAATGTCGTAGAAGCGATGTCCGACTTGCGCGGCAACGAAGATCACGCTACCCGCGGAAATTTCCCGATCTTCGGACCCAGCCTTGAAGCGGGCGCGGCCGCGGACAACATAATAAATCTCATCTTCGCGATGCGGTTTCTGCCGATCCGTTCCTCCCGCGGGCAGGACGTAAAGCCCGGCACTCATGGTCGGCACACGCAGGAATTCGCGGTACGACTTGTCGCTCTCGGACCGCTGCTCGTCGATCTCCGGCAGGCTGGCAAAGAGCGTTTTCACGCCAAGATGCCTCCGAAAATCAGGTCGGTAAATTGCGGAATCAGGTTCTGCGCTTGCAGATCGCCTTCCGGTTTATACCATTGGTAAATCCAGTTGATCATGCCGAGCAGCGCGAAAGCAGCGGCGCGCGGACTCACCTTCGCCTTTGTGGAATGCGACTGCCGGGCTTTGTTCTGCACTTCCGCCATCAGGCTTTCGAGGAAGTGGATGTAGTCCTTTTTGCGGGCGTTAATGCGTTTGCGGAGCGATGGCGGCAGCGGATGGTTTTCGTGCAGCATCACGGTAATCTCACGGTCGCGCGGGCTAAGCACAACTTCAATGTGCAGGCGTATGAGAGCCCGCAGCCGTTCTTCGGGATCGGCTATACCACGCACCGGATTCAGTACTCGATCCTGGGTAATCTCCATGGCATGGTCCATGATCTCGAACAGGATTTCATCTTTGCTCTGAAAGTGATGATAGAGGCCGCCCTTGCTTAGCTTGAGTGCGGCCGCCACATCATTCATGGAAGTGGCGTCGTAACCTCGCTGCTGAAACAAGCGAGCGGCGGTGCGCAGTATTTCCTGCCGGGAATCTACCACAGTGTCGCGGGCCATCGGCTGACATGGTAAACAGTTCCGGCAGGGATTACCAATGACAGGCCGAAAGCATTACATGGGTGATATTGTGATGATAGATTTCCTGCTTGACACTGATTCCGGTGACAGGATAGCATTTCCAAAGACCGACCGACCGGTCGGTTTGAACGGCAAATAATCCCCCAAGCAAGGGCAATTCCCCTCCCTTGTGAACGAGAGGAGCACGCTGGTGGCTACAATTTTTTATGAACACGACGCCAATCCGAATGCCCTGAAGGGCAAAACCATCGCCATCCTGGGCTACGGCAGCCAGGGACACGCTCAGGCCCAAAATCTCCGCGACAGCGGCTGCAAGGTCATTGTGGGGCTGGAACCGAACCGCCCTAGCGCGCAGCAGGCTCGCGCCGATGGCATGGTGGTGGTGGCTCCGGATGAAGCCGCCAAGCGCGCCGACTGGATTCACGTGCTCACCCCGGACGAGACCCAGGCGGCGGTTTACGAGCAATACATCAAGCCATATCTGCATCCCGGAAAGGTTTTGGGATTCTCGCACGGTTTCAGCATTCATTTCAAAACCATCGTTCCTCCGAGCGATGTGGACGTCGTAATGATCGCGCCCAAGAGTCCCGGACATCTTTTGCGACGCGTTTATGCCGAAGGCCGCGGCGTGCCGTCGCTGATTGCCATCAGCCAGGATTCCAGCAAGCGCGCTCACGAGTATGCGCTGGCCTACGCACACGGCATTGGGTCAACCCGCGCGGGCGTGCTGCAGACCACATTCAAGGAAGAGACTGAGAGCGATCTTTTCGGCGAGCAAGCCGTGTTGTGCGGCGGGCTGACCTCATTGATCAAAAAGGGATTCGAGACCCTGGTCGAAGCCGGCTACGCCCCCGAGATCGCTTACTTCGAGTGCCTGCACGAGATGAAGCTGATCGTCGACCTCATCTACGAAGGCGGTCTGGGACGGATGCGCTACTCGATTTCGAACACCGCCGAGTATGGCGATCTGACCCGCGGCGAGAAAGTGGTGGGCGATGCCACGCGGGCCGCGATGAAGAAAACTCTCTCCGACATTCAGGACGGAACTTTCGCCCGCGAGTGGATCAAAGAAAATAAAGACGGCGGCTACAACTTCACCGAGTTGCGCGAGAAAGAGCAGCAACATCCGATCGAAATCGTCGGCGCACAGCTGCGCGGCATGATGAGCTGGCTGCCGGGCCGCGAAGCGAAGAAGCCAGCTGAAGCCCCGAAGCCAAAGCCTGAACAGGTCGTGAATGCTTAAGGGAGCAGAAATCGTCCTGCAGTGCGTGCGCGCCGAAGGGGTGGACCTGGTGTTCGGCTACCCCGGAGGCGCCATCATGCCGTTGTATGACGCATTGGAGGGAAGCGGCATCCGGCATGTCCTCACGCGTCACGAGCAGGGCGCAGCGTTTGCCGCGGAAGGGTACGCGCGGGTTACGGGAAAAGTTGGCGTGGCGATTGCGACCAGCGGTCCCGGGGCGACCAATTTGGTGACCGGCATTGCCGACGCCAAGATGGATTCCGTTCCTCTGGTGTGCATCACTGGACAAGTGCGCAGCGCGATGATTGGCTCGGACGCCTTTCAGGAAACTGACGTTTTCGGTGTAACGCTTTCGCTTACCAAGTGGAGCCGGCTGGTCCGAACGATTGACGAAATCCCGGAAGTGATCGCTGAAGGTTTCCACTGGGCTCGCAGCGGACGGCCGGGGCCGGTGATCATCGACATTCCAACCGATTTGCTTAAGGCTAAGAAAGAATTTTCTGGGCCGGTACCGGTAAAGTTCACGCCGCAGGCGCGTCCTGCCGATGCGAAAGCCGAAGGCGCATTCACGGATACGATTGTGGCCCTTCTGCAGCGCGCAACCAGGCCGGTAGCGCTGGTCGGAGCGGGGGCGAAGCTGTCGGGAGCCATTCCAGAATTGCGGCGACTGCTCGACGATTTAAATATTCCCACGTTCGCTACGGTTCACGGATTAGGGGCCGTTCCTCCGCGATCGACCTATTACCTGGGAATGGTGGGAATGCACGGCACACGTGCGGCCAACACAGCTTTGCACGAGACCGATTTGCTGTTGGTTTTTGGAGCGCGGTTGGATGATCGCGTCACCGGCGAACCCACGCGCTTCGCGCCTCATGCCAAGATCGTTCACTTTGAAATCGATCCCGCACAGTTGGACCGGGTGCGGGCCTGTGAGTTGCCGGTGATCGGCGATCTGGCGGAGACGATTCCGGCATTTCAGGGAGCCTTACTCCACGCTTCCCTTCCCGACTGGAGCAATTGGCGAGCGGTAGCCTGCGGGTCGGAGCGCGCGGAGGTTGATCCCCGAGGTCTAGCGCAACCAACCATGCGTTTCCTCGACGAACTTTTCAGCCGCCTGCCGCCGGACAATGTCGTGATTGCTGACGTCGGCCAGCACCAGATGTGGGCGGCGCAGCGCTACCGTTCTTCGTCTCCGCGCGGATTTATTACGTCTGGCGGATTGGGAGCGATGGGTTTTGCTCTCCCCGCAGCTGTCGGCGCGCAACTGGCAAAGCCTGATACGTGCGTCCTTTGCGTTTCCGGCGATGGCGGATTCCAGATGAACATTCAGGAACTGGCCACGGTACATCGCCTTGGCCTGCCTATAAAAATGGTTATCGTCGATAACAAATATCTGGGTATGGTGCGGCAGTGGCAGCAGCTCTTCTATGAGCGTAACTATGCCGAAACCGATTTGAGCGACAACCCGGATTTCGTCGAGATTGCGAAGGCTTACAAGATTCACGGATGGCGGTTGAACGAAGCGGCGATGGCGGAGTTTCCGGTATCGAGCGAAACAGCAGATCTCTTGGAGAATTTTTTGCGCTCGCCGGAGCCTGAGTTACTGGTATTTGATTGTGCTCCCGAGGCCAACGTTTATCCTATGGTCCCGGCGGGAGCGGCACTTTCGGAAATGGTATTTGAAGACGAATAAGATTGGGGAAATAAACATGCAAGTTTTCCACATTCGTTATCGCAATGTGCAAGGTACGCTGATGCGCATTCTCAACGCAATTTCGCGCCGGGCTCTCGATCTAACGTCGGTACACGCTGAGGCCGCAGGACAGGACCACGCCGTTACTGTGCAGCTGGAAGCCACGCCCAAACAGATTGGCCAGCTTTACCGCGAATGGTATGGGATCGTGGATGTGATCGAAGTGCGTTCCAGCGTCGCCCTGCACCAGCAGGGAGAGCCAGAGTGGGTGCCGCTTCCGCCAGGCTCAGCGGTGGCGGAGCCGCCCGCGCGTGCCGCGTCGGCGTAAGTTTTGGGCTGAAGAGTCAAAGCGCGATAACTTCTGAATAAAGCTTCATGCGTTGGGACTCAGCAATGGAGTACAGCTTCCCACATCACTTCATCGCAAGCCTGATAAAAATCTTTCCGCCCGCCTCTTCGCCCCTGTTTTAATCTTTCACGTGTATCTTAAGCGTTATGGATCTAAAGCATCGCAGCCGCGGAATCACGGATGGGCGCGACCGCGCTCCAGCGCGCTCCATGTTCAAAGCCATTGGATTCACCGATGCCGACCTTCGCAGGCCGCTCATCGGTGTCGCCAATACCTGGATCGAAACGATGCCATGCAACTTTCACCTGCGGCGGCTTTCCGCAAAAGTGAAAGAAGGCGTTCGCGCCGCCGGCGGTACTCCCATGGAATTCAATACCATCGCCATTTCCGACGGCGAAACTATGGGCACCGAAGGTATGCGCGCCTCGTTGGTTAGTCGCGAACTGATCGCCGATTCGATTGAACTGGTTTGTCGCGGCCAATTGTTTGACGCTGTTGTGTGCGTGGTGGGTTGTGATAAGACGATTCCGGCGGCGGCCATGGCGCTGGCGCGGCTGGATATTCCCGGACTTGTACTCTACGGCGGAACAATCGCAGCAGGCAGCTACGGCGGCAAGGACGTCACTATTCAGGATGTGTTTGAGGCCGTGGGCGCGAATGCCGCGGGAAAAATCACCGACAAGGAATTGCACGATCTGGAAGATGTGGCGTGTCCTGGTGCCGGCGCTTGTGGCGGCCAGTACACGGCAAACACCATGTCCACCGTGATGGAAATGATCGGACTTTCTCCCATGGGTTTCAACAGCGTGCCCGCGATGGATCCAAAGAAGGATTCGGTTGCGTTTGATTGCGGCAAAGTCGTGCTGAATCTGCTGCGCGACGGGATCCGCCCCCGGGAAATTTTGACTCGTGATGCGTTTGAAAATGCAATTGCGTCGGTTGCCGCAACCGGCGGCTCCACCAATGCGGTGCTGCATCTGCTGGCCATTGCGCGCGAGGCTGGCGTCGATTTGCAGATCGACGATTTTCAAATGGTGAGCGAGCGCACTCCCCTGCTTGCCGATCTCAAACCTTCCGGTCGTTTTGTGGCCGCCGATATGCACCGTGCGGGCGGCGTACGCCTGCTGGCCCGGCGCTTGCTGCACGGAAATTATGTTCACCCCGCGACCAAAACCGTGACTGGCCTGTCGCTCAAGGCGGAGAGCGAGAGTGCCGTCGAAAACCCGGGGCAGGAAGTGATCGCGCCCCTGGAGAGACCGCTCAAGAAAACCGGAGGATTGGTAATCCTCAAGGGAAATCTTGCTCCTGAAGGTTGCGTGGCCAAAATCAGCGGGCATGAGCGGTTGGAGCATCGTGGTCCGGCGCGCGTTTTTGAATCCGAAGAGGACGCCATGACCGCCGTCACCAGCAAGCAGATTCATTCCGGCGATGTCGTGGTCATCCGCAATGAAGGCCCCAAGGGCGGACCGGGCATGCGCGAAATGCTGGGCGTGACCGCGGCTCTTGTGGGCGAGGGTCTCGGATCCTCGGTTGCGTTGTTGACCGACGGTCGCTTCAGCGGTGCCACCCACGGATTGATGGCTGGCCATGTCTCACCCGAAGCCGCGCTGGGCGGCCCGATAGCCGCCGTCCGAGACGGAGATATAATCTGCTTCGATGTGAGCCAGCGAATGCTGCAGGTTGAGATCAGCGATGACGTTCTTCGCCAGCGCATGAAAGAATGGAAGTCCCCGCAGCCGCGCTATCGTACCGGCGTGTTTGCCAAGTATGCGGCACTAGTGTCGTCGGCATCACAGGGTGCTATCACGCGGGCTCCTGAGTAGAAGGCCTACGCGGACTAAATCCAATTTAAGTAATCAGGTCCAAACAACATAGGGAGTGGCTTTAGCCACTCCCTATTCTTTCCTCAGGTTTCGCGTTTTGCCAGTTGCGCCTATTGCGAGCACCCGGGGCTATAAGCCGTGAGCGCATTGGCCGCTGCCGAGATGGCGCAGTCATACGCCGCGCCAGTCGAATCGTAGTAGTTGTACTGTTGCGCGCTGGATTGACCCTTATTCCCGAGCAAGTTGAACGAGGAATTGAGCTCGAGCGTATCCACATGCTGTCCAGCGTTTTCAAGGAAACTGGAATAGGTCACTTTGCCTGCCCGGGTGGTTCTTGCAGTCTGCTGGTATATCTGTTTGGCGTTGGTTGTTTGGTTGATGTTTCCGTTCCTGAGGAACGCCTCCGAAATGTCTACGGTTAGCGGAAAAATATAATTCTGATTGTAGATAATGTTGGCAGCGCCCGGCTGAGACACGGACGTATAGGAGTTCACTGTCGTTCCTTGCGAAATATCCTGCAGGTACGTGTTACCAGTGATGCTGAAGTACTGGTTGTTGTAAAAGCTTACAGTCTGTGCAACCTTGGTTGTCACCTTGCCGTGCGAAGTGTTGACGTACCCCGAGATCGCAAAGTTGCGTCTAGAAGTCACCTCGACCGTGCCCTTGATGGACGCTGGCTGGACGTTGAGCTTCTCGGTGACCACGGGTGACGGTCCGCTCAGAGTGTTCTGGGTTATCGCACCTGTGGTTTGTCTGCTCCCTGAATCCAGGTAAAGCAGCACCGATGCAGTCGCGGAAAAATAGTTGTTGGCATTGTAGACGCTGAGGGAAACCGTGTGCGGCTGCCCGTTGCTCAACAATCCTGCGAATGGAGTGAGGTTCACGCGATAAGGAGTAAAGTTCAAAGTCTGTACGCCAGGAATCGGGAACCACAAGAACGGATCGATGCCGCCGGTAAAAATCCACGGAAAAACCGGCGCCACGCCCGCCGGCTGGCCGTCAATCGTGATCTCGGTTTCGCGGAAGGCAGTGTTGCCGCAGCTCTGTAGCTCCGATGCAACATCACTGGGAACGCAGGTGTACCAGAACTCGTCGCCGGATTGGCTCTGCGCGTAAACATCAAGATAAGCGGTCTGCACGTTCGTAGGCATGGTGAAGGTGCCTGAGAGCGTGCTGGAAGTTGAGCCGAGACCGACAGTCCCGCCTGAAGGACCAGCTGACAGGGCCAGCACTTCGTCTGCAGTTACGGGCGCGGTCTGTCCTTTCGCCACGGGATAAAACTCGAGCGAAGCCGAAGCAAAGATGATGCCCGTGTAGGTGCTGTTCACAAGATTTCCTATATCCGCCGTACCTTGCTGCGCGTTATAGAAGATGGGACTGTAGTCGGTCAGATCGCTCTCAACGTGCCATGAGGGTCCCAGGTTGGGCGATGGTTCCGCGGTCGTACCGAAATAAATGTTGGTCGGGCCCAACCAGAAGTTGGCTGTGCGATCAAATTGGACCCCGGCAGTCACGTTGATGTCCGCCTCGAAGACCACCTTGGCCCAGGGGCCCGGACAATCCGCAGGAGGAGTGTAAGTAAAAGAATAGGGATTAAAGTTATCGAATTCAGCGTTGCTGAAAAGCTGTACAACGCAAGGCGTGGTGGAAGGGCGAATCACATTGGGATCTGCGCTCACTGTGTTAGCCGAACCGATCACATAAGGGCCAGAGGCGGAAGCTAAAGGAACCAAAACCGCGGTAAACCATAGAAACGGAAGAATATTCCGCGCGAAGCAAGCGGTGCGGGGCATGCAAAGTCCTCCTGGGAATAGTGGCAAAGCCGCGTCCGTCTTGGCATTGCGGAAGCACAATGGAGACGCAGCAGCGCTAGCGCGAAAGTATTGCGCGTTCGCCGAACCGTGTCAACCGCAGACGAAAGTCTCCCCCTGCACGCAATCGTCAGTCGCCTTCTTTGCGGCGCACACACCATCAGCCCGAAGATCGGACTGCCCCAAGTGAGAATCGGACGGGCTCAGATTCAGATAATGTAAGGCTTTTTTGGCGTAGAACGTGCGACTGTGTAAACTAGCTTCGCGATGCGATCCTTCCCCCGCTCTTCATCCCCGCGCCTTTGCCCTGTTCGGGCGGAGTGGTCGGCGGTCATATTCGCGCTCCTGCTGAGCTCCGTCCCAGTGAGCTTTGCCACTGCTTACAACGCCCATCCCAAGCTCGTGGTCGTGATTGTAATTGACCAGTTCCGCGGCGATTATCTGGAGCGCTATCGCGATCAGTTCGGCGAAGGCGGATTCCGCCTGCTACTCGACCACGGCGCTAACTTCACAGACTGCAATTACGACTACGCGAACACCCGGACCGCTCCCGGCCATGCCACGCTCTTTACCGGTGCTTATAGCAACGGTCACGGCATCGCCGCGAACGAGTGGTGGGACCCGCAAAAAAAGCGCATGGTTACATCGGTTGAGGACGACACCACCAAGCTCGTCGGTGTAACGGACGACAAGGCTGGCGCGTCGCCACACAACCTCCTCGCCGACGCCTTAGGCGACGAACTGAAACTCGCTACCCAGGGGCGTTCGCGAGTGTTTAGCCTTTCCTTGAAAGACCGGGCAGCTGTGCTTCCCGGGGGATTCGCGGCGGACGCAGCTTATTGGATCGAACCGAAGAGTGGTGCGTGGGTCACTTCCACTTATTATCGCGGCGACTTGCCAAAGTGGGCGCAGGATTTCAATTCCGGCAATCGCACCGCCAAATATTGGGACCGTGATTGGAAAAATACTAAGGGAGATGTTTTGCGATCCACCGCGCATCACAAGGGTAAGGACGGATCCGAAGCAGGGTTCTACGAAGTCATCGGTTCCACTCCCTTCGCCAACGAATACGAACTCGAATTCGCCAAGGAACTAGTGGTTTACGAGAATCTCGGAGCCGGACAGGCTACAGACCTGCTCGCCATCAGTCTTTCTGCGAACGATATTCTCGGTCATCAGGTCGGTCCCGATTCTCCGGAGATGGCCGCAATGGCGCTCGCGCTCGATCGTGAACTCGCCGATTTTTTCAACTTCATCGGTCATCAGATTGGCCTCGCGAACATGTGGATCGCGCTTTCCGCTGACCACGGAGTTTCCGCTTTGCCCGATGCCGCAGGGAAATTTCGCATTCCCGCCGCGAATCTGGGTGCAGGCAAACTGGAAGCGCAGATCAACGGTGCGCTGACCGCGAAGTTTTCGCCAGGTTACGCTGCCTCCTATATAAAATTTGACTACCCGCTCGCCTGGCTTGACCAGGATGTCTTCGCCGCCGCTCACATAAAGGAGCACGACGCCGAAACCGCCGTAGGCGAGGCAATGAAGCAAGCCGGCCTGGTGCGCGACTTCTTTACCAAATCGCGACTCGCGGAAGGTAAAGTTTCCGCTACTGCTCTCGGCAAGAAGTTCTTGAATAGCTATTCACCAGAAGGTGGATGGTACGTGATGGGAGTTCCCAACCTCTATACCGTCGGCTCGGCCACAGGCACGGACCACGCCTCGCCCTATACATACGATACCCACGTGCCACTAGCTTTTTACGGACTGCCGTTTCGCCCAGGCACCTACCGCACACACGCTGAGCCAATCGACATGGCGACCACGTTGGCCTCGCTGCTAGGAATCAACGCTCCCACCCACGCCGTAGGACGCGTACTGACGGAGGCGCTGGCTCCCACGCGCCACCAGGAAAATGGGGCGGCAGGGACAGAGTCAAATGCCGAGAGGGCGCCGCGGTGACCTCCTCTTCCGACAATAGCAAGTCTTCTTTGGATCTGAGCGTGAGCGTCGCTGGAATTCCCCTGAAGAATCCAGTTATTGCGGCCAGTGGTACCTTCGGCTACGGCGTCGAGTTCGAGGATGTGGTTCACCTCGACAAACTCGGAGGCTTCGTCGTCAAGGGCCTCTCGCGAGAACCGATGATCGGCAATCCACCGCCACGGCTGTGGGAAACCACCGCCGGTATGCTCAATGCCATCGGCCTGCAGAATATTGGGGCGACGGCGTTTCTCGAAGAGAAACTGCCCAGGCTTCGGGAGATTAGGGACATCGTAGTTCTCGCGAACGTCTTCGGCTATACGCGCGAGGATTATGAAAGAACTATCGAGATTCTTAACGATGGCGAGGGCATTGCCGCCTACGAGCTGAACGTTTCCTGCCCGAACACTGCCCACGGCGGCCTGCAGTTCGGCAGCGATCCGCGCTCCCTTGATGAGGTGGTGACCACTGCGAAGCGAGTTGCTCGACGCCCCTTGATCGTCAAGCTTTCGCCCAACGTGACCAGCATCGCGCAGATGGCCCACATCGCGCAGGAGGCAGGCGCCGATGCTATCTCGCTGGTCAACACTTTCGTGGCTATGGCCATTGACGCCGACACTCGCCGGCCGCACATCGCCAATGTGACCGCGGGACTTTCCGGCCCAGCCATCAAGCCGATCGCGCTACGCATGGTCTACGACGCCGCGCACGCAATCAGCATTCCGGTGATTGGTATGGGAGGCATTTCAAACGCGGCCGATGTCGCGGAATTCATGCTCGCCGGAGCCACCGCCGTCCAGATCGGCACCGCCAGCTATTGGGATCCCTGCGCTACGGAGAAGATTGTGGATGACCTGCAGAGTTGGTGCAACGACCGGGATGTTACACGCTTGGCCGATCTTATCGGCGGACTGATCGTCGAGTAAGCTAACGCGAATCGCTACCGCCAAGCTGCCATGATCGCTCCCATCACCACGTAGCACACCAGTTGATAGCCGGTGTTGATGGCGTACAGCTTGGCGGGCTGCCGCATGAATAGTGCATTCGTCAGTTGCACCGTGGTCACGAATCCCAGCCACACTGCGAGACCCATCTTGATTCCATACAGTGGTGTGTGGATGGTGGCGATGGCGATGATTTTCCCGAGGACTGCAGCGGAGAGGACACTAGCGACCAGCGACAGCGGCCCTGCGCTCTTCTGCATCTCCGCGAGCTTTGCTTTGTCATCCGGATCGTAGCCCGTCAAGATCGTCCACCGACGCGCAAACAACAAAGGCGAATACCATCGTCGCCAGCGCACTCACCAATACCGCCCACACGTTCACACCCATGAACCTCATCGAAAACCTCCGCTAACAAACGAGGATCGGGCAATTGCAGCCCGCTACGAATGCAGATTGCGAAGGGATGTATGAATGTGACTGGAATGACAAGACAGCTGCGGACTAACTTCTATTAACGCCCGTGAGTGTACCAGATCGAGCCCGGAGACTTGTAGTTGCGTCCTGCCCCCCACACTGCGTGGGTGGTCCCGAGGTTATCGATGGCGATCGAGAAGTAGTCGCCGAAGGGAAAGCGGAAACCGTCCGGCAAGATGTAATCATAGCCGCGCGCCGGGCCTGAGAGTTGACTCTCGGGCGACCATGTGGCGCCGCCATTACTCGAACTGCGGAGGAAAACATTCCATAAAGGCTGATCCGGTCGGGCATGGTTGCGCGTGTCCATCCATGCGATGCGCACATCGCCCGGCCCGCCTGCGGTAATCGCGGGAAAACAGTGTTCCGTCTGATCGTCGGCCAAGGAAACATCCGCCTTGGCGGACCAACTCGCTCCGCCGGTGGTTGAAGACGAGAAATAAATGCGCTCGGGCCCCGCGTTCGTGGCGCCAGCGTTCCACAGAGCATAAAGAGTTCCGGCCGCGTCAGAGGCCAGCGCAATTTGCGCTCCCAGGAAGCCCGCCTCGCAACTCGCGGCCGAACAATCCGGCGGCGCGCCTGAAACGTCCAGCAGCAGCGTGTTCCAGTTGCTTCCGGCATCTGCCGACCGGCTCACATAAATGCTGACTGCCCGAGTGCTCAAATCTCGTCGGCCGTAACCGGTCCAGGAAAAGTAAACGTTGCCGGTAGCATCGACAGTGGCACCACCCGCCAGTGACCAGCCGGGCTCTGCGCCCGGATTCACCGCTACGGAAGCGAAGGTCTGCGCGTAATCATGCGAGGCGGCCACCAGGAAATTCTGCTCGTGATTGAATCCCACATAAACATCGGGGCCGCGTACCGTCAGCACCGGCTTGTCTGCATCTTCGGACGAACGCTCGGCCACAGACAAATACCAATTGCGGCCAAAATCCTGCGACCGCGCCACCATCACGTCGCGTTTATTGTTTTGCAGCCAGGAGGCGTAAACCGTCTGGTGATCAACGGGATCGACCACAATCTGTGGATCAAACTGGCCAGTCGACGAGGCCACGAGCGGATGAGGAGCTTCCCACGACACTCCATTGTCGTTGCTAACCAGCAGGGAGATCGTAGGCGCTGTACAGGCCGGGCAGTCCTTCACCGCCCCATACTGGGGAAATAAAATATAGATGTGTCCACGGCCATCGGCAGCCAGTGCGGGTTCCCATTGATCGCCGGTGCTGTAGCCCACGCGACGCTGCGGACTGAAATTCGAAACGGCCAGCGCTGCTTGCGCCGTTGACAGCGCCAAAAGCAGCCACAGGCCAAACCTCTGCGCACCCCTGGCCCGGCTGGAACTCGAACCCACAGACTTTCTCCTGGGAAAGCTACTGCGAAAACCTTGCCCGAACTCTATCTCGAATCCGCCCATAGCGTCAATTACCCGTTCGGGCGAAAAGGTTTATGTGGCGACAGCCGCCCCCGGCTGTCGGTCGAGCGAAGCGCGACGGTTTTTTGTCAAGGCCGCAACAGCAGCCCCCACGGCACGCAGGCGTGACTTTCTGGCGATTTCGTCATCTAATAGACCGAG
>OBLW0100000691.1_pt1 | contig 28738 bp, 21 predicted proteins | sample 1520161 | NCBI WGS metagenome assembly OBLW01 (sample SAMEA3539309, study PRJEB22396) | soil metagenome | biome: tundra; feature: field; material: soil | place: USA | collected 2010-05 | depth 0.15 m
GAGATGCCTAAGTGACTGGAGTTCAGACGTGTGCTCTTCCGATCTGGAAGCATAACGTAACCATTTGCGCTGGCCTCGAACACGCCCCCGGCTGCGTCAGTGTTCGCAATGAAAGCATTGAGTTGTTGAGCGTTGTGAAATTCGCGTCCACCGGCGTTGCGCTGCAGAGTGGGAACTCGTTCGCTGCCATCGGGAAGAAGGATGTCCATGGGTACGCCGGACGCGATGGTCCAGATGGGCGCGAAGTGGAATGACCAGGGAAGATTGGCTAGGCCCGACAGCACCAGACGGTGGCGTTGATCATTTGGCGGAGGACCGTATTCACGTTGCAGATTCGTGGGATCGATCGGCGAATACTCAAACGGAATCTGGTCGTCGTTGGCGTAATTAAATGCTTTGGCAAGCGTGTATGCGGCATCAAATTCCCCAAACCTGTTGAAGCGCTGACGAACGCTGACCCAGAGCGCATCGTACTTTGTGTTCACGGCGGATTCGAGGTCGGTGACATTGTCCGGTCCCTGCGTGTCGGGGTTGTAGACGGTGCCAACAGGGCGGCCAATGATGAAGCGCGTGCCAAGGTTGTGAACGCCGTCAACTTTGACGAGAAGTCCTGAGCCAATCTGCTTCTCGATGCCCAGGTTAAATTGCTGAACCATCGGATTGCGCATGTGGTTGCTGATCACATCGATGCCGGCGGCGCCTGCGCCGGTGAACACGAAGCCGCCGAATGGATTGGACAAGACCTCAGGAGCTCCGGGAACAAAAGTGCCATCGGGATTGAGAAAGATCGGGTTTCCATTTGGATCGGTGATGGCATTGCCTGCGGTCACGTTGAGCGCGAGGGCACGGCCGTCGAAGCCTTTTTCGAGCGACATGATTTCAAGCGTGATGCGGTCGTAGTATATTCCATAGCCGCCGTGAATGCTGAGGTTGGGGCTGAACGCGTAGTTGAAGCCGGCGCGAGGTCCCCAGTTGTTGAAGTCGCGATGGCGGGATCCCTGATAGAACGACTGCACAATCGGATTGCGATCGCCATACCAGCTCAGGTTATTGAGGTTCGTATCCATCTCCCAGCGGAGGCCAAGATTGAAGGTCAGGTTCTTCAGGGCCTTCCAATCATCCTGAGCAAAAAGGGCGAAGTGGAAACTGTCGTTGTTTGGAAGATCGAGGGGGCGCGTCGGTGTGGAACTGCGCAAGGCGACAGCGAAGAGAAGATCGTCGTCGTCGACCTTGCCATCCTGATTGCGGTCGAAATCAGGAAAATCTTCAACGGTCTGAATATTGCCCTGCTGGAAGACACCCAGGTTGAAGTCGGCATCAATGGATTGCACCTCCCCACCGAAGCTCAGGGTATGGTTATGGTGAGACCAGTTGAGCATGTCATCGCCCTGAAGACGGAATTGCAGAGTCTGCTGTGGCACGCGGTATGTGGCGCCGTCGTCGAGGTCAGGATATGTAATCTGCGGCGCGGTGGAAGTTGGCGCGGTGGTGTTGATAAAGTTGTTATCCGCGAAGCTCATGCGGTTAATCACGGCGGGCGTAAAGATATGCACCCAATCGGTTGCGAGTCCTTGAAGGTGATTTACGGCTGTCTGGCGATAAGCGGCGGTACCAAGCGATCGGTCCAGAGTGCTCTGACTCAGGTCATCCTCTAACTCCAGGGATTCGCGAAAGCCAATGCGGTCACGCTCGGTCAACTGCCAGTCAATCCGTTCTGTTGTCAGAAAATCGTGCAGGGGAGCAGTGGCAAAGACACGGTTGATGGCCTGATGCTGCGTGTCGCGCACACCAACGAGGTCGGCTCCCAGCTGCTGGCGGTCTTCAACGGCGACAAACCACCAGGCCTTGTCGCGGCGAAAGGGACCGCCAGCGTCACCGGCGTACTGCTGGCGATGGAATGTTGGCGTGAGGCCTGGGCCTGGCTGATAGGTAGCCGGAAGGGCTTCGAGCGCCTTGTCGCGCTCGTAAATAGCGAGACCTCCATGAACATCATTTGAACCCTGCCTGGTAACGACATTGATGACCGTCGACCCCGAACGACCGAGACCAGCGGAGAAGCGGTTGCTTGCGATTTGAAATTCCTGAACGGCATCTTCAGGGATATTGACCAGCGACCCACCCACCGCGTCGTCATTGTTGTCGGCGCCGTCGATGGTCACGTTGCCGCCGCGCCCAGTTTGGCCGGCAGATGAGATGACGACCGTGTGCTCCTTGGTGGGATCGAAATTGGGCGCGGGAGCGTTGCCGGGGACAAGATAGGCGAGCTCAAGGTAGTTGCGCCCGTTGAGGGGTAGCGTCTCAATCTGCCGTCCACCGATCACTCCTCCGAGGTCAGAGCTTGTGGTGTTGATCCCCTCCTGCGTTCCGGCATTGACTTCAACCGTGGTGCGATTTTCTGCGACCGTGAGGTGCACGGGGATGCTGAGAGTCTGGCCGACCTCGAGGTTGACCTTCTGGCGCCAAACTGCAAAGCCGGAGGGAACCGATGCAGAGAGCGAGTAATTGGCAGCTTCTAAGGTGGTGAATGAAAAGTCCCCGTCGATTTGAGTGGTAAATGTGCGAACGGTTCCCTGGGCGGTGTTTGTTAGGGCGACAACTGCTCTCGCAACAGATTTACCCGAGGGATCGGTAATGGTGCCGCCAATGCTGCCGGTAGCAGATTGTTGCGCGCTCGATGCAAGAACAAGCAGACAGGCGAAAAGCAGCGATCCGCAGATCGCTCTGGAGAGAACTGATGCGAACACAATGACCTCCGTACAATTGACCTCGAAGTGGAAGAGGCTCATTTCTTTTCTGGGTAGTGGATTTTCGCGGGGTGAGCCTCATGCGGACGATACGGAATCGGGAGGGACCGTGGCATCGCCATTTAAGATGACGAAATGGTCCATCGAAAGATGGAGAGCCGCTGGGAAGAAGATCGATTGGCGATCGCGAGCAGGCGAGCCGCCGCGAAGCCGCGAGCCCGTAACTTCACTTGCGGTTCGTTCACTGCGACTGCGTTCAGTTCGCCGGGAGGGTCGCCTTGATGGCCTGCGCCAAGTCCTCGGGATGAAATCCAAATGGGCCAGGTTTGCTTTTGTAAATAATGCGGCCGCCGCGCCCGATCATGTATAGCCGGTCGGGCCAGCCGGTGTAGGCGGACTCGACCCGGTTGTCAAAGGCGTCAACCAGAGCTGGGAATCTGATCCCCAGCTTACGCACGCATGCGCCGGCAACAAAAGCGCGCTCCACCTCATCCTTTGGGCTGCTGAAGAGAACGTTATCGCGCACATTGGATTGCATCTGCCACACGTCGGTGGGATGCGCCTCAAGGATGTAAACAGCGTAAAAATCAATCTTGCCGCGGTATTGCTCGGCGAGCTTGTTCAGGGCGGGAACCTCCCGCCGAAAAGGCGGTCACGTGTAGCTGCCAAAGACCAGTACGACCGGCTTGTCGGCCCACAGCGATGCCAGGCTCGTCGGGCTGTGGTCTTCCAGCTTCTTGACCGTGAAGCCTGGAGCGGTATCGCCGGGGTTTAGTTGCCCGTTGCGAGCCCGTGTCCAAAGCGTCTCAAAAGGAAGGATAAAGTAGGCAGGCATGGGCATTTTCGCCATCACATGGCCGAAGACTTCGGGTGGCTGGTGCATTGCCCAGTTCACGTAACCAACAAGGCCGAGCCAGCCTGCAAAAAAGACGGCCGCGCCACCCCCGAAGCAATTGCGTATCAGCCTTTTCTTCCTACTGTCCATGGTGCCTCTACTTCGTTAATCCATTCATCTCAAGATAACCCTGCGGCGCGATCCCGAAGGCATCCGCAACTCGATTGAAGAATGCGAACATTGCGGTGATGTATACAGCTTCGGCGATCTGCGGCTCCGTCCAGCCATGATCCCGCAGTCCCTGCACATCTTCACTCGTGGTGCGATACGCCGCCTCCGTCACCTTGGTTACGTAATCAAGCAATGCGCGTTCCGCGGGGCTCAGGCCCGCTTCTTCCAGATTCCCGTTCGCGATTGCGTTGACGGTTTCGTCTTCTGCTCCCTGAACACGCAGGAAGTATGCATGCGAGTCTAGTCAATAAGGGCAGCGATTGAGCCACGATACCCAGCTCGCGATCGCTTCCTTGGTCTTGCGGTTCAAGTGACCTTCGGAGAAATGGACCGTATCGCTGAACTGCATTACCTGGCGCAGAAAGTCGGGGCGATGGCTGAAGCATTTCAAAATGCCGGGCATCTGCTGACGGCCTGACTTGGCGCGCCACTCGTCATAGACTCTGGCTACTTCCCCCGTCGCGTCGGGATCTTCGGTGAGCTTGATCTTGGTTTCGTGGTCAGGCATCGTCCCGCCCTTCTCGCTGCAAAGTATTCCGAAATATAGCACGAGCAAAGTCAGCGGTGCATCCAAAAGCGGCAGTGAAGAGTAAGTATCCTCCGGCAGAGCCGGAGGCTTTACGGTTGCTGGCCCCTCGAAGGGGCCTTTTCGCAACCGTTGAAAGCAAAAGCAAGAACAACAGCAAAAACGCCGAAAGCAAAACCAGGGAATACTCCTGGAATTGTCAAACTTCTACTGCCTCCCCGGCAGAGCCGGGGGGTCTCCCATTTCGACTAGAGGACCAGACGCTGGTCACCCTGTTTGCGGGTGATGCGCTGCCGGTCAAGATACTCGAGCAGCGGAATCGCATATTTGCGCGAGACTCCCGTGAGTTCCTTGAAGTGAGCAACATCGATCAGGCTTCCGCGAAGCGCTGCGAGTCGTACTCCAAGCTGTTTGAGCGCCTCCGAGTGGATGAACAAGTTGTCGTTACCCATGCGCACAAGGGTTTTGTCGCGTTGCAGCAGAGTGACGAAGTGGCGCATCTCACTTTCTTTGAGCCGAAGTCGCTGAGCGAGTTCGCCTACGGAGGGAGAGGCAAGGCCGGCTGCTTCGTACGCATGCGCGATGGCTGCCAGCCTCTCGGTCTCCATCTTCGTGGGCTGAGCAGCGCTGCCATCGATCGAGACCATTTCCTCACGAAGTTGTACTTTCTGCTCGCGTGCTAGGGAGGTCATCACAAAGTCGAACACCGCTGAGTCGAGAGCGCTCTGACTCCGCAACTCGGAGGACTTCACCGCTTGGCCATCTTTCAGACGAGTCGTGATCGCCCGGCCTGCTGCGAGAAAGGCTTCGCGACTGAGAAACAGATCATCGGAGATGAGCAGAACAATTCCACTTGCGACTACGGGATTGACAGCACGGCGAATCGCATCGACGGTCAAGCCTGTTTCTGTCGATAGCGCATTGATGGTTATCCCGCTCATCCTTCGGCGCTCCACTCGCAGCATAATCTGCTGCGCAGGAGAGGATGCCTTCAAATGCTCGAGCCATATAAGCGTTGCGGCCTTTCGCTGGCGAGGCTCCGGATGGGCATCAAGGACACGTCCCCCGCCAATTGTTCCAGCGGGCGACGGTTGCCGGAGAACAAACCGGTCGCCGGGGACCAACACGATCTTCTCGGCGAGCTTGATGCGCATCAAGCGAACCGTTCCCGGCTGAACTGCTTCATGGCTATACAGAGAAACGCTCGCCATCGTCTCGGAGGTGAACGAGTGGAAATGAATACTTGCGCGATGTTTCAACGCGGATGCATTTTCAAGAAGCCTGACCTCCGCGTCGATGGTGTCGACCGCAGAAAGCGTATTGGGCTCGACCAGCGTCTGTCCGCGATGGACGTCGATCACGTCCACGCCCGAGAGATTCACGGCGACGCGTGAACCGGGATGCACGGATCGCTCCGACTGTCCATGTGTCTGCAGGCCGCGCACACGGACTGCGCGATTCTCAGGCTCAAGCTGCAGCGTTTGACCATCGTGGATTGCTCCCGAAAGAAGTGTTCCGGTAACGACGGTGCCAAACCCTTTCATGATGAAGGCGCGGTCAAGCGGCATGCGGAGAACGGATTCGGACGTGCCAACATGCGTACGAATGGCAAGGTTGAGCAGTTCCGCGCGCACGGCTTCAAGGCCCTCTCCCGTAGTGGCACTCACCGGCACAACTGGAGTGTGGTCTCTGTCCAGGAATGTTCCTTGCAAGAACGTTTTGATGGAATGCGTGACAGCGTGCAAGCGTGAGTCATTTACGGTGTCGGCTTTTGTGATGACGGTGATGCCATGCGATATGCCCAGCAACTCGCAAATGGCAAGGTGTTCCACCGTCTGCGGCATGATGCCCTCGTTAGCTGCGACGACGAGCATGACTGCAGGGACGCAACCGGCGCCTGCGAGCATGTTGCGGATGAAGTGGCTGTGGCCGGGGACGTCGACGAAACTGATATGAAGCGGCGATCCATCAGGCGCATGTGCTTCAAAGGAAGCGAAGCCAAGGTCGATGGTGATGCCGCGGCGTTTCTCTTCCGGAAGCCGATCGGCGTCAATGCCAGTCAGGGCACGAACCAGCGTCGTCTTGCCATGATCAATATGGCCGGCGGTGCCAATGACTACCGATCTGGGCGAACTGGTCATTCAGGGGTCCAATAAGAATTATGATCAGCGGGTATGGACCTCAGAGGCCACTCAGAAGGTTGACGAGATCAGCGTCAAAACGTGCTGGTACAGTGCGCAGATCCAGAAGAACCGTATCGTCCGCAATGCGACCGATGATCGGTGGATCGAGTTTACGAAGACTTGCAAGCAGTTCCACGGCATTCAGTGAGCCATGCCTTATCGAAATGGCGCAGCTTTGCAAGGTAGCTTTGGGTGCGGAGCCGCCTCCAACAAGGCTGGCGACAGGAACCACATCAAGAACAAGATGAGAGGATGCGATTTGTTCGGTCACTTTGCGGCACCGTTGCATCAGTTCGTCGGGTCGGACGTTCAGCATGCGTTCTACCGGGATGGACACCGTGTCTTCTGAGAGGTACTGCAACAGAGTGGCCTCAAGCGCAGCATAGGTGAGCTTATCTACGCGAAAGGCTCTGAGGAGCGGGTTCTTTCGGATACGCTCGATCAGGTCCTTTCGGCCAACAAGGATGCCACATTGCGGTCCGCCCAGCAATTTGTCTCCGCTTGCAGCGATGAGGTCGACTCCACTTTCAAAGGACCGGAGCAAACTGGGTTCTCCATGAATGCCGAATCGTTCGAGCGAGGATATGAGACCGGTGCCCTGATCCTCAAACAGCGATATGCCCATACGTTTGGAGAGCGCGATGAGGTCCTGCAACGAGGGCCGTTCGGAGAAACCTTCGATGTTGAAATTTGACTGATGCACCCGTAGCAGGAGTCCGGTACCTGGACCAAGTGCGCGCTCGTAGTCTGCGATTCGGGTACGGTTCGTTGTGCCAACTTCCTTCAGGATTGCGCCGGACTTCTCCAAGATTTCCGGAATACGAAATCCACCACCGATCTCTACCAGTTCTCCGCGCGAGACGATAACTTCGGATCCCTCGGCGAGGGAATTCAGCGCGAGGAAAGTTGCGGCGGCGCAATTGTTGACGATGACGACGCCGTGCAGATTAGGAACCTCGATATCGGTATTGGAGCAGTTCAAGACACGCAGCACAAGCGACTCAGCGTGCACGTCCCTGCGACTGCGAGATCCGGTATTAAGGTCGAGTTCGAGGTTGCAATAGTCCTGTGCCACTTCCACCAGGTGACGGAGGGCAGCGTCGCTCAACGGAGCACGGCCAAGGTTGGTATGAAGAATCACTCCTGTCGCATTGATCACCGGGCGAAGAGAGTAACGCTTCTCCGCTCTAAGGTGACCGGCAATTCGCTCAGGCAACAAAGCGATGGATTTCTGGAGGCTGATCTCCGAATGTTGCCCGGACGAAACTTCAGTGCGAAGCTCGGCGAGGGACGCGCGGGTGGCCAGCACCAGTGCATCGCGCGAATGCGAATTCCGAAGCGCCTGACACGCAGGAACCAAAAGCAGATCGTTGACAGACGGCAGCTCCCGAAAGAGCCGTTGGAGTGTTTCGTCCTGATGTTGCAGATCGTGAATTGCCATGGTGGAAAATTCCCGGGCTGAGTAACCCATCATCGCAGAATGACGGCCGGTGCACCAGTACCTGCCACAAAGGGAGCTAAGACACGTCCGATGATGGCAGCGGGAAGGGCTGCGGCCAGCAGGGAGTCGAGCAACCTTGACGCGTCTTCAGGGGCTACAGAAATCAAAAGGCCACCCGATGTTTGTGGATCGTAAAGCAATGTACGGATGCCATCAGCAACGATGCTCTCGGACGAATCCGCAACCAGGCACTCGGCAAATTCTCGATTGGCGAGCAAACCTCCTGGGATTGCGCCGGCGCGAACCGCGTCCAGTGCGCCATCAATCAGAGGCACACGAGCGGTTTCGATTTCCAGAGTAACTCCACTTCCCAGTGCCATTTCGCGGCCGTGGCCCATCAGTCCAAAGCCGGTAATGTCGGTGATTGCATGCACTCCGTCACAGGCAGTCGCAAGGGCGGATGCAGTACTGTTCAGTGTTGTCATTGAAAGGATGGCCCGGTCCACCCAGGCCGATTCTGACTTGCCCTGCTTGAGCGCCGTAGTGATGACGCCCGTACCGATTGGCTTGGTGAGAATGAGAGTATCTCCGGGAAGCGCGCCGGCGTTCGTGTAAATACGCCCCGGATCGATCAGGCCGGTCACGGCGTAACCGAATTTCATCTCAGCGTCGCGAACCGAATGGCCGCCTGCCACGGTACAGTGCGCTTCCGCCATTTTGGAGAGGCCGCCGCGCATGATCTGTTCGAGGATCCCGAGATCGGCCTCCTGTGGGAAGCAGGCGACTGCAAGGGCGGTGAGCGGGCAGCCACCCATCGCATAGACATCGCTCAGAGCATTCGTTGCTGCGATCTGGCCGAACGTGAATGGGTCATCGACCAAGGGGGTAAAGAAGTCGATGGTCTGCACCAACGCCTGCCCAGGGCCGATGCGATAGATGCCGGCATCGTCGGAAGTCTCAAACCCGACCAGCAGATTAGGGTCGGTCTGCGCTGGAAGCGCGGACAGCACTTGCCGGAGAGAACCGGCAGGCAGCTTGCTTGCGCAGCCTCCGGCTTTTACCTGCTGGGTCAGCCGAACGGGTTGTGCTTGATCCAAAGTCATTCCTTTTCCGTGACACCGGTACTTACCGTATAACATGAGCAATGAAAGTCGCAGGTCGGAAGTGCTTGGGCTCCGGTGATCCTCCCGGTCTTCAAAACCGGCGGTCGTCCTTAACGGGCGACGGTGTGTTCGACTCACACGCGCTTCCGCCAGCTTACACGTTCCGCGCTCTAAGAGAGGAAGGTCCCGTAGGGTAGGGCGCGTTTTCTAAAGCAGACTTGTGCCAATCCGTTCCCTGCTCGTAGGCATGGGTGAACAGCACAATTACGGCATCGCCTCCAGACAGGCCAATGATTTACAGATCCATAGGAACGCCGTGCTTGTAAAACTACATGGGACAGAAATCGCAGGCGAATCATTTATCTATCGGTTCGCAAGAGCCTATCGGCACTAAAATGCGGTTATGCGCGCAACTGTCAGACTTGCAAGCCATTCTGCGGTACTTTGTTGCCTTCTGTTCGCCGGCCTCTCGGCGGGAGCGCAAACCATAAATATCGACGCCAAAAGCGGCGGGAGGGTCTTCGATGGCGTTGGAGCGATCAGCGGCGGGGGAGGTAACTCACGCCTCCTTATCGACTACGCCGAGCCCTATCGAAGCCAGATTCTTGATTACCTGTTCAAACCCGGGTATGGCGCAAATATACAAATCTTCAAGGTCGAGATCGGTGCGGACATGGATTCGACCGATGGGGCTGAGTCAAGCCACATGCACACGCGGAACGATGAGAACTACGATCGCGGCTACGAGTGGTGGTTGATGGAGCAAGCCAAGGCTCGAAACCCGGATATCAAATTCGTCGCGCTAGCGTGGGGTGCTCCTGGATGGGTCGGCGATGGCAATTACTGGTCGCAGGACATGATCGACTACATGATCAAATGGCTCAAGCACGCTCAATCCGATCATCATCTCACTGTCGATTATTTGGGCGGACGAAATGAGCATGGATACGACGTCCAATGGTACAAAGACCTGAGGGCGAAACTGCGCGCGAATGGGCTCGGGCATATCAAGGTCATCGCGTCCGACGACTGGGAGCCTCACAAGCTCTGGAACATCGCGTCGGAGATGAGGAAGGATCCCACGGTCGATGACGCAATCGATATCGTTGGCGTGCACGGCCCGGGATGGGGCGGCTATTCAACTCCCGATGCGCTCTCCCTGGGCAAACCTTTGTGGGACAGCGAAAGCCACTTTGACGAGATCCCGCCATACAACGAGATGGCGCGCAACATTCCCCGGAACTATGCGGCGGGCAAGGTGACGGCAACAGTCTACTGGCCCATCATCAGCGCGATTTACGAAAACCTTCCCTTCGACAACGTTGGATTGATCAAGTGCAATGAGCCATGGTCAGGGCACTACGCAATTACGCCATCCGTATGGGTGATGGCGCATACCACTCAATTTGCGAAGCCGGGGTGGACGTATATCGACAGCGCTTCCGGGTTCTTCGACGGAGATAGTGCCGGAGGTCACGGAAGCTTTGTGACACTCAAGTCGCCGCAAGGAACAGACTTCAGCATCATCATTGAAACCGTTCAGTCCAAGGCAACAGAAACAGAGAGATTCACCATCTCTGGATTTGGCAAAAAGACGCTCCATCTCTGGGCGACTGATCTCACTTCGAGCAATCCAGCAGGCTATTTCGTGAAACAAGAAGATGTTGCTGTCACAAACGGGAAGTTCGCACTGGAGCTTCAGCCCGGTCATGTCTACAGCGTGACGACAACCACGGGCCAGGCAAAGGGCGACGCTGTGGCACCGGCCTCAGCTCCCTTCAATCTGCCCTACTCCGATAACTTCAACACATATCGCATCGGCAAGTCCGCCAGGTATTTCTCCGATATGTACGGGGCTTTCGAGACGACTCGTTGCGATGGTGGCCGGGGAGGCATCTGTCTCAGCCAACTATCTCCCCAGGAGCCGATCGTATGGAAGAGGACGGCCGGGCGGCCATTCACGATGCTCGGTAATCTCGAATGGACAGACTACACGATATCTACGGACATCCTTTTCGAACAACCCACATCCGTCGATCTCATTGGGCGGCTGAGCGGCATGGGTGACAATGACACTCCAAACTCTTACGTCTTGCGCGTTTCGGATGCAGGATCGTGGTCGATCATCAGGACCGCAGTAAAGGGGAATGATGTTGTGCTGGCCTCAGGCTTAGGCGACGCGCTCGGCATCAGAGACTGGCACCGTCTCTCCCTTTCGTTTTCAGGTGGCACTATTAGTGCGCTGCTTGATGGCAAGCCGCTCAAGGCTATATCAGACACGGCCTATACCAAGGGTATGGTTGGTTTGGGCGTTGTGAATTACGGGTCCGTTCAGTTTGATAATTTCGCGGTCAGCTCACCTCAGAAATCACCGGCTCCCTAGTTACCTGCACAGCGGCCAGGGTGAACAGGCATCCTGGCCGCTGTGCAAGCTGTTCCGATCATCCATCTTTGTTTAATACTCATCGCTCCGCTGATCGAATTGGAACGCACCTCGATTCTCGTACGTGACTCCTAGAAGTTGAAGGAGACCTGCAGATCGATGCTGCGATTGGATGCCGCGGATGAGAAGAATCCTCCGGAGAGTGCTGTCGATTTGCCAAACACTGGCGATTCGAGCACTCCAACCGGCTGCGCCAGATTCACGCTGTTGAAGACGTTCCTGGCCATGGCCGTGAAATTGAGCGAGTACCGCCGAGCGCTAGCTTGATCGAGCCTGGGTGGGCCTCCGCTCTTGCTCAATCCGCCGGGGCCAAGGCCACCACCGCCGGGACCACCGGGACCGCCGCCACCCGGGCCGCCTCCCGGAGGCGGTCCACCCCCGCCGGGGCCTCCCGGCCCACCGGATGCGGCCGCAGAAGTCCCTGTAATTTTGGGGCCAATGCCGATTGACTTGCTGACCCTCATGTTCATGCTGAATTGTCCCGGCCCGGTCCCGTAGTTATACGGAATGCGGCTCTGGTTCCATGCGGGGTCCAGATCGAAGTTGCCGTAATTGGTCTGCAGCGTTTGCGTACTGGCAGCGGTTGCAAAGGCGGGCCGGTCGTTGAATTGGTTGTCGCCGTTCAGGTCCTGGCCAACGGTGATGTTGAAAGGCTGACCCGAATTCGTCACCAGCATGGGGCTGAATGAAACTCCATAAGGAGCCTGAAGATTTCCGCCTAAGAGAAAGCGGTTGCGCACGTCGAAGTTGGCGCGGCCGTAGTCGGCACGCGGATTGGTCTGGTTGGACGGGAAATAGGTGGCGCCCGACGTATCCGCGTTCGCGAAGTTCATCATGTAGAAACCGAAGAGGGAGACCCGCTTTGCGCGCACGGTGTAGTTCAGCATCACCTGATTCTGGTTATAAATGCCGCCTGACTGGAACTGGTAGATGTTCTCGTTCAAGCCATTGGGCCGCATGCCCGTGCCGGTGGCTGGATCGTAAGTATCCGGCAAATAGGCGTTGATGTTATCGCTCAGGTACTGGTGCACGCCATGCGAATTGATATACGTAGCAGCGACGGTCGCCACCTTGCCGAACTGATGTTCGACTCCCATGGCTACCTGCATGTTGACGGCTGCCTTCAGGTTCGGCGCAACCTCATAGATGGTTGGCGCGGCCACGCTGCTCAATGCGAGTTGTGACGGCGAAGGAGCATTCTGGTAGAAAGTGGGATTCTTGATCACATACTGCTGCTGATTGATTCCGTTGTTGCGGATCGCCTGCAGCAGATTGTTTTCAGCGAATCGATCAAAGAACCATCCATACCCTCCGCGGATTACTGTTTTTGCCTGGGCCGTTCCGTGTCCTCCGGGAGCCCACGCAAATGACACGCGCGGCGCCCAGTCGGCATGGTCGCCAATGCCATTTTGCGACTCGTAGCGAAGCCCGTAGCTGATCGTCAGATTCGGGCGCACCTTGAAGTCGTCCTGGTAGAAGACTCCGGCGTCAAAGTAGTTGACTTGCGCCGAGCCGGTTCCAGTTGTCACATCGTATTCGCTGGGCGCGTTCACCTTATAGGCGCTGAGTGAGGAATAAATGTACTGCCCGTTAAAACCCGAAATTGAGTAGCTGGCATCACGCGTGAAACGGACTCGCGTGCCAAAATTGATGGAATGCGCGCCTTTGCTCACGATGGTCGAGTTCTGTAGCTCATAGCGGTCCTGGTTATCTCGGACAACCCCCATGTTGCTTCCGCCGCCGGTAAAGGCTCCCTGCACCGTAATGGTGGGATCGTTGCTTTGTGCAGCCTGATTGTCGCGGTCGCGAATGTACTGGAAACGGGTCTCGTTGACCACGTGATCGCTGATGATCTGCGTGTCACTGAGTTGAAGCGTGTTCTCCTGATTCGCTACGTTGTAGGCCTGACTTTCCAGGGCAAATTGTGAAACGCCGCTGTTGGTTTCTATCTGCCGATCAAACATGTAGCGGACGGTGAGTGTGTTATTGGTCCCCAGTTGAAAGTCGAAACGCGGACTGACATCAAGCCGCGACTGGGGATTGGCGACTGCCACTGTGTAGTTATATGGATTGCCGCCTGAGTCGAGCAGTTCGGCATTCACGATCGAATTCGATTGATTGTCGCGGCGGAAGATACTGGCGAACCATGAGCCAGTCTTGTTCAGCGCACCGCCGGCATTGCTCATTAGGAAGGTTGAGTAATAAGACGGCTCGCTGCTCACAAACGGATTGAGCGAATTGAAAGCGGAGTCGTTGCCATTCATCATGAAACTGCCGTGAAACTTGTCCGTTCCCGGCTTGGTCAGAATCTCGATTCGTCCATAACCCAGCTTGTCATACTGAGCAGAGAAGGGATTCTGGTTGATGCGAATCTCGCGGATGGAGGACTTCGGCGGAAGCTGCCCGCCGGTGAAGCCGTCAATGTAGATCTGCCCACCATTCGGCCCTGCCGATGGCCCGGCAAGGGCACTCAGTTCGCTCTGCAACTCATCCGGATCATCGGATAGCGCGTCAAGGTCCTTGCCCTTGATTACCAGGGAAGTGGCATTATTGTCCGCGCTGGTGTCGACACTCACGCCTTGCTCGCTGACGGTTACCTGTTGCGTTTCGACAGGGATCTTCAAGGCAATGTTCTGAACCGTTGTCTTATCGCTGTAGACCAAAACCTCCATGGAATCTAGCGGGGCAAAGCCCGTGGCAGAGGCGGAGATAGCGTAACGCCCCGGCGCGAGACGGTCGAGGGCATACGTGCCGTCCCCGCCGCTGGTCGTCGATCTGGAGAAGCCTTCCTTGTTGCTGAGTGTGATGCTGGACGAGGGGATGACTGCTCCCGAAGGATCGGTGACGGTTCCGTGAATGTTGCCCGTTTGCGCCTGGCCTGCTGCCGCCGCTACGCCCCAGATAATAAGCACTCCGCAAATCATGCTCAGAATGGCCTGCTTTTTCATATATGGTCCTTTCGACGTCAACATGAGCTCTCCTATCAAGAAGACCCTGGATGCCTCCCTTATGCGGTCACAATGGGTAAATCTCTGTAACAGACTGTCTCTTTGGCCGTGACCATTTGTTACATTTCCATCGAGTTTCTTCGCCGCGAAAGGCGTAAGCTGACTGCGTGGGCATCCTGCAGGCGTCCGAGCGTTGAGCAGCGGGAGACCGGCATTGACGAGACAAGAAGACAAACGTGGACGACATTCTTCTCATTGACGATGACGTTGAACTTTGTTCAATGCTGACCGAATATCTGGGGCGATATGGGTTCCGCGTTGCCGCTGTGCATCGCGGCGACACCGGCCTCAAAGCGGCTCTCGACAACCCGTTTGCCCTGGTCTTGCTCGACGTCATGCTCCCCGGTCTGGATGGCTTTGAAGTGCTGCGGCGCCTCCGGTCCGCGTCTCGCGTCAGCGTCCTGCTCCTGACCGCACGAGGCGAAGATGTAGACCGCATCGTGGGGCTCGAGATTGGAGCAGACGATTACCTCTCCAAGCCATTCAATCCGCGTGAACTGCTGGCAAGAGTGCGCGCGATTCTGCGCAGGAGCGCCGCCCCCGAAGTGAAGCAGGAGCACGCGCTCTTGCGTGTCGATGGGTTAGAACTCAACCGTGCCGCTCGCACCGCTTCGCAGAATGGAAAGAAGTTGGAACTGACAGACGTTGAATTCGCGCTGCTGGAAGCCCTGATGCGCTCACCCGGCAAGGTGGTCTCGCGCGAAGAGATATCGGAGAACGTGCTCGGGCGAAGATTTCATCCATTCGACCGTAGCCTCGATATGCACGTCAGCCGGCTGCGGCGAAAGCTCGCCGGGCGCGGTTCGTCTGAAGAACAGGTGAAAACCATTCGTGGAGTCGGATATCAGCTCGCAGTCCATTTCGATGCGCCCACGGTAAAGGACTGACCATGCGCGGACTTTTTCTCAAGGTCTTTGTCATCTTCTGGATCGCCCAAAGTCTGATATTTGTCATATCTACCGTGTTGATCGTACGCCATCATTTTGAGGGTCCGGACGTTCTCTTCGACGCCCTCGACAGCAGCCTGAAAAATGACGCAAAACAAGCCGCTGCCAGTTACGAAACGGGAGGCTGTGATGCGCTGCATTCCTATGGCGCGAGCCTTGCCCAGACAATTGCCCTTGAGGATTCCACCGGCCGGGATGTGTGCGAATCGGCAGCCTCGCAAGGCCAGGACAAGAACTTCGCAATGCCCATTCGCATCGCCGGGAGCCAGGTTGGTCAGCAATACATCTGGAATGTTCCGGTCATCTCAGCAAGCGGGAAGCAATACGTTTTTCTACTGAGCCGTCCTCATGTGCCGAGGAACATCAGTTGGTATCAGGATTTGCTGCATTTCTCATTTCCGCAGCTTCCTGTGGCGATTGTCATCGGCGGCCTTACCACGTTTGTGCTTGTATTGCTCTTTACCCGTCCGGTGGTGCGGCTTCGGAAGACGGCTCGCGAACTGGCAATGGGAAAGCTGAATGCCCGCGTGGTCTGGCCTTATTGGCAGGCCCGCATCTTCGCAGGCGATGAAATCGACGCCCTCATTCGCGACTTCAATCACATGGCGGAGCGGCTGGAGTCGCTCGTAGATGCACAAAAGCTCTTGCTGAGAGATGTATCGCATGAGTTGCGTTCGCCATTAGCACGCCTCAGCGTTGCGCTCGAGTTGGCCCGCGAAGATGCGGACCCCGTCACGACGCCTCATCTGGACCGGATCGAGCGCGAGACGGGGCGGCTCAATCTGTTGATCGGACAGCTGCTCACCTTGTCTTCGATGGAAGCGCTGGAGAAGGTTGAAAACCTCAAGCCTCTATCTTTGAACCGCCTGATTGAGCGCATTATTCCCGACGCGGAATATGAAGCACGACAGCGGCAATGCTCAGTGGCCTTTCACGCGGACGATCAGTGCAGCATTCTCGGCAACGAGGAGTTGCTCTACCGGGCCCTCGAGAATGTCGTGCGGAACGCAATCCGCTTTACCGACTCCGGAACCGAGGTTGAAATCAGGCTGAAGCGAACTGGTCCGCGTGGAAGCCGCAAGGCACAGATCGAAGTGAATGACCGCGGCCCAGGAATTCCGGAGAATGAGCTGCAATCCATATTCCGTCCGTTCTATCGCGTAGATCACGCCCGCAGCCCGAATACAGGCGGCTTCGGCGTGGGTCTCGCCATCGCAGAACGGGCGGTTCGATTGCACAAGGCAGAGTTGGCCGCCTTCAACCGTAAGGGTGGGGGCGCGACCATAACAATCAATATTCCTGCCATCGGCGACGAGAGCAACGGAAAACGGGGCTAACGTGTATCTCGCCTTAAGAAAGGCGATGTTCGCCTACCATCAATAAGAACAGGCGCCACAAAGATTGACGCCTTAGTGGATCGTCTTCGATTTGCGCTGCATGTAATCCATCAGAAGATATTCGCCGAGCGTATCGGGAGTCGTGAAATAGGCTTTGCCCCGACACATCTCGGAGACTTTGTGAACAAACTGCACCAGCCCGAAATCAGACGCAAGCATGAAAGTATTAATCATCACGTTGGATCGCTTGCAGCGCGCCACCTCTTCCAGCGTCTCGCTCACCACCAGGGGATCGAGCCCATAAGCGTTTTTGTAAATCCTGCCGTCGGGGAGAGTGAGCGCTGAGGGCTTGCCATCGGTGATCATCACGATCTGCTTCATGTCCTTGCGCTGACGGGCAAGGATGCGCTGCGCAACGCGCAACCCTTCGCGCGTGTTCGTATACCAAGGTCCGACCTTGACGCGAGCGATCTGCGAAACCGGCATCTCTTCTGCCGAATCGTGAAACAGCACCAGCGAAAGGGAGTCGCCCGGATATTGCGTGCGGATAAGGTGCGAGAGGGCCATGGCAACTCGCTTGGCCGGCGTAAATCGGTCTTCGCCGTAAAGAATCATGGAGTGCGAACAGTCGAGCATCACCACCGTAGCGCACGAACTTTGATACTCGCTCTGGTGCACGTGCAAGTCGTCGTATTCCAGGTTGAGAGGCAGCTTTATGCCCTCGCGGGCAATGGCGGAGCTCAGCGTCGCAGTGGTATCGAGGTTCAGCGTGTCACCAAACTGGTACCGTTGCGACGCGCCGCTGGTCTCAATTCCCGTGGCCCAGTAACGCGTGTCGTGACGGCCATAGTTTGACTTGCCGAGCGAGCCGAGCAGATCCCGCAAGGTCTTGAATCCCAGAAAATCGAGGCTCTTGTCGGTTACCTCGAATCGAACCTCGCCCTGCACGTCACCCACCTGTCCGCCCATTCGCGAGGCACGGGTCGGATCCCTCGGGTCTGTGGGCATAGAGATATAGTTCTCCTGCTCCATGCGATTGAGTAGTTTCTCGATCAACTCGTCCAACTTGCCTTCTGCAGACAGTTGGTCGAGCTTCTTTTGCATCATTTCGTCGAAAAAGTCTCCCGCCTCCAAGACACGCCGCAACGCTTCGCGTAGATCGTCGAGGTTGTGATCGAACTCCTGAAAGCGTGCGTAGGGATCGCGAAAGCCTGAGTCGAGCAGGTAATCTGACATCGCCTGCAGCAGGGCTTCCATGTCCATTTCAGAGGCAAGGTCGCCAGTATATTTTGAATAACGAACGCGCTTCATATAATTCTTCCCTCCGTCTGAAGGAATCTCCGCCCGTCCGAAATAAGGAGGAAACCGCGGCGATATTTCAACGATCTTCAGTTCAATCCGCCGCGTCGCGGGCGCCTTGTCTGTGTCTGGCGCCAGTCTTCATAATCCAGATCCGGTTCCCCGCGTTCTTGCTTGCGCGGCTTCTCTTGCGCCGCAAATCCGTGTTCTTCGTTGCGGCTGAGCCTCCGATGTGCCACCAGGCCTTCCAGCAGAAACTCTGCTGCTGCGACAACTTTCGGCGGAGCGTCCGTCGGCTTCACCCCCAGCGGCGCCAGCCTGTCAAAGAGGCCTTGAATCTCTTTGAGATCCGTAAGTGCGGCAGCCGTCGGCTGATTGTCATCGAGTTTCACAGTCCCGCCCAGGTTGAACCACAATTCAATTTGCTCGGTATTCACGCCGCCAAAATAGCGATCGTAAATTTTCCCAACCGCCGTGAGAATCAGCTCATGTACAACCGTGTCTGTACCACGCATCTCTCCTTCGTACTCCAGCTCCAGCTTGCCCGTAATGCCGGGCAGGGCTGCGTAAATGTCGCTGACGCGAGGCAACGCAAGCGATTCGCAATTGATCAACGCGCGCCGTTCGGAGTTGGAAACAACCAGCTCCATCGTGGCGATGGGCAGCCGCTGGCTCACTCCGCTTCGCTTGTCCACCTTCTTGTCTTCGCGAGCTGAAAAGGCGACCTGCTCCACAACCTCACGCACATATTGCGGAATCTCGATCGCCGAAGCGCCCCGCGCGGACCAGGCTTCCTGCGCTGTAATCGCCATGCCCTCTTCGAGGGTCTCCGGATAGTGCGTGCGAATCTCTGATCCAATGCGATCTTTGAGCGGCGTAACGATCTTGCCGCGCGCCGTGTAATCCTCGGGATTGGCGGTGAAAACAAGGGCTAGATCCAGCGCCAGGCGCACCGGGTAACCCTTGATCTGCACGTCCCCTTCCTGCATGATGTTGAACAACGCAACCTGGATCTTGCCGGCGAGGTCCGGCAGTTCGTTCACCGCGAAAATGCCGCGATTGGCGCGAGGCAGCAGGCCATAGTGCATGGTCAGCTCGCTGGAAAGATCCTGTCCGCCCCGAGCGGCCTTGATGGGATCGAGGTCGCCAATCAGGTCGGCAACAGTAACGTCAGGAGTTGCCAGCTTCTCCACGTAACGCTCGTCGCGCGTCAGGTAGGCGATGGGGGTAGCGTCTCCTCTTTCTGCAATCAGGTCGCGGCATCGCTTACACAGTGGCACGTAGGGACTATCGCGAATCTCGCACCCAGCTACATACGGCATGTGCTCATCCAAAAGCGCGGTCAGGGCGCGCAAAATGCGGCTCTTGGCCTGTCCGCGCAGCCCCAGCAGGATGAAATTCTGTTTTGATAAGATCGCATTCACAATCTGTGGAACCACCGTGTCCTCGTACCCGACAATCCCCGGAAAAAGCGTTTCGCGCGCCTCCAGACGGGCAATCAGGTTGCCGCGCATCTCGTCCTTGATGGTCCGCCGCTTGAGAGAAGCTTCGGAATATAAATTGCTCGTGCGCAGTTCCCCCAAGGTTTGGGGAAGAGGGTGAGCTGCAGGCATTGATGGCTCCTGTGGGCCGCCTTCTTACCGCGAGCCGGCCGTATCTACAGTAGACGTGCGACAAAGGCATCCGGTGCAAGCGAAATTGCATCGATTTCATGGCTGAATCCCGTCGGCGTGATCCAGGGGAGGAAGACGCTGTACCGGATGACCTGCTCCGCACAGACTGGATATGGAAGCAGTATGCTCCCATTGCGCGAATTCCGAAAGCCCTGCGGCCAATATCCCGAGTTCCGTCTAGCGAGGTTTCCTGAGCCAATGAATGATGGAGAAGGCACTTGCAATCAAACAGAGCGCGATAAACACCGCCATACCCCACTCGAAAGGCGCAGACTTCGCAATGTTTAGAATCTGGCGCGCAAACTTGATTGCCAAAATTCCCTCAAGGAAAGTCGGAGAATATCATTGGATGCATGGCGCCATCGGCCAGTGTCTGAGCGAGCCACGGAGCTGCTCGGTTGGGTATTTGAGCGACAACAATGATGACAGAATCAATCCGATTCCGCATCGCCACCTACAATGTTCACAAGTGTCGTGGCTTCGATCAGAAGATATCGCCCAAGCGGGCCATTTCTGTTATTCGCGATCTTGACGCGGACATTCTATGTCTTCAAGAAGTTGTGAATGCTCCCGGAAATCCCCGTACCCGCCCCCACAAGTTCGATCAGGCTGGAGAAATCGCGCGGGCATTTCCGGAATATGACTGGGCCTTTGGAGCCAATCGCCCGCTTCGTGGCGGCGTATATGGAAACATGACATTGACTCGCTTGCCGCTGCGAAGTTGGCGAAATTACGATCTGACCCGGCCGCGAAAAGGCCGCGAAGAACGCGGCGTGTTGCAAACTGAAATTGAAATTGGAAACAGCGAATTGCTGCATGTATTCAATGCCCATCTGGGCACGGGCTTCATGGAGCGCCGCTATCAGGCCAAACAGTTGTTAGGCGCTCAGATTCTCGGCCAGCCAGAACTCAATGCGCCGCGAATTGTGCTGGGGGACTTCAACGAATGGACGCAAGGGTTGACAACCAGACTTCTTCTCGACAGCTTCCAGAGCCTGCGGCAGCCACACGCGCGGCGAATACCCCGCACTTTCCCGGGAATCCTGCCCTTCTTAAGCCTCGACCATTGCTATTATGACCCTCCGCTGGAACTTGAGGATACCTGGCTTTGCCGGACGCGGAAGGCCCTTCTCGCCTCCGATCACTTGCCGCTTGTCGCGAATTTTCGCATCAGCCAACCCGAGAAATAGCTTCAATGCAAGAATGCTATTTCACAGCGAAAATCACTGAGGCCGAAATTCTCTGCGAACCTTGGAAGAACTTCCCTTCCAGCCGTCAGGGAAGATAAGCTGAGTCTCGATAAGAATGAAACTTCGATTCCTCGTCTTCCTCGCTTTCGCCACCATTACATCGGCTCAGGTAAATCACGGCGAGCTGCGCCTGAAGATTACCGATCCGACGGGCGCACGGGTTCGCGCAATCGTCGAGCTCATCTCGGCAGGCAATGACTACGACGAGTCGTTCAGGAGCGATGCTTCCGGGATTCTTACGATCCAGCGAGTTCCGTTCGGAAGCTACACACTCCAGGTCGTTCGACCGGGGTTCGCGCCATTCTCGCAGTTGATTGAGATCCGATCGGCTTTACCCATCGAACAGCAGATTCACCTTGAATTAGCGTCCGTTCACACCGAGGTGAACGTCACAGACGCAACCACCCTGATCGATCCAGCCAGTTCCTCCTCCGCTATGGAGATTGGCGCCAGGCAAGTCGAGCAGCGCCCCTCTTCGCTCCCGGGACGCTCGGTGCAAGACCTGATCATTTCCCAGCCGGGCTGGCTTTATGAAGGCAACGCGGTATTGCATCCACGTGGTTCCGAGTACCAGACTCAATTCGTCGTCGATGGAATTCCGATGTCGGATAATCGCTCGCCCAGCTTTGGCCCGGAGATCGAGGCCGACAATCTGGACTCGATGAGCATCTATACGGCCGGATTTCCAGCCGAGTACGGCAGAAAACTGGGAGGCGTGGTTGAGTTGAACACGCGCCGTGATAACAAAGTCGGCCTGCATGGAGACTTTGTTCTTTCCGGAGGCAGCTACGACACCGCATTCGGCTATGGCGGCCTGCAACTGCTGCAAGGGAGAAACACATTCGGCGCCACTGCGTCCGGCGGTATGACCAGCCACTATCTAAACCCCGTTGTCCCGGAGAACTATACGAATCAAGGGACGACTGGCGACTTCTCAGTGCGATATGAACGGGACCTGCCTGGAAGCGACCGCCTTGTTTTTGGCGTGCGGCATGAACTCTCGCGGTTTCTCATCCCCAACGAACGGGTGCAGGAACAGGCGGGACAGGTTCAAAACGGAGATAACTTCGAAACCATGGGTACAGCGAGTTACCAGCATCTTGCCTCTCCAAACGGCTTGATCGCGCTCGCTGGCATGGTGCGGGACCATTCCAATGACCTCATCTCAAATCAACATCCCACCCCGATTGCCGCCTTCCAGCACAATAATTTCCGGGAGGGTTACTTCAAGGGAGATTACTCCCTTCACCATGGACATCAGGAGTTCAAAGCCGGAATAGACTCCGATGCCATGTTCCTTCATCAGAACTTCAGCTATACGATTACCGATCCATCTCAGTTCGATCCAGACACTCCTCCAAGCCTGATTTTTGCGGCTGAACGGCCCGACCTCGAGCAATCAGCTTTTGTCGAGGACACAATACACCTCGACAAATGGACCATCAGCGCAGGGCTGCGATGGGACCACTATCAATTGCTGCTCAACCGGAACGCCTTCAGTCCGCGGCTCTCGGTCGGTCGCTATCTGCAATCGGCAAAAATGGTGATTCATGGGTCCTACGATCGCATTTTTCTCACGCCCTATTTTGAAAATATCCTCATTTCCGGTTTGCCACAAATCGACGCACTTAGCAGTCAGTTCCTTCGCCTGCCGGTGCAGCCCTCTCTGGGCAACTACTACGAAGCAGGTATTACGGAGAGCCTGTTTGAGCGCATGCGATTGGATGTGAACGTCTACCGGCGCAATATCAATAACTTCGCGGACGATGACCAGTTACTCAACACAGGGGTGAGCTATCCAATCGCGTTCAACAGGGCGGCGATCTATGGAGCGGAAGGTAAGCTGGAAGTGGTCCGGCTTCAGAGGCTCACAGGCTTTGCAAGTTACTCCTACATGGTCGGGAACGTCTGGTTTCCTGTAACTGGAGGACTCTTTCTGGGAGATGATGTAAGTAGCGCGCTATCTCAAGTAAGCGGACATATCCCGGATTCGCAAGATCAGCGCAGCACGCTTTGGACTCGATTCCGATATAGCATCACTCCCCGCGTCTGGTTCGCCGCAGGCTCTACTTACGGATCCGGCCTCCCGTTCCAGTACACTGGCACGGAAGCCGAGGCACTGGACGAATACGGACCGCAGGTGATCAGCCGCCTTAACTTTGCCCGCGGCCGGGTGCGGCCGCAGGTTGCCGCGGATGCGTCGATCGGACTCACCCTGTGTGAGTGCGGACATGTGAGGATGAACCTCCAAGCAGACGGGGAGAACTTGAACAATCGCCTTAACGTGATTGACTTTAACGGTCTCTTCTCGGGCAACGCAATCGGCCCGGCCCGCAGCTTTGCCCTTCGATGGAACACGAGCTTTTAAAGTCCGCCCGGCGCGTGACCACCATGGAAATCCTGTTGCAGCGGTCTGTATCATTGCCGCATGCTGACACGCATGCCCCTGATAAGGGCATCTCTTCTCGCTGCGGGAACACTCGTCTTGTTAGCTTCCGCGCATGCCCAGATCGAGGCCTTTCACGCTCGCTTTAACGCTGTTCTCAACCATCACGGGGTGGTCGGCGGCGGGTTTGCTTTCGTCCACGCTCAGGAACCGGCAACGCCGTTTTCATTCGGCGAGGCAAGCCGGACAACTCACGAGAAAATCAACGCCGAAACGGCTTACAACTGGGCATCGATCACCAAGACCTTCACCGCGATCGCCATTCTGCAACTGCGTGACCGCGGTCAGCTTTCGCTCGATGATCCCGCGGTGCGCTATGTTCCTGAGCTGCGCCAGGTTCATGATGCCTTTGGCCCCGTAGACGATATCACCATCCGCCAGTTACTTTCGCACAGTGCGGGATTCCGCAACCCTACCTGGCCATGGGATTGCGACGACTCATCCAACTGTGACTGGCAGCCCTTCGAGCCGACCAAATGGGTGCAGGTCGCGGCCATGCTGCCGTATACGCATGTTGCTTTCAGACCCGGCACTCGCTGGAGCTATTCCAATCTCGGCTATGTCTTTCTCGGACAAATCATCGAGCGCCTCACCGGGGATGACTTCGAAATCTATATCCAAAAGAACATACTGATGCCGCTAGGCATGACCGAGAGCTACTTCGACCGTGCACCGTACTTTCTTGAGAGCCATGTCTCCGCCAGCTATCTCCGCGCGGGCGCGACCCTCACGCCGCAACCCTTCGACTTCGACACCGGCATCACCACGTCGAACAGCGGGCTCAAGGCGCCAATTACCGACATGGTAAAGTACCTGCGCTTTCTCATCGGCGACCCAACCAATCCGATGTATGACGTGGTGCTGAAGCGCAGTTCGCTCGACGAAGCATGGACCGGCGTACTTCCCGCGATCGAGCCTGGCCAGCCAGCGACACCCTACACGTCGGGTCCCCTGGGCGCGCAGCCGATGATGGGCCTTGGGTTCTTTGTTCTGGATACAGGCGACCATCGCTACATCTATCACGACGGCGATCAGGGAGGCTTCTCATCTGAGTTGCTCGTTGACCCCGCCGGTCGCAGTGCCGGCATTCTGGCAGTGAATACCACCGACACAGGCGCTCAGGCGCCCGCTGCAACCCTGCATCCGGAGTCAAACACTGAACCGGACCCCAATACTGACCTGCGCCAATCCTTGCGCACCGAATTGATTGAGAAGGTATTCCCGACTTACGCAGCGCAAGCGAGCGAAGAAAAAAAGTAAAATGATCTTGTGCTCTGTTTTGGACTGGGAACTGCCTCGAAGATCCGCCTTTCCTCATCTTCCCGCTGCATGAATGATTCTTGATGACTGTCTTGGTTTTCACGCTCGTGGTTTGGGCCATGTCGACAATCGCGGGCTTCCTTGGCGCGCTCACCGGCCTTGGTGGCGGCGTTGTGGTCGTGCCGGTGCTGGCGCTGGCGCTGGGCGTGGACATCAAGTACGCCATTGGGGCGTCGCTTGTCTCCGTGATCGCCACTTCATCCGGAGCGGCAGCGGCCTATGTGAAGGAAGGCTATTCCAATATCCGCATCGGCATGCTGCTTGAGATCGCCACCACGCTGGGAGCGCTGCTCGGCGCCTTTCTTACGGCATACATCGGGACACATGCCATCGCAATTATCTTCGGACTGGTGCTAATCCAGTCCGCGTATCAGTCTTTCTTTAATTCGACGCCGGATTCGGGAATCGCGGTAGAGTCAGACCCCCTGGCAAAACGTCTGAGGCTTGGAGGTGCCTATCCCGTAAACGGGCGCCGTCAGGAATATGGTGTGCGCAATGTTCCGGCGGGATTCGGCCTGATGTTCGGCGCGGGTGCGCTTTCAGGACTGCTCGGGATTGGCTCCGGAGCGGTGAAGGTGATCGCCATGGACCGCGCCATGAAGATTCCCTTCAAAGTGTCCACCACAACCAGCAACTTCATGATCGGCGTCACCGCCGCGGCCAGCGCCGGCGTCTACCTCAGCCGTGGATACATCGATCCTCGCGTAGCAATGCCCGTGATGTTGGGCGTGCTTGGTGGAGCCTTTCTCGGAACCAGGGTCCTCGTCCAGGCCCGAGTACGGACATTGCGGATTGTCTTCGCGGCCGTGATCCTGCTGCTGGCGATTGAAATGATCGTAAGTGGCATCATGGGAAAGGTGTAACTGAGATGGATGACCGCCGCCTGGAAACGATTATTGGCAATTTGCTGCGAACCGGCGTGTTACTCGCGGCCGCGATAGTATCCGCTGGCGGCGCCTTATACCTCGTACAACACCACGCCGATAAAGTCAGCTATCGAACATTTTCCGTTGAATCGGAGAGTCTTCGCACTCTGCATGGAATCGTGAAGTCTGCCGCGTATCTTCAGAGCGAGGGGTTGATTCAGTTCGGGCTGCTTCTGTTGATCGCAACACCCGTTGCCCGCGTAGCCATGGCGGTCATCGGCTTCCATCTCGAGCGTGATCGATTATATGAAGTAGTAAGCCTGATCGTGCTCGCGATTCTCGCATTCAGCCTGATGCACGCCAGTTGACCTTTGTAGCGAAAGCGCTATGCGGTATCCGCGCCCTTCCCGATGTCCATCGACGGTGAAATCGGATTGCGCTCGTCGATGTATTCCGCTATTACCTTGTCAAGCAGGCCTTTTGCTTCAAGGATAAACTCGACCGCATCGCGCCCCGCGCCGTAACCGCCGCCATTGGGCGTCACATAATGCGCCTCGGACTTCACCTGCGCCCTCGCATTGGCAACCGCGACGGCAAAGCCGCATTGGCGCATCACCGGAAGATCAATCACGTCGTCACCTACATAGGCGATCTCGTCCAGTGTCACGCCCTCCTTCTCCATGATTTCGCGGACAGGCTGCATCTTGAAGGCCTGACCCATGTAGACGAATTCGAGCTTCAGATCGCGAGCACGCGTCGCCACGGTTTCGCTGACACGCTTCGTAATGACACCGCACTTCATTCCACCGAGCCGCGCCAGCGAGATGGCAGTGCCATCGTGCGCGCTGTAGCCCTTGGCCTCCATCATGGTTGAGGAATGAACCCCGAATCCAACCTTCCCCTCATGCTGAGAAAGGTGAGCTTGCGTCTCGGAACTGCTGGACGCAGGACTCGTCGCCGGCACCAGCCAGATGGTGCCGTCGGTCAGAACACCGTCGACGTCGAAGAGAATGATCTTGATGCGGCGAGCGCGATCCTGTGCGGTCAATGTCATGACTCGATATTAAACGCGACAGCGATGGAGCAAATCCGCGAGAATAGAGGAATGGACGGGAAACAGCCTGCCGACGATATTCAGACAACGCCTGCCCTCGAACCCGAAGATTATTATTTCGACGGGCCGAACCTGGTCTTTACCGCGGTCTATCATCTGAAGCGCGGCTATTGTTGCCGTTCAGGCTGCCGCCATTGTCCGTACAGCGAGGCCGATTCAGGCGAAATCCCTACTCCGGAGACTGAGCCGCGCTAGATCACGTGGCCCTTGGGCAGAATCATCAGTTGAGGAATGCGCACGTGCGCGGGCTGCTCGAGGATGAACAGTACCATCCGCGCGATATCATCCGGCTCCAACGGCTCGGCGATCCCCAATAACTCCGCGGGGGGCACTTCCCACCGGTCATGCAGACCAGTCCGCACCAGTCCAGGCTCGATGCACGAAATCTGGACATCCGTTTTGCTCAATTCCATGCGCAACGCCTCTGAGAGCGCTTCGATGGCATATTTGGTCGCGGCGTAGGCGCCTACCGTCGGTCGCACTTTCTTTCCCAGGATGCTGGAGGTGTTCACAAGGTGGCCGTGGCCCTGCTCGCTGAAGTGCTTCAGAAAGGTGTATGCGATGCGAAACGCTCCCTCGACATTCACGCGCACCATGTTACAGACGCGTTCTACGTCGATGGTCTCGATGGTCCCGGCCTCAAGTAATCCGCCGTTGTTAAAACAGACATCGCAATGGCCGAACCGCTCCACTGCGGCGGCCAGCAGGGTCTTCGGCATACACTCTTCAAGCAGGTTCCCGGCGACTACAGTGCACGGCCCGTCAAGCTGGGATCCGAGAGCGGTGAGCTTCTCCATGGATGGAGCGGTGAGAACCAGGGAATACCCCGCCTTCGAGAGCGACTTCGCGATTGCCGAGCCGATGCCCCCCGTAGCGCCTGTGATAACTGCGACCTTGCCTGTGCCGTTCCTCTCCATACCGCGATTCGCCCGCCTCTGCACATTTTAGGGGCTGACGAGAATGCTCGGTCACTGTTTCCCGGAGGGGGAATTCGGTTCGACACTAGCGGCCGCCGGTGCCGCAGCAGGGGAGGGCGCTGCAGGCTCTCGCACCAGGACCGCAAATCGCGGAAAGGCAAAGCTTCCGCCTGCGTCATCAACTACATTCAACTGGCCCACATACGGGCCCGCCTTCAGACCCGACAGGGGAACATCCAGTTCGATCGACACGGCATCGCGCCCTTCCACATTGATCGCCTTGGCCTGTACGAGCGGCGTCTCGTAAACCTTAACCGATCCCTGGATGAGTTCGAGACTGCTCAATAAATCGATACCTGCCTTGGCTCCCTTGGGGTGGTTGTCCGCCAGCTTCTCGCGCGAAGGATCATACACCTCGTAGAGAAGATAAAGATGCTGATCCGTGCGAAAGACATGGCTGATGTTGGGCACATACTCTTCGCCGTCGCGCACCAGGGGCGAATCCTTCTTGCTGGTCCGGCGCTGCGAGGCCAGCACGATCGAGCTCATCTTGAGCGGGATCTTCTTCATCTCCGGCAGTACGATGTCCGCCTCGAACGACCCCATTCGGCCGGTTTGATTTTCGCGCACCACAAATTTCAAGTGATACTTGCCCGGCGGCAGGTTGAAGCTGGTGGTGTATTGAATATTCTTTTGCCGCGCCTGGAGCGATGGATCGAGGTTCAGCTTCACCGTCTCGCGCGCATTGCCGATGGGCCTCTTGACCTCGTCGATCACTTCGCCAATGATGTCCAGCGTGGCCTTGTCTTTGTCGCCGCCCTTGATAAAAGGAATCTGCGAGCCCGGCACGATGATCGATACGGGCACGTAGAAGCGATTATCGTCGAGACGGAAGTACATGGCGTCGAGATACACAGCCATGTCGGTGGCGGGCAGGTCGCTGGCCAGTTCCTCGTCCAATTCGCGCTCGCGGTCTTCGCGGCCTGAATGTTTGAAGTCAGCCGGCGCGTAATAGCCGGGCCGGTACTCGATCTTCACGCCCGGACGATTCATTT
>OBLW0100000693.1_pt1 | contig 28702 bp, 20 predicted proteins | sample 1520161 | NCBI WGS metagenome assembly OBLW01 (sample SAMEA3539309, study PRJEB22396) | soil metagenome | biome: tundra; feature: field; material: soil | place: USA | collected 2010-05 | depth 0.15 m
TCAAGGTAGCAATCCCTTGGACCGTTCAGGCCGCGCTCAGACTGCCGGATCTAAGTTTAAACGAGTTGGTCGGCGCGGCCTACGAGTTCAATCCGGACTGGGCGAAGATCGGGGCGGGCTTGCGGGCGCTCCAAGGCGCCGTGACCACCGCGCGCAGCGATTACTATCCCAAAATCGCCTTCACCGGCGAGCTGCATCGCTGGTGGAACAGCTATACGGCGGGGATGGCCACGCCTGAAAACAAGGAAGGCTGGTCGGTCGGGGTGGGCTTCGACATACCGCTGTTCAACGGGTTCCTGACGCAGGGCAAGGTGGCCGAGGCGTTGGCCCAGGTGGGCAAGCTGAAGGAGCAAAAACTGCTGCTGCAGGAGGGCATCGGGCTGCAAGTGCGCTCCCTTTTCCTGGAACTGGAAGCCGCGTCGAAGAGTTACCAGGCGGCCGAAAAGGCCATGCAAGCGGCGCAGGAAGACCGCGATTTGACCTCGCGCGCCTACCAGGACGATCTGGTGGAGACCGCCAAAGTCATCCAGGCGCAACTTTTCGAAGCGCTGACGACGGCGCAGTACGATAAGGCGCGGTACGACCTGGTGGCGGTCCAGTCGCAGATCTCTCTGGTGGTGGGCAAAGAGGTCGCCGGAAAACTGAACTCGAAGCCTTGATGTGAAAGGGCATGGCCATGGAAACGAACAAGCCGGCGCGATCCAGTTCGCGGCGCAGGGCGCTGGCCGTCCTGCTGGGCGGCTGGCGGCTGATGCCGGAGGCGCTGGCAGCCGGGGATACCGGTCCGCCGGTGCGTTTCGCGATTTCCGAAAGCCTGGTGGCGACGAACGTAAACATAAACGACGCCCGCGTGGCCACCCGGCTCTGGATAGACCGCGTTCGCCTGGAGGTGAACGCGACGATCGATCCGAAGATGTTCAGCACGAGTCAGGAGATCGTGGACCGCTGCCGCAGGAACGAGTTGGATATGATCGTCCTGAACGCCCTGGAGTACCGGCAGATCGCCAACCTGCTCGACCCGAGCCAGATTGTGACGGCGACCAGCGAGGACGGCCAGGAGCGGTACCTCATTCTGGCGAAACGGAACAGCCCTATCCGGAGCTTAGCCGATCTGAAGGGACGCCGGCTGATCGTGCTTAAGAACCCCAAGATGTGTCTGGCGGCGGCGTGGCTCGAGGGCGTTCTCGATGAAGCGCATTTTGGACCGCCCGAGCAGTTCTTTGGCTCCATCGCGACGGAGACGAAGTGCTCCAAGGTGGTTTTGCCGGTTTTCTTCGGGCAGGCGGACGCCTGCCTTACATCGAAGGCCGGCTTCGCCACCATGTGCGAGCTGAATCCGCAGGTCGGCAAAGAGCTGGCCGTGGTCGCTACTTCTCCCACCGTGATCACGGGGTTCTATATCTTCCGCAAGGACTCTCCGGACGCGCAGAAGCAGAAGATCGTCAGGGCCATCGCCAACCTGCGCAACGGCCCGGGCGGCCAGGAGCTGGCCGCGCTGTTTCAATTCAACGGCTTGACGGTGCGGGGTCCGGAAAGCCTGGCCACGGCTCTCAATATCCTCGACGCCGCGGGTCTCGCACGCGCGCGAGAACTCGCGGGGGGGCGGAAGTGAGGACGCCGCGCCGGGGTCTTTGCGCCATGCTGTGCTGCGCATGGCTGTGCGGCGCGCCGCTCGCGGCCGGCCAGACGCCCGCGAGCTCCGCGCCCGGCGGTCTTCGCCGCACGCGCCTCTACGTGATGGCTACCAGCGCGGTCTTCGGCCGTGTCAACCGCAACGACGCGCGCGCGGCGGCGCAGAGCCTGTTCGAGATCGTGGCGCGCCGAAAGGGCTTCGAGCTGGATTCCCGCATGGATGTCGTCGATAGCGTGGCGGAGATCCGGGCACGGCTGGAGAGCCGCTCGGTCGATCTAGTCGGGCTGTGCGTGCGGGAGTACCTGGAACTCGAAAGCGCCGGCCTGCTGGTTCCCGCTCTGGCGCATGGCATAGGCCCGCAGGGCAGAACGCTTTATTCCTATGTGCTGGTGGTCAATCCGGCTTCCGCCGCGGCGTCGCTCGGCGGCCTGCGCGGGAAAAGCCTGCTGGTATTCTCGCGGGACGGATCGAACACCGGCGGCGCCTGGATGGGCGTCTCGCTGGGCAAGGAGAAGCTTGGCCGCGCCGCGGCTTTCTTCGCCTCCGTCAAGGCAACCGATACGGGGCAGGCGTGCATCCTGCCCGTGTTTTTCGGAAGCGCCGACGCCTGCGTGGTGGACGAGATCGACCTGTCGATGGCTCAGGAGATGAATCCCCAGTTGAACCGCCTGAGGGTCGTGGCGCGGTCGCGGCCCCTCGCCGAACATCTGATCGCCACTCCGGTCGAGCCGCATCCCTACCGCAAGGAGCTGATCGACGCCATGCTCACGCTCAACCAGGATGTGCGCGGCCGGCAACTGTTGATGGTCATGAAATGCGACCGCATGACGGCGATTCAGCCGGCCGACCTCGACTCGGCGCGCGAGCTTTGGAGAGACTACGCGCGTCTGGGCGCCGCGCCGAACCGCGATTAGGAGGGCCGGCGATACCATGCATCTTCCGAAAGGCATCACGCTCCGCATCACGCTGCTAGGATGGCTGGTCACCCTGGTCACCCTGGCGGTCTTCGTGACGGTGATCGTTCCCGAGCAGAAGCGCGAGTTCGCGCTGAGCCTGGAATCGAAGGCGCGGGCGGTGGCGGTTTCGATCCGCGGCGTCGCTGCCGGCTCGGCCGTTTCGGAGGACTATTCCGCCGTTGTGGACCAGGCCATGCAGGTGCTCTCCGGCGATATGGCCATCGATTACGTGGTGATCACGAAGAACGGCGGCTTTTCGCTGGTCATCGACCGCTCCGCCTGGAAGGCCGAGACGCTGGGCGACGCATGGCGCCCGGCCGACCGGACGCCCGCCAGCGCCATCGGCGTCTCGCCGCTGTTCGGGCGCCGCGTCTTCCAATACGCCTTTCCGTTCGATTACAGCGGTATCCAATGGGGCTGGATTCACATCGGTTTGTCGCTCGGCGGCTACGACGACAGCGTACGGCGCACATACCGCGACACGGGAGCGCTGGCGATTCTGTGCGGCGTTTTGAGTCTGGTCATTTCCCTCGCCTACGCGCCCCGCCTGGTGCGGCCCATCCGAATTCTGCAAGCCGCCGTGGAAAAGGCCGCTCACGGGGATCTGACGGCGCGGGCGGAAGTCCACAGCCAGGACGAAATCGAGCGTCTGGCGGAGGCATTCAACCAGATGACGCGGACCATCCTCGGAAGAAACCGGATTTTGGAAAGCGTCAGCTTCGCCGCCAAGCGTTTTCTCAGCGATGGCGACCTGGACGCCATGTTCGGGGAGGTGCTCGAAAAGGTGGGGCAGGCGGCCGGAGCGAGCCGCGCCTCGGTGGTGAGCGTAGGCAAGGAGGAGGGCATTCTTCGCGTCGAGCTGGACCGCCAGTGGCTGGCGTCCGGCGCGGCGCCGGGCGGTGCGGGATGGAACGATTTCGACTGGCGCGCGGAGAGCGCGCAAGGCTGCGCGGGGATGCTGAAGGAAGGACGCATCGTTGCCGTCGTCCCCTCGCGCTCGGAGCCGGCCGCGCGCGCCATGATGAGCGGCCGGATCAAGTCCGCGATTCTGGTTCCCGTGGCGGTGAGCGGGGAGTGGTGGGGCGTCGCCGCCTTCGACGATTTCGCCGCGGAGCGCGATTGGGGGGAAGCCGAACGGGACAGCCTGCGCGCCGTAGCCGATATGATGGGCGCCTCGATCACGCGGCGCCGCGTGGGCGCCGCGCTCGTTGAAGCCAAACAGACGCTCGAACAGCGTGTGGCCGAACGGACCCGCGAATTGCAGGAACAGATCGAGGCGAAGGACCGCGCCCACGCGGAGCTGGCCGCCGCGCAGCAGCGCTTGATGGAGCTTTCCCGCAGCGCCGGCATGGCCGAAATCGCCACCGACGTTCTGCATAATGTGGGCAATGTGTTGAACAGCTTAAATGTCTCCACCTCGCTTGTGGGGGGCAAGATTCGCGAATCCCGCGTGGAAAACCTGGCGGCGGTGATCGAAATGCTGGAACGGCATGCGGAGGATCTCCCGGCGTTTCTCGCGGAGGACCCCAAAGGCCGGCGCGCGCTCCCGTATCTCGCCAAGCTCGGCGGCCACTTCCGTAGCGAGCGCGAGGGCCTGTTGACGGAGCTGCAGTCGCTCTCCTCCCACGTGGGCCACATCAAGCGAATCGTAGCCACGCAGCAGAGCTACGCCAAGATCTCCGGGCTGGTGGAGAGCGCCCAACTGTCGGATATGGTGGATGACGCCCTGCGCATCGAGGGGCCGGGACTCGACCGGTGCTCGGTCGCCGTGGAGCGCGACTTCGAGCCGTTGCCCGCCATTCTGGTGGAAAAGCATAACGTGCTCCAGATTCTCCTGAATCTGTTAAGAAACGCCAAACAGGCGTTGAGCGAGGCGCAGGCCGCGCCGGACCGCAGAATTCACCTCCGCATCCGCAAGTTGGACGGCGGCCGCGTCAGCCTGGCGGTGGAAGACAACGGGGTAGGCATCGCTCCCGAGAATCTGACGCGAATCTTCCGGCACGGGTTCACTACCAAAGCCGACGGCCACGGCTTCGGGCTGCACTCCGCCGCGTTGGCCGCCGGCCAGATGGGCGGTTCGCTGCACGCGGAAAGCGAAGGGCCGGGCCGCGGCGCCACCTTCACCCTGGAATTGCCCCTCAAGGAAGCCGAAGAGGTCGGAAAGAGAGTCTCACCATGAAATCACCGGGCTTGCTCGAACCGAATCATCGAATCCTCGTCGTCGACGACAATACGGCGATTCACGACGACCTGCGCAAAATCCTGCTGGGCGACGGCCGGAAGGAGGAGAATCTGCGGGAAGACGAAGAGCTCCTCTTCGGCGCCACGGCGCTGCCCGGTATCGCCTTCGAGATCGATTCGGCCTACCAGGGGCAGGAGGGTTTGGCGAAGCTCGAACAATCGCTGGCCGAGGGACGCCCTTATGCGCTGGCGTTTGTGGACGTGCGCATGCCCCCGGGGTGGGACGGTGTGGAAACCATCGCCCGCCTGTGGAAAGCCTATCCCTGTCTGCAGGTGGTGGTGTGCACCGCTTACTCGGATTACTCCTGGAACGACATGCAGCGTTCCCTCGGCGCTTCGGAAAACCTGCTGATCCTCAAGAAGCCCTTCGATAACATCGAAGTCATTCAATTGGCGCACGCCCTCACACGCAAGTGGCTGGTGAGCGGCCAGGCGGCCGCCCGCCTGGAGGATTTGGATGCCATGGTCGCCAAGCGCACGGCCGAGCTGGAGACGGCCAATGCGCGCATCCAGAAGCAATTCGAGGAAAAGGCTGCGGCCGAAGCCGCCTTCCGGACGATCTTCGAATCGAGCCCGGTCGGCATCACGCTCCAGGATCTGGCCGGCCGCTACGTGGACGTGAATCGGGCCATGGAGGAATTGCTCGGATTGTCCAGGGAGAGCCTGATTGGCCGCAATCCGGTGGAACGGGGATGGATCGGCGGCGGGGAGGATCGCGACAGTCTTCAGAAGACCCTCGAAGAGGGCGCTGCCATCGACGCGCGCGAGCTCGCCTGCTGGAACCCGAACCGCGGAAAACAGACGGCGCTGCTATGGGCCCGAAGAGTCGCGATCGGAGGCGCCGGTTACTACCTTTCATTCGTTCTGGACATCGGCGAGCGGAAGGCCATGGAAGAGGATCTGGTGCGGGCCCGGCTGGGCGCCGATGCGGCCGCGCTCGCCAAGAGCCAATTCCTCGCCAATATGAGCCATGAAATCCGCACCCCGCTGAACGGCATCCTGGGGCTTAGCTGCCTGATCGAAGAGGAGTCCATCCCCGACGACCTGCGCCCCATGATGGGCCTGATCCGCACGTCCGGCGAGGTGTTGCGGAGGGTGCTCGACGACATTCTGGATTTCAGCAAGATCGAGGCCGGTAAACTCGAGTTGGTGGAGGAGCCGTTCGATCTGCGCGAATGCCTGCGCTGGAGCTTCGAGCTGTTTCGCGATGCCGCCGGCGAGAAGCGTCTGGACTACCGCATCCATCTCGATAGCCGCCTGCCCGGTTATGTGACGGGCGACGCTACGCGGCTCCGCCAGGTGACCGCCAACTTGATGAGCAACGCGGTGAAGTTCACGCACCGGGGATCCATCTGCCTGGAAGCGCACCTGGCCGCGCTCGCGCCTCCCGGCGGCCGCCACACGATCCGCGTTGTCGTTCGCGACACGGGGATCGGTATCCCCGAGGACCGCATAGACCGCCTCTTCCAGCCGTTCACCCAAGCCGACGCGGCCACCAATCGCAGCTACGGAGGCACTGGTCTGGGTTTGGCCATTTCCCGGCGCCTTATCGAGATGCTGGGTGGAACCATCCGCGTGGAAAGCCGGCCCGGCGCCGGAACCACGTTCGAATTCACATTCACCGCCGGAACCGCGGACCCGGCCAGGCGCGCAGCCGCCGAAAGCCGGCGCGCGGATTTCTCCGGAATGAAGATCCTGGTCGCCGAGGACAACCTGATCAACCAGAAAGTGATCGCGCGCATGCTGGAAAAAATGGGATGCGCCGTCGCATTGGCCGGCGACGGACTTTCGGCCATCCGCGCCCTGGAGTCCGCCTCCTACGATCTCGTGCTCATGGATCTGAGCATGCCGGAGATGGACGGAATGGAGGCCGCCAGGCGCATCCGCCGGATGGATGGGCCGCGGTTCTCGGTCCCCATCGCGGCGCTCACCGCCTCGGCCTCGGACGAGATCCGGTCGCAGTGCCTGGCGGCCGGCATGAACGACTTCCTGGCGAAGCCTGTGGGCCTTGAAACCGTTCGCCGCGCGCTCGAGCGATGGCGCCCTCCCATCCCCGTTGCCCCCGGCGCCCTCGAAGGCTCGTTCACGGTGCGGTAGGCAGCCGCGGCTATCCAGCATCGAGGCCGGGATCAGAATGCGACTGCCAGCACGCCGGCGGCGTCGGTTGTCGCGTTCGCGCCGCTGGTGATGACGTTCACCACGTTACCGGCGCCGTTGGCCTGCACGCTGACGCCATAGCCCACGTTCGGCATCAGGCCGGTGATGTACACGGCGTTCACGCCCGCCGGAGCGTTGAACGTCGCTCCCGCAAACGGCATGTTGGCGCTCTGTGGAAAGTAGACCGCGGAGGTTCCGAACACGGCGCCGTGGCCGGCGCCGAGTACAGGCCGCTCGACGAGATCGTTCCATAGGTCGCCGCGCTTCCCGCCACGCTCCACGTGACCGCGCCGCTGGAGAGGCCCGTTACCGTGGCCGTGAATTGCGTCTTGCTGCCGGCGGGCACTGCGACGTAGCCGGCCGGCGAAATCGTCACACTCTGCGCGGCGAGAATGCCGCACGAAGACAAGGCCAATACGATGCGCGCGGCAATGGCGTGATTCCGATTCCTGGTCATTTGCGTTTGCCCCCGATGAATAACCGTTCCTAGTAAAGGTAATAGGAGAAACGGGAACGATATTGGTGGAGTTCGGGAATAAACCCTAGCGGAGTGCGTCCGAAATTACGACGGGTATGATTGTACCCGGCAACCGCTCTCTTACGTTCGCGGCTCGGTTCGAGTTGCTTAGTTCTGCGGAGCCGCGAACGTAAGAGAGCGGTTGCCGAGGCGCGCAGGATACTCCGCATTCTGCATGACGCGCCACGATGAAGGCGGCCCAGTAGAAGGGATGCAGGCGGCCGGGCGAGCGCATGGCGTCGAGGGAAGCTTGGTGGAGGGCTTCGGCCTTATCGGGAGCACAGGGGCGGTGAGGCAGCGATGGAAGTCGATCATGAGGTCGGTGGTGGCGGCGGAATCGACCTTCCACTGACTCAGGACGGAAGCACGGGCGCCAGCCGCGAGCACAGCCCAGCCCAGGAATAGTCCTTGCCCTCATACGCGTCGCCCGCGGTCTTTTCGATGGCGGCAAGCTCGGTGTCCGTCGCGGGCCACAAGGCCGGCGCAATCGCCAGTGCGGCAAAGAGGACTAACACGGCGCCCGCGTGAAGATCGCTACGACATCAAGATTGAGCTTCATGGAACACGTATAGGAATACTGCCAGACTCAGGCTTGCCAGCAAATGAATTCCCGATTTGAGCAGCGCGATCACAGCAACCGCGCCGCGCACAAACCCCAATACGTCGCGGATGAAGCCCGCTGCCAGCAAAACCGTCAACAGAATCATCCCGATCAATGCGAAGAGGGCCGCGTTCCTGAGCGTCATCCTTGAAGTATATGCCTATTGCCTCGTTCGTGGTGGCTCTGCTGGCGTGCGCGATTCCTGGGAAGCGGGGCGGCGTCGATCGATTCGGCGCGGGCGCTTCGGGAACTAGCGGCGCGATCAATGAAATTGCTTCTTGTAAAGAAACTTAATGCTGAAAATGCCGAATTGGTCGCGCGTGGCGGTGGCGGACCACTGTGGGCTTAGCATGAAGTCTCCACGAACGACCTGTGCGCTGGGATCGTCCAAAACCGTCGAATACGTCAGCGTCAGACGCGTGGTCACCTGCTGTTGCAGCGTGACCTGAGCCTGCGGCAGGCCCGAGCCGCTGACAAAAGTCGGATCGATATTGAACTGAGTCACGCCGAACACCCGCTGCAGGCGGCTCGCAACTGGATCCGCGAGCCCCTTGCCTAACAGCGCCGATTCGCCCATCTGCCCGTAGGTCTGGGACGGCTGGGTGGGCTGATTGGCCAGAAGCGTCGGGTCCGACGTAGGCGCCTGGCCGGCCGCCAGCAACGCGACAATCTCCTGAAATTGCAGCGGCGGCTCCGAGGTATAGGAGAGCTTCAGATTGTCGATCGGCCCGGTTACGTGCAGCGTGACGTCCACGCCCTTGGTCTGCGTTTCCAGGCTGAGGTCCAGCACCGGCTCAATGCGGATGGGATTGAAGAAGGAAATGGTTCCCGAATTGACTGTGTAGCTCGAACTGAAGAAGAGCAGCTTGCCTTCGTTGATCGAAATCCGTCCCAGCACGCCGGGCCGGGAAGCCGTTCCCTGAAGATGGAGGTTGGCGTCCGCCTGGAGATTCTGCGCGCCCGAGGACTGCAGCGCGGTTCCCGAGGTCGTCCGCACCTGTACGTCGAGTTTCATGTTGTCCAGCAGCGGGGAAGGAGTAGAGGACGACTGTACGGGAGGCGCCGCGCGGGAAAGGATCGCCCCGAAGTCGCTCTCCGGCGCGTACGAGACTTGATCTATCGTTATCGTACCGGCGAGGATGCTGGCGTCTCTTCGCCCTGTCAATTGCAGGTCGGCGTCCGCGATCGCGCTCACGCCGGGCTGCAAACGCATCCGCACCTTGGTTGCATTGACGCGCAGACCCAAGCGGAGCGCGTCGCTGTAGCTGAAGAAGCCGCTCAGCGTGACCTTGCCTCCTCCCACCTCCCCGGTAAGATTCTGAAACGACGCGCTGCTGCCGTTGAATTCCACCGCTCCGTTCGCGTTCGAAAGCCCAGCGGAGAAGTCCGCGACATTCACCGACGCATCCTGCAACCGGGCATTGCCGTTAATCCGTGGATTGGCGAACGCGCCTCGCGCGGTAACATCCGCCGTGAGCTGCCCGGATGAAGTCACGTCGTGCCGGAACCGTTGAATCAAACTGAGATCGGTGTGCGCGTTCAAGCTCACCTCCATGGTTTGCGCCGTGAAAGAGACGGCGCCCCGCGCCTGAATATCCGTCTGTGGTCCCGTCAAATGCAGGCTCTCGATTCTGGCCACACCGTGGTCAAGCGCCACCCCCACTGGTCCCTCGTTCTTTATGGTTACCGTCTGGCTGCGCGGGCTGGCCGCGGTGGCGCTCACCTGCACCCGCGAGAGTTGCAGCCTGCCGTTCAGGGCATTTGTTTGCAGGACAGGGCAATTTATCGTGATTTCTCCATCGGTTGCCGCGTCGAACTCCCCGGAGTCGATGCCGGCCGATGCCAACAGGGGCTGGAGGCCCTTCCAGGTGATATTGTGAAACGTCACTTGCGCCTGGAGCGGATAATCGCCGCTAAGTTGCGCGCTGCCTTTTCCCTGAATGGAAGCGCTGGCCAGGTTAGAATCGAGCGCAAAATTCAGTCTGCCGCCGTCCGTATGGCCAGTCAGGGTCGCGTCTCCGAAATTCTTGCCTTGAAACGCGATGGCCTTACCGGCGAAGCTGAAATTGAGATCGCGAGCCAATACCCGCGGCTCCGCGTCGCGCACCGTGGCCGCTCCGTTCGCCGTCAGTTGCAGCGTCCCCGCCATCCCCGGCCGCACCTTCTGCACACTGCGGATGCGTGACAGATCCACGGGTCCGCCGGCGATTCGGAACTGGAGGTTGCCTTGCCCAAACACGCCGGCCGGATGATCGTACCGCGCGCTGGCCTCCAGACTGGCATTTCCAGCACGGATTTCCAGTTGCGGAGCCTCGATGCTGGTAGCGGAATAATTCAATCGCGCATGCACGCGGTCGATAGGCTCGTCGTAAAACGCGCCGTGATCGATCGTCGCGTCCAGATTGCCCTCGGGACGATCCATCGTGCCGGCGAAGTGCACGGTTGCGGCGAGGGCCCCCCTGGCCGGAATATCCGTGCGTTTCAGCAGCGCCAGGACACGCTCGATCGGCAAGCCGCTCAGGTTCGCATCTGCGTTTGTCCGGTATCCCGCCGCCAACTGGGTGGTTCCGTTGACGCGAATCCGGGCGCCGGCGAAATTGGAGCTGACGTCGTACGCGACCGCCTGTCCATTCGTTCGCGCCGAACCGGTGAAATCTCCGTAGCTCTGTCCATCGAATTCGAGCCCTCGGCCGGACGCGTCCGCTGTTACGTTCGTTGGCTGAAACTCAGTCCCGCCCTTGATGTCCGAATCGCGCAGCTCGCCGCTGAGATCGGCGCTGGCCTGCAAGATCCCGGCGGTCCGCGGGCGCAGATTCTGGACCGTGCGAAGCCGCGCCAGATCTACCTGGCTGGTCTCCATGTGAGCGTGCAATTGGCCCCTGTCGAACCGTTCACGCGGATGATGGAATTCCGCGGTCAGAGCGATGCGTGACTGCCCGGCGGCAAGCCGCGCGTTCGACACGGTCACCAGTTGGTCGGCCAGGTTGATCTGCGCCTGAAGGATGTCGATTGGCTCGCCGCGGATGGTCCCATTCGTCACGGTGAGGTTGGCGGCGCCGCGCGGGTTACCGAGGGCGCCCGAGACGTTGACCTCCGCCGTTAAGGCGCCGGAGTATCCTTCAGGCGAAACGCCGGACAAGGCCAGCGCATCCGCCATGTCGCCGTTGCGGATGGACGCCTCGGCCGACAGAGGTTGATTCTGGGTCGCCCGCCAATTTTGCAGCCCCACTGAGGCCTTGAGCTGCGCTTGCATCGCGCCGCGCTGCAAGTTGGTCGCGGAAATCGCGACCCGCGAACTGGAGGCCGCTACATCGCCCGACAGGGCGTCGAACCGGCGCCCCTGCGCGGAAAAATGGTCCATGGCGAAATGTCCAGTGATTTGCGGCGATGTCGGACGCCCCGTCAGCACACCCGCGAAGTTCGCCCGTCCACCTGTCAGTACGATTGGCGGCGGGCCCCCCACTACCGGGGAGAAATCCCGAAAGTCGCGCGTGGTAAACGTAACGTTCAGGCGGCTTCCCAGCGATCCGCTCAGGCTCACCCTTGAGTGTGGCAAGGCAATGTACGAATCGGTCACGTTGAGATTGTCCGCATCGCCCCGATAATCCGCATATACTCTACCGGACACCGGTATCCCCCGATGGGCGGGCGCGATCGTTAAGCGCGCGCTCGCCATAACGCTGCTGGCGCCCGGCGCGCTCAGATCGCCCTTGGCCTCCAGTGAGCCCGAAACGGTTCCATCGTAGCCGGCGCCCTTCTGTCCCATGTCGCGCATCGCTGTTTGCAGATCCAGATGGCGCAAGTTGCCGCTCACAGCATATCGGGCGAAATCCTCGAGCGAAGCGCTGCCATCGATTTCGGCTCCGAAGGCCTCAACCCGGAGGCCATTCAAGTCCAGCCGATGCGGAGTCAGGTGCGCGGCCGTGGCCAGAGTAATATCGCGGATTCTCTGCGCGCCTTGTTGCAACGACAAGCCTTTGGCCTCCACATGCCCCTGCACGTCGTAGTTGCGCTGCGCATCGATCTTCGCGACGCCGTTCACCTGGATGGCGCCCTCCGGCCGCATCTCCATCTTTGCCAGACGGCCCAACTCTCCGACTGCCAGATGCGCCGCGAACTGCAGCGCCCCGTTGCCCGCCTTGTCCAGCGGCTTTCCCGACGCCTCTATCCGCGAGCCGCCAAGGGCGATCCAGGATGGCGCCATGTCGATCTCGTTTTCTCCGACGGTGGCACTCACATCCATTTCGACCGCCGCGGGAATGCCGCGGTTGTTCAGCGCCATTTTTAGATTCGCCGCATTCTTCAGGTCCGCCAGCGCCACCCGCCCTTGAATGTGCGCGGAGATGCGTGGATTGCTCAGATTATCCAGGACTCCGGCGATCAGAAGTTGCGATTGGTCCGTAGTGACTCGCCCGTTCTGCAATGCAATCCGGTCACGACCGAGCGTAACCGGCAGCGTGAGAACGAATTTCACTGGCGTGTTCCGTCCCGAAACCACATACAAGGGCGCCATGGAAATCTCACCTTTGTACCCTTGCTTCAACAGGTCGTACCACAGTTGTACGCGCAGCGATTCACCACGAAGATCGAAGTCCTGCTTTTGCGAATTGAATGTGACCGACCCCTTTGCCAGGTCGAAGCGCCCCACCGCCAGGTCCACCACCGTTTGCAAGGGAGGTTTCCGGGAGGATGATGCCTGTTTGGGCCTGGGTACATTCGTGCTTCCGTCCGGGAAGACCAGAATGTTGGCCTGGGGCCGGTCCACTCCCAGATAGGCGATGTCAAGGAGACGCTTGAAGCTGGTGAAGAGCCTAAGATGAATCTCCACCCGGCCCGCGCGCAAGTAGGGAGCCGAACCGGCGGGCTCGTTGCCGTGGATCACCAGGTCCGTAATGGTAGCGCTCAGGTGCGTCCAATCGAGGGTGAACGAGCCAAGCTCCACGCGTCCGCCCGTTCCATCCTCGGTCGCGATAATTATTTTCTGGCGCACATATTCGCGGAATCGGTCCGTACGCACCACCAGAATTGCGGCTATCGCGGCGATCGCAACAAACGCCGCCACTCCGATACCCGCGTTGCGCAAAATCCTGGCGCGCCGGCTCATTGCAGGGCCCCCTGCCGGTATTCGATGCGGCTTCGCTTACGCGCCTGCGCCAGCCAATCCTCGAAGTTCCCATTCAGGCGCTCGCCCTCGAGCGAGGCCCGAATCTTCGGCGCCAGCGCTTCATACGTTTTCAGTTGAGGGAACTGGCGGTTGAGCTCCGCCTGGCGCCGCTCGTAGTAGCTTCGCACTTCGTCGTCCGTCACCAGGACCCCCGGACGAAACCGCTCTTCGATGAACTTGAGCACGTCCAGTTGCCACTGCAACTCAATCCGCAATTGGTCTTCCGCAAGACCGTAGCGGGACAATTCCTTCGTCACCCGTTCGCGGGAGCCGCCAAAGCGGTTCTGCAGAAGCCGCTTCAGCATGGCCTCTAGATCGGCTGTACCGGATCGGGCGTATCCGCCTCTCTCCATTTCGTCCCGTATGACCGTCTGATCGATCAGCCGTTCGGCCGCTTTGCGCCTGGCGTCCGGGCTGAAATCGGGCTGCGCCCCGTTCAAGAACTGGGTCGTCCGGAGGTCGCGGTCGATGTCACTGGTCTTGATCGCGTGCTTGTCCACAATCACCGCGATTCTATCGATCACCACGCTAGCGGCCAGCGCGCATCCAATCCACAGGAACAAGCTCAATCGTCGCATCGTCAGAACGTCTGTCCAATCGAAATGAAATATTGAAAGTGACTGATTCTCTGTGGCACGCCCATACAAGGGCCTTGGGTCGCCGTCTGGTTGGGATTGCACTGCAGGAGTTGTAACGGCGTGCCGCTGAATCCCACGAAGGCCGGCGGGTTGATGCTGTAAGCCAAGTCCAGGCGGATGGGCCCTAGCGGGGTCTTATAGCGAATCCCGAAGCCGGCTGCGTGTACGGTGTAATCGAAGTGCTGCAAATCCGGCTGATGAAAACTAAGCGATATATTGCCGAGAGAACTGAAGACGTTGCCCATGTCGTGAAACAGAACGCCGCCGATGTTGGAACCGATCAGGGGAAATCTCAGTTCCACGTTGTTGTAGAAGAAGGCATTTCCGCCCAACGGGAAGCCCGTGGGCTGAGACGCTGTTCCGCCGGCAACCAGCGCGGCGCCCGTATCGCGCGGTCCCGCCTGGTTGAAAGGAAACGCGCGCAACGTATCGGCGCCGCCGCCGAAAAACCGCTCGGCCAGCGGAACCGATTCTTCCTCCGAAATTCCCGCCGGCGCGGCGAAAGGCACGATCATCCCTAACTGCGTCTGCCGGGCCAGCACCATCGTCCTGGTCAACCGGTAGTACGTGGCATTGCGGAATATCGCGCGGCCGAAACTTCGCTGGGACCCGAAGAACGCGCCTGCCATTCCGATATCCGCGGTGTTGTAGATGCCCCGGTGGGGATCTGCGGGGTCGTCCCTGCGATCCTGTGACAAGCTCGCCGAGAGGATGCCAATTCGGACCGGTTGCTGCAATAGCGGCACCAGCAGCACCGGTATGACGATGCTGTCCACGCTGACGCGCCGGTAGGCGAATTGAACCCGGCCTGTGATTGATTTCGAGAACTTCTGCGAGAGCTGCACGGAAGCCTCCTCGCGTTTGGAGGCGAACGTGAGAATGTTTAAAGAATCGTCATACAACAACGTAAACGTCGCGGTGCGGCCGTCCACTCCCATGAAGTGGGACGCCGTGTAACTCAAGGCCCCGCGTTTGTCCAGCGTGGAATAGAGCGTGTGCAGCGAAACCGTGTGGCCGATGCCCAGAAAATCCAGGCGGCTGACATCCAGAGACACTACCGGGCTGATGCCGGTGGCGCCGGCCGGAGCCGAAAGGCTGCTGGAATTCGGCGTGCCGAACTGTCCGACCTGGGCTCCCAATCCTACTCCCATCGAATAACGATTTGCCTCCTCGAAGTTATAAAGGACGTACTTGCGATCGGTGTCGCCATCCGGATTCTGAACGGCCGTATCCACTCGCGCGAACACGCCGAGGCCGTAAAGGCGCTTCTGAATCTCGGTTTCTTCGACCGGCGATAGCGGGTCTCCCGGCTTCAACGTGATCTGCTTGTCCACTACGCTTTGCCGCGTTGTGGTCAAGCCCGAAGTAATGACGCGGCGGACGTATTGCCGCTTCCCCTCCATCACGGTGTAGGTCACATTCACGTGTTGAGGCGCGCCGGACGGCGTCCAAGCGGTCTTGAACTGCGCATCCGGAAAGCCTTGCTCGTAATAGTAGGTCAGAATGTAGTCGCGATCGCTGGCCAGATTCACGTCGGCAAACGGCTGACCGGCGGCGGAGGCGAGCTGCGAAAGCAGGGCGTCGCGGTCCGCCTGCTGGATTCCCTCGACCGACAGGTTGTCCACCATCCATTGCGGTCCTTCGACAATCGTCACAGCCACCGCAATCTGTCCCGTCTTGCCTGCATAGCGCCGGTCTACCACGCAGTTCACGTGGACGTCCCGGAAGCCGTTGGAGTGGTATAGGTCGGCGATGTTCTCCTGGTCCTTCCGCTGGAATGCCTCGCTGTACCGCCCGCGACGCAGCGTGAAAGAAGCGGGCTGCATGTACATCCGCTCGCGAATCGTACCTTCGTTGAAGTAACGGTTGCCGGTGACCGAGATCTTCGCCACCTTATAACGCTCGCCTTCGGAAATTACGTATTGTATGGTCTGCAGATCGTTTTGTTCCGGCAGCACGCGGAAGTCGATATCCACGTCATAGTATCCCCGCCCCTGGAAGTAGTCGGCGAGATTCCGTTTGCCTTCCGCCAGCAGATCGTTATCCACCGCATGTTCTTGAAAGACAGGCACGTATCGCTTCAGCACGCGCTTGGAGACGCTCGCCTCCAACGCCGTCACCTTCACGCGCGGTCCCGGCACGATGCTGAGCGTGGGGCGGACCCTATGCCGGTCCGCCTCGTAGTCGAGTTTTGACAGCTCGACTGAAGCCTTCAGCCGGTCTCGTTTTTGATACGCCGCAAGCACTCCCTGCACGCCGTTGCGGGTTTGAAGCGCGGTAACCTGCCGCCACCAGCGAACAATCGGGACCCGCCAGCCAGTGGCTTTCAAGATAGTGCTGGTCGAAAGCTTTGTTATGCCTTCGATAGTCGGCGAATCGTACCTCACACGTCTTTTTCCGGCCAGCCGAAAGGTAACGAAGATCTGTTGAGCGCTCTCATCGCGGGTCAGTTCGGGGGTCACTTGGGACCCGTACAACCCATTCGATTTCAAGAGTTCGCCGATGGCGTCCTGCGCGTGCGTCAAATCCTCCTCCCGGAAAGGCGCTCCCAAGTTCAACTGTGCAGCGCTGGTGATCTGGGCGCGATTGGGTGGATTCATTACCTTGCCTTCAACCTTCACGCCACCCAGAAACCAGGTAAGTTGTGTCACAAAACGTACCACGACGCCATCGCCTGAAGGCTCCGCTTCCGCAATGATGTCCTCGAACCGGCCCGAGGCAAATAGGTTGTCGATTGCATTCGCAACATCATCGGCTCGCAACGGATCGCCTTTTTGGAAGGGCAGCGCTGCGTGGAGATCGGCCGGGTCCAAGGGCTGCACCGGTAAGAACTGGATATCCACTATCCTTTTGTTCTCGAATTGACCCACTTGCGCGGTAGCAATGGTTGTCGCTAGTGCGATAGCCAAAAGAACTTTCGTCGCCATCGATCCACCCGACTCCATCAGGATAGCGCCGAACCTTTCGTCGCCATCGATTGGCTCAGTGGCAATTTAGCGACCGATGTTCGTTAGACCACTACTTGGTTCTGGCGCCAGAAGTGCTTAAGCTTTCTTGGAAGCTGAGCAGTGGAAAATCGTCCGCAGCGCATCGTCATACCTCCTCAAACTACGGGTTGCTTGAACCGGCCAGGGACGGCCGGGCTTCATCGAAAGCCGCTCCTGAAGCTGCGTTGGTGCGACCTGAGACCGGTGTTTGAACAGAGCTTGGCCGGCTGGACAAGGCATAACGCTCCCAGAATGGGCGCCGCCCTCGCTTTCTACACCCTCCTCTCCTTGATGCCGCTCCTTCTGGTTGTGATATCCATCGCCGGCTTGGTATATGGAACTCGCGCCGCGCATACCGGCGTCATTCAACAACTTCAGATCCTGATTGGCGCACAACGCGCCCAAATCGTTCAGGCACTGCTGCAAGGGTCGCAGAATAAGGTGGATGGGCTGTGGGCAACGGTGTTCGGGACGCTGACCCTCATGTTTGGCGCTTCCGCTGTGCTTGCCGAACTACGCGATGCCTTGAACACCATTTGGGACGTTCCGGCCCCTCCGTTAAGCGCCGTTCAGGGAATCGTGAGCATGGTGAAGGAACGGCTCTGGTCTTTCGCCCTGGTGCTCGCTATCGTTCTGCTTGTTACAACGTCGCTGGTGCTAGGCGCTTGGATCGCCGCATTGGGCGCTTTGGCTTCGGTCCTGCCGGCTAACGAAGCGATACTGCATGTTGTGAACGCAATCTTCTCGTTTGTCGTGGTGACCGGGCTCTTCGGCGCGGTTTACCGAGTGGTTCCTCAGGTCCCGATTGAATGGTTCGACGTGATTCTGGGGGCTGCGGTGACCTCGCTGCTCTTCACTTTCGGCAACCTTCTGCTTGGCCTGTACCTGGGGAAAGCATTTTTTGCATCCACCTACGGGGCCGCTGCTTCTACCGTAGTGCTAGCGGTCTGGGTATATTATTCCAGCCAGGTGTTCTTCCTGGGCGCGGAATTCACAAGAGCATTCGCCTCATGCTACGGCTCCCACGCGGTCCGAAGTCCCCAGAAAATCGTCTGCACCGGCAATCCCGCCACGCCGAGACTGCTATATTGAGGGGAGTCGCAAGAAACTCTCGACTCAGAAGAGGTATGGCTTGTGAGCGCACCTGAAACCTCGAAAAGAATAGAGAGCGGCGCCGTAACCACCAGCAGAAGAGAATTCTCCAAGGTGGCCCTCGGCGGGGCCGCGTTGCTGGCTTCCGCCGGCACGGGTTCCGCCACGCTGCGTCCGATTCCGCCGGGCATCAAGGTCGGACACTCCGCGGGCCAGCCGAGCCCGGAGAACATGCTCTTCCTCAAGCAGCTTGGGGTCACCTGGGTGAGTCTCGGGGCGACGCCCCAAACCGCCACCGCCGAGGGCTTCACGAAGATGAAGCAGCAATGGGAAGATGGCGGATTCAAAGTCTACAACATTGGGAGTGGAGTTGGACCGAGCGGCAGTCTCCATAACATGCCGGAGGTCACGCTGAATCTTCCCGGACGCGACCAGAAGATCGAAGAATACCTGAACTACATTCGCTACCTTGGCAAAGCCGGCATCCCTTACTCCACCTACGCCCATATGGGTAACGGCATCTGGCGCAGCGGCCAGGCGACGCTGCCCCGCGGGTATACCGGCGCCGACTGCGATTTGTCCAGCCCCAATCTGCGGGGGAGCTGGGGCGGAAAGACGTATACCGAGCCGCTTTCCCACGGCCGCGTGTTCACGGAGGAGGAAATCTGGGACAACTACGCCTACTTCATCAAGAAAGTGGTCCCGGTCGCCGAGGAGGCAGGCGTGCGAATCGGCATTCACCCGGACGACCCGCCGCAGCCGGTGCTTGCGGGCGTCCCGCGCTGCATCTTCGGAAACTTCGCAGGCTACAAGCGGGCGATTGAGATCGCCAATAGTCCCAACATAGGCGTGTGCCTGTGCTGTGGATCCTGGCTGGAGGGTGGCAAAATGACGGGCGCGGAGCCACCCGAGGTGATTAAGTACTTCGGCGGCATGAAGAAACTCTTCAAGATCCACTTCCGCAACGTGAGCGCGCCTTTGCCGCATTTTACCGAGACCTTGATAGACGACGGCTACTACGACATGAGCAAGGTGATGCAGGCGCTGGTGGATGTCGGCTTCGACGGCATCGTGATCCCCGACCATATTCCGTCGCTGGGCGTTATACCGGGCGCGGAACCCGGCGGCGCAGGCAGAGGCGTTCCGGGAACATACCGGCCGAACATCGGTGTGGCCTATCTGATCGCCTGCATCAACTCGATGCTCAAAGCGGCTCAGAATCGCAAGAGCAGTGCATAACCCGCGTGCATGTTTCGTCGCGGATGGTTCTACCGTTCTCCAGGCGGCGGGGCGCTTGAGCTGACGCCGCGGCCGCCATTGGCGGGCGGCTTCCAGCCGTCATTCGTTGGACCGTTCTGAAAGAACTTGGCGTCCTTGCTCAACGGATGTCCCGTCGCATAGGTCGCGTTCGCCTGGCCGAAGATCTTCCCGGCTCTCATCGTATCGTCGTGAATCTTGGTGATCAATGCCTGGTACCGGGGGTCCGTCTGCGCGAATCCCGAGAACCAGCTCAGATCGTTGTTCCCGACAAGAACGACGTCCACGCCGGGCACGGACGCAATGTCATAGGCATTCGCAACGCCCGTCGGCGTTTCGATCATGACCGCCACCAGCATGTTGTCGTCGATGGTGTGATGGTAGTCGACGCCGTTGATGCCCCAAATGCCGGGCGCCTGGCCCTGGCCGGTGCTTCGTCTTCCGATGGGCGGATAGCGCGCCCACTTGGCGGCCTCCCGCGCCCTGTCCACATCGTCGACCGTCGGGACAATGATCCCCAGCGCGCCGATGTCTGTAGCATGCTGTATATGCCATTCCTGCGCGTCCGGCAGGCGGATCATGGGAGTAGCGGGAGCGCGCGGGCACGCCGCGATCATCGCCTCGACGTCTTTGAACTCCAGCGTGCTGTGCTGCATTTCAAACCAGATGTAATCGTAGTGCTTGGCCACCTCGCAGTAGCCGGCAATATCGAACTTCGTCTGCGTGAAGCTGAAGACCTGTTTGCCTTCCAGAAGCTTCTGCTTGGCCGTGTTGTAGAGCTTGGGTTTCGCGGCGCCCTGGCCTTGAACCGGCTGCTGCGCCGCCAGAACGCCGAGCGGCGCCACCGCCATAAGCAAACTGACGATCCTTCTCTTCGATGACGATCTCATCTTTCTCCGCCCATCAGTAACCACGCTGTTTGTCCACCACGTTCATCAACGGCAAGCCGCTCGTGTAACGCCGCACGTTTTCGGCCAGCAGCCCGATGAACCGGATCTGGCGTTGTGGCGAAAATCCGGCGCTATGGCAAGTGATCACCAGGTTCGGGCAATCCCACAACGGGTGAGTAGATGGCATCGGCTCGGTGCGCAGCGGGTCCAGCCCGGCGCCGGCGATCCAGCCTTCCTTCAGCGCCCGGACCAGCGAGTTCTCCTCCACCAGCGCTCCCCGGGATAGAAGGATGAAGTAGGCCGTCTTCTTCATCGACCGGAATACCTTCTCATTGAACATCGCCTCGGTTTCCTTAGTCGAGGGCGCCGCGCCTACCAGTATGTCTACCTGCGGAACCATCTCCATCAGCCAGTCCGGCTCGCGGAGCGTGTCCACAAAGATGGGCTTGGCCATGGGTTTCGCGTCCGTTGCCAGGATCCGCATATTGAAGCCATAGTGCGCCCGCATGGCCGTGGCCTGCCCAATGCCGCCCATGCCGACAATCCCCATGGTCATGCCATCCACTTCCACCAGGTTCCGCTCGGAATTCCATGTCCTCTTCTGGAACTGCGGGTAGTAATACTTGTTGAGGCCGCGCGTAAGGCTCAACAGCATCGCGATGGCCGTCTCCGAGATGGCCGGCGCGAATATCCGCGCCATGTTCGTGACCACCACGGGGCTCTTGGTCAGCTCCGGAAACAGCAGTTTTTCCATTCCCGCTTCCGTAGTCTGCAACCACCGCAAGCTCTTCGCCTTCGCCAGCCACTCTGCGTTGAGCGCGCCGAAAACGACGTCGGCATCGGGCAGCGCCTTGTTCAATTCGTCGGCGTTGGCCGGCATGATAATCTGCACGTCCTTGCCTTGGGACTGGATCTGCCTGATCTCCGCCTCGGTGTACCTGGCGGGCGCGAATACGGATGAGGCCGAGGCCGCCACGATTCGCACCCGGGCCGGCGGCGGATCGAATACCGCAATTCTGTCCGAGGCCAGCAGCACGGGCGCCGCCGGAACTGCCGCCGCGGCTGACATGAATAATCGGCGCGATACAGAGTGATCGCTCATATTCCCCCCTTTTCGTTCTTATGATTCTGCACTGTTTTCCAGCTCAATTCAAGGCCCGTGAAAATTCCCGGCCAGGCGCGACAACTCATCGGCGGCGTCCCGCATAGGAACCCCGTGGCCCGCGGCAATCAAGGAAGGGCGCAAACTCGCCAGCAGCTTCACCGACCGTCGGGCATCTTCCCAGTTCAACGTAGCGGGCACGGGCGGCCGGCACACCCGTTTTCGCCTGGCGGCGGTGTCCCAAAAGCTATCGAGGTTCATGGTGGTCACCGCGTCGCCGGCCAGTAGAACCGCGTCCCCGCGGCGGAAGAACGCCACGTGGCCCGGCGTGTGGCCGGGAGTCTCGATCGTCTCCCAATCGGGCAGACCCGGAATGGCCTGCCCCGCCTCCAGCGCGCCGGCGCGTGTTCCCAGGTTGACCGTGCCGGTTGGGAAAAACCTCGCAATCCGCGTGAAGAATCCGGGCGAGCTCAGATCGAAGGGCGGATAGTGGGCCTGACCTGTGAGGTACGGGAGTTCCCGCCGGTGGACGTAGATGCGCACGCCCCAGGCATCGCTCAGCGGGCCGGCCGATCCGGCGTGGTCGAAATGGCCATGCGTGAGCAGGATTGCGGCGGGCAGGCTGCCGCGCCCGAAACGGCGTTCCGCCGCGCGTTGAATCCGGCCCTCGTTTCCGGGCGTGCAGGCGTCCACCAACACCCACGACGCGCGGTCGCCCACCAGATATGCATTGGCGATCGTCGTGGAAACAACGGCGACGCCGGGCGCGATTTCCCGCATGTTCTATCTTGCAACTCCAGCCGCTGCCGGGCAACCGCAAACTGCAACCTCATCTCCAGGCGGTCCGTTGGGCAGGCGCTTTCGCCTGCCAATCCTTACGAGGCAGCATCCCCAAAACGGTTACGCACCCCGTCCCCGTTTGGACCTTCCACCGCGGCCCGGGACGCGCTAAAATAGCGTTAACGTGAAACGCCGGGATTTCGCAGTTTTGGGATTGTCGGTTTGCGGGCTGCGGTGGAGCGTCGCCGCTCCCCAGCAGGCCCCGCCGCCCGCCCAAGCCCCCAAAGAGGTCGAGCCGCAGCCCGTCGAGTCGGTTCCCGTACCCGCCAAATTCAGCGCACAGACCACTGAGGTCAACGTGCCGGTGACCGTAACCGACGATAAGGGAAAATTCATTTCCAACCTTACGAAGGAAGATTTCCGCATTCTCGACGAGGGCCGCCCGCAGCTCATCCGGTACTTCAATCACTCCATGCAGCAGCCCATGGTGGTCGGTTTCCTGGTGGACTTGAGCAATAGCGCCAAGACCTTTTGGCCCACCTATCAGTCGGCCATCCAGGATCTGATCTGGACCCTTCTTCCGGGGGACCAGAAATTCTCGGGCTACCTGATTTCCTACCGCGAGGACGCGGTGCTGGAGGTCGATACCACCACGGATGGCGACAAACTGGCTCAAAGGGTGGGCAAACTCAAGCCCGGCGGCGGCGCGGCGCTGTACGACGCCATCTACCTGGCATGTACCCGCCGCATCGTGGTGAAGGGCGAGCCCCTCGATCCGCGCCGCATCATCATCGTGATCGGCGACGGCCACAACGACTCCGGCAGCCACAACATGGGGCAAGTGCTGGAGCTGGCCAAACGCGAGATGGTGTCCATCTATGGCATGAGCACGATTTCTTATGGAACCGACAATGAGAACCAGGACACGCTCGAGAGGATTACGCTCGAAACCGGAGGGAAGGTAGAGTATCCTCTCGGTCCGCACCTCTATAAGGACATTTCCGGTTTCATTTCCAAGCCCATGGATGCCGGTAACTATGTGTACGAGGCCGGTACGGGAGGCTACGCGGCCGAAGTCTCGCGGGCCATTATCGACGCCGTCGCCAACATCCAGGGGAATATCGAAACGCAGTACATCCTGCGCTATGTGCCGGACATCGATCCGGGCGCGTCCGACAAGGTTTTCCGCAAGATCAAAGTCGAGGTGCCTTCTCTGCAAAGCGTCAAAATCTACGCGCGCGACGGATACTACCCCAACCCCGTATCCGGCCCTCCGCCCCCTCCGCCAGCCCAATAAGGCCGGACTGGCCGCGCCACGCTACACTGAGAATTCCCCTATGAGCAACATCCAGATTACCCTGCCCGACGGCGGCAAACAGTCGGTCGCGCCGGGGACCCGCCCCATCGATATCGCCCAATCGATCGGCGCGCGCCTCGCGGACGCCGCCATTGTGGCCAAGGTGGACGGGGAGCTTTACGACTTGACTCGTCCCATTGAGAAGGATGCCTCGCTTCAGATCCTCACGGCGAAAGATCCCGAATCGCTGGTGGTCTATCGCCACTCCACGGCGCACCTTCTGGCGGCGGCCGTGCTGGAGCTGTATCCAGATTCCAAACTGGGCATCGGACCTCCCATCGATACCGGGTTCTATTACGATTTCGACCGCGCCACGCCGTTCACCCCGGAAGACCTCGAGAAGATCGAAAAGAAGATGTGGGAGATTCAGAAGCGCCATCTCCCCTACGAACGCGTCTACACGCACAAGGAGGAAGGCCTCCAAAAGTATGCCGACGCGTGGATGAAATGCGAGCTGATCGGCGAACGCGCCGGTGAGATCTTCAGCGAGTACACCCTGGGTCCGCACTTCATCGATTTCTGCCGCGGACCGCACCTGCCGGACACCTCCAAGATCAAGGCGTTCAAGCTGCTCTCCATCGCCGGCGCCTATTGGAAGGGCGACGAGCATAACAAGCAGTTGCAGCGCATCTATGGCACGGCCTTTTTCAGCCAGAAGGAGCTGGACGAATATCTTCAGCGGATCGAAGAGGCCAAGAAGCGCGACCACCGCAAGCTGGGCAAGGAACTGGACCTCTTCAGCATCCAGGAACTGGCTGGCCCCGGTCTGATCTTCTTCCATCCCAAGGGCGGCATCATCCGCAAACAGCTCGAAGACTGGATGCGCGACCAGTACTTGGCGCGCGGCTACTCGCTGGTCTACACCCCCCACGTGGCGCGCTTCGACCTCTGGAAGACTTCGGGCCACGCCGGTTTCTACGCGCAGAACATGTTTGCCCGCATGCAGCTCGACGATGCCGAATACCAACTCAAGCCCATGAACTGCCCGGGCCACATCCTGATTTACGCGGACAAGCAGCGGAGCTACCGCGACCTGCCGGTCCGGTTGGGCGAGCTGGGCACCGTCTATCGCTACGAGCGCTCGGGCGTGCTCAACGGGCTGTTCCGTGTGCGCGGTTTTACCCAGGACGACGCCCATATTTTTTGCACGCCGGAGCAGATCGAAAACGAGATTGTGGATTGCCTTCAGTTCGCCATCGACACCCTGGCCGCGTACGGTTTCGACCAGTACGAAGCCGAGCTTTCCACCTGGGATGGCGGCGCGAGCGGAAAGTACGCCGGGGCGCCGGAGCAGTGGAAACTGGCGGAGAACGCCCTGATGCGGGCCACCGAGCGTCTCAGCATGAAGGTGAAGGTGGTACCCGACGAGGCCGCGTTCTACGGCCCGAAGATCGACGTCAAGCTGGTGGACGCCATCGGCCGTCCCTGGCAGCTCTCCACCGTGCAGTTCGATTTCAACCTGCCGGCGCGCTTCAAATTGGAGTACATCGGCGAGGACGGCAAGCCCCACCAGCCGGTGATGGTCCACCGCGCGCTGTACGGATCGATCGAACGCTTTTTCGGCATCCTGATCGAGCACTACGCCGGCGCGTTTCCGGTGTGGCTCGCCCCGGTGCAAGCAATCGTGCTGCCCATTACCGACCGGCAGACGGAATATGCGCGCGGCCTCTACAAGGAGCTCGAAGCCGCGGGAATCCGCGTCTCGGTCGACGAGCGCAACGAGAAGGTCAACCTCAAGATCCGCGACGCGCAGATGCAGAAAATCCCGTACATGCTGGTCGTTGGGGACCGCGAGCAACAGAACGGCAAGGTGTCCGTGCGCAACCGCAAGCACGGAGACCAAGGCGCCAAGACGCTGGCCGAGTTCATCGCCGCGATTCGGGCGCTGATCGACTCCAAAGCCGTTTCCGAGTAGTTCACCTGCGTCCCAACGCCGTAGCCACGTCGTACATGAACCCCACGGCCTCGTCGAACGACTTCACCAGCACGCGTTCGTCGCGCCCGTGAGCCCGCACGTCGTCTTCGTCGCTGAAAATCCCGCTGACGCCGTATGTCGGAATCCCCGCTGTGATCAGATGGATGCCGTCGCTCGCGCCGCTCATCATCTCCGGAATCACGGGCAGGCCGGGCCAGTTCTTGTTTGTGGCCTCCGTGACGATGCTCAGGAGTCTCGGATCGATAGGCTTGTAGGCCACGGGCTTGGCTGGCGTCATCACCGAGACCTTGATCTTCGGATCGGCTAGCACTTGGTTGAGAGTACGCTCCACGTCTTCCGCCTTGTCGACGGGCAGCAGCCGGCAGTTGACCACGGCGGTGGCGCTCTGCGGCAGGGCGTTTTCCGCATGGCCGCCAAACAGCATGGTGGCCACGCACGTGGTGCGGAGTTGGGCGTTGTACTGCGGCAACGCCGAGAGGCGCGCGACCGCGGCTTCGTCATTGGGGTTCGCCGCCACGGCCTTCATATCCGCGCCGAGCTGTCCCGCGTAAAACGGCGCTATGCGCTCGAAACTGGCGCGCGTCACGTCGAAAAGACGTACCGGAAAATCGAACTTCGCGAGGCGCGCGAGCCCTTCCGCCAAGTGGTAAATCGCATTGTCCTTTGTGGGCAGGGAACTGTGACCGCCCGAGTTAGTAACTTCCAGCTTGAAGCTGAGAAACACCTTCTCGGCGGCCTGCATGCCCATGTAAATCCGGCGTCCGTTTTTGATGTCGCCGCCTCCGCCATCGGAGTTCACGCAAAACTCGGCGTCGACCAGGTCGCGGTGATTCTTAACCAGCCAGTCTACGCCATTAAATGCGCCGCCCTCTTCGTCCGACGTCAGCGCGAGGATCATGTCCCGCACGGGCTGGAAGCCTTCGCGTTTCATGCGCAGGAACGTGGCCACCAGAATGGCGTCGTCGCCTTTCATGTCCGACGTTCCCCGGCCGTAAAAGTAGCCGTCCTGCTCGCGGAAAACAAATGGGTCGAACGACCAATCCGAGCGCCGCGCTTCCACCACGTCCAAATGGCCGATGAAAAGAATGGGGCGAGCCGGCCCCGTGCCGTGCAGCCGCACCACCAGGTTACCCTTGCGCGGCGCGGGCGCGAGAACCTGGATGTCCCGCTCCGCGAATCCCGCCTCCCGGAACCGCGCCGCCATGGCTTCCGCCGCGCGCGTGTTATCGCCGGCCGAATCGGTGGTATCGATCTCGATGAGCTGCTTGAAGACATCGCGCGCCAGTTGTTGTTGCGGCGGCTGGGCGCACATCGGAAGAATCAAGAGCGACAGGGCAAGACGGCGCATAGGGTTATCGTAGCGCGGGCGGAGGCAGACTCAGGCTCCGTCTTCGGCGCTGTCCATCAGGTCCTTCATCTCATCGGCATCGGCAGGCTTTCGGGCCCAGTGCCGGACGTGGAAGACACGCACCGTTTCCGTCTCTCGATGAATTGCGAAGAAAACCTTGTATCGGCGGTTTCGTTTGCCGTGCAGGAGGAGGCGGACCTCGGCCCGAACATCCTCCGACTCGTCGGCAAGTGGACACCGGCTCGGCATCTCCCCGAGTGTACGAATCGCGTCAATAATCCCGTTGAACCAGCGCGAGGCGCTTTCCGTGCTTCCATGCCTGCCGATATGCTCCGCGATGGAGTCGAGGTCCTCAAAAGCCTGCGGGGCGATCTCAATGCGAAAGGGCATGCTTCTTGCGGAGTCTCTTTTCCGCCTCGTCCAGGGGAATGCCCTCGCCGCGGTCGAATTGCTCCATACCGCGGCGTATGGCGGCGACCGTTTCGGCGCGATCCAGTCGTTCCAGGATCTGCTGGTAACTCGCCGCATCCTGAACGACGAGCTCAGCGCGGCCGTTCACGGTGAGCACGAGGGGAGTCTTCTTTTTCTTGAGCCGTCCCACGTAGCCTTTGATGTTGCGTTGGAACTCCGTGACGGAGCGAACTTCTCGCAAGTCGATCATGGAAAACCTCCATCGTGCTTAAAGCAGGTAATTCCACGTTACCACGGATGGCGAAAATCGCCCAGGAGGCTGTTCGATAGCGGGCGACCTACCCCAGCAGAACTTCAACCCCGTGCGCCTTCAGCAGGTCCCGATACTCGGGCGCCAGCGCGGCGTCCGAGACTACGATGTCCGCTACTTCGAGCGCCGCCAGATGGATGATCGAGGCGCGGCCGAACTTCGTGTGGTCGGCGACGATGATTACCTTGCGGGCCACTTCGATCATCTTGCGCTCGTGGCTGACTACCAGCGTGTTGCTGTTGCTGAAACCGGCCTCCGTGACGCCGCCGATGCCCATGATCAGCACGTCGGCGGTGAGGCCGCTCAACATCTGCTCGCAGAGCGGTCCCACCGTGAGGCGCAGGCGGGGGTACAAATACCCGCCCGTCAGCGTCACTTCAATCTCGCGCGAATCGTTGAACAGCTCGGCGATGGGAAGCGAATTGGTGATGGCTTGCAGGGAGTGATTCTTAAGCGCGCGGGCGACGCAGGCCACCGTGGAACCGCCGTCCAGGATGACCGTCTGGCCGTCCTCGATCAGCCCGGACGCTACCGCGCCGATGCGCCGCTTTTCTTCGGCCATGCGCGTGCTTTGCCAATCGAAATCCAGGACGTGGCCGCGCGGCTCCACGGCCATGGCGCCGCCGTAGACGCGCTTCAACAGCCCTTCCTTTTCGATGGCGATCAGGTCGCGGCGCACAGAGGACTCCGAGGCGTCCAGCTCCCGGCAGAGGGTGCCCAAGTCGATGAACTCCTGAGATTCCAGGAGTGCGCGGATGCGCAACTGGCGTCCGGTTGCCTTCATGCTTTGGATTTGTCGAGGGCCGCCATCACCGCGTCCGTCACGGCCTGCACGATGCTTTCGATGTCCTCGGCGGGCGGCGCCGGAGGCGCGGTCGAGCAGACGCGGGGCGGGATGGCGATGCCTCCGGGCTGTTCCGGCAGGTCGCAAAGCTGGCATTCCTTCATGGCAAGCCGCTCGTCGGGCAAACCCAGTTTCCGTTTGATGGCAAGCAAGTCTCCGGCCTTGTCCTCGCCGAAGTGCGTGATCGGGGAGCTGAGCTGGCTCGCCAGCATCAGAGTCCAGCAATACGTGTCCACCACTTCGGCGAACCACTCCGCGTGCGTCACGGTATCCGCCCAACACACGATGCCGTGATTGGACAACAGAATGGTATTGTGATCGCGGGCCACGGGGACCACCGTCTCAGCGAACTTCTGGGTGCCGGGGGTTTCGTAGGGAGTGAGCGCCACCTTCCCGATGAACACCTCATATTCGGGTATGATGCAGGTGGGCGGCACGCGGCCGGTGATGGCGTAGGCGGTGGCGTGCGGCGGGTGGCAGT
>OBLW0100000694.1_pt1 | contig 28691 bp, 13 predicted proteins | sample 1520161 | NCBI WGS metagenome assembly OBLW01 (sample SAMEA3539309, study PRJEB22396) | soil metagenome | biome: tundra; feature: field; material: soil | place: USA | collected 2010-05 | depth 0.15 m
AAGGATCTCAACCGCAACCCCTTGGGGTATGCTGAGTCAACCAGATAAGCAGAAGCCGACTAACTATCTACGCGCCTTTGTTGCCGAGTATTTTGATGCAGGGTGCGGGCCAAGAGACCATATGTTGCTCGAAGCTAATGAATTAGTTTGAGGGGCTTGCACGGACGGAATTCAATGGGGAAAGCGCGCCGAAGAGCACAGCGTCAGACTCGGGTGGGACGAGTGGGTGGCGGACGCGGAGGAGAGCGCTCTGCGATGGGTGAAATGCGATTCGAGAGCACGTGGGCCGCATGGTTTTGGTTGCGACCCGGTGTGCCTTGATCGTCAGGTTCGGCTTATTCGCTCGAACCAGTGTCGTCGACGGGCAGCATCTGGTAGCTGACGAACGCAAAGTGCATGCCGTCGGGAGCCCAGTTGGGCACGTTGTCGGTTCCCGAGCCGCCGACGATGTTGACCAGCACGCGCAGCTTTCCATCGGCCACGTTCAGAATGCGCAGCGCGATGTCCTTGTTCGCCGGATGGCCGGTGACGTCCTTGTCGTAGGAGAGGATCAGGATGGATTTGCCGTCGGGCGAGGGATGCGGCGTCCAGTTCTGAAATTCGTCGAACGTGACCTGCTCGGGATGACTGCCGTCGGCGAGCATGCGCCAGATTTGCATCGAGCCGGTGCGATCGGAGTTGAAGTAGATGTATTTGCCGTCGGGCGAGTAGTCGGGGTCGTCGCTGATGCCGGTGCCTGCGGTGAGTGCTGTTTCCGCTCCGCCGTCGACGGAGATGGCGTAGATGTTGCCAGAGCCGTGGCTAGGGCGCGTGAACGCGATGGTCTTGCCGTCGGGCGACCAGCTGTGAAAATAGGACGCGGGATTCTCGGTGACAATGCGCGGGGTTCCTCCGTTGGCGGGCACGATGTAGACGCGCGTCTCCGGTTTACCCGGCATGCTGCAGCTGATCGCAAGCGATTTTCCGTCGGGCGAGAGACCGTGGCTGCCAGTGCAGCGAGTCGCAGCGCCGGTGTTGATGAGCGTCGCCTTTCCGCCCTCTGCGGGGATCGTCCAGAGTTGGCCGTCGCGATCGAAGATCAGCGATTTTCCGTCGCGGCTCCAGTTGGGCGCTTCAAGATGCGCGCGGTCCGTGGTGATCATCATCGCGCGGCGGAAGTTGTCTTCGATGCCGATGGTTTGCAGCGTGCTGTAGAGCGCGAGAGTTGCGGGAGTGGTGGGCGGCGTGAGCGTGGCCAGCTCCACGTCTGAGAAGGTGGCCTTTTCGGTCACGTCCTTGTTGTGGGAGCAGACGCCGATGCCCGCGTAGAACGGTCCATCGAATTGCAGTTTGATGGATGCGCCGACCTGGTGGAGAGGCTCATTGCCCATGCTAAGGAACATGGTGATATTGTCACCACGTTTTTCAAGCCGAAGGCGGCGGGGCGAATCGATGTTGAGCTCGATGTCCTGCGTGGTTACGCCGGGTGTACGCCGGTATTGAAGAGCCGTCATGCCGGAGCCGTGCTGGGCAGCGTCCGCATAGACGCCGTCAGCATCGAGGGTTTGGCGGAACATGAGAATCGCTTTGCGATGCGGACTGGGATTGCCCGAGGTATCGGGAAAATTCATGTCAGCGGTGAGGGCAACATCGCCTGAGACCTTCTTCCAGACAAAATGGAATCCGTCGGCGGTCGACCAGAGATTCGCACCTGCTGCGGCGATGGTGTAGACTTGGCTGTCCGCGTCGTAGGCGAGGGTTCCGGGCGGCGTCACGCTGCCAACGTCCGACTGGCCTTCAAAGATACCGAGCGAGTTGCCGGACGATTGAGCGATGAGCGGAGCGGTCAGGAAGCAAACGGAGAGTGCGAGCCGGGTGGGTGCTGAAAGCCAGATTTGCCTGCGCATTGCGTGTTCTCCTGCGGGCGGCGGCGGAACCTTCGAGACGAGTGTCCGTCGTTTTTCAGATTGGATCGCTGGATTCTGCCGTCCGCATTTCAGTAAACCCTTTTACTACAAAGGACGCAGGTTCGGCATCCTCGGCTTCGCGGGACTCCTTAGAGCCGCGCGAAGAAAGGGCAAATTTGAATGAACCTAAAAGGAGAAAAAACGCGTCAGCTTGCCTTTGCCGCCGCAGGGACGGGCGCGAATTCCTGGAGGCGGCGCTTCATCACGCCTATGCTGGTCGGCATTTCGTGGAGCAGCAGCTCCGCGGATTGCACGAGCGCATTGGCGTGGAACCATTTCTGGACGACGTTGTCGCAAAGCAGGTTTACAACAGCGAGGAGCGACATGCCCTGATGGTGGGCCATCCATTCCCGAGTTAAAGCCGGGCGCCGCAGTGAAGCCATGTAATCGGCTGATTCGTAGAAGCCGTACGGGCCGACCCATCCTGAAGATTCCATGCGACGAAGATTGTGGAGAGCCTCAAGACAATCAACGCCGAGGGCGAGGAAGGTGGAATACGGCGAGATCACTGGACCCGCGGTGGCCTCAAACCAGAGCGCGATCTGCGGCACGCCGTACGCGTGGTAATGGTAATGGCCTGCATCGTCCTTGCGCGCGGAACCGGACTCGGAGATGCCCCAGGGGATGCCGAGAGAGCGGGCGAAGTCGCGCTGCACGCCGACGCAAGCAGCCTGGGTGCGGGAGATGAGCGTGTTGGAGTAGCTGCGCATCCACAGGGAAGGCATCAGATACTCGAACATGGTGCCAGTCCACGAGAGAAGCAGAAAGTGGCCGAAGGCGTGGGCAAAATCGCGCGCCAGCTTGAACCAGCTCTCCTGGCGCAGGTCGCCACGCGCAACCGCCAGGAATGTGGCGATGCGCGCCTCCGAGGCGAGCATGTCATAGCAGGCTTCGTGGGTTTTTTGTGTCGTCATGTCGAAGCCGATCGAGAGAATCTGGCGATTGGGATCGACGAGGAAACCGAATTCTGTTTCGTCCGCGAGACGTGCGGCTTCCAGGGCAACGGCCTGCAAGCCGCTGATGAGGGTGCGCAAGTTCTTCACGGCGGTGGGCAATGCGGCACGCAGTTCGCCGGTAAGGGGGATCAGGGAGGGCTCGCGGACCAGCGTGTTCTGGGCGTTGGCGAGGCGGCTGTCGAGGCTCTCAGCGAACGCTATGCTCTCGGCGATCGAAAGGGTAGCGGCGCGGCTCAATCCCAGCTCAGGCACTTTGCGCAGCTTCTCAAACTCGGGCAGCAGCCAAGGGGTGTAATTGCGAATGAGGGAGCGCGCGACGCCGATGCGATGCACCGTTTCGGAATACCACCAGGTACTCTTCAATTGATTTTTGAGCGAGGTGGTGGCTTCGGCGAGAGCTTCCTCGGCGGTCTGAAGCCATGCGGTCCAATCGGTGAGCGGAGCGGAAGATCCGGGCATGGAGAATGAAGCGAGCTTCGAAGGCAGCTTGCCTTGCGAATGCATCAGGTTCCAATGGGTGCGAATGCCCGTGAAGATCTGCGTACAGCAGAGCGGTCGCTCGATCAAGTCGACTGCGCCAGCGTGCAGCGTATAGAGCGAGGCGACGAGGTTGCCACTATCGACCGATGAAATGAACGATGTGCCGTTCAACGGCTCCAAAGTTTGCGTGTCATACCAGTTGTAAAGGTGTCCGCGAAACTTTTTGAGCTTGGCAAAGGTCGCAAGGCTGCTCTGGGTGAGTTTTGCGAATTCGGGCGCGGTCAAAAATCCGAGTTCGACGGCAGCCTGGCGGGCATTGAGCAGCAGGCCCAAATTTGTGGGCGAAACGCGCGCAGCTTCGAAGAGTCCTTCTTCCTCGACGTTGTCGGGGATCAGGTAATTGTGCCGCTCCGCACCGAATTGGTGGAAGTAGCGCCAGATGCGGAGTGCGTGGCCCATCAGGTAGGCACGGTCGTTGGCGGTGAGGCGCTGTTGCTGTTCCTGCGGCGGTTGGTTCAGCCACGCTGTGACAATATTGGCGAGCGCCCACAGAAGCAGGATCGGCGCGGCATAGTAGATCGCATCCTTCTGGCGCGCTACGAAGTAAACCAGGACAGCCAGGCCAATCGCGACCAGCGGCGAGAGCGCGAGATAGCGGTCGACAGGTGTGCGTCGGGAGGATTTTGTTTCTGCCTGAGCAGCGGTTTCCCATTCCAGCAGGCGCTCTCCCGTGACAAACACGCGCACCAGCGAGCGAATGATGGCATCAAGTGTGAGCAGCATCTGGTGAGGGAGAAAGATCAGATTCAGCAGGGTGACAAGAGCGCCGTGGCCGAATCCGGCGAAGACTTCGCCGATGCTTTGCTTATGTTCGCTGGTGAAGGCACGGCCGGCGGCAAATCCCAGCTGAAGAAAAATCGGAAGGAAGAGCAGAAAAAGCACGGCCAGGGTCCAATAGAGTGGGCCTCCGGGCAGACCGATCCAGCCAGCGACAAAGAGGATGATGAGGGCCGGATCCAAAAGCGAGCGGCGCAGATTGTCGAAAATCTTCCAGCGCGAGACGTAGGAGATTGGATTCGGCCCCAGCTTGCCTGACTCGTCGGGAACGTGTGAAAACATCCACTGCGCGATCTGCCAGTCGCCGCGTACCCAGCGATGTTTGCGGCGGCTGTAAGCGCTGTAGTGCGATGGGTAGTCATCGATGAGCTCGACGTCCGTGACTTGTCCGGCGCGTGCGTAGGCGCCTTCGATCAGGTCGTGACTTAATAGCGCGTTGCGCGGGAACCTGCGATCGAGCACCGTGTGAAGCGTTGAGACTTCGTAGATGCCTTTGCCTGTGAAGATGCCTTCGCCAAACAGATCCTGGTAGGCGTCAGAGATGGCGCGGGTATAGATGTCGAATCCATTCTGCCCGGAGAAGATGGACGCGAGCCGCGAACGAGAGGCGGATTGCACGGCGATTCCGATGCGCGGCTGCAGTATGCCGTAGCCTTCTGTCACGATGCGAAGCTTGGGATCGATGATGGCCTCATTCAGCGGGTGCGCCATGGCTCCGATGAGACGCGGCGCCACGCCGCGCGGAAGCTGCGTGTCGGTGTCGAGCGTGAGCACGAACCGCACCTCGCGGAGCACTTCGATATCGCCGGCCTTGATGGGGAAGGCATCGAATTCGCCAGTAAGGAGTTTGTTCAGGTCGAGCAGTTTTCCGCGCTTGCGCTCCCAGCCCATCCAAACACCCTGGCGCCGATTGAATACGCGATGGCGATGCAGGAGTAGGAATGTGCCGTTCTTCGGCGATGTGTATTTCTCATTGAGCTCATCGATGAGGCGGGTCGCCAGCTCGACCATCGGGTGGGAGTCTTTGTCGCGCGGCTCGCCGACAGCATCGGGCAAATCGGTCAGCAGGGCAAAGTGCAGGTTGGGGTCGCGATTGGCCAGAAATCGGACTTCGAGGTCATTGACGAGCTCATGTACCTGATCCTCGTTCAACAGCATCGAGGGGACCGCGACCAAGGTGGTACATTCTGCGGGAATGGCATCGCTGAAGTCGAACTTGGGCAAGGGCTGAGGATCATAGAGGGTGCTGACGCTGTTGTTTGCGAGGTCGACCGCATCCTGCATCGCGGGGACGAGCAACAGGATGAACGCGATGGTCAATCCAATCAGTCCGGACGAATGGGGAAGGATGGGAAAGAGGATCGCTGAAATAAGAAAAATCGACAGCAGCTGGATTCCGGTGATGTAGAAGTCTTCACCGTGTTCGTGGATAAATCTGCGCGTGCGATCGAGCATCGGTGGATGGAATCCGATGCGATTCGAAAGGATGGGAAATCCCTTGTCTACGAGGTAATAGCCGATATGCGTACGCCGGCGCTGCATGCGCGGATCTTCTCCAGCGCGCGCAGTAGCCTCAAGCGCGAGGTCCAGGGCAATCTGCGCTACCTCTGTCTCGGTGCAATCGGAGTGCCGGGCGACGAAAGCGATGCGTTTGCGATAGAGCTCGCGGGACTCGAAGTCCATGCGCTTGTAGGCCAACGCAGGATCCTGGCGCAGTGTCGAATCGAGGATGATGAGCGGCTCAATGAGATAGACCCAGTCGGTGTTGGTGACTGTGCGCAAGCTCTTGAGGCGCAGGGAAAGCTTGGACTGCGAGACGGACTCCGGTGAGTGAAGCAGAGTTTTTGCTTCGTCGAGGATCGATTCGAGGAGAGCAAATTTCAGGAAGGGAGCGACGTACCAAAGCTCATCTACCGTGAGCGGTTCGCGCAGCTGCAGTTTCTGGATGAATGCGGTGAGGGCTGGACCGGAGAACACGCCATCCACCGCGTGCAGATAAGCCGTCGCGATGGCAGCGACACGGGGTTCGTCCTCTTGTCCTGATACGACGCGTGGGAGACGCGCGACGAGGCTGGGCCTATCGGAGACCGCGCTGACAGCGGTCCGCAGCATGCGCGGGTTGGCGCGAAGGTCGAGCAGTTCGGAGTGAAACGGAATGGGATGCGGCGCCGCGGAAGGAGAAATCGGCAACCGGGAAAGCTCCGCCTCCAACTGTTTCAAATCGTTGCGACGCGCTTCAACGCGCGCTGGGAATGTTCCTTTGTTGTCGGGGCGATGCTGAACTTCCCACGTCTCCGCTTCGCGTGCCGCGTTCTTTATGGGCTCGGGGGTGTTATCTGCGGGCACGGGCAAGGGCACGGGATCGGGATCGAGAATCTGGGCTGCTTCACTCATGGTAATCATCGATAACTGGCGGCTTGCATTTCAAACATGGCGGCGTAGCGGCCTCCCAGCGCCATGAGTTGTGCATGACTTCCTTCTTCGACGAGCTGGCCGGCTTCGAGAACTACGATGCGGTCAGCCATCCTGACGGTAGAAAAACGATGCGAGATAAGAAGCGCCATCTTGCCGAAGGTGAGCTCAGCGAAGCGTTCAAACACTTCGAGTTCGCTCCGTGCGTCGAGGGCCGCGGTCGGCTCATCAAGAATAAGCAACTGGGCATCGCGAAGATAAGCGCGCGCCAGGGCGATCTTCTGCCATTCGCCGCCGGACAGATCCACGCCACCCTCGAAACGGCGGCCGAGCATCTGGTCGTATTTGCCCTGCAGTGTGGCTACGACCCCGGCGGCAAGGCTCTTTTCGGCAGCATATTCAATTTCTTCCTGCGCGTGTTCGACTTCGATGCGGCCCACCTGGATGTTTTCGCGAGCCGTCATCTCGTAGCGCATGAAGTCCTGAAAGATTACGCCCATCTCCGAGTGCAGATCGTCCAGGTCGTATTCGCGAAGATCGATGCCATCGAGGAGAATGATGCCTTCGGTCGGGTCGTAAAGGCGTGTGATGAGTTTGACGAGGGTCGTCTTCCCCTGGCCATTCTCGCCAATCAGGGCCACGCGCTGCCCGGGGCTCAGCGCGAAATTGAAGTCCTTGAGGACGCGCCGAGTTGTCCCGGGATAAGCAAACGAAACATTGAGGAATTCGAAGCCCCGCACGATGGGCCGTGGGGTGCGCAGGCCGTTGGGCTTGGATTCAACACGGGGCTTCATTTCAAAGAAGGCGAGAAGGTCAGTCAGGAAGAGTGCCTGGTCGGCCACGCCGGACGCGGTGGAAAAGGCCATTTGGATATTGGCCATCGCCTGCATGATGGCGGTGGTAATCAGGGTGAGATCGCCGATGCTGTACTTGCCCTGGATGGTGCGGTAGATGCTGAAGCCGTAAGCGCCGTAGTAGCCTAGCTGGCCGAGTATCGCCAGCAAGCCGCCCCAGAAAAGCCGGCGGCGATTCAGGGCGACATTCTCCACATAAATGCCGTGCGACAGGTTGGAAAAGCGGTCGGTGAGGTATTTGCTCAGGTTGAAAAGCTTGAGTTCCTTTGCCGCTTCCTTGCTGCCGCCCACCTGGCGCAGATAGTCCATCTGGCGGCGCACGGGGGTCTGGCGGAAGTTTTTTGCGTAGGTGAGGAAAGCGAAGTGGCTTTCGCCGAGGAACGCGGGAATGATGCCAGCGATGAGAAGGAAAAGCAGGAACGGCGAGTAATAGATGAGGACGGCGGAGAAGGCGATGGCTGTGACCGATTGCTGGATGAGCCGGCCCATCTGCTGGATCATGGCCAACCGGTCCGTGGCTTGTACCCGCGCGCGTTCGAGACGGTCATAAAAGACCGGGTCTTCGTAGACCGTGACGTCGAGGGCGGCGGCTTTGCGCATGACCTCGACACTGACGTGATGGGTGTAGCGATCGGCGAGCAGATTGTCAAAGTAGTCGACTGAGCGGGAGAGGATGCCGGTGGTGACGGCGAGCGCCATTTCGCCGCCCACCAGCCACCAGAAATTCGAGGGAAGGGGCTGGTGCAGTCGGATGCGATTCACTCCGTCGATAATGTATCGGCCGATGATGCCGATGCCCATGGGCAAGAAGGCGACCACGAAGCGGGTCGTGATGTTCCAAAAAACGATGGCGGGACCGGACTCCCAGACGAAGTGGAGCACCGGAGGCACGTTCTTGAGGGCCCGCAGCCGGTCGCCCCATGCGTTTCCAGGGTCTTTCGGTGGGTTTGAGGATTCGGCGCGAGACTCACCGCCCACTTGCGCGTCGGTCATGGCTGAGGACATCGCTCCCTTCCGGGCCAGCAAGGCTGCGGGCACACGGCACGCCGGATTCCTTAACCAAGGTGCTTACGACGCTCTGATTAGGGTTGGCGTCCTAGTTCCTGTGCGCTGCTAGATGCGATGCAGGGTTGCCACAGTTTGTTGTTCGCAATGCCCGTAAGTACCCTGCGGCCACGGCTTGCGTAACCGGCCAACCGGATCGCCGTGGGACTCGCTATGAAGGAGAGGAATGAAAGCTTCAACCTGCTACGTCGCCTCAGGCTGATAAGGCTTGAACCCGGCATTCGCCATACCGCGCTGAGCTTCAGGGTTCTTCATAAAAGTATCCCACACAAATCCCGATCGCGCATTCTCTGCCATCAGCATAGTTATTCCTGTATCAATGCCGACGACGTCGGTGTCGTACCACTCGGTGAGGGGATTGAAGGCGTCCACAAATCCGTAGCGGGACCAGGCGTTGGGATAGTGATCGTGGATGGTTCGCATAACGCGCATGGTGGCGTCGGGCAGGAACGGAATGGAGCCACCGGGCGCTGCGGGAACAATGGTGCCGTCGATGGGTCCCATGGCCGGGGGGCCTCCCCACACGACGTAACCCTTTTCAGAATCAGATGCTGTAACGCCCCAGAGCGCGTTGGTATAGTCGGAAAACTCCGGGTTCAGCTCGATGCAAAACCGCCGGTGAACATCGGTGGCAATGGTGGAATTCTTGAAATAGTCCGCGTAACGGTCGCGCTTGCCACGGAAATCAAACCACGCCTGGGAATACTGGTGCACAAACAACGGTGCAAAGGAGCCGATGTAACGCAAGCCGTCGAACTCAAAAACCGATCGCTTCCATGCAAACCACGCATCGGGTTTGAGGGGGTGGGACGAAGACCCGAGCCCGAGAAGGTACATCATCATGAGTTCGCTGTATAAATCCCACCGCGAGGGGATAAACCCCAGTTCCGGTGTCCAGCCATGGGAGAGGAGCGTCGTGTCCTCTGAGAGCCAGGTCCAATCGACGCGATCGAAGATGGCATGGGCGAGGTCACTGATGTCCTTGTCGTGAAAATGCTGTCGGCAGGTGAGGACTCCGCAAAGAAGCATCGCAGTATCGACCGACGACGCCTCGGAATCCCAGATACGTTCGCCGGTATTGATGTTGGCGAAGTGATAGAAGAAGCCGCGGTGGGTGGGTAGCTTGTGCCAGATAAAGGAAAACGCATCGAGAACGCGAACGCGCGCATCTGCGCGACTTACAAAGCCACGTTGCTCGCCGATGCAAATGGCGGTGAGGCCAAAACCGGTGGAGGCAATGCTGGCTGCCACGGTGGTGTCATTGGTACGGACGTTGCACCGGTCCTTCGTCAGCCCTGTTTTTGGATTCGCTTGCTCCCAGAAGAAGAGAAAATTCGCATGCTCCAGGTCGTTGAGAAACTGATCGTCCTGCGGCGAAAGGGCCGTAGGTGAGGGAGAGGGTGCTGGGCTTGTATGCTGCTCCGGCGCTTGTTGCTCGGGCTCTTGCTGTCCGATCGGACCTTTTCCGAGAAGCGGGAGCATTCCAGCGCGCGAGATAGGCAGCCCCAAAGAGAGACCGGCCATCCCACGTAGTAATTTACGGCGCGACTCGGCAACGGTGGGCGCCTCGGCTCTTTTTCGAATGTGCATGCTCCTTTCCCTGACAGATCGTTCAACCGGGGTCGAACACGCGGGCCGCAGCCCGGAAGGGCCTGGAACGGACCTCGGCGGCTACCGATTATAGATGCAATTGCATCCTAACCGTAAGCGATAGCAGGTCGGCAACCAAATTCCGCGGGGTAAAATGGCATCCGGGCGGATGAAACATTCATGCGTTGGAGATGGATAGCGGTCTCGGCAATCATCGGGTCAATCGCCCTCATCACGGTCACCGTGCTGGTGGTGCGGGCGCGGCGGTGGAATTCGACTTTGATGACCCTGCAGGGCGCGGTGATTCGCCGCGATAGCGATGCGCAAAAAGAAGTGCCGATTTCCGATGCACAGATTACAGCGACGCGTGGTGCCATGACGATCAGTACGCGTTCTGATGCGTCAGGGTACTTCAAGATCAAGTTTCCTGAAGTTATCTGGCCCGGACAGACAGTGGTCCTGACTCTTCGTCATGAGGATTACGAACCACTGGACATCAATTTGCATATCCAATTCCGGTCGATGATGCGACGGCTGTATATCGCAGCGATGGAGCCCGTTCCCAGTGCGCCACAGACCAAAGCACAGCCGGGCAAGCCAACGACGGTAGTCTCGAATATTCGCGTGCGCTATACTGAGAACTTTCAGACCGATGAAGATGTCGGCAGTGCGGTAAGGACCTTCCAGGTGGTGAGCCACGGCAACATTCCGTGCAGGCGCGAGTCTCCTTGTTCGCCGGATGGAAGCTGGAAAGCGGCCAAGGCTTCGGTCACACTGGACGCTGGAGCAGGCAACCAGTTCCGGAATGTCAGAGCATCCTGCATCGCCGGTCCATGCCCCTTTACGCGGATCGATTCGAGCGGATTTCAGGAGCCCGGTCGAACTATTGAGGTTTCGGCCTTAGATTGGTCAGATACGGCGACATTTCTGTTGGAAGCCGAGGTCGTGCGCACCACGATTGCTTCCAATGTGCGCCACTCGTATCCCGTCATTTTCGACCGATCGCTCAACTTTACGGTGCCGCCGACGCAGGAGGGAGTGAGTCTCGAGGCGGAGGTCAATGGCACTCCCATGGTATTTCCGATGGGTCCGGATCTGTACCTCAGCTGGGCCACCTGCACTGTTACCACCAGTACCGACGCGGAGAAATCCAAAGCTTACCGCTGCGAGCTCAAGCCGGGATATCGCTTCTAAGGTCACCGTGGCGTGGGTTTGGCTCGCTTCTCGCTGACGATTGAGCGTTATCGCGCCTACGAATAACCTCTTCCGCAGCTGCCGCTTCGATTTCGCTGTTGATTTCCGCGCCCAGAAGCAGCATAAGTCCAGTAATGTAGAACCACGTAAGAAGAATGACGACCGCGCCGAGTGAACCATAAGTGATAGTGTAATTGTTAAAGAAGTGAAGATAGATGCGAAGTCCAAAGGAGATAAGCAGCCAGCCAAAAAATACCGATGCCTGTGCCCGGAGTAAGCCAGTGCCAGCGGCGGCGCCTCCAATCGGGGGCCCAGTAGTAGTTCAGGGCGAAGGACAATGCGAGCAGGGCTGTCGCGATCGTCCAGCCTATGACGCGGGCGATAACGGCCGCTGCGATGGCGAGTAGATAATCGTGCAAATGATGGTAAGCGAGCGCCGCGACAAAATCGCCTGCGAACATGGCTGCGAGCGTCAAAGTGCCGACCACCATAAGCAGAAGCGTCAGTGCGATCGCATAGAGACGCGCCACAAAGTAGGAACGGGATTCCTTGATCTTATATACCGCGTTGAGCGTATCCTGGATGGCCGAGATACCGACCGAAGCGGACCAGATGGCCGCAATAGTTCCGAAGGTCAGCTTGTCGGAACTGGCGGCCGCTGTCGTCTCGTTGAAAGTTTTGAGCACTGTGCCAAGAGCAGATGTGGGAATCACGAGCGCAAGGTAGTCGAGGAGCCGATCGTACATTTGGTCCGCTGACCGAGCGGCAGGGCCAAGGATTGAACCAGCACAAAACAGCGTCGGGAACAGCGCAAACAGGAAATAGAATCCCAACTCGGCGGCATGTCCGAAGAGCCGGTCCGCGATCACGGACCGCCAAGTCCGCTTGATCAGGTCGCGAACGCGAAGACCGTGCAGATTCCACAGCGAGCCGATCGGCGAATGAGCCACAAATTCCCAGACACGCCGCTCGTGGCCGCCTTCTTCTGGATAAGTGCTGGTTCCCATGCTCGGATTGACAACCTCTCCCTCTGATTTAGGAGCTCAGGTCGCGCTGTCGCAATAGATGTGACGAGACGATGCCCCGGTGGCCAGTAGAAGAGCGAATCTTTCGCGCGCATGTAGGCCCGGCGTCGCATTGCAGCCATTTTTGAACGAGGCCGGCATCCGAGCGATAAAACCAACCAGTCTCGCTTCGCATCTTAGAACAAGGTGACATGCGATATTCCTGCCTTCAGTTCTCGAGCTCGCTCACGATTCCCTACAGCTGGAAGGCTTTTTAGTTGCACGCGTTTGTGTAAGTGGTCGCTCCCGTTCCTGACGTTCGGCCATTTGTTCCTCGTTCACGCCCAAAGCTCTGCAACGAATCAGTTCTCGCAGACGCAACAAGCGGAGCCGCAAATTCTCTCTTCCTACGAAGGGCAGACCGTCTCCAACATCGACATTGCCGGCCGGCCCGATCTGGACGCGTCGCAGTTCAAGTCATCCTTCATACAGAAAGAGGGACAGCCGTTTTCGAAGGAACAGGTCAATCAAACCGCAGCGGCGTTGAAGGCTTCTGGGAAGTTCGACAAGGTTCGGGTCGACGTGGAGCCTGAATCGAGCGGAGTCAGGGTTCAATTCATTCTTGAACCAGCCGTTTACTTCGGGATTTATCAGTTTCCTGGAGCGGAGCAGTTTGCTTATTCCCGCCTTGTGCAGGTTGCTAACTACCCGATTCAAACGCCCTTTAACAGAATCGATTTGAATCGCGCACATGACCACCTTCTCACGTTCTTTCGGCAGGAAGGCTACTTTCAAGTCGAGGTGAATCCTGAAATCAATGTCGACTCCCAACACGAGGTAGCTAACGTGGCGTTCCATGTTGCGCTTGGTCGCAAAGCGAAGTTCGGAGTGATTTCCATTGACGGTGGGTCGCCGGCGGATCAAGCAAACCTGCAACACAAGATCATTTCGCCTGTGGCGCGCCTACGCGGTGCGGCTATTCGTCCCGGAAAAAGCTATCATCGCTCGACGCTGACGAAGGCGCAGGAATACCTGCAGTCGTTGCTGCAGAAGCAAGGATTCCTGAGCGCGCAAGTGAAGCCGAGCGGGGCCGAGTACCACGCCGACACAAATCGGGCTGATATTCATTTCATTGTGAGTCCGGGCGCGCGGACTCAGGTACAAATTGCAGGCGCCCATTTGTGGAGCTGGACTAAAAAGGCGCTGCTGCCGGAGTACCAGGGAATTGGCGTCGACGAAGAGTCAGTGCAGGAGGGCCAAAGGGCCCTGGTCTCCTACTTCCAGGGTAAGGGCTACTTTGATGCGAAGGTAGAGTCGCAGCTTAGCACAGACGCGAAGGGCGATACCGTAGTTTACCGGATCACCAAGGAGAAGAGGCACAAAGTTACAACGGTCGAGTTATCGGGGAATGAGCATCTGCCATCTTCTGAAGTAAATCCGCAGATCGTCGTGCAAAAGAAGCATCTTTTCTCGTCCGGCAAATTCAGCGATGAACTGCTTCGCACCAGCGTGAAGAACCTCAAGGCGATTTATGAGTCCGAAGGGTTCAGCAGCGTTGAGGTAGCTTCGTCGGTGATCAATCACGGAGGAGACATCCAAGTGGCTTTCCGCGTAACTGAGGGGCTGCGCGATGTAGTGAACTCGCTCACGATCGAGGGTGCGAACACATTTCCAGAATCACAGTTTGCGCCGGACGGTTTGAAACTCGCTGTGGGTCAACCCTATTCGCAGGCACATATCAAGGAGGATCGTGCGAACATTGTTGCTCACTATCTCCAGGCGGGCTATCTGAATTCGAGTTTTCGCGAAACGGCGGGCTCGGTTTCGAAGAGCGAACGGCATCGCATCAACGTGGTTTACCACATATATGAGGGACCAAAGGTCGTAGCTGGCGAATTGTTAACTCTTGGGCGCGTCGATACGCGGCAAAGACTGATCAATCGAGAGATCTCGGCGATTAAGCCTGGCCAGCCGCTGACCGAGACTGAGCTCCTCACCGCGGGAAGCCGACTGTACGAACAAACAGGTGTCTTTGATTGGGCAGAGGCCGACCCCAAGCGCGGCATTACCGCCAAGACGACGGAGGACGTTCTTATAAAAGTTCACGAAGCGAAGAAGAATGAATTCACCTACGGCTTTGGCTTTGAAGTCATCAACCGGGGCGGCAGCATTCCCAGCGGTACCGTGGCGCTTCCCAACCTTCCCCCGGTTGGATTGCCTTCTAACTTCACCGCCAGTCAGGTTACATTTTACGGACCACGCGGCACCGTGCAATACACGCGCAATAATCTTCGTGGCAAAGGCGAGTCTTTATCATTTACTGCATTTGCGGGGAGACTTGATCAGCGTGGCGCGGCCTATTACATTGATCCGAATCTTCACTGGTCGCCCTGGAAAGCAACGACATCCTTTTCCGCCGAGCGCGACGAAGAGAATCCGATTTTCTCATCGCAAGAGGAAATTGGCAGCTTTCAAGTGCAACGGCCATTGGATCGAGCGAAAAAAGATACCTTATTCCTGCGCTATAGCTTCAGCCAGACGGATTTGACGCGCATCCTTATTCCGGCACTGGTTCCAACGGAGGATCAGCATGTGAGGTTGTCCACGCTGGCTGCGAACGTCACGCGCGATACCCGCGATAACGCTCTCGACGAACACAAGGGCACATTGCAATCACTCGAGACGGACTTCAGCACGACGAAGCTCGGTTCGAGCGTGAACTTTGCGAAGCTGACCAGCCAAGTGGCGTATTACAAGCAAGCATTTCATCACATCGTCTGGGCGAATAGTTTCCGGATTGGATTGGCTCAGCCATTCGATTACAGCCGTGTGCCTTTGAGCGAAGCATTCTTTACCGGCGGAGGTAACTCGCTGCGCGGCTTTCCGTTGGACGGCGCAGGGCCACAGCGTCAGGTGCAAGTTTGCCCGAATGGCACGACGAACTGCAACACTTTCATCCAGGTACCTGCCGGCGGAAACGAGTTGCTCATCATCAACTTCGAAGCGCGCATTCCACTCCCTATCAAGAAGGGACTCAGTATTGTTCCCTTTTACGATGGGGGAAACGTCTTTCCAGATGTCGGATTTCACGACTTTGCGTCTCTTTATTCAAACAACGTCGGGCTTGGCTTGCGTTATGCAACCGCCGTGGGCCCGGTCCGTATTGACCTGGGACGCAATCTGAATCCAGTGGAGGGCGTGAAAGCGACCCAGTATTTCATCAGCATTGGCCAAGCGTTTTAGGGGAGGTTTGCCGTGGGAGCACCGCATTTAAGGCCCGATTACCCGGAAGCATCGAATCCAAAGCGCGGGCCTGAACTCCGGGAACCGGCTAACCCAGAGCGGCTGAATTCATCGCGGCGACTTACGACCATTGTGGGCTGGGTGGGCGCGACCGTGGTTGCCCTTGTGTTCGCTGTTTGGGTTGGTGTCTTGGCACTTCTAAATAGTCCCGGCTTCCATCGTTATCTGCGCACAACGGTCGAGCAGCGCATCAGCCGGAGCCTGGGTGTGGCGGTCCAGTTACAGGAATTCACTCTGCACTTATCGACGCTGAGCCTGGACCTCTATGGAGTTACCATCCACGGTGCGAATCCGCACCCCAATCCCCCGTTGCTGCAGGTTCAACATATCGAAGCGCGAGTTCGGATCGTTTCCGTTTTTCAACGGAAGTGGTATTTCGACAATGTTGAGATCGATCGTCCTGTGGTGCAGGTATTGGTCGATAAGGATGGAAATTCGAATCTTCCCAAACTTACGAGCAATGGCAGGAACAGCAGCAATAAAAGCGTTTTCGATCTCGGAATCCGCCATGCGCTTCTCGATCACGGCGAGGTCTTCTATAATAATCGGCCGGCAACGTTAGCAGCGGACCTGCACGATTTCGATTATCAGGGCTCGTTCAATGACATGCTTCAGATGTACACGGGGAGGCTGTCTTATTCAAATGGCCGCCTGGAGTATGGAACATTTGGTCCATTCGTTCATGACTTCGAAGCGCAATTCAACGCGACGCCGAGCAGCTTTCAACTGAGCCATGCGAGAGTTGCCAGCGGAGCGTCGAGCATTTCGATCTCTGCGAGCCTGAGCAACTACAACAACCCACAAATCCAGGCAAAATACGATGCAAGCTTGGATGGGGCGCAGTTAGGCAAAGTTCTGCAAAGCCAGTCGGTGCCGGCCGGAGTGGTGCGCGCCGCGGGTACGGTGCAATTTCAACAGTCGCCCAATCAAGCTGTGCTCCAGGCGCTAAGAGTCAACGGGAGTTTAATAAGTCAGACACTTGCGGTGAAGGAGGCCAGCCTCACAGCGACTGTTCAGAACCTTGCGGCGCACTACTCGCTTATGAATGGCGATGCGACTCTTAGCGATTTGCGAGCCGACATTCTTGGCGGTCATCTTACAGCCAACGGGACGATGAAGGACATCGGCGGCAATTCGCATTCGAATGTAGAGGTGGCGGTCCATGGCGTGTCCCTCGCGGCTGTGCGGCAGGCGCTTGGACGCGCGGCGCCTTCAACGAACCTTGCCCTGACCGGCAGCCTGAATGCGAACGCGAACGCAGCGTGGGGAAAGACACTTGACGACCTTGTCGCGCGCACGGATGCGACGATCAATGGGGCAGTGACAAACGGCCCAAGCCGCGGCCGACCTATCGTGGTGCAAGCGAGGAATAACCTGGGAGGCGCAGGTCAACGGCCAGCGACGATTCCGATAGCCAGCGAGATTCATGGGACTTACTCAGGCAGGAGTCGGCAGATTGCGCTCAACAATAGTTTCGTTCATACACCGCAGACTAACGTATCCATGAACGGTGTAGTGGGCGATAGGTCCAGCCTTGCGCTTCGGCTGCAAGCGAATGATCTTCGTGAAGCGGCGACGATCGTGGACTTATTCCGAACGCCGGCGCCTGGCCAGTCCTTGCCAGGGCCGGATCTTGCAGGCAAGGCGACATTCCAAGGAAATATGCAAGGCAGTATCAGCTCTCCGCACCTGACGGGCGACTTGGCGTCTGAGAACTTGAGACTCAACGGGACAAACTGGAAAATAGTGCGGACAGGAATTGACGTGAGTCCTTCCCGAGCGAGGCTGCTTCACGCCGAATTGGAACCTGCGTCTCAAGGTCGTATTACGTTGAATGCGAGTACGGGACTAACAAAGTGGTCCTTCACCAATACCAGTCCAATTCAAGCCGATTTGAGTGCGACGCAGGTGAGCCTGGCAGATCTCGAGAGGTTAGCGGGGCAGGATATTCCGTTAACGGGCACGCTGAATGCAAACCTCCACATTCATGGGTCGGAGTTAAATCCGCAAGGAAATGGCAGCGTCTCACTAGTGAAAGGTGTCGCTTATGAACAACCGTTTCAATCGGCAAAGGTTGATCTCTCGGGTACCGGCGACGAGGCACACGCCAACCTGCAAGTCCAACTACTGTCCGGGAATCTGCAGGGAAATGTGAGCGTGCGATCCAAACAGAAGACTTACACTGCGCAACTGACCTCAACTGGGATTCGTTTGGATCAAGTGCAGGCGCTGGAAGCGAGAAACATCGACGCGACGGGCGTCGTTTCGCTGCATGCGAGCGGACAGGGCACGTTCGAGAATCCGCAATTTGATGCGAGTCTGCAGATTCCCACGCTGACGATTCAGAAGCAGAGCCTCTCCGAGGTCAACCTGCACATGGATGTTGCGAATCATGTGGCCAATGCAACGCTCACCTCGACGGCGCTCGATACCTCCATCCAAGCGAAGGCGAAGATCAATCTAACTGGAGACTATCTCGCGGATGCTTCGGTAGATACGCAGAAGATACCGCTGCAAGCTCTGCTTGCCGCTTACGCTCCTGAACAAGCCGCGGATGTGATCGGGCAGACTGAAGTGCATGCCACGCTGCATGGCCCATTGAAGAATCGAAACCTGCTCGAAGGGCACCTGAACATACCGGTTCTGAACGTGGCGTACGGCAACAACATTCAGTTGGCGGCGAGTGCGCCCATTCAGGTTGACTATAAGGATGGGGTCGTCAACTTGCAGCCGGCTTCGATTCGCGGCACTGACACGGATTTGCAGTTCGAAGGATCCATTCCGACGGCGCCCAATGCGCCCATGTCTCTGAAGCTCATGGGAACCGTTGATCTGCAACTCGCGCAGCTTTTCAATCCCGACGTCCGAAGTTCGGGACAATTGAAGTTCAACATCGACTCCAGCGGCGCGATTGCGAAGGGAGCGAATCTCGGCGGCGAAATTGACGTAGTCGACGCGAACTTCGCTTCAAGCGACCTACCGGTCGGCCTGCAACATGGCAATGGTGTACTCAAGCTGACTACGGACCGTGTCAATATCTCCAAGTTTCAGGGAACGATTGGAGGAGGAACAGTTGTAGCGCAGGGCGGTGTCGCATTCCGCCCCGGAATTCAATTCGACCTGGGCCTGGCCGCGAAGGGAATCCGTGCGCTTTACCCGCAGGGTATGCGGGAAACTGCCGATGCTTATCTCCGCCTCACCGGTACAACGGATAGCGCGCTCCTTGGCGGGACAGTGAATCTTTCCGATCTAAGCTTTACTCCTGCCTTCGATCTGAATAGCTTTGTGGGACAGTTTTCCGGCGGGATTACCGCGCCGCCGTCGGCGGGATTCAGTCAAAATGTTGCACTGAACGTCGCGGTTCACTCTACCAGCGATGTGAATCTGGTCAGTCGATCTATCAGTGTCGGTGGATCAGCCAATCTGCAGGTGCGCGGCACGGCGAACGACCCGGTGATTCTGGGCCGCGTGAACTTGAACGGCGGCGACGTTATTCTCAATGGCAATCGGTTCGTCCTAACCGGTGGGACTGTTCAATTCGTTAATCCGTCTGAGACGCAGCCAGTGGTGAACCTGACTCTGACTACAACGATTCAGCAATACAACATCAACCTCCGATTTGAGGGACCGGCGAATCAGCTAAGGACGCAATACACATCAGATCCAGCGTTGCCGCCGGCCGATATCATCAACCTGCTGGCGTTTGGACAGACCACGGAAGCCGCGGCTAACAGCACGGCGAGCACCAATCAAACTGCGGAATCGGTAGTCGCATCGCAGGTATCGAGCCAGGTGACGAGCCGGGTCTCCAAGATTGCCGGCATTTCGCAGCTTTCAATCAACCCGGTGTTAGCAGGAAGCAGCAGCCAGGGGCCGCCGGGCGCTAACATCACGATTCAGCAGCGGGTGACCGGAAATCTCTTTGTGACGTTTTCGACCAACGTGGCCTCCACGCAGAGCCAGACGATTCAAGGTCAGTACCAGGTTTCGCCGCGTGTAGCCGTCAGTGCCACGCGCGACCCCAACGGCGGGTTCGCTCTGGATACGCTGATCAAGAAAAGTTGGTAGGAGATCGGGCTCATTGTTGGAAGCGACATTGCCCTTGGCGGTCCGCGAAGCTGTCTTGGTCCACAAGGTACGCCACTTGGCTGAACCAGTGGAGAAGTCAAGAATGCCCTCATTCTGTTGCAGTGATTCACATGGCATTCATCGTGGATTCACAAGCTATTGAATGACGGCTTTTACGCTCGCATCATGACTAAGAACAAGATCGTGCACCGAGTCGTCCTTCTTTTTGGCCTGTTGATTGCAATTCGCGGAACCGTGGCAAAAGCACAGTATGAGGATGGCAGCTTGATTGGCACCATCCGGGATGCGAGCGGCGCCGTGGTTGGAAATGCGACCGTTACCGTCACCAATGTGAATACCGGAATCGTGACGAAGGTGGCTTCGAATAACTCGGGCGATTATGAGGTTCCGGCGCTGCGCGTGGGTGTTTACACCATTGAAGCCGAAGCGACCGGCTTTGCGCCGGCTGAAGCTAAAAACATCACTATTTCTGTGGCGGGTCGACAACATATCGATCTGACACTCAATGTGGGGCAGGCCAACGCGACGACGGTCGAGGTAACAGATGTCGCGCTGCAGTTGGAGACCGAGACAAGCGAGCGCGGAGAGACTGTTTCTGGATATCAGACGGAAGCGCTCCCCCTCGTGAGCCGCAATTACTCCGACTTGTTGGCATTGGTGACCGGTTCGCGGCAAGCACCGACAGCGGCCACGACGACCGCTGTTACGAGCCTGGTTCGCCAAGGTTCTTACAATGTGAACGGACAGCGAAGCATGTTCAACAACTATCTGCTGGACGGTATGGATAACAATGCATACGGCGAAAGCAATCAGGGGTTCGATAACCAAATCATCCAGCCGCCGCCGGACTCGATTTCGCAGTTTCAAGTGGTGACGAATAACGAGAGCGCGGAATATGGCCGGTCTTCGGGCGCGACGATCAACGTCGCTTCGCGCAGCGGAACAAATCAATTCCACGCTACGCTCTATGAGTTCATCCGCAATACCGATTTGAATGCTCTTGGTTATATTCACGCTGTCAGCGGCACACATACGTTTCCAAAACCGGGATTCAATCGCAACCAGTTCGGGGCTGATTTTGGCGGTCCGATCCTGAAGAACAAGCTCTTCTGGTTCGTGGATTACGAGGGCTTTCGGCAAACTCTGACGCCGACCGTGGTTTTGACTGTCCCTACGCAAAATGAAATCAATGGAATCCTGGCTGTTGATGTGCAGGATCCATTCAAGCCAGGAACTTACTACAAAGCCGATACGTCCATTCTGAATTCTCCCGATGTCAGCCCAATTGCGAAACAGGTATTGGGATTCTGGGGTGAGCTTCCTTCGCAGTGCCAGATCGCGCCGGGCTCAACGCTCGTCAACGCAAGCACGGGCGTTGCGACCAACGATTGCGCAACTAACGCGCCGTTTACGGACAATGCGGACAAGGGCGATCTGCGACTGGATTACCAACAGAGCCAGAATAGCTCGTGGTTTTTGCGCATCAGCGATCGCAAAGAGACGGGAATCAACTACCCCACGCTGCCGCTCCCGTTGGATGGCCAGACCAACGGCCGAATCAAAATTCTCGACCAGCAGGTCGCGCTTGGATATACACATGTGATGGGCACGAACAAGGTGCTCGAAGCGCGGCTTGGCCTCTCCGGGACGCGCGCAGGGAAATACACTCTTTCGATCGGCGACAATGCCATCGTGATTCCGGGGCTGCCGACGGATCCTACGGTTGCGGGCGGATTGCCTTCCATCAGTGTTTCGGGCGGGTTCAGCGGTTTCGGCAGGCAGAGCACCAATCCACAGTGGCAGAACCCGTCGCTGCTCGACCCCAAGGTGAGCTTCGCGTGGGCGAAGGGCAGGCACTCTCTCAAGTTCGGCTACGAGTACGAGCACATCTGGATGGAAGTGCAGGACTCGAATCCACTCTTCGGCTCGTTTACCTTCGGCAAGGGCTACAGCACCTGCCCGGCGACGGCTGGTACGGCTTGCAACAATCCGACTGGTGCGACCGTCGCCGATAACTACTGGGCCGATTTTCTCTTCGGAACCACCAATAACTATGCGCTTGCCACTTACTTCAAGGCTCACCTACTGCAGACGATGGATAGCGCCTATGTTCAGGACGACTGGAAGGTTAACCCGAAGCTGACTCTGAACCTGGGCGTTCGTTGGGAATACGGATCTCCCTATTCCGAGGTGAACAACAACCTATCGAACTTCAATCCTGCCACTGGGACAATGCTGACGTTGACGAAGGGCTATACCGGCAATAGCTTCATCGCTCCTATCAATGGTGGGGGCGTTTACGGAAAAGCACTTGTGAATCCGTCTTTGGGAGACTACGCACCTCGCGTCGGCTTTGCCTATGCACTCACGCCGTCGATCGTGATTCGAGGCGGTTATGGAACGAGCTTTGCGCATTACACGCGGGCCGGTTCGGGAGATATTCTCGCCATCAACGCGCCTAATGCCTTGTTTGTTTCCGTCACCCAGCCTACCGCCGTCACATCGACGGGTTATCGCACCCTTGACCAAGGCTATCCTCCGAATCTTGCCACTGCGTTCAGCGCCGGAACAGATAACATCACCTACATCCCTAAAGACACGAAAGACAGTTACGTCGAGAGCTACTTCCTCGAGGTGCAGAAAGAACTGGCAAAGAACACGCTAATCGATATTGCCTACATTGGGAATCACGGCGTGCGCCTGCAGGGATTCCTGAATGCAAACCAGGGGAATCCGTCGCTAGGCGTCGCCAATCCAACCAACCAAGCGTTAGGCGCAGGGTTCGTACGTCCCTATCCCAATTGGGGCGGACTGGTGGGAACGACCTACGACTATGGCGACATCACGGAGGCACTTAACGAATTTTGGTCGCACTTTAACGCGCTGCAAGTGCGCTACGAGCAGCGTTCTGTGGCTGGGTTGACACTGCTGAATTCGTTCACATGGGAACACTCTCTAGACAATGCGTCCGCTTCGCTCGAAGGCAACACGCCCTCGCCGCAGGATGGCAATAACCTTGCGGCAGATTACGCGCAGTCGGACTACAATCTGCCGCTAGCGAACGTGACCAGCCTTGTCTATGAGTTGCCAGTTGGGCACGGGCGTGCTTATCTCGGCAGCGCAAATCCGGTTGTCGATGGGATTCTCGGTGGCTGGCAGATCAGTGCGATCAACACGGTGCAGGGTGGTACGCCCTTCAATCTGACATATACGCCTAACTCGGCCAACGTGGTCTCGCCCCAAATCTCCGCGACTTATCGCGGCGCCAACGAATATCGTCCTAACGCGGTAGCCGGACAGGCGTTCACGCTCTGTCATTCGGGGCACTCGTGCCTGAAGGACATGCAATCGAACGGGACCATTCAATACGTCAACTGGTCTGCGTTCACATTGCCCGCAACTAAGGATGGCAGCGGCAACCTGATCAGCCCTTTTGGCAATGCGCCGCGCAATCCCAGCCGCACGCCGAATTACTACGAGACGGACCTCGACGTCAACAAGCGGTTCAATACTCCCGATGACCGTTTGAAAATCGAATTTCGCGCCGAGCTCTACAACATCTTTAACCACACCAATCTTTACTTGCCTGCCAGCGGGTTGTCGGGCACTCTCTCGACCCCAACCGCCCTCAATAGTCCGAGCGGCGGCGGCGCGATCTCCGGTACCTTTGAGCCGCGCATCGTTCAATTCGGACTGAAAGTTCTCTATTAATCGTTGCCTTTTTGCCTTGCAACAACCCGTGCGATCGTGACGCGGGTTGTTGCTTTTGGGAGCGTTCCAGTGCGGATGCCTGCGTTAGAGCAGTTCTCCTATTCGTGTGGCATTTTCTTGGGGAAAACGCCACTTGGCAGTTGCGGTCTTGCTCTACGGCAATAGGAGGACTGCTATAGTCGCCGCAAGGCTGGCGCGCCTTACTATAAAGGTCGGAGGCACGAGACAATGTTCACGCCACATCCGATCGGATTCATTCGCAGCCCGTACAAGGAAACCTCAGCCATTCCGAAAGGGCTTGGAGCGAAGCATGACGCGGAAGGAGTCCTTGAATTCCTGCCGGAGTTTGAGGCAGGGTTGAAAGATGTTGAGGGATTCTCTCATCTATTTGTACTCTGGGTGTTTGATCGGTCTGAAGGATTCGATCTGGTTGGAGCGCCGCCGGTGGACAACCAACCGCATGGCGTATTTGCAACGCGCTCACCGCGGCGTCCGAATCCGATTGGACTGACGGTCGTGGAACTTCTGCGCCGCGAGAGAGGGTCACTTTTTGTTCGCGGAGTCGACATGCTGGAGGGAACGCCGATTCTGGACATCAAACCGTATATGTCGAGTATCCCTGCGGAGAGGCTTCGGCGCGGCTGGCTGGCGGAAGCAGAAGCTGCGCGAAGATAGTTCCATCAAGATTTAATCGTGAACGTGCTGCGGTTTGGACGCTACTCTTCTTAAGACGCCTGATGCTGCGCCGATGGAGTCTATCGGGAAAAGACCCGCCTGGAAAGATCCTGCTCACTCCCAAGTGTTTTCGGGTGAATTGCTTTCCAGGCGTCTTAAGCTGGCCGAGGTCTCTGTGTCAACCTAGTTGCGGATGAGCTACCAGTGGTAGATGGTTAGGTTATCCAGATAAACTTTGGCTGACCCCGAACTGCCGAGGCCGTCAATCTGGAGGTTAGTCAGGAGAGTCGGTTCCCAACCCAGAGCAAATGCCGAGGGGACAGTTATGTACAGATCGCTTTCGATGTTATCCAGCCAAACCGACTTATAAGTTACGTTGCCCGCCAGGTCGCGCGAATAGCTAATCTGGATGTGGTGCCAGGCATTCGTCGACCATTCGCGGGGATTGCATTCGGAGTAAGAGTGTCGCCAGATGTCGGAAGGATGTTGGGGAGTACCAGCGTTGACGGTGTAGTCCCACGTTCCCGAGTAGCCATCGCACTGGAATCCAAAGATCGCAGTCTGCCCGTTCGCCATCACCTGGTTCATATCCATTTCAAGATTAGCAATATCATTGGATGGCCCGGCAATATCGACCCATGCATCATAGAAGAAGTTTCTGGATTCCGTGTCCACGCCGAACGGCACATCGAAGCGTTCGCCGCTGGAATTTGAGTAAGTGGCCGTAAACTCGCGTGCATAACCACTTAGAGACGGCAAACCCACAATCCCCATAATGCCGCTCGCATTACCATTCCCGGTTGCAATGTCGTTGGCCGCCACCCAGTTACCCAGAGTCTGGATTGCGGTGGTCTTGATGGCAGACGATGGGATTGCGGATGTGGGTGGCGGAACAACCGTGAGGTTAATCGAGGTGACGCACGGTGCTCCTTGATTGCCCCACGATTTGATGTGAAGCACATGCGCGCCGGTCGCGAAGCCAATCACGGCGCTCAAAGAAGCGCCATTCACGATGCTGGTGTTTGTGCTGTCATCGAAAGAATAACCCATGGCGGCGATGGGCTGGCCTGAACACGGACTGGCGTTGGCGGAGAGCCAGAAAGGCGAAACCACCCTGGCATTCTCTCCTGGACTATTGATGGTTACATTAGCGACAGCGGGCACCGCACTTGCAAGCAGCGCAAGACACACGAGGTATGAAAGCTTCATGAAGAGGCCGTTACCGTCCATCCGGATCAGAGACCGGAGAACTCGTACGGCCCCTGCTCAGGATTCGAAAAATAGGAATGAATTTGCCGTCAGAATGGCAGGCAAATGGCCTGAGCACGTGATGAAAATCACTCGAGATCACATGAAAGTAAGGGGGGCCGCGAAACAGCAAAGCTTCAGAAGGATGGTCCGGCGACCGCGACAGATATCACTAGGGTTATGCGCATTCTCACCGTGAAGCCGTGCCCTCGCGCCCTCGGGTTCTCCAATCACTAGCGTGTCGCATTATGAATATTTCAGGGTTGAAGGGCGCTCGGAAGATCTTGGAGTCTTTGTTCGAGAGATTTCCGCAGCGTTTTGCAGAGAGGCAGTCCCGAAGGTGGGAATTAGCGACGAACCAGTTCGCAGAGCGAATGGGCATCAGGCACGCTTTGCTGCCGGACCAAGCAAACCACAGAATTCGCACCCAACGTCGTCGCCCGCCTACAAAGAGGCGCTTCCCGGGGTGATGTGAGTCACACGTCATTGTGCGTCCGTTCGAAGAGAATGTGTGCGCTGTTGAGGAGCCAACTCGATGGGCACGATAACCGTAACCGAAACCGAAACCAAAACCATGCTCACCCTTCCTGGGGATGCGGTGCGGCAAATTCAATGGCGATTCGCCGATCGTTTTGACCTGCGGATGCTGGTGCAGTCTGCGCGCGGCGTGGCGCGTGGAACTGTGGCGCGGCTGGTAGCGGCGGGCGGACGAAACACCCACGAGTGGACTGCGGCCAAGAACGACATGATGGACGCGTTCGACCGTGCCGGCATCACCACTGCTTTTATGGAACCCGCGGATGGCGGTTTCATCTCCGGACCAAAGAATCTGGCGTTCGGGCTGGCTGCATTTGAGTTGGCGTGGGTGGATGGCGGTGCAGCAACCGCGAACCTGGCTGGATTTCTGGCTCTCTCGCCCATCCACGAACGCGGCACGCCGGAGCAGGTGGCGCGCTACAAAAAGCTGGCTGCGCCTCCTCAACACGGAGAGGACCGAAGACCCTGGCGCGGAGCCTTCGCGCTGACGGAGCCAGTCCCGTATGTCGGTGTCGACACTGGCATGTTGAGTGGCAAGCTGCGCATCGCCGAATGGAAAGACGGCGAGGAACCATGGCTTCAGGTAGACAAGCGCGGAAGATTCATCACTAACATCGCATTCGCCAACTTCGTTACTGCGGCGGTGAACTCCGACGACGTGCGCATCAAGGGAAGCTGCATGGTGATCCTGGAGGAAAGCGACGAGGGCACATTCGACCGGGGAACGGCTACCAGGAAACTGGTGCACCAGCTTTCGTCGACGGGCGATCCGGTCTTCAACCTGCGTGTGCCCGCGAGCCGCATCGTCGGCGGATATACGGTGAAGGACGGAGTGCTTGTTCCCAACTTCAACCACAGCGAAGTGATTGAAGCAGTTTTTCGGCGCACGCGCGTTCCAGTCGGCCTCATGACGGCGGCGAAGCTGCTGTCGGCAGTCGAACCGGTAATTCGCTACCAGCGTCAGCGTTTCCGCGGCGCTGAGGGCGCAAAGCCAGGCTCGGTGCGCTACGAGCAAGGCATTCAGCAACGCGAAGATGCACTGCACCGGCTGGTGGATGTTTGGGCCACGGGCGAGGCCGCGGCATCCCTGGGCTTTGCCACGGCGAGATTGTTCGATGAGCTCGACCCCTTGGAAAAGCAAAAGACAGCGCTCATGAAAGAGCGTGGGGTACAAGGCGGGCGCGCGGAGATGAAGGCGCTCAAGGAAAGCGAGCGGAAGGCTGTCGAACTAGTTTCGCTAAGAGAAGACAACCCGCGGCGCACTGAACTGGCGGCCGATCCGCTGGTGCAATACGTACTGATGGACGCAGAGGCCAACGTACTGTGCCCGGCCACCAAGCTCTGGAACACCGGCCACGGGGCCAACATGATGCGCGAAGCTGTAAGTCTGATGGGCGGTTACGGCATCACCGAAGATTGCCCCGGCTTTCTCGCGAATAAATGGATGGACGCGCAACTGGAAGCGACCTACGAAGGGCCCGAGGCGGTTCAGCGGCGCCAGCTCACGGTGACCATGACCAGCGAGGTTTTCCTTGCGCAATTTGCCGCGTGGTCCGCGGAGATGCGGCGCATTGCCTCGACACGCCCCGGTACGGGCGCCTGCACGCTTGCCTCGGCAATGAACCTGTGGGCGTGGTCGTTGAATTATCTGCAAAAGACCACTGATCCCGCCGGCAACAAGCTCTATCATGGCCAGCGCCAGGGTGTGACGTTTGCATTGGCCGATGCGCTTTGCTGGCTCGTGGCGTCGCGCTGCCAGATTCTCGGCGTGCTCGAGTTGGAGAGGCACGGAGCAGAGAATGCAGAGGCGAGCGATGGCCTGCCGGGAACGGTGCAATTTTTGAGCGACCTGTGCCACACACAGGCCGCACATGCAGCGGGCGAAGTTTCGCGCATCTGCGCCGAGCTGGTCTTTGGTTATGCCTGCCATCCGGCGTGGGATGAGCAAGAGCACAGAAGCTGCTTCCTGGCTGGCGAACTCGAAGACCTTGAAGAGACAATGCCGGGAATTATGGCCATGGCTGTGGACGTGCTGGCGGCAGGCGGCAGCCATCCGCCGAAAGCCGGCCCGTGTGCCGGCTGTGCAGGATCGGGCGAGTTTCTGCGGCTGCAAAGCAGATTGACCATGTGCCTGACTGGTTCGCGCCTGGCGAAGGATCGCGCGGCCGACACTGTAAGCAAGGTGATGATTCCCGAAGCACTGGACTATCCCGCAGCAGGGGCCGCATGAGTTCTGCGGAACAAGCAGTCGAGACCGACCGACAGACGATGGAAGTGGACATCGCCTGTGTCGGCTTTGGTCCGGCGATGGGCGGATTCCTGACTACGCTGACGCAGGCGTGGAGTCAGTCCCCCGGCGATCCGGCATTCGAAAGCAAGATCGCACCGGGTATGCCCTTGCAGGTGCTTTGCTACGAGCGCGCCGACGATCTTGCCGCCGGCGTGAGCGGCGTGGTTACGCGCGCCGAGGGAATTCGTGCGAGCTTTCCTGGGCTCGATCCAAACCAGATCCCCATGGCCGCGGACGTAAAGCAGGAGCGCGTCTTTTACCTCCTCGATCCCATCGGAGCCAGCAGGCGCCCGCTCACACTGCGCGCGGCAGATTTCTTCCTTCGCCTCTGCGGAAGACTACTCGTAAAAGACGAGGCGTTCGAACTGCCCTGGACGCCGGAATTCCTGCACAAGCGCGGCGGGCTGGTTTTTTCCATCGGACAGTTCAACCAGTGGGTCGCCGCACAACTCATGGCGAATGGACTGGTGCAGATTTAGATCGGAAGAGCACACGTCTGA
>OBLW0100000696.1_pt1 | contig 28689 bp, 32 predicted proteins | sample 1520161 | NCBI WGS metagenome assembly OBLW01 (sample SAMEA3539309, study PRJEB22396) | soil metagenome | biome: tundra; feature: field; material: soil | place: USA | collected 2010-05 | depth 0.15 m
TTTCGAGTAAACACGCTTTCCAAGCGTGCGCCTTCAGCCACTCGGCCATCTCTCCGGCAAGATTCGGAATAACAGCTTGTTGAGGAATGGCACCAATTGCCAGGTTGGCAGCCACTGGACATCCGACGTGTTTCATTCTATGGGCGTTGGCCCGTCAGCGCAAATCGTGGAGCGCTGAGCGCATGTGAATTTCAGCTTTGCTTGAGTGGCAAACGTTAGCTCAGAAGAGTTTATTCGGACCCATCGAATCGGGACTAGCTGAACTTATGGCCGACGACGCGCTCGACGTAGAGGCTCCCGCCGCGGCGCCTGCGGCTGCGCTGTTGGCTGCAGGAGCAGCAGAGGTGCTTTCCGCTGGAGCAGCGGTTGCAGGAATCGGGGGCGGCTTGACGCCATCGACGACGTGGTGGCTCAGACAATAGAGCGCGAGTTCCAGACGATCGGCGACGCCCAGTTTGTCATACACTTTGCGCAGATAATTCTTTACAACTTGTTCAGTTGTCCCCACCCGTATGGCGATCTCTTTATTCTTCATGCCCTGCGTTACACAAGAAACGATCAGGGTTTCCTTGGGCGTGAGCTGAACTTTGGGACGTGCTCCGGAAGGCCGCAGGTTGTGGCCGCGGAATGCTTCCATCACCCAGTGAACCGCCTGGTTCTCGAGCCAAGGTTCTCCGGCGGCAACTTTGCGCAGGCAGTCGACCAGCACCTCGGGTTCAACTTCGCGCGATAAAATGCCGTGCGCCCCGCGGCGGAAAAGATCCAGAGTGAGCTGTTCGTCGGACGCGGGGGTGACGACGACGATTTTGATTTCCGGCGCCTGGAGCAGAAGTTCTGTCACCGCTTCAACAGGGTTAGCCGCTAAGGCGGATTCAAAAATCAAAACGTCCGCAGAAAATTTTGTGACTGCAGATTGGGTCTGAGGAAGGGTTTCGGCTTGACCGACAACGCGGATATCGTCTTCGAGTGCGAAGATCTTGCGCAAACCGGCGCGAAAGATAGCCTGAGAGTCAGCCAGGATCACACGGATCAGGCGGGCCGAGCCGCCATCCTCGTGAACCCCGTGATTTTCTCCGACACTGACCGTGCTGGCCATCAGTTTCCTTTTGTCTTATGTTCGCTCGAAATGGTATTCGTCAATCACGACGCCCACGCCTCGACGCCCTCTGTCCTCAAAGCTGCGAACGACGCGGCCGTGGCAGTCGATCTGTATATCGGAACGCGAACCCACGATATCGCCCGGAAGCAGGATGGTGAATTCCACGAGCGAACCCACGGGGACGTCTCGATCCATGGCGAAGAGAACGCCGTTGGCTGAGATGTTTTGAGTCTCCGCCGAGCACGCGCCGCTTGTCGATTTCAACTCGACAGGTAAATGCAGCGGAAAACGAGGAGCACTCTGCATTTCAGCGTAGTGCTTGGTCGCAGTCTGCTGCTGCGGTTCCGCTGCCAATTGTCGCTCTGTCGCTTCGCCTGACACTGTCCCGACGAACCTTCCTTCCGGATCGCAAAAACGACCGTCCGGATTTCCAGAAAATTCTTTCCGTCAAGTTTCTTGACGAACTTAAGGGCAGCCTACACCCGAGAATCAGCCTGACAAAGTTACGGAAGTCATGGAACGATAGGGCGTTAACTGCTTGAGGATGAGAGGATTACAACGAAAATGACGCAGTCGTTCCGTGCAAAAAGTGAGGGTGAGGATCGGATCCTTCTCGACTTAGAACTTGGTCACTTCCGTGAAGTTAAAATCTCGAATCTTCATGGCGGGTACGACCATATCGAACGACTCTTCTCCACAAGAGCGGAGAGGCATACTCATGGCCGCGACGTTTGAAAGCATTTGGATAAGGCTTTGGTTGAAGCGAAAATTGCGGATACCCTTCCACACCTGTCCGTTTTCCACTAGAAAAGTCCCGTCGCGAGTCATGCCGGTAACGATTTTTTCGTAAGGATCAACTTCGCGGATGTACCAGAACCGGGTGACCAGTACGCCGCGTTCGGTGGAGGAAATCATCTGAGCGAGAGTTTGCGGATTTTGCGGATTAGCAAACACGATGTTGACCGGCATCTCGCCCGTTTCGTTGGGCAGGGGAAATCCGTGGCCGGTGGCTGCGATCGGTCCGACCTTGTCTTTATATTCTGAACGTTTCATGCGCTCGGCAGTTGCCCGCGCGTAGACCACGCGCTTGACGATTCCATTCTCGACCAGCTGCACGCGCTGCCGCCGCATGCCTTCGCCATCGAAGCGACAGCCGGTTTGCAAGGGATGAGCGACGTCGTCCCAAATGGTAATGTTCTCGCCGAAAAGTTGGCTACCGATTCGACCGGTGAGGAATGAGCGTTGGTCGAGGATCGCGATACCGGAATAATCCCAAAACATGAACCCGACAAGGTCGAGCACGGCAGCTGGCTCCAGAATTACTGTGTACTTCCCTGCCGGGATCTCCGCAGGATTCGCGGAGTCAATTGCTTTCTTCGCCGCAATCTCGGCCAAGTGGAGCGGATCGAGATTAGTTAGGTCGGGCGAGTTAGCCTTCTGCCAGCCAGAAGAATCAGCGCCAATCATGGTGATGGAAACTTCCGCTAGAGTTTGCGTGTGCCAGCGGCTGAGACCGCGCGAGTTGAAGACGCCATCGACGGATTCGGAACTGGAAAAAATGCCCGCGCTGGTGAGTTCGTATTTCTGCGCCACATCGACGATATTTTTTACACCGACAGCGCGCACCTGCGGCGTGATGGCAGCGGTCTGTGCAAAGTACCGCGAAGGAAGCTGTGGGGCTTCCGATCCGCTATCCGCATTGCCGGCGGCCTCTCGCGAATCCGGCATGGGCAATAAATCAGAATCTGGATGCTGTACTCTTGCCAGACTCTCCGACGATGCAACTACACGACGCAAACTATCGTCGTCAAATTTGTTGGTGAAGGCGCGAGCCGTGCGTCCGCTAAAGACGGTACGAACGGAGAGGACATGGTTTTCTTCGGCGACATTTTGATGAATCGTGTTATTCGCGAATCGGGTAAGGGCAAAACTTCCACCGGAGAATAAGACCTCAACCTCATCGGCGGCCGAGAGTTTGCGAATGCGCTGAAAGATGTCGGCTGCTTGTTCGTTAGTCAGCATCGAATGGTCAGAATTAGCTGGATACCGATTTTCTTTGTGCCTCTGTGTCTATTGGATGAGCTAGCTTTTTTGGTAAGCACTCCCCACTTTGATGTTCCGAAACCGCGAAGGTGCAGCGCCATGGCCTGTGCCCATCACTTGTTGCGGCTGTCCTTTGCCGCAATTCGGAGTTCCCCAGAGCGTCCACTCGTCGCGAGAGCAGATCGCATCCAGCGAATTCCAGAACTCGGTCGTGATGCCGGAATACGATGGGTTTTTCACCATGCGCATTCGTTTGCCGTGCTTGATCTCCCAACCGATCTCACAGCCGAATTGAAAGTTGTAACGCTTATCGTCGATTGACCAGGAGCGGTTGGTCTGCATCAAGATGCCATGGTCGGTCGAAGCGACGAGTTGCTCCAGGCTAAGCGGCTTCTCGCCGGGCAGGAGGCTGATGTTGGTCATGCGAATCATCGGAAGACGGTTCCAACTTTCGGCACGCAGTGTTCCTCCGGAGCGAGTCTCGCCTATGGTGTGCGCCGTCTCGCGCGAACTGAGATATCCAGTGAACAATCCATTGGTAATGATCGGCGTGCATTGCGCCGGAACGCCCTCGTCATCGAAGCCGAATGTTCCGAGGCCCGGCCCGTGCTCCTGGCGGGCGTCGGCGACAACGTTTACCATCTCGCTGCCGTAGCGTAGAGTACGCAGCTTGTCGAGCGTGAGGAATGAAGTACCCGCGAAGTTCGCTTCCATGCCCAGCACACGATCGAGTTCAATGGGATGCCCAATGGATTCATGAATCTGCAACCCAAGTTGAGAGCTGTCAAGAATAATGTCAAACGTCCCTTCGGGGCACTGCTCCGCATGATGCAAAGCAACCGCTTCCTCCGCGATGCGGCGGGCGTTCTCCACGAGTTTCAACTCTTCAATGAGTTCGTATCCTTTGTTCTGCCACTGTCCCCCAAAGGAATTTGGATAAGAGCGCTTCTGAATCTCGTTGCCTGCGAACGCGTACGCCGTGTAGCCCGCGCCGGCCGAATACTTCGTCTGATGAATGTCGCTTCCCTCTGACGACAGAAACCATTGCTCCTCGCGATTGAAGTTGAGGTTAGTTTCCGCCAACGTGACGCCGGCAACGGCTCGGAGTTCAGTGTCGACTTTAAGCAACAAGGCAATGTTTTGTTCCACCGAAATCGAGAACGGATCGATGGTGTGCGGCGTGGTCCATTCGGCGGCTACCGGCTTTTCGGCGGCGAGGCGAACGTCGTGCTGCTTCACTTGCGCCGATGCGCGGGCGATTTCGACAGCGCGAGCAGCGGTGGCTTCAACACTGGAGCGATCTAGTTTTTCGGAAGCGGCAAATCCCCAGGCGCCCTCGGCCAGCACCCGTACGCTGACCCCGACAGACTCGGCGTCGGACGCGCTGCCGACCTTGCCATTCTTCGTCGTGAGCGAGCGGCTTCTCTGACTGACGATGCGTGCATCGGCATAACTCGCGCCGCGCATCGTGGCGAGGTTTAAAGCCCAGTTGGCGATTTGCTTCATGCGGAACTTCAAATTTACCACGGAGCAGGAGAACGTGTGGCGCGAGCACTCTTGCCCGCAAAGGCCGGGAGCGCATGAACTTTGGGTATCGAAGTTTCAGCCGCTCACGCCTTTGGCTCTGCAGGTTCTGAAAACACAATTACTGCATTGCTCGTGGTTAGATTTCGCGGGCAGGAGTGCCCGCGCCACATTCAAAGAAACCCTTAGGGCGCGGCACGTGCCGCATCCAGCGCTTGCCTCACTGCTAACAATTCCTTCAACACTTCGCGCAGCTTGGTGGATTCGAGCGCGTTGGCTCCGTCAGACTTCGCTTCTTTGGGATTGTCGTGCACTTCGAGGAAGACGCCATCCACGCCGGCGGCGACTGCCGCACGCGCAAGCACTGGGATGAATTCCGGCTGGCCGCCACTGACCACCGGGCCCCGTTCGCCGGCTTGAGCGGAAGGGAGTTGAACCGAATGGGTCGCATCGAAAACCACGGGCGCGAATTTGCGCATGATGGAGAGCGAGCGCATATCCACAACCAAGTTGTTGTAGCCGAAGCTGCTGCCGCGCTCGGTCAGAAAGACTTGAGTGTTCCCTGCCTCGCGGCATTTTTCCACTGCGTGACGCATGTCCCAAGGCGAAACGAATTGTCCTTTCTTGATGTTGACTGCCCGGCCACTGAGCGCTGCCGCGACCACGAGGTCAGTTTGACGACACAGAAACGCGGGAATCTGCAGCACGTCGACAGCTTCTGCGACTTTACCGACATCCACCGCTGCGTGTACATCAGTGAGCACCGGAACCTGCACTTCGTCTTTGATTTTTTTTAGAATTCGCAAGCCCTCTTTCAACCCAGGTCCGCGGAAGCTGCGAATCGAAGTACGGTTGGCCTTGTCATAGCTCGCTTTGAAGACAAACGGAATCCCGAGTGCCCGCGTCACACCTTTAATGATCTCGGCCATGCGAATGGCGTGCTCTTCGCTCTCGATGACGCACGGGCCAGCTATGAGGAAGAGATTGCCTGAGCCGATGCGGACATCGCCGACTTGGAATGAAGAAATCAAGAAATGGAACTTTTGACCGCCGAATACTCAGGAGACGCCTGGACAAACAATATTAATAAAGGACAGATCCTAAAATCGGGCCTGAAATTATCTCGACTTAGTTTTCGATCTCGACGATAAATGTTTGTCTATCTGCGGGTCACCTTCTCGGGACGGTGGAACATCTCCACCGCGGCAACTTCCTTTTCCGCCCGCCGCTTCGATCCGTGCTCGTACGCAGCCGCAATGAACGTGCTGAACAACGGATGCGGCTCCAGCGGCTTCGACTTGAACTCGGGATGGAACTGGCATCCGATGAAGTGCGGATGGTCCGGCAGTTCCACCATTTCGACGTAAGTGCCATCGGGGGTTGAGCCGGAAATTCGAAGCCCTGCAGCCACCATCGGTTCTTCGTATTCGCGATTGAATTCGTAACGATGGCGGTGACGCTCGCTGATTTCCAGCTTGCCGTAGATTTTGTGCGCCAGCGAATTGGGTTCAATCTTGCAAGTCCATGCGCCCAGCCGCATAGTGCCTCCAAGCTCCTCCACGCCACGCAATTCGCGCAGCTTGTAGATCACACGATGCGGCGTCGCAGGATCGAACTCGCTGGAATTGGCCTCCGCCAGACCAACCACATTCCGGGCAAACTCAACACATGCAGTTTGCATTCCCAGGCAAATGCCAAAGTACGGAACTTTTTTCTCGCGGGCATAGCGAATCGCGATTAGCATCCCTTCGATCCCCCGCTTGCCGAAACCTCCCGGAACGAGGAGTCCATCGTAACCTTCGAGCTGCGTTTCGTAGGATTGGTCGCCGGTTTCCAGTCCTTCGGCCTCGATCCAGTTCAACTGAAGTTTGAGATTATGCGCCAGCGCACCGTGTACCAGCGCCTCCTTCAGCGACTTGTAAGAGTCTTCATATTCGACATACTTGCCGACAATTCCGATTGTCACCGTGTCCTTGGGGTTGTAGACACGATGCACAATGTCTTCCCACTTGGACAGGTCGCGTTCCTTCGCTTCCATATGCAGATATTTCAGCACCAGGGTGTCCACCCCCTCATTGGCAAACACTAGGGGCACTTCATAGACCGATGCGACGTCTTTGGCTGTGATCACGGCCTCTTCCTGCACGTTGCAGAAAAGCGCGATCTTGGATTTAAGGTCCTTGGCCAGGAAGCGGTCTGTACGGCAAAGCAGAATGTCAGGTTGGATTCCGATGCTGAGCAGTTCCTTCACGGAATGCTGCGTGGGCTTGGTCTTCAGTTCTTGCGCGGCGGCGATGAACGGCACCAGCGTGACATGCACGAACAATGTGTCCTCGCGGCCGAGTTCCTGCCGCATTTGGCGGATGGCTTCCATGAACGGCAATGATTCAATGTCGCCGACGGTCCCGCCAATTTCCACAATGGCAACATCCACGTCTTGTGCGACCTTCTTCATCGCAGCTTTGATTTCATTGGTGACGTGCGGAATCACCTGCACAGTTTTGCCCAGATAGTCGCCGCGACGCTCTTTCGCGATAATCTGCTCGTAGAGGCGGCCGGTGGTCCAGTTGTTATCGCGAGAAAGTTTGGCGTGGGTGAAGCGTTCGTAGTGGCCGAGGTCAAGATCGGTTTCGGCGCCGTCGTCAGTCACAAAGACTTCGCCGTGCTGAAATGGCGACATCGTCCCGGGATCGACGTTCAGATACGGATCGAACTTCATCAGGTTGACTTTGAGCCCGCGGCTTTCCAACAGGCAACCGATGGAAGCCGCGGCCAATCCCTTGCCTAGAGAAGACACAACTCCGCCCGTTACAAAGATGTACTTCGCTGGCATCTCTTCCTCGCTTTAAATTGTGATTGAAAATTGGTGCAGGTGGGGTGCACGAACAATTATGGCAGAAGATGCCTGTGGAAAGAAACAGAAGAATTAAGGAAAGGGCGCGAGCTGAAAGCGAATCATTGGGTAGCATATTGGCTCGCAAAGAACGCCACGCTCACCTGGATGCGGTCAGCTCCCCTCGGCTCCGGCCCAAATCCCGGGCACGGTCCGTCGGCAAGGTTCTAGGTTCGGCCAACGCGAACCTCGAAGAGATCAGCATGAGAACGCAACTCAACGGGACGGCCAGCCCGCATTGATATCGCTGCGTCTCATGCCTCCCATCGCCTGGGTGGGAGAGTTCACCCTGGCGACGACTTAAATCGAGGGCTGGTCCCCAGCCGGTTCCGGCGAGCCATCGATTTGGCTCTTGTTAGACGCGGCATCGAGTTCCGCTTCGAGGTTAGATTTGAAGCCGCGGCTCGCCTCTTCAAATTGAGCTTTAGCGCGCGCCAGGTGAGCCAGCGTTGCGTGCAGCCGCTTCGGTCCCAGTACCAGGAGGCCAAGCACGAGTACAAACAGAATTTCCGTGCCAAAACCCACAATTTACTCCTTCGTCAGGCTTTGATCGTTGGCAACAGTGGTTGCTGCGGCGAGGGGCTTGTCTTCGTCAGCTTTCATAGCTGACTTGAAGCCTCGGATACCTTCTCCGATTCCTTTGCCCAGCTCTGGAAGTTTTTTAGGCCCGAATACCAGCAGCGCGATTCCGAAAATGAGCAGCAGATGCGTCGGTTGAAACAGTCCTTCAAACATACGGGCTCCTTTTAGATCGAGTAAGAAATCTGAAAACCTTATTAGTAAGAAAATGGTTAGCAAGAAAAATGCAGGCGCTGCAGCCGGCAACCAGATACAGCGCCTGCCCAAACAGCCAGGAAGAAGCCGGCAACAATTAAACGCTGCGCTTGACGGAATCCGCCGCTGCTTAATAAAACAATTTGTTCCACGGTTGATGAAACTCCGCTCGTCGAGCGATATTCCCTGTTTACAAAGAATTTTTTCTCGGCGAGATATGTTTGTATCGGGCACTCACGGAGCGATTGTCCGTGGTAAGTAAAATAATTGTTAACTTAGAGGCTTTTGCGTTGCACGGTTGTATCTCGGGACCTGTTTATCTCTAAACGACCGGTTACTTTCTACGCGCACCTGAGCCAACGAATCTTTAGTTCGATCCAGAACATTCATTCGAATGGGGAAGAGGTGCAAGGTCGGCGGCGGAGATCGCTAGCACGACGCTAAATTGCGCCGGCTCCGCGCTCACGCGCCGAACTGACCAGCCAAGCCACTCCGATGCTAATGGCGTAGAGTGCAAGCATCGGAGCGGCGAACAGACACATGTTCAAGATGTCGCTGGTCGGTGTGACAATCGCCGCAAGAACAAAAATTGCGAGTATGGAGTACCGCAGATTCCGCCACATCCAGCGCGCCGTAATCACCCGCATCAGCGCAAGAAAGAACACCAGAATTGGCATTTCGAAAACCAGGCCGAGACCGATGATGATTGTGGCAAACAGCTTGGTATATTCTCCAATCGTAATCATCGGCTGGAAGCGTTGCCCGTAACCGATTAAGAAGTCCAGAGAGGCCGGGTAGACCATCTTGTAACCAAAAAGGCCTCCGGCAACGAACAAACCAACCGTACTGAGCAAGAATGGCAAAACATAACTCTTTTCCTTGCGATACAGTCCGGGAGCGATGAACAACCACAATTGAAAGAACACGAATGGAGAGGAGACAAATAGTCCAGCGACAAAGGCGACTTCAAGATAGATATTGAAGGGCTCAGTTGGATTTAGATACACCAACCCGCCGCCCAGCCCGTGGTGACGCAGTGCCTGAATGATGGGTCGCTGCATTAAACCGAAAATACGATCAGCAAAGTACCAGCACGAGAAGAAACCTACGAGTACGCCAACGATTGAGAAGATGATTCGTTTCCTCAACTCTTCCAGATGGACCAGGAGCGGCATCGAATGCGTGTCTTCTGCTAGCGGAAAAGAAACTTCGTCAGCCATGGAAAATCCTCTTCTCGCCAACAGTGTCGGCCCCTGGGCAAGGGCGCACCGGAGTGCGTCCTTGCTCGGGCCGGTTTGGTTTAATTGATGGTGATGGTTACAGGTGCGGAATGGCTCACTGAGCCGGATGTGCCCGTCACCATTAAAGTTACCTGAGATCCTGCGGGAGTTTGTTTTGAGTTGCTATTGCTGCATCCGAGGCTGACTAGCGAGACGAGCAGCAGCATACCCAGCAGACCCGTCCACTGAATAGTTTTGCGTGTAAGCCGTTTCCGTTTGCGAGTCGTGATCAGGGTGCCGAACAGTCCCAAGCCAGGCAACAGTACCGCCATCCCGTAGCCGCCAGTCGGAGGGGTCGCGGCGGCCGAGACTGTCAAGGTGGATGCAGTGCTCGCACCGGGAGAAATCGTCGAAGGATTGAAGGCGCAGATCAGACCCGTTGCTGCTGAGCAGCTGAGGGAAATCTGTCCGTTGAATCCTCCAACCGATGCTGCGCTGATCTTGAGATTGGCCGAGCCACCTTGCGCGATGGTCGCGCTTTGGGCCGAAAGACTGAGAGAAAAGTCTGGCGCTCCGACCGCAGCCGCAGGAACCAGACTCGCGAATACACTGGTTGTGCTCCCGCCAGCAGGAAAATTAGGTTGGTTGCTGCCTCCCGCCGTGAGATAAAGAGTGCCTGGATCCCCCGAGGTGCCGCCACCGCCGAACACCATATCCCACAAGCCCGGATTAACGAGGACATTGTTCGAAGCATCGGCGAGCTGGCCGAGAAACTTTCCGGTCGTATCAAACGCGTTAATGGTGCCATCGCCAAAATTTCCCACCAGGATCGAGCTCGGGAACGCTCCGAAGGTAGCCGGAGTCGCCACCACGCCCCAAGGCGCGTTGAGCTTGCTGCCGGCAGCGACGAAGGTGCTCACGAAATTGCCGTTCATGTCGAAGATATCGACCTGCCCCAAACCGGCGCCAGGCTGAGCGTCGTGCTTGGCAGTATCCTGCATGGCATAGGCCACGTAGATCTGGTTTCCAATGACATGGATACCATGGGGAGCAAGTCCCGCGGGGAGCTTTGGATCGGTGAACGAACCGCTCAGCGAAGTGGGGTTAAAGCTGCGATCAAGAACGTCGACTTTGCCGCTGTTGAAATTCGCCGCCAGGAGGAAGGTGCTGTTGAGCAATGCGAGACCTTTGTAAACCGCGCCGCTGGCGGAGTTATCGAAGGCTACCGTTGCTGTGTTGCTCGCGCCCGTCCAGCTGGCGACGAGGCCGTCTTCCGTGGCAAAAATGAACTGACCACCACTGAAGTAAGCGCCGTTGCCGTTTGACACATTTCCCGTAGGGCAACCAGGACTACAATTACCGTTTGGATTGTGTGTGGCTCCGGGTATAGTCACTACAAGACCAGTATTCTTGTTGCCCTGGTTGTCATAGAGGGTAGAGGTGCCGCCGTTGTTGTCGGCGATCCAGAAATCCTGCCCGGGTATAAAGGAGATCCCCCAGGGGTTTAACAGCTGAGAGTCCGTAGTTTTGGCCACGCTGGCAGTATTGGAAACCAAGTTGGTCTGGGAATAGCCGGCCTGCTGAGCCCACAATCCTGATGACATAGCAACTGTCGCGAGTAATCCAACTAACAAGAGTGCGTTTTTCACGTTTTGCTCCATAACCTTCGTTGATGATTTTGTACGATTGTGAACCTTGGTATTAACTTTTTTATCACGAGCCATGGGGCCGCTGAATAGACAGAGACCCATGGCTCGCTTTATGCACTCTTCTTCATCTCGTATAACATGCGATGTAGCGCTCGACTTAGTTAGAGCCAGAGGCAGACACGCTGCTATGATCCCTTACTTGCACCAATGCGGATACCGCTCGTGGCACGGGAATGGTATAGATGCCGCCCGGTGTCTCAATCTTGCTGAGAAAGTACTTGTCCTCTACATGCTCGAAGCTAAGCGCAGGCTGCTGAGCGGAAGCCGTTTCGACAAGAGTCGTGAGCACGAGCACGCTGTTATCGTAGTTGCGGATGATCAGGCCCGAATGCGGGTCAACAGAGGAGATGCGGCCAACGCTATAGGTACCGGCAGGCATAGTCCTCTCGCCAGCAACGAACTCGAACGGAACCTTCACAACAACGCCATCGGGGTCTTGAGCGTGAGCTTTTACGACCAAACCGCACAGCGATGTCAGGGTTAGTAAAGCTGTCACATATAATTTGTTCATAAGTTCTCCATATTTAATAGTTTTGTTTTTCGTCATTGATAACTTAGCTCGCTCGTTTTTATTCCACGAGGATGTTACGAGCTTCGTTCACCACCCTATTTACCGGTGTATGTAAGTTAGACGCAAGGAACCGGGACGAGATGCGGACAGGATGTCATTTGATTGTCAATGTTCTGTCGGGCTTTTGTAACGGAAGGCGGCAAGGTTATTGAGACGTCTGGAATGGGACGCAACGCAATACGCTGTGTGAGTTGATCCGGGAGAAGGAGTATTGGATCTGGCTCGGCGGAGTGAACGGTGAGATTAAGCTTGTCATTACGCGAGCCGGCATTTTGTCGTCAGATTAAACGGCCGCAAACAGCACTTCTCAACCCGATGGAGGAATCTGTGATCAACTGCTGGGTCAGGCAGGTCAGGCAAATCAGACTCGTGTTTGCGGTCAGACTTACCATGCTGCTACTCCTTGCTGGTGGCGGCGTTATGTCGCTCGCGGCGCAATCGTCGAGTCGAGAGCAGGCTTTGAAAGTCAATGTAAGCTCGGCAGACGCCAGATACACGATCGCGATGCCAGGATCCGACTCTTATGCCCTGCGGGCGGGAGTCGGCGCGGAGGTGGATGGGCGCTGGGTTCATTCGTCTGATTATCCGCGGCATGCAGTAGCGCACTCGCAAGCTCAAGGATATCTGGGGGACGCGATAGACTGGCAAGTCACCTACTCTGGATTAAGCGGGCAACCCGACCTCGTCTATCACCTGCGAGCGTATGCGAGCAAGCCTTTCGGTGATATTCAAGTGACGGTTCGGAATACAACGGGAAAGACTATTCACGTTGAGAGCATTCGCTCTCTGGAGGCAACCGAAGGGCCCATTGTCGATCTGGGAGGGCCGGCCCCTGGCCAAAGCAGTTTCGGCTTCCCTGTAGCAGCGCGCGCGCCGCGACAGGTTCAATTCGCACTGAAGTTCTATTTCTGAACTCAAGGGAGGTTTTCGTGATAGGTTCGGCGCGAGCCTTTGCTCCAGTTACCTTAATTCTGTCGATTGTCTTGTCTTCGACGGCTCAAGCACCAACGTCAGCCTCGCTTCCGGCGAAGTCCACCGATGAAGAAAGTGCGCTCGTTGCCTTCGCCGCGATCCATCCCATTGATGTCCACGTTCATGTCTTCAAGACCGACGCTGCATTTCAGAAAATGCTCGAACGTCTGAATCTGAGACTGCTGAATATCCTGGTGATGGATGACACGCTTGCCTATCGCAAGCAGTTGCAGCCGCAGATTGACGATGCACTGACGTTGGTCCGGTCAAGCCATGGACACATCGCTCTTTGTACGACCTTCGATCCCTACAAGTTTGACAGTGCTTCATTCAGTAGCGATGCCATCAAGCAGATCGACCGCGACTTCGCGCAGGGAGCGGTGGCGGTCAAGTTCTGGAAGAACATTGGAATGGAGATCAAGGACGGCAGCGGCCAATACGTCATGGAGGACGATCCGAAGTTTGAGCCGATCTACAAAGACATTGCCAGTCATGGCAAAACCCTGATGACGCACCAAGCCGAACCCGATGTGGCATGGGGGCCACCGGATGTGTCCGATCCGTCCTGGACCTACTACCGGGAAAATCCGCAATGGTACGTCGCCAATCGTTCCGGATTCCCAAGCAAGCAGAGGATTCTCGAAGCGCGTGATCATGTGCTCGCTAACAATCCCAAACTACGAATGGTAGGGGTGCACCTGGGCAGCATGGAGCGAGACCTCGACAACATCGCCAGCCACTTGGACAAGTATCCGAATTTTGCCATCGACACAGCGGCCAGGATGGAATACCTCATGCTGACGCCTCCGGAAAAGGTGCGCGCATTTTTAATGAAATATCAGGACCGGGTCCTCTACGGCACCGATCTGGATTTGCCTCCGGACGCCAATTTCCCCGAGACGTTGAAAGAGTGGCAGTCTACCTACGCGCGGGACTGGAAATTCCTGGCAACCTCCGAAACACTAAGCGTTGAAGGCAAACAGATACAGGGATTGAACCTACCTCAGCCGGTTCTCCAGAAGATGTTTCGCAGCAATGCTATCCGTTGGATTCCGGGATTGTGAAGCACGCTAGTCCCCGCGCGTCAATAAAATCCGAAGACTTCAATCCTAAGTGGCTATATTGTATTGCTCAAGAGTGGCTATTGTGACAAGCCACTGTCTGAATTAATTTCTTTTACATGCCGGCAGATCGCACTCGATTTTGGCTCTTAGTGCGTACGGAACTATTTCACAGAAAGCTATCGGCATTGTGGCGGGAAGTCGAGCAGTCAGCCTCGGCAGCATAGACAGACAAGTAACGGGAGGCAGCGATGAACATCAAACACATTCGGATTTTTCTCACGGCGTGCACCTTGATTGTCGGCTTGCATCCCCATAGGGGATTTGCACAGCAGAATTCAGACGCAGCGAAGACCAGCGTTCAACACGCTGCCACGGAAAATGATGGGCGACACGATTTTGATTTCGAGATCGGTACCTGGAAAATTCACCTGAAGCGCCTCGATCATCGCTTAACCGGCTCCACGAACTGGGTCGAATTTGACGGTACCTCCGTTACCCGAAAGGTTTGGGATGGCCGCGCCGATCTGGAAGAGTTTGAAACCGATAGCCCGGGGGGCGGCCACATCGAAGGTCTGACCCTGCGTCTATACGATCCCCAAACCCACCAGTGGAGCCTCTATTGGGCCACCAGCAAGAGCGGGGCCTTGGGGCCGCCGACGATCGGCGAATTCAAGAATGGACGCGGGGAGTTTTTCGACACGGAACCATCCGGCCCTAATGGTCGATCCATCTTGTGTCGATTTGTTTGGTCGGAGATCACTCCGAATTCGGCGCACTTTGAGCAGTCCTTCTCCGATGATGGAGGCAAGACTTGGGAAGTGAATTGGATTACGGATCAGACACGGGTGCAAGATGAATCTGACAAAGCGCATTGAACTCCGACGCATATCAGGTGAAGGATTGCGCGAATATATTCGCACTTATCTCCTGGCGTGCAGCTTGGCTGTCATCTTGCAGCCCCTTCAGGGACTAGCGCAGCAGAATTCAGATGCACAGAAAACCGCTGAACGGGACGGGCAACACGATTTTGATTTCGAGATTGGTACTTGGAAAACTCGCCTATCCCGTCGCCTAAATCCCTTAACTGGCTCTGCAACTTGGGTCGAATATGAGGGCACTACTGTTGTCCGAAGGATTTGGGATGGACGCGCCAATCTGGTAGAGCTCAAGGTCAATGGCCCGGCGGGTCACATCGAAGGTCTGTCACTGCGTCTATACAATCCCCAATCCCATCAGTGGAGCCTCAATTTTGCCAACAGTAACGGCGGTGCTATGAGCCAACCCACGATCGGCGAGTTCAAGAATGGACGCGGCGGGTTTTTCGATCAGGAAACACTCAATGCCCGAGCCATCTTGGTTCGATTTGTTATATCTGACATCACTCCGAATTCGTGCCACTTTGAACAGGCGTTTTCGAACGACGGAGGCAAGACTTGGGAAGTGAATTGGATCGCAACAGACACACGGGTGCAAATTGAATCTGACAAAGCGCACTGAACTCCGCCGCATCCCCGATAGAGGATCGCACGAATCGGAAACGATTAACGAAATTCTGGACGCGGGCTTTCTCGCTCACGTCGGATTTTGCTTAGATGGCCAGCCGTTTGTCATTCCGACGCTGTATGGCCGGGATAGAGAAAGACTCCATTTGCACGGTTCGGCAGTCAGTCGCATGCTTCGTGAACTTGAAACCGGCATTCCAGCCTGTGTAACGGTGACTCTCGTGGATGGATTGGTTTTATCCCGGTCTGCTTTCGACCATTCCATGAACTACCGTTCCGTCGTCGCATTTGGAACGGCGCGGAAGATCACGGATCCAGGGCAGAAGATCAAATCCTTGCGCGCCATCTCCGAACATCTGATCGCAGGTCGCTGGGAAGATGTCCGTGGACCCAGCGAGAAGGAGTTGAAGGCAACAACGGTGCTTGAATTCTCGATCGAGGAGGCTTCCTCAAAGGTGCGGAGTGGGCCGCCGCTGGACGATGAGAGCGACTATGGGTTGCCGGTATGGGCTGGGGTATTACCGCTTGAGATGAAATCTGGACCGCCCATACCCGACGACAGATTAATCGAAGGTGTCTCTTTTCCGGATTATGTCCGGCGCTTCGACGCGCGGCTCAATCGCGGAGCTGGCCATATGTCGAACGGCTAGCTAAGGCAGGAGACTCACGTTATGCGAAGATACGTCAAGATTGCGGCACCGATTGCAGCACTAACAATCGCGGTGTTATTCCTCCGAGTTGCAGGCGCAGAAGCCCAACAGGAGGCACCGCCGCCATCTTCCGTCGTCCGCCAGTCGCTGGACGCTGCCTGGTGGACCGGGCCCATGTTAGCGCCCTCGGCCGCCACGTTACCGCGCGGACATTTCCTGATCGAGCCTTATCTCTACGATGTGATCGCTACGCATTCGAATGGCTTCGGTTCGCTCACGTACGTGAACTACGGACTCGCAGACAGAGTGACAGTCGGGCTAATCCCCACGGCAGGCTTCAACAAAGTGAGCGACGGACCGAGCAGCTCCGGCGTCGGTTTGGGCGATCTTACTTTGCAAACTCAGTACCGGCTCACGAAGTTTCATGAAGGCAGTTGGATTCCGACGAGCTCTTTTGCCTTGCAGGAAACGCTGCCGACCGGGAAGTACGATCGGCTGGGCAACCGGCAGAGCGATGGCCTCGGCAGCGGAGCTTACACCACGACGTTGGCACTGTACTCTCAGACGTACTTTTGGCTGCCGGACAACCGCATTCTGCGCATGCGTTTCAACGTGTCACAGAGTCTGTCGAACAACGTGAACGTAGAAGACGTCAGTGTCTACGGCACGGGAGCAGGCTTCCGTGGGCACGCCAAGCCCGGCAGTTCTTTCTATGTCGATGCGTCCTGGGAATACAGCCTGACGCGGAAGGGGGTGCTGGCGCTCGACGCCACGTACCGCCGCAACGCCAACACCCACGCAATCGGATATGCCATTCCGGATTCCAACGGCGCGCAGAATCCATCCAGCATCCAGCTGAACTCCGGATCGAGCGAGGTGTTCGCTTTCGCGCCGGCGATTGAATACAGTTGGAAACCCAATCTGGGTGTGCTCGTCGGTACCCGCGTCATTCCAGCCGCCCACAATACGCATGCCTCGATCACTCCGGCGATAGCGATCAACTTCGTCCACTGATCTTTGCTCAATAATCTGCACTCAACAATCTGCGTCCATGATCAGCAGCGGAAGAAGTTTTGTGGAGGCTGTGAATGATTATCGAAATGCGAACCTATAAGACCAAGCCCGGTAAGCGATCCCAGTTCCTTGAGATTTTCCGCTCCAAGTCTATCCCAGCGCACACCGAGATCGGGATGAAAATTTTGGGCCCGTTTCTCTCCGTCGAGGATCCCAACACCTTCTTCTTTATGCGCGGGTTCCCTGACTTACTTTCGCGCGAGCCGATGAAGGCAAAGTTTTACGAAGGGGAACTTTGGAAGAGCGAGTTGGAGAATGTCTTGCTACCAATGTTGGAAAATTATGAAGTCGTCGTTGTTGAAGATGCTGACGGCCTCGTTCACTGGTAGCGAATTGCTAAGGATGCTCATCGAAGCGCCAGGTCACCAGCGCAATCATTCCGAGTAGCCGCTGTCTTCATCCTCGTCATCGTGTTCGCCATCGTCGTCGTCCTCCTCCTCTTCCTCTTCCTCTTCGTCCTCAGGCTCATCTCGAAAAAGAAGATCGGCAGATACCCAGCGATGGGAATGCGCTGAACCGGTGTAGTTCTTATCTATCGTGCTCATGATTTCTATCGTGCTCATGATTTAATCCTACGCTCAATGATCGAGAAGATCAGATGCTTGGCATTAGCCGGCTGGCTCCGCCAGTTCCTTGATCTGATCGCTGATTTCCCGACGCCGGCTCTGCCGTCCCTCGAACTCGGTGGTCTCAGGGTCAGTCCTCGATCCTGCGCCGTATTTTTGATCTAACTCCTTGAGCAGGGCTAGCTCCTTCAGAAGATCCATCATTTGGTCCGACAGTTTCGTGCTCATTGGCTCACTCCCCCTTAGCTCTCAGCATCAGTGACTCATTTTAAGATGCATTCCACCCCACACGCGGAATTAGGGAAAAGTATGTAGACGCTGGCAAAGCTCGCCGCAGTCGGAAAGAAGCTCGCCCGCATTACTCGTCTCTCATGTTGAGAGAGGCGAACGGATCTGTGGAGGGCGCACCAGAAGCGCCATCACTCGTTATTGAGAAAACAATGAGAAAAACAATTCAAGCGCGAGCTAGGGCATTGATTTGTAAGGAGCAAGGTGTGGACAAAGCACGAAAGTAACCTATCCAAAAACTCGAGTTCGAGCGATGATCCAATTGCTTTCGGCAGCCTTCAGTTTGATTGACCAGTGAGTCGGAAGTAACCATCATGGCGCAGAAAATCTTGGACGTTCTTATGCTTGGGCGCTGCTCCCACGAGTTCTCCTGGCCACGCCGCGGCGCTGATGGCGACTATTACCAAGTTTGCCTGCTGTGCGCGGCAGAGTACAAATATGACTGGACCACCATGCGCCGCACGGAACGCGTGGAGCATGCGAAACCCGAGACCGGCATCCGGCGCAGTCATACGCGGGAGAAGCGGCCGTCCTGGACGCCGCGCGCCCGCCGCCTGAAGCTGGACGTGGAGCTCCGCTACCGCGTAAACAGCACCAGCACGTGGTATGAAGGAACCATCGAAAACCTCAGCCAGACGGGACTTTTGTTTCAGGGTCCGCAGCCCTTGCCGGTGAATGCTTTGATCGAGATGGTGTTTGAGATGCCTGAAGAAATTTCCGGCCAGAAGAACCGCAATGTGGTCTGTCAGGGCCGAGTGATTCGCTCCCGGGACAAGCAAGCGAAAGAAAAACAAGAATCAGAGGCAGAAGGCACCGGTCTCTTAGCCGCCTCGATCGTCGACTACAAATTTATCCATTAGAATCGCGTGTAGAATCGCGCGAATGACTCCGGCACTCTGGCCAAACAGGGAGCGATCTTCACGCGAAGCTAGCGCCAACCCGATTCGCCCATTTAACATAAATTTACACGCCATTTTGTCCACAGCGTCTACACTGTAGACGAGCGTCGCAGCACCCCCGTCGAATCTCAGGAGCTCGATCATGCACAAGCGCATGCCCGTTGCCTTATTTGCTCTCGCGGCAGTCCTTGCCTCGAGCTTTGGCTGCGCCAGGAAGGCGGACGACGCAAAGATTTCCAGCGAAATTCAAAGCAAGTACGGGCAGGACTCCGGGCTCTCGACGAAGCAACTCTCCGTGCAGGCCAGCAATGGTGTCGTGACGATCAGTGGATTCGTAGACAACGACGCGCAACGCGCGGCTGCGGCCCGTCAGGCGGCAGCGGTGGATGGCGTGAAAGAGGTTGTCAATAACCTGCAGGTGGCAAGCGCTTCGAATGGCTCTGCGCCAGCCCTGCCAGTCCGCAAGGTCGCCGCGACGAAACTCGCTGCACCAATATCATCTAGCAAGTCGCCGAGTGTCCGGAAGTCGAGTCAGTCTCGCACCGCCGAAGATGTGGCTGCGGGCAACGACTCCACTGCCGAGAGCAACAACACAATTGCCAAGGATTCCCAAGAGTCCGCGCCTCCAGAAGACCAGCCGTCCTCCGCCGCATCCTCTTCCGGCACGCCTCCCGAACCGCCGCAACCGCTGAAGGTAACCATTGAGCAGGGTACGCCGATCTCAGTGCGCCTGATTGATAGCATCGACAGCGAAAAAAATCAGGCGGGGAATACATTCCACGCGACGTTAAACACTCCGCTGTCCGCGGAAGGATCGGAAGCGATTCCGGCGGGCACGGACATCTCGGGGCACCTTGTCGATGTGAAGAGCGCGGGCAAGTTCGCGGGACAGTCCCTGGTTGTGCTGCAACTCGATAGCATTTCTGCGAACGGAAAAAGCTACAACCTTCAAACTGATCAGTTCAGGAAAGAAGGCAGTTCGCGCGGCAAGAATACGGCGGAAAAAGTCGGCGGCGGCGCAATCCTGGGAGGTATCATCGGCGCCATCGCGGGCGGCGGGAAGGGAGCTGCCATCGGCACCGCGGCGGGCGCCGGAGTCGGTGCGGGCGCGCAGGCTGCGACCAAGGCCCACCAGATCAAGCTGCCATCGGAGACTGTGCTGAACTTCACCTTGCAAGCTCCCGTCACCGTCATCAAGCCGCCGGTCCCGAATGCCAGCCGCCCTAAGCTAGACGACGCGCACTAAAACGCGATCCTTCTTGCAGCTGGTTTCCGAGTGAATACTGTTCGTGCGGGCGAACCGTCCACTCAGCCCATCAAGATGTACAAACTATTTCCTGTAATCCGAACATCGCCACACATTTTTTCGTCTTCCGCGAAGCGCAAGCGCCATCCACGAAATCATGGACTATCGCATAGAAACACTTGATGATCGGAGCGGGAGCCCAGCTCAGCTTGTTCTGAGTCCGTAACAGCCACGATTTTCTTGTTGGGCTGGAACGATTCTGCGCTACAAACCGCAGCACTGATTCCGGACACTCCTGCACCTTCACTGTCCGGATTCATTTGTGCAATCCCGAGTCATCCCTGTTATTGGGCCTTGATGCCCAGTCCGAAGGGAGGAGCGATTCTCCCGTCGACGAATTCTGCCACTTCGCCGGGGAAGGCCGGACCTCGTTCCCTTACGCCCCGGGATAACAGTACCCGGACGTTTCAACCAAGATTCCAAATGGAATCAGGCTAGTCACACAAAAACACTAATCAAGGAGGAGTCGTGATCAAGACAGCTAGACTCGCGTCCAGTTTTACTTTGGCGGTGCTGCTTCTTTCAGGAGCGGCATTTGCTCAGACCGACCCCGGGGTTCAGAGCGGAAATCGCGGCACTGGCACGGCGCTCCCATCGGTGTTATCGAACAGCCCCAGTGGAATCCTGGCCTTTTTCACCGATGGTCAGACTCGCTTCCAGGAAGTGGAGTCTGTCTCCGGCGGCGCCAACACCGGTCTGGGACCCCGGTTTAACTCGAATAGCTGCAGCTCATGCCACGCGCAACCTACGATCGGCGGGACAGGTGCTGCGGTCAATCCCCAATTCCAGTTCACCAGCGACGGGGTCGCACCCAAGGACACCACTCCGTCTTTCATTACGGCCAATGGCCCTACCCGTGAAGCGCGATTTCCGTTCTTCTTCAACAGCAACGGCTCCGTGAATACCAACGCACCCAATGGGGGAGTGGAAGACCTGTTCACGGTCACAGGACGCTCCGATGCTGGGAGCTGCAGTCTGTCGCAGCCCAGTTTTGCTGCTGCACAGCAAGCCAATGACATTATCTTCCGTATTCCCACGCCGACCTTTGGCGCGGGCCTGATCGAGAACCTTGACGAGTCAACCCTGCTGAAGAATACGGCGGCCAATAACAACAACCGTCTTGGCATTTCTGGCACTTTGAACCACAACGGTAACGATGGCACTATTACTCGGTTCGGCTGGAAAGCGCAGAACAAATCGCTGCACATCTTTGCCGGTGAAGCCTACAACGTGGAGATGGGCATCTCCAACCTGCTGTTCCCGCAAGACCGTCCGCTGCCTGGAGAGGACCAGCAAGCCACCGGGCTGCCCTCGAGCTGCCTGAATCTCTCCGGAACCGGTTATCCAGAAGATACAACCAACCCTGCCGCAACGCCGAACGCAGCTGTTCTGGACGACGTTTCGGCGTTTGCCAACTTCATGCGGACCCTGGCCCCGCCGCCAGCTGGTGGGGTTGTGTTGAATGGACAGCAGGTCCCCTCACAGACGATCGCCGCTGGCAGCTCCTTGTTTAGCGCTATTGGGTGCGCGACCTGCCACAATTCGACGGTTGGCTCGACACAAAAGTCGAATATCACTAGTTCTTTGAGCAACGCACCGGTGAATGCGTTCTCGGATATTGAGATCCACCACATGGGCACCGGCCTGGCAGACAATGTCTCCCAGGGAGGCGCCGGAGGCGACCAATTCCGCACCGCTCCCCTGTGGGGCCTGGGACAGCGAATCTTTCTGTTGCACGATGGCCGCACCACTGACCTGAACGCGGCAATCCAAGCCCACGAGAGTAGTGGGAGCGAGGCCACGAACGTCGAGGAGAATTTCGATAACCTCAATACCACCCAGCAGCAGGAAATCCTGGACTTCCTGCGCTCGCTGTAATTGTTTTGCGGCACTTCCTGGCGGGACAAAAAGGTGTCTCGCCAGCTCTATCGACGTCCGCGAGCGATGCGCGACTTATCGCCGGAGGGCACCGGCGTGAAATTGTTTAGCTGCGAAGGAGAAATATGTCCTCTGGATTCTTGCGTTTCGTTATCGTTCTCGCCTTGCCAGCATCGTTGCTGGCTTGGGGTCAAAGCGCCCCAAACAACGGTGGCGACTTCTCCAGCAACACGAAGCCCGAGACGAAGCTGCCGACGGGGGTCATTCTGGTAAAGGGCGCCTGGTCGAGTGCCAGTGATTCCGTGACTCCCGTGCCGGAAGGGGGGAACGTGACCGACAATGTCTTCCGCAACCAGTACTTTGGAATGACCTACCCTCTACCCACGGATTGGACCGAGAAATATAAAGGGCCGCCTCCGTCAGATAGCGGTCGCTACGTACTGGCGCAAATCAGACCTGCGGATACGTTCAAAGGACCTGCTCGAGGCAGTATCTTAGTCACTGCCGAGGACTTGTTCTTCACGACGCTGCCTGCGGCCAACGCGCTGGAGCTCACCAACTACGAGAAGAACAATCTGCAGGCCGATTACAAATTGGAACTACCGCCTACGCAGACAAAGATCGCCGGACGCCCTTTTACCTTCTATGCATATTGGTCTCCGGTGGCAGAGTTGCATTGGTATGTTCTGACTACCCAAATCCGCTGCCACGCTGTGGAGATGGTGCTAACCAGTCGTGACACGAAACTGTTGGAGAACTTGGTCCTAGATATGAATCGGATGAAGTTGCCTGAGGACGCCAACCCCACAAACACGGGCGGGGGCGCTTTCCCGGTGTGCGTGAAAGATTACGCACGCGGCGAGAACCTGATTACGCGGGTTGAACCCATCTTTAGCGAGCACAAGTTCAACCCTGTTCCAGTGCGAATCATCATCGATAAAGAAGGCAAAGTGAAACACATTCACTTTCTGAGTGCGTTTCCCGATCAGGCGAAAGCCATCACCGATGCGCTGAATCAGTGGAAATTCAAACCATACCTGCGCGGGGGGCAACCTGCGGAGGTGGAAACCGGAATTATGTTTGGGCGGGTAGCGTATCCGACGGCACGCACGTCAGGCCATGCGGCGACCGAATGATCTTTGAGGATTTCTGCACCCCGGAGACCCTCCTGCTTACGATCTTTCGTCCGTCGCACTGGAGGGTGAGTTGTTGCGGCTTGCCTACCCTTAACTACATTGTCCGTTGGGACAGTGACTTCAGTACCTTAGTCCTCGCTGCCATCGCCACCTTATAATCCACTTAAGACTGAGGCTTATCTGCGTTCTAGGAAAGACCGGCGCGTCGAAGCGCTCGCCTTCCGAAGAACGCCGGAAAATCCGTGGATCCTCTATATGCATCGTCGATTTTCTTCCTGGGGCTGGCCTTTGGCAGCTTTCTGAACGTGTGTATCTATCGCTTGCCCCTGGGTCTGTCGGTGGTCACGCCGCGTTCGGTCTGTCCCGGTTGTAAGCGACCTATCGCTTTTTATGACAATGTGCCGCTGCTCAGTTGGCTAGTATTGCGCGGCCGATGCCGTAACTGCAAAAGCAAAATATCTGCCCGCTATCTCTTGATTGAGGCGCTCACCGGAGGCTTGTTCCTCGGTTGTTACGCCTACTCCGGGCTCTCGCTGCTGACACTGAAATACTGCGTCTTCGGATTTCTACTCCTCGGCCTCATCTTTACTGACGCCGAAACCAAACTTCTGCCCGATAAGCTAACGCTCCCGGGACTGGTGCTAGGTCTCATCTTCAGTTTGATTGTGCCGGTGAACGACTTCGCTTCACAGTTTCTGCCGGGGATGTTGAATCTGCCCTTCAGCGCAGATTTAGCCGGGCATTTGCTTTCCCTGCTTGATTCCTTGCTGGGCGCGGCTCTCGGTGCTTCCTTCATTTACGGTGCTGGCGCAATTTACCTGCGCTGGCGCGGAATGGAAGGGATGGGCTTTGGTGACGTAAAGCTGATGGCTATGGTAGGTGCGTTTCTCGGTATGAAGCTCACCATTTTTACCATCTTTACCGCGTCGCTGGCAGGATCCTTATTCGGCCTGGCCACGGTATGCATGGTCTGGATCAAGCGCACTCACCGCTTCACGCGCCGACTGGCCAACGCGCAGGCCGCGCGCCGCCGGGGATGGCAATCTGCACAGATAGTTTACCGCCACTACCAGATGCCGTTCGGAGTTTTTCTAGGCAGCATGGCTCTGCTCGCGCTCTTCGTTGGCAATCAGTTCCTGCGCTGGTATGGGAGGTTTTGGTGGTAACGCTGTTTGCCAATCCGCTCGTGCTGCGAGCCATGCTGCTGTTAGTCGCGGCAGGGTGTGCCTTTCTCTTTGCCATCTTCCTCATGCGCCGCTTGCGCCGCAATATGGTTGCGGAGGCCGATCTAGGAGGTGCGGCTCCCACTTTGGAAGCTCTTCCGGTCCACCTTTACAACACCGTCATTCAGCAGTTGAAGCAACAGAAGCACGAATTACAAGTACAAACTCTCACCGAACAACGCCGCGCACGCACCACCGAAAACTTCAGCCAGACCGTGCTGTCTAATCTCGCTTCCGGAGTACTGGTGTTTGGACTCAATGGGCTAGTGAGGCAAGCCAATCCCGCGGCCAAGGAGATTCTGGGTTTCCGTTCTCTTTCGGGTATGAGTGCGGAGGACATTTTTCGCGACGCCGCGGGCTGCTCGCCGGACTCTTCCGCAGTCTATTCAGACGGCCCAATGAACCTGCAAGTACGGCTGGTCGAGGAACTTCATGCTGTGTTGCACGAGGGCAGCAAGCGCCGCCAACTCGAGGCCGATTACACCACTCCTGCGGGAGAAAAACTTCACCTTGCGGTTACGGTTTCCGCTGTCCCCGCCGTCGATGGAAGTCTGCTCGGAGTGGCCTGTCTTATTATCGACCGCAGTGAGTTTGAACAAATCCGCCGCCAACAACAGTTGCACGGTGAACTTTCCGCCGAGATGGCGTTAGAGCTGCGCACCTCATTGACCACTATCGCCGGCTACGCCCAGCAGTTGGCGCGGAACCGTGATCCCGATCTAGCCTCGCAATTTGCTGCCGACATCGCCGGCGAGGCCGCTGGCCTCGATCGCCGCATTGGAGGATTTCTGGCGAAAAAACGCAACGCTGAGGATGCTGGCACTCGAGCCAACGCAGCGACATTATCAAAGAGTGAACGATGAACTCAGCTGCAATCGTACAAACTACGCTAACGAATACAGGTGGAGGATGGAAGCTATGAAGCGCATTACGCATATCGGATTCGCATTAGCACTGTTCACGATCCCGGCAGGCTCGCTGGCCGCAGGGCAGAGCACAGCCCCGGTGGCCGACCAATCCTCGCTGGGCGATTACGCTCGCAAGGTTCACAAAGATCCCAACGTCAAAGCCAAGCCCAAGGTCTTTGACAACGACAATCTTCCGAAAGAAGACAAGCTTTCCATCGTTGGCGAAGCCGCTCCCGTGACTGCCGCGGACGCCTCTGCGGATTCCTCCTCGAAAGCCGCCGCTGCATCTAGCGGCAAGGACGGCGCTGCCGCCAATCCCGCCGCTTCGACCAATGATGAACAAAGCAAGAAACTCGCGGAATGGAAAACTTGGCAAGACAAACTGACGGCTCAGAAGAATTCTATCGATCTGGCTTCGCGTGAACTCGATGTGCTGCAAAAGGAATACCAACTGCGCGCCGCCGCCATGTACGCCGACGTGGGCAACCGCCTGCGCAACTCCGCTCAGTGGGATAAAGAAGACGGGGAGTTCAAACAGAAGATCGCCGACAAGCAGAAGGCCGTCGATGATGGTAAGCAGAAACTCGACGACATGCAGGAAGAAGCCCGAAGGGCCGGCGTTCCAGCGGCCATGCGCGAACCGTAAGCGCGTGCATGCCCAACCATCTTATGCATAATTTAACGCACCGTTGCAACCAGGAAAACGCCGGCCTCGGCCGGCGTTTTCAGTTGCCTGGTGTTGCCACTTAGCACGATGTCGCTTCGGCCTTGGCGAGGTCGCGTAACCTTACAATCTGCTTGATATGATGACGGCCATGTATGTAATGAAATTTTCTCCACTGAGCCCCTGTCAAGGGACCGAGACTGGGATGGTCAAGCAATTGGCCGTGGCCTAAGCGATCCACAGCTCTCGCAATAATGTCGTCCATCTCTTTCAGCTTCAGCCCAACTTCCGATCTCACTTTCTCCACCGGCAAACCTCGCGGTACAGTCTGTTTCGGGGCCTTCCGTCCTTCTGGCAAGTAATCGAACCCCAACACAAGCAGCGTCCGCCAGCGTTGCTTCATCGAGGCGCGCCCGGCCAGCGGCTTGCCGCTATTCAGAACTCGGTCGAATCCCTTGACCGTCCCGGTGTAGGTTAGATACAGATGCTCCAACACCTCCGCCGCACACCACTTCTCGGCGGGGTGCCAACTCATCTGCTCCGTGGAAAAACCTTCCACCGATGCCTCTAGAGCTTGCTTCAACTCTTCGAGCAGGGTATCCATGCAGCTATCTCTCGTTCCGCGTCCTTCAGGTAGAATGTTGCGCGGCAATTAAATCATTCCAGTTATAACAGGAAGGTCGCCATGATGATGCGGGACTTCGTCCAGCCAAAAAACGCTGGGCCTGGCAACACCGCTGTCCGAATGCAATTTCCCCGCACGACAGCGCGCAGGCTTTTGTTAGCCATCCCGCTGGCCATTCTCGCGCTGCTCATGGCCTGCAACTCTAACGCTCCAAAGACGCCTGAGGCCAAGCCCGAACCGAAAGGTCCCGACTTGCTTACCGCGCGGGCGGCCTTTCAGAAGCTTTTCATTGCCGCCCGTAACTATGCCGCTGACGTAAGGCCGTTCCGCATCGAGTCCACTCCGACCACCGACGGCAATGGGCATGACGGCAAATCCGCCATATGGCAAACCAGCTTCGCTTCTCCGACACACCACGGCGTAAAGCCCTTCATTTGGTCGGGCAGCGCCGCGCCCGACGCACCTTCTCGCGGAGTTTCACCGGGCAACGAAGATGTTTACAATCCCGGTAATGCCTCCACGCAAGTTTTTGATGTGGCCTTCCTCAAGGTGGATTCCGACCAGGCATTTGCCGTCGCACAGAAACATGGGGGTGAAAAGATTCTGGAAAAGGATCCAGCTACCCCTGTGATCTACGTCTGCGACTGGAATCACAACACCAATGAACTGGTGTGGCACGTCATCTATGGATCTTCCCGCGATAACGCCAAATTGACAGTCGCCGTGAATGCCTCAACCGGGGAGTTTATCCGAGTCGAGAAATAGACTGGTCTACAAGAATTAGTCCGGGAAAGAAAATCAAGAATAATGTTGGATGTTCACTTTTGCTGCTCAGCCTGTTTTAGCTGGTCCTCAATGGAGGAAAAAAAACGGCACAGCGCGCCCGCGGAAGCAATCGCTCCCTTCAGCGCGTGGCGTTCCCCAAAGGAAACAATATCGGCCACCGAATATTGTAGCCGGAGCCGGTCGGTGGCACACTGCGCGCTCAGCAGTTCTATTTTCGCGGTGCGAAGGTCAGACGCTAAGCGGGCAATCCCCGCCTGCTTTCTGGAATCATCGTTTGACATCTATACTCCTTGGTTTTTCGAAATCGTCGTGGCCGGGGCGTCCTGCCGTGTGCCACTCCGTCCTTGGGGGAAGGCTTCCACGAAGTCTGGTGGCACCGGCAAGACAGCCTGCGGAATCAACTCACCCGCCAGCATTATATATTGTACATTGTTAGTTGAACGCCGTTCAAGTTATTGGGCCCCTGTATGAATCCTTCACACTTTGGAGTTGACACGTGCCCAGACAACCAGATCCACAACTCGAGCAGCGCATCCTGGAAGCCGCCAGCCGACTGCGCGCCAGAGGCGGGGAAAAAGCGCTCACCATGCGCGCCGTGGCCAAGGCCGCTGGCACCACCACGCCTACGGTCTACGAACGTTATCGTGACCGGGAAGATATTCTTCGGGCGCTGCGTTTTCAGACTCGCATAGAGCTTTTCGCCACGCTCCGCCGGTCCCGCACCCTGGCGCAAGCCTGCCAGTCCTATCTCGAATTTGCCCTCGAGCATCGCCACGCCTATGAAGTGCTCCATGACAAGTTCGCCGAGCCCCCGTCCTTGCATGAACCGTGGCCATCGTTCAATTTGTTGCGTGAGCGTCTGACAAAGCGCCTGGGAGGCACGCCGCGCCAGCACACTCGGCTCATGCTTTCGGTCTGGTCCCTGATGCACGGCACAGCGATGCTTTTGATCCGCGGAGGCGCCATAGAGCCGCTACGCACTCAAATGCTGCACGCCTGTCTTGACGCGGTCGAAGTCATCGTCGCGGAAAATGCTCGGTCCAAGGGCAGAATCCGCTCCGGCCCCAAGTGGCCCGCGAGCCTGATTCTAGGAGAGGAAGCCGAAAGCAAGGTGAGCCAGGGCGATGACAACGTCAACGCAAAATCTGCAAGTCGCTGGGCCCGTAAGAAGCCTAAGACAAACCGACCCCGCGCCTTCCGCACTGCTCCCTAACCAAGCAGGTCGCTACTGCGGCTTCGTCGCCGAGGCTTGCGCCTTTAGCCGGTCAATCGCTTTTTGCGCTTGTTCGGACTCTGGTCCGTACGGCAGGATCTT
>OBLW0100000697.1_pt1 | contig 28681 bp, 27 predicted proteins | sample 1520161 | NCBI WGS metagenome assembly OBLW01 (sample SAMEA3539309, study PRJEB22396) | soil metagenome | biome: tundra; feature: field; material: soil | place: USA | collected 2010-05 | depth 0.15 m
GGTCGGTGCGACCCTTCAGGCGCTAACGTAAGGGTTGTAATCCTAAGCGTAGCCTGAGAATCTTCGCCCTTCAGGGCGGAGAGGTTCAAACTTACAACTCTGCTTACTACTACTACTACTACTACTTATGGTTGGTGATGTCGAACACCAGCCCAGTGTTGCTCAAACTAAGCGGCAAGACGTAGCTGTCATAGATGGGATGACCGGCGGCGTCCAAGGCACGGATCTGAAAATTTAGAGCCTGCGTGCCGCCTAGGCCTGTCGTGTCAAAGCTTGCAGTCTGAACGCTTGGATCGAGGGGTTCGAGATCGGCATTCGCAGCGACTTCAGTCCAGTTCCAATCGGTGCCTGTGCCCGCGTACCGCAACAGATGGGCTGTGCCACCATCGGTTTCGAACATGTATTCCGCGCCAACCGCAATGCTGCCGCCGTTGTAACCGGTCTTCGAATTCTGGTCGGTGTCGAGAAATATCTGCCAGTTCGCCGCACTTGCACCGCCCCAACGAATCGATGTGCGCCCCCGCGCCCGAGCGCCCTGGGCGTCGAAGGAGCTCGGCCATGCGCTAGCAAACGGGGCCTGCACGGCTTGCTCTTTCACCGCCCTCGACTCCGCGCCCCAGTATTGAGGAGGGCTTGCATAGGGATTGCCGGTCTCCTGCGTCAGGTAAACCCATCCGGCGTTACGCTGCTTCGCCAGTTCGAGCGCCGCCTGGAGTTGATCCGCCCTCATGCCATAGACGATGTGCCAGAAGCGGTCGGGCGGGTATTTATGCACCCACGCATAGTCGACATAGTTGTTTTGATAGTTCGCCAGACCCTGGTCTTCCCAGTTCATCAGGATGTTGGTGATCCCCATCCAGCAGTCGCTTGCACTGTAGGTTCCTGGATTGAGTACTGTGATCCGCGCACTTGCCTTCTCGCGCACGTAGTTCGTCAGCGCCTCGTAATATAAAAACTGAGTGGGAAGAAATGGATTGCTGGCGTTGCAATCGGTGGGCGCCTCGTCGAAGAACATGCCATCAACCAGGTAGTTACGGTATACCGCATCGATTTTCTGCCGGATGATTTTCGGATCGCGCGCACCGTAACCCGTGTAGGTGTATCCGAGCACGAAAATGCCCTGCTTGCGAGTAGCGCGGATTGCCCGGTCTACGTTCGGATAGTAAGTTTCGTCATCTCCGTTGTTGAGATTGACGATCATCACGCCGACCGCCTTCGCGCCAGGCGCCGCCCAAGCCGTCCATTGCGGTGATCCGGGGTCCTGATACGACGGCACACCCAGCCGTGCTTGGCCTACGGCCGTCGCGGCTGTGAGAAGAATGCTGAGCCAAAGGATGATGAGCCATCCGCAGAATTTCACGCCGCGCTGCGCGCTTGTCATGGCTGGACCTCTATTATTTCTGCGAATCGAGAGGCTTAGAACTCGAACCTCAATCCGAACTGGAAGTAGCGGGGCAACTCCCCGGGCGCGTCACTGGTAATTGTCCCGAAAAGAGGATCTCCAACTCCTGAATTCGGCTGCCCAAAGCGAGGGTGATTGGCGAAGTTGAACATGTCCGCCCGCACTTCTATCCTCGCGCCTTCCTTGGGCACGAACGATTTGTAAAGACTCAGATCCACGTTATGGATGCCGTCGACGCGCAAGCCAGAAAAATAGCGTGGAGCATTGCCGGGATTCTGGTCGCCCGGGTCGGCGAAACAGTTCATGTTAAGGTACGGAAGCGGTGTCGCGCTTTGCCAGGTCAGGGCTGCGTCGTTTATGCTCACCCCGGTCTTGAGTTGGGGGCACACGACGTTGGGACGCTGGCTACCATTCGCCAGCCGTGGGTTGGCCATGGTGAGCGCCATGGGTTGACCCGATTGTTCCGTGATCAATGTCGAAATCGACCAGCCTCCGACGACTGCGTCCAGAGCACGGTTCATATCGCCGCCAATCCATTGCTTCCGGCCGACGGGCAAATCAACGACGACAGCCACTGCCAGGCGCTGCGGCGTGTCGTTAGCGCCAATGCTGTGCTCCAAATTGAGGCGGTCCAGTTGTTGCACCGTTCCATTAGAGAGCGACCCGACGAAATTGTTCCTGCCTGCCGAAGAATCGTCGGTCGACTTCGATATCGTGTAGCTGCCATCGAAACTGATGTGGTGCGTGGTGCGCTTCTGGAAGCGAATCTGCATCGCGTTGTACCAGGAATTGGCTTCCTCCAGTATCAGGCCTTCAAAGTCTCCGGCGAATTGCGGGTAGGAATTGATCAGATTTCCCAAAGGGAGGGTGGACTGGCCGTAGTTCGAATCGGGCTCGTTGAAGCATGGGGTGGAAGGTGTTGGAGTGCAAGGCAAGTTGAACATGGCGGCAAATGGATTGGCCACCTGCGTCTGAAGAAAGTTACTCACGCAGCTGTCTGCCTGGCAGGTCGGATCAGTGGGAGTTACTGCAGCTGAAATCTTCGCCAACAGAGGCGACGGAATGAAATCCCGGTTATTCGTGCCGGACCACGGCAGATGTGTGCTCCGGTTCGCGGAGTAGTCCACACCCAGCACGATCTGGCTGGGCAATTCCCGCTGAATACCGACATTCCACTGATAAATATTGGCGTCTCGCGCGGAGGTTGTGCCCAGATCGTTATTGTTGACGTACCCCCAATTCGCTAGCTTGCCATACGCCATATTCTGCGGACCAGTGAATCCGCTCGAAAACGGATTTTCCAGGGTAGAGGATTGAGTCGCAAAATTATTGTTTGTAAAAAACATGGTTGCGGTCTTGCGGAAGGCGGTGCCGGTATATTGAAAGTTTGTGGCTGGGCTCATCCCGAAATATATGCCGGCCCCACCGCGCACAACCGTCTTCGAATCGATCTGATAGGCGAAACCTAGCCTCGGTCCAAGATCTTTGCGGTATACCGGAACACTCCTGTTGCTGGAAGTGGCAAATGCCGTAGTGCCTAGCAACTGCTCAGAGGAAGGGAAATTCACGCCGACCCCCTGTAGAGTTGCCTGAGCGCCATTAGCTCCGCTCAGATCGATATTGACGCCAGTGTTTCCGGTGAAATCGCTGAATTCGATCCGGTTGTGGCGCTCGTTGTATGGCGTGCTCCACTGATAACGCAAGCCCAGGTTGAGAGTGAGTTTCGAAGTAACCTTCCAGTCGTCCTGGAAATAGAACCCCGTCTCCGCCGATCGGTTAGCCACCGAGGGATATAAATTAAGGTAAGTAGAAGCGTTTACGTTGTCAGCGTAACCAAAAAGAAGGCTCGCGAACGGATTACCAGTCGCATTGCCAGACGCATCCGTGTCGCTGTTCGGAGTGGGCGACGTGACAAAGTCTGTGAAGCTAAAGAGACCTGTCGGATTCGGTGGCTGAAAAAAATTGTTGTAAAAAAGTCTCTGCTCTCCACCGAATTTGAGCAGGTGCGAGCCTTTGGAAATAACAAACTGGGACGAATAACTGTAGAGGGTGTGGGCGAAGGTGGTGTCGACGCAGCACTGATCGAAAAGATCGGTCCACGGCGACGATCCCACCATCATAAACGTTGGCATCCTGGCCAACCCGTTGGCTTGCAAAACGGAGGGCAATCCCTGAGCTCCGGCCGGCAAGGAAGCATTGAAGCTGGAGATCGAAGGCCCGCCGGATGTCGACAACTCGTGCACTCGATCTATAGACGCGTGGTTTGTCCAGATAATCCGCGGGTTGATGGTCCAGGAATGTTCGAACGAGCCATTTTGCGCCGTTGTTGGGCTGCCTGCGATTCCGTCCCCTGAAGGACTATCAAAGCTGTCTCCCAGAATCTCCGGACTGATGAAATTGCTATGGCTCCGGCTGTAGCGGGCGTTAATGCGCTGCTTATCGTTAATCTGGTGGTCCACCTTGATGTCGAACTGGTAATCCGGCCCATTCGCTATGGTGCTGAAATTGAAGTTGTTGAATTCTCCCGGGAGGTTGGGTTTCGGATAGAGATTGGCCACGGCCTGCCCGATGGGATCAATCTCGTTCTTGGGTATTACGTTTGGCTGACCCGAGGTTTGAACCTGCGGCCTGATGCAGGTGCCTGACGAGCAGTCAATTTGCGTCGGGTCGTAAATGGCATTCGCCGTCGCCGAGAAGTCCCCCATTCTCTCGGCCAGCGTCGGCACGGACGCGAGCGCACTGGTCGAACTTACACTGCGGACTTTTTCAAAATCGGCGAAGAAAAAAGTCTTGTTTTTCTTGATTGGGCCGCCGATGGAAAAACCGCCCTGGTCGCGCTTCACGTCTGGCTTGGGGTTGGGCTCGGGGTTGAAGAAATCGCGGGCGTCCATCTGCGGACGCTGCAAGAAATACCAGCCGCTGCCATGGAAAGAGTTTGTCCCACTCTTCATGACCATGTTTACGACTGTGCCGCCGTTGTTGCCGAACTCCGCCGAGAAGCTGTTGTTCTGGACTTTCACTTCCTGCATGCTCTCGACCAGCGGCTCATAGTAAACGTTGGAGTTTCCTCCCTCGCCCTGTTCGGGTGCGCTGATCAATGCACCATCCATCCGCACCTCGGCGGTCGCGTTGCGCTGCCCGTTGGAGACGAAATTCGTGCCCGAAGGATAATTATCTTGCGTGCCGGACCCTGCTACTTCGGTCACGCCCGCCGACAAGAACATTAAGCCGAAAAAGCTGCGGTTGAGCAGAGGAAGTTCCTTCACGTATTCGCTGGTGATGTCCGTGCCCAGCGTAGCGTTGTCCGTGTCAAGCAGCGGCTGCGTGGTTGTGACAATCATCGTGGCCAAGGTGCCTGCGACTTCCAGTCTGAAGTTCAGTGACGACTCCTGATCGACCGCCAGAACCACGCCGGTTCGCTCCGCCGAACGAAAGCCGGTGGCCTCGGCCTTGACGTCATAAGTGGTAGGGAGCAAACCCGTAAAATAATACGACCCCTTGTCGTCGGTATGCGCAGCGCTGGAAATATTCGTGCCGATATTCCGGATGGTCACTGTCGCATTGGGGACTACTGCGCCCGTTGCATCGGAAACAACGCCGCGCAACTGCGCCCGATAATTTCCCTGGGCCCAAACAGAGAGACCGAAAACCAGGATTACGACAATAGAAAACAGCACGGTGGGTAGGAGACGATGACAAACCAGCAGCCACCCCGATCTTCGAGCCTGCATGGACGACCTCCAGCAAAGATCAAGCAGATAGCAATTCGTAATACTTGTGTTTTATAACGTTTACTTTCGCTTACACTATTACTTTCCACTCCACCGTTTTGTCAAGCGTAAAACGCGAATCCGTGCCATCGGCCCCGACGCCGGGAGGCCGAATATCAGGGGATGCGCCCCCGTGGTCGTCACGGTTCCAAAGCGCACTTGCGAGAGTCCACTGTTTCTGAGGGCGAGGTTGCCCCGGGACCCACCACGCGCAAGCACCCGTTGACAATATCGAACAATAAAAAGTAAAACGAAGCTATTCGTAATACATCATAAGATTCCAATTGGCGAAGATTGTCCGACTGGACAGGTGGCAACATGAAAAACCCACCTGATCGGGGCATGGGATCCCCCAACCAGAGGAAATGACCGATGGTCCTTTAGTATTTAGAGGGTGATGCGCGGGGCGGACTGGCGTTTGTCGATTACGTAAATAGCGAAGACTTGGGTAGGGTGCACGGCCCGATGGCCACGCTTTCTGCTGGAGTTCGATAAACATCTGCTGGTCGACGCTAGACCCGAATGACATTGCCCTAGTTGGAGCCTCGTTTCACAGTGGCAGGCGAGCGATGGCTCGGTTCTGCATCCTACGAATCAGTTCGGACGAACCTGACTGGAACTGGAACTTTTCTCCTAGACAACCGAACGCCATACGGGATAAAAGAGAAGTGCCGAGAGTATCTTCATATGGGCAGATCTGCCGTGGGGCGGCGCAACAAAATTCTGAATGCTAAATGAAGAGCGGCAAAGAGCGATCCTGGAGTTGCTGCGTCGGGACGGTCGCGTCGTGGTCGTGGACTTGGCCGAACAGTACGACACTTCCCAAGTCACCATCCGCAAGGACTTGGATGCGCTGCACCTAAAAGGCCTGATTCACCGCACCCATGGTGGTGCACTTCCAGCGCGCGACGGGGCCCTGGAAGACCCTACTTTGCGAGAAAAGGAAAAACTGCATCGCAAGGAGAAGCTGCAGATTGCCGCGGCTGCCGTGAGCATGGTGTCAGAAGGGCAAGTTGTCATTCTTGACTCCGGCACTACAACTACCGCCATTGCCCGCGCACTGCGAAACTTTCGGAACCTGACAATTATCACCAACTCGGTGAATATCGCCGCCGAACTCTCCGGATCGGCGGTGGAAGTGATTCTGAGCGGGGGCAATCTAAGGAAGAACTCGTTTTCTCTGGTAGGGCCCATCGCGGAAGAGACGCTCCACAAATTGCACGCGGACATCCTTTTTCTCGGGGTCGACGGATTCGACGTTCATTATGGAATCAGCACACCGAATCTCTTGGAATCGAAAGTGAACCGCGCCATGATCGAGATCTCCAAGGTAGCGGTGGCGGTTTGCGACTCCAGCAAATTCGGGAAGCGTAGCCTCTCGCTGATTGCTCCCCCCTCTTCTCTTCAACACGTCATCACCGACTCTGGCATTCCCAAGGCAGACCTGGGCGCACTGAAGAAATCCGGAGTTGAAGTGACAATTGTCTGATTCCCTGCTCTGTGGGAACCAGGGCGAGATCAGAGTGAGCGCTTTAGAATCCGGCTCGCATTGTCCCGATACACACGGCGCAAAACCTCATCGGGAAGAAAGAGTCCATAAATATTCCACCGGCCCTGACGAGACGCATGGGACGGATATTCAAAGTACTGATCATCGGTTTCCAGAAAGCGAAAGTGCAACCGGTACATCTCGGATTCAGGGACTAGGTCCGTGCCAAAAAGAATGCGATCGGAATACTTGAGGAAGAATTTGCGGGCGGTGTAGGGTTGGCGTCCTAATTCAGCGCAACGGGCACCGATGTCCACTAATACATTCGGATAGGTCTCCAGCAGATGGCCAACGTATTCCAGATTTTCCGGACGCTCGGCAACGTGTGCCGCCACGAATGTGGTTTTGGGGTGCCGCGCGAAAACGCGGTCGCGCTGTGCCAAGAGCTTTTGCTTACTGAAATGTGAACCGTGGAAGCTCCATTCGGGATGCGCGGCTAATTCTTCGTAACGCTCATTTTCTGGATCGATGGGCAAGAAGAATGCGTCTGGATCCGATGTGTGGAACATGATGGGAACGCCCAGTTCCGCCGCTTTCTCGAACAGTGGAGCGAGTCTTTCATCATCCACTCGCAGAAGCTTGCCGTGCGCATCGGAGATGCTGGTTCCGAGGTCTTTCCACAACTTCAGCCCGCAGGCGCCGTGCGCCACTAAATCTTCGAACCGATCGACGGTTCTTAGAAAGAAACCCGGAGACTGCAAGTCGGACCAGTCCATCCATCCATAGGTTGCAAATCGGCCCGGCGCGGCCATCTGGTACTTGAAGATCATATCGAGAGCTTCTCGGCCAACTCGCATGGTGATGTTGACAATCAGTTCAACGCCGCATTCATCCATGACTCGCAAGACGCTGCGCGGATCTTGCGCGTCGAGATGGTTGTGATAGTCAATGACCGGAAACTTGGGGCGACGCGCCCCGTGCTCCGGAACCACGAGCATGGAGCGGGGATGATAATCGCTGAGCCGCAAGTCGACTGACGCTTTGGCGGTCACCATCTCAATGAAAGCGTCTTTGCGCGGCGTATCTTCGCTCATGGTTTTCTCTACAGCTTACATTTTCGGTGCCGAAATACGCGGCGAACGGCCGCATGACTGCAATGACGGTCGGGGAGCACTGTCGGCTGAGTGCTTATTTCGTTTCGTTGCTACAATGGTTGTTAAATATTACTATATATTTCGTAGATGCTGGGCATATAGTGCAATTTGGGTAAAGTGAGTAAGGAGGGACCTTGATCCAGGGGCATGAAACGGAAGGTTTGCTTGCATTGGTCGGTGCAAGCGAGAAAGAGAAGGAGACCCGCGGCATCCGCTATACGCCGCACGAAATCCTGCGTCAGCCCTCAACTTGGCCGCAAACGTACAAAACCTGCGCGGAGCGTCGTCCCGAGTTGAGCGAGTTCTTGAGGGCGGCGGGCATCGGGGCAGATCAAGTGTACCGACCTACTGTGTTTCTTGTCGGCGCCGGCACTTCCGATTATGTCGGTCGAGCTCTGGCACCCTTATTGCACCGGCTGTGGGGATGTGAGGTGTGGGCAGTTCCCAGTACCGACCTTTTGACGAACGTTGAGGATCTGGTATTCGCCGATCGACCTTACTTGTGGGTGTCATTCTCGCGATCCGGCGATAGTTCTGAAGGGTTGGCTGTACTGGAGTCCGCAATCGAAAAACATCCCAGGGTGCGGCACTTAGTAATTACTTGTAACAAACTAGGCCGGATGGCCGCAGTTTGCAGGGAGCAGCCCGATCGCACCTTCCTGCTTGCTTTGGATGATTCAGCAAACGACCGCGGACTGGCTATGACTAGTTCTTTCACGAACATGGTGGTTGCCGGGCATTGCCTTGCCCACGCGTTTTCTCCCGATGATTATGAGGATACGTTCTCCATGTTGCTGCCAGCAGGAGAACGTTTCTTGGAGCGTGCGCAGGAGGTTGCCGCTACGATCGCCCAGGAGGAGTTTTCTAAGGCGTGTTTTGTCGGTTCGGGAGTCCTGCGAGCCGTAGGGATGGAATCTGCATTGAAGCTGCTGGAGTTGACCGCGGGCAAAATAAACACCCTGTCAGAGTCGACGCTGGGGCTACGTCATGGCCCGATGTCGGCGCTGGACGAAAACACCGTATTCGTCAGTTTTCTTTCCCGAGATCTGCGCCGGCGAAGTTACGAATTAGACTTAATTGAGGAAGTCCGCAGTAAGAGGCTTGTAAAACTGCAACTCGTGGTAACCCCCGACTCCACAAATCAGCTTGGCCGACTGGCGGATCACGTGCTTTCCTTGGATGCGCCCGATCTCCGCGACGAATACCGCGCACCTGTGGACGTAATACTGGCACAGTTGCTAGGGCTGTTCTGCTCATTACGGCTTGGACTCCAACCAGATTGTCCCAGCCCGAACGGCGCCATCAGCCGGGTTGTGTCCCATGTGAACATCTATTGACAATATTGACCGGCAAAATGCCATCCATCTCTGCAATCGCGACGAGTCTGCGAGTACTGTTTCTCGCGGGTTCTTTCCTAGCCCTGTCCCGCGCGGCCGGGCAGACTTCCTTGCTCTATGGCGCGTCTACGGGCACAGCCCAGGCGGAGATCCGGGGCGTAGTCCTTACGTTGTCGAATCAGACGATGCAAGCTCAATGGTCGGTTGCCGAACGCAAACTGACTGGTCTGACGTTGGCAGTCCGAACAACCGGGGCGGACGTGTCTCTTCCGCGTGATCCCTTCAGCTTTATCTTCAGTGATGGGACCTCAGTCCGCGCTTCCGACATGACCATCGTCGACGATCCGCAGATCGAGGAGCTGCCTTCGAACTCTGGAGCCTCGCGTGCGGCTGAACATTATACTGGCAAAGCCATTCGCCTCCGGCTGGAATATCAGAGCAAAAAGTATCCGGAGAAACAAGACTCGAAGAAAAGCTTTTCCATCGTCTGGCGCGCAGTGTTGCGCGACGATTCCAACTATGTGCGGGAAGAGATCTCGCTCTCAGCGCCGGATAGCGATCAGTCGATTTCCGAAGTGTATCTGTTCAATGGAAGTCTGCGCGGCGGGAAGGTGATCGGGACGGTCAAAGGTTCTCCAGTGACCGCTGGAGATTTGTTTCTCGGTTTCGAAGACCCCTTGGCCCAATGCCAGACAACAGAAATAGTCACCTGCGCTATGAAGCGGGAACTGCCGTTGAGAAAAGGACAAACGGTCGATTATTCGCTGGTCATCGGTGTGTCCCCTCCGGGCCAAATGCGCCGCGGATTCCTAAACTACGTGGAGCGCGAGCGCGCTCATCCCTACCGCACATTTCTCCACTACAACTCCTGGTATGACATTGGCTTTGGCAAGCCCTACGACGCGGCTGCCGTGCTCGATGTGATCGATGCGTTTGGAACCGAACTGGTTCGCAAGCGCAACGTGAAGCTGGATTCCTTTCTGCTCGATGACGGATGGGACAATCCCCGTTCGCTTTGGCATATGAACGCAGGGTTCCCCGGGGGCCTTACTCCTTTGAACCACGCCGCGCAAGAATATGGCGCGGCGGTAGGGATATGGCTATCTCCATGGGGTGGCTATGAAGAGGCCAAAAAGCAGCGACTCGAGTTTGGTCAAAAGTACGGTTTTGAGACCAATGCAGGAGGATTTGCGCTTTCCGGCCCAAAGTACTATGCCAGGTTCCGAGAAGTTTCCTTCGATTTCATCAAAAAGGATGGAATCAACCAGTTCAAGATTGACGGCACGGGCAACGTCGATAGCGGTTTCCCCGGCAGCAGTTTCGACAGCGATTTTGCAGCTGCCATCCGTTTGATTGAGGACTGGCGCGAACAGAAACCTGACCTATTCGTCAATCTCACTACTGGAACCTATCCTTCGCCATTTTGGTTGCGCTTCGCGGATTCGATCTGGCGCGGCGGAGATGACCACAGCTTTGCCGGGATAGGAAGTTGGCGCGAGCGATGGATCACGTACCGCGACGCCCAGACGTATCGGAATGTCGTACAAGCTGGACCGCTCTTCCCTTTGAATTCCCTAATGCTGCACGGGCTGATCTACGCCAAACATGCCGAACATTTAGACAGCGATCCGGAAGATGACTTCAAGAACGAAGTCCACTCTTACTTTGGCAATGGAACCCAGCTCCAGGAGTTATATATTTCGCACGCACTTCTTTCGAAGGGAAATTGGGACACACTTGCGGAAGCAGCGAACTGGTCACGGCGTAACGCTGAGGTCCTCCGAGACACACATTGGGTAGGCGGCGACCCCGGCAAGCTGGAAGTCTACGGCTGGGCTGCTTGGTCGCCGGCAAAAGCCATACTCGTGCTCCGCAACCCGAGCAACAAGCGCCAAAGCATATCGATCGACGTGGGCGAGGCATTTGGTCTGCCAGCGGAATCGCCGCATCGATTTCTTGCTAGCAGCCCTTGGAAGCAGGACAGGGTCGCGACTTCGGTGTCACTGGCCGCGGGAGAAAAACACACCTTCCTGCTGGAGCCGTTCGAGGTCCTGACTCTTGAAGCTCTGCCGACACAGTAAATAGGACGACAAGGCGGAGAAAGTCAGCATGGTGCCAAATGTGGCGAGAGATTCCATTACAGCACGTGTGAAATAAGTGCTTACAAACTAGCGGAGTGCATTTCTTGGGAGTGACAAGCATGAGATTTTTGTCCCCTTTCATATTATTTGCGTGCTTATCCGGCGGCGCGTTTGCCCAGTCCAACTCCTCCTTCTATGTCTCAACGACCGGGAATGATTCGAATCCCGGCACTCAAACGGCGCCTTGGCGCACCATTCAACATGCCGCCGATACCGTGCGTGCGGGCAGTACCGTGAATGTACTTGGCGGAGTCTATGAAGAACTGGTGAGCATCAACAAATCCGGCAACGCGGCCGATGGATTCATTACTTTTAGAAGCTATCCAGGCGAAACAGCGGTTCTCGACGCAGAGCATTTCACTCCCGCAGGAAGGAGCGCCGTTCTTACGATTCAGAGCAAAAGTTACGTAAGGATCGAGGGCTTTGAAATTCGCAATTTCCGCACGGCTGAACGTCGGCTCAGTCCACTGGGGATAAACGTCATTGGATCCGGCTCCCATATCGAGCTGCTAAAGAACAATGTCCATCATATTGAGCAGACTTTTGAGGGTCGCGATGCTCCAGGACGCGGTGGCAATGGATTTGGCATTGCCGTCTACGGTACCGACGCCAAGACCCCTATCACCGACTTGATCATTGACGGCAATGAAGTGCATCACCTCAAAACCGGGTCTAGCGAGTCGCTGGTAGTGAACGGGAATGTCACGAACTTCCGCATTACTCACAATGTTGTACACGACAACAACAACATTGGAATCGATGTCATCGGTTTTGAGCGCACGGCACCCGACCCTGCCGTCGACCAGGCTCGCGACGGAGTAGTACGCAGCAATTTGGTTTACAACATTACTTCGCGCGGCAATCCGGCATACCGCAACGATGAATCTTCCGATGGTATTTACGTAGACGGCGGCGCCAGAATCCTGATCGAACAGAACGTCATTCACGATGTGGACTTTGGAATCGAGTTGGCTAGTGAGCACAAGGACCGCGCCACCAGTTACATCACTGCGAGAAACAACCTTATCTACCACTGCCATACCGCAGGTGTTTCCATCGGAGGTTACGCGCCTGAGCGGGGACACACCGATCACAGCACGGTGGTCAACAACACGCTCTACGACAACGATACGTCGCGAACAGGCTCCGGTGAGTTCCAGATGCAGTGGAACATGGCGGACAATATTTTTGCGAACAACATCGTCTACGCGGGAGCCCGCTGCCTTATCACGCTTACCAAATCTCAGGTCGATAAAAATCACCTTCCCGTCGCTATCGATCACAACCTTTATTACTGTGCGTCGGGAGCGAAGGCGAGCACGTGGGCAGGAGCCTCCTCCACCGTGACTGGATTCGACAAGTATGTTGAGCACACGGGCAATGACCGTCATTCCCGTTTTCTGGATCCACATTTTGTTGACACTGCTGCCAAGGATTTTCACCTGCAATCAGATTCTCCCGCGATCGCTGCTGGCACGACTGACGGAGTTCCGGTGGGAAAACTGGATCTTGAAGGCTTACGGCGCGTCAGTTCCGGAAACATAGACATCGGCTGCTACCAAAGAAAACAGGAGTAGTCCATGTTGAAATTGGACGTGAATCGCCCCGAATTCCTGATGATCGCTGGAGCCGGTGCCGCCGTGACCATTCCAACCTCAGGACATACCGCTGTCACCCCCTCCAAAATGATCGGTATGCAGGTCGGAGCAGTTTCATTTGTGGATGAAGCTAGCGAGAGAGTCCTCGATGTGCTTCAGGAACGTGCCTGAGTGAATACCCTCTTTCTTGCAGTATTCACCTACGGTCGAGGTATCGCATCAATGGCCGGTTCGCCTACGCCGGAAAAGTCTACGACGCGCGACCGCTCCCGAAAACCACTCGCTCGTATCTACCGCCTTACACAATTCCCGCCGTGCAGTCCGGCATCTCTTCACCGCAATTGAACTAGCTCAGCGCCTCATCCCCGCACTGTGGCACCTTCCTGTGCCTACTTTATCGACGCCCCCAGCTGGATTGACACCATCACTCCAGAGCAAACGGCGCTTTAAACACTTGCTGTGTTTTGACCAACTTTTGAAATCGCCACCTCCAATACAGCCATGAGAGCATGGCACAACCCGGGAGGAGTACCACATAACGGCCTCAGGTCGGCTCGTTTTCGTCCCGGTTTGCGAGCTCAGGGATCGGGAGATCTCGGACCCTCATTCCTGACCGTTGGCAAGCGCACTCGCAGACTGAAGAAGACCACCTTCGGGCGTCGAGTGCAGGCCTTGGGCAGCGCTGGCTGACTCGAAGCCTGTCCGCCCATCGCCCGATCGCAGCGCTTGGCGAGCCGCTTGGCGCAAAGCATACGCGTGTGCCGCCAGCAGCATCGGCACTGTAAGATCGGCACCGCAGCGTGAACATTGTTGAGCGCCGCGAAACCGGGCCTTGCAGACTGGACAGCAAAGTGCGCTTTCGCCACTCATGCGCGGCCCTCCACGAAGAACAGCAACTCCCGCAAATCGCTTGCCGCCTGCTTGAGTGCAGTGGCATCGTTGGCGCCGATTGCGGACTCGATCTGCGCGTTCAAGTCGATCGCTTCTTCCCGATCCTCTTCGTGCAACTGCTCGAGCAATTGGCGGGAGCGTTCGATCAATTGCTTTCCCTCGCGGGCGACCGAACTCCAGTCGTCGTTCGCCGCGAAATTTTCCCCTGCCGCGGGCTGGACTACAAGCGAATCCTCGTTGACCATCTGGTCCGAGCCTTCGGCATCTTCGAGTTCGGCGTCCTCCTGCTCGCCCTGGCCTGGGGAATAGAGAGCCTCCAGACGTTTCCGGGCCTCAGCAATTTCGGCTTCGCTCTTGCTCTCCAGGGCGCGGGCAATAGTGATGTGCTTGGACAGGCCAGAGCGCTTTTCGATGGCCGTAACGTGCAGAATTCCGTCCAAGTCCACGCTCATGCGGCAGAGCACTTCGTTCTCGTCTCGCACCGGAGTGAGGCCCTTCACCTGGAACTCGCCGACCAGGATATCGCGCAGTGCGTCCTCGTCCTCGCCCTCGTACACGCAAATTTCCACTTCTTCCTGGTACGCATGGCTGGTATAGAAGCGTTCGGTGCGGGTGATGGGCAAAGGGCTGTTGCGCCGCAGGATCGGTTTGTAGCAATGCGGATAAGGAACGCCGCCGCGTTCTCCGAGATAAGAGACTCCGAACGAATGCGGCGATACGTCGACCAGCACCCGCTCCACATCGTGGCCCCCCAGTCGCGAGGCCAGCACGCCGGCGCCGAGAGCGACGCACAGGTCGGGATGAATTTCTTCCCGTGGAGTTATGCCGGTGCGCTCCTTCAGCATCTCGGCAATCAGCGGGGTGCGCGTGGAGCCGCCAACCAACAGAATGGCATCGAGGTCGGAAGGGCCCTTGCGAGCATCCGCCAACGCTTTCGATACGCTTTCCAGCGTCTGCTCAAGCAGTGGACGAATCATGCTTTCGTAGCGTTCGCGAGTGATCTCCAGTTCGAGATGCAGCGGCTTGCCGTCGAGTATGACCAAGGCTTCTTCACGCACCGTCGTCTCGGGCTCGAAACTCAACCGGCGCTTGGCTTCTTCGGCCGCCCACCATACGCGGGCGCGGGCCACGGGATGGTCCCGCCGCAGATCGATGCCATAGTTGTGCTGAAAGGTCGCGAGCAAATGCTCGGCCAGCAGGTCGTTGAAGTCGTCGCCCCCCAGTTGGTTATTTCCGTGACTGGCAAGCACTTCGGTGATATCGCCTTCCAGTGCCACGATCGAGACGTCGAAAGTTCCGCCGCCAAGGTCATAAACCATGGCGTTGTGCCGGCTGCCTTCTCCATAGGCCAAACTTGCCGCCGTCGGTTCGTTCAGGATGCGCACGGCCTCGAGGCCGGCCAGTTGGGCCGCTTCTCGCGTGGCCTGCCGTTGCGCGTCGGAAAAGTAAGCGGGCACGGTGATGACCGCTTTTTCGACGGTTTGCTGGAGTGCCCGGCCGGCCCAAGTGGCGAGTTCGCGCAGAATCAGAGCCGAGATCTCTGGCGGCCGAAACTGCCGCTCTCCAAGCGAAACCGTTTCGCTACTGCCCATCTTGCGCTTGATGCTGCGCACGGTGCGTTCCGGATACAACACCAACTGATTGCGGGCAGCCTCGCCCACCAGCAACTCGCCCGACGGAGATAGTCCGACGACCGAAGGAAGTAATTTGCTCTGGCCCGACTCGAGCACTTGAACTTTGCCCGCATTGAAAGCCGCTACCTCGGAGTTGGTGGTCCCCAAATCGATGCCCACAATCAGATCGCTCATGGTCAGTTCCTTTCTCCTCCGTTCCGTGCTCGCAGTCGCGCCACTTTGACCTGAGCCGGACGATACACTTCGCTTTCCCACTCGTAACCGTTGCGGTAGACTTCGACCACGGTTCCCTCAGGCACCTCGTCGGTCTCCCCAATGGCAATGGCCGTCATACGCTGCGGATCGAACCTTTGTCCCTCAGACCGGATCGCACTGACATGGAGATCGAGCAGCGCCTGATCGAGCCGGTCCAGGGTAAGGCCGTAGCCCTGGGAAAGTGCAGCGAGAATCTCCTGCGTCTGCCGCGCGCGCCTCCGGCCAATTCCAAGCCAGCGCGCCCAGCGCGGCCGACGTGAGGGAGCCAGCTCCTCGGCGGCGCTCTGCGCCGCGCTCCGTCCGCGTTCCACGCGATCCCGCAGATCAAGTAGAGTGTCGATCTCCCGCCTTTGCGCTTGCTTGCTGCGCGGCGTCTCGGCGGATGACTCGGCAGCGGCCTCCGCATTCCGCCGCTCCGCGGCGGAAGCCTCCAGGCCCCGGAACAGCGTATCTTTCAACTGCGTGAATGCTCGCCCTTGCAACCGGACTTCCTGGGTGAGAGCGGTCATGGCGCACCACAGCGAATAGAGATCGCAACTTCCATCGACGGGCGGAAGCGGATCGCCGGTTTCGAGCGCAGAGAGCAACTCGGCAGTCAATCCCGCAGGCGGCGCCTCGTCGGCCAGCGCTTTCTCCAGCCAAGCCTCGAAGTTCCGCACCAAACGCTCGCGTTGTTCAGGAGAGGGCCTCCCGGAGAGGGCTTGTACGTCCATTCGTTGTCTACTTTTTTTCTTTCAATACAGCCAGCCACGGTTCGGACCCGGTGTACTTCCTCTCGTCGCCCGCACCATCGAGCAGGGACTCCAACGGGGCCTCCGGATCGCAGGAGAACAGGGTGTGCTGCGCGCGCCGGCGCCGGTCGCGCAGCAGATCATAGGCATCACGCACGCTCTCGAACTCGTCCGGACAGCGCTCCGGCGGATACTGCTTGAGCTTGCCGAGATAAGCGGCACGAATCTGCTCGTCGTCGGCTTCCGGCCCAACGCCAAGCACGGCGTGCGGATTGGACGCGCGGTCGGTTTCTCGGTTCATCCCATTACCCTAGAACAGATTGCCCTGTGCGGGCGACGGAAGTGTTCCCGTTCCCTTCTTTGTCTTTCCACCGGGCGCAGGCGGCCGCATCTCCGGCGGAAGGTTCCTGAAAATTCTGGGCACCGCAATTTCGGGCGGTTCTCCGCGCGCAATCGCTTCTTCCACTTTCCGTGCGATCCGGGGGGGAAGCCTATCCAGAAACTGCTCGAACTGCTCCAGCGCACGGGAAAAAGCGGCGGGCAGAGGTTCGGCAAACTCGTTCTGGTCCTGGTCCTCTCCATCGTCTTCGCCCCACTCGCTCGGCGTTTCCCCGCGCCGGGCACGACAATCCGGGCAGTCGCAATCGCGCCGTCGAAGCTTGGAGCTATACTGGACAGGACTGCTGCGTTCGTAAACGGGAAACTGCTTTTCCGCCCGCTCTCCCTCCAGGATCTGCTTCAGCAACTCTGCCGGCACAGGTCGGTTGGCGGTAGCGTTGTCCAGAAAATCAGCTCCCCAGAAGCCATCATCGTTCTCGCGCATTTCATCGAGGATGTTCCCTGCCAGTTCCAGGTTGCGCTCGCGCCGGGCGAGTTCGAGAGCCGCCGTGAAACACCCCTCCTGCCGCTGGGGGCGCCAGTCAGGCAGCACCCGACCGCGAAGAAACAGAAACCTGGCATCGGCTGTGCCCTGGGCCAGACCCACTGCCGACACCGCGTATGCCAACTTCAAGGCCTCACTGCGCAAGGCAGCCTCTCCGAGCACCAGCAGTTGCGTAATGTCGGTGGGGCAGTTGGGCTGATCTAAGGCGACAAGCAGATGTTCTTCCCAGGACGGCGGCAGGGGCAGCCCCAGACCCGCCCAATCGCCCAGGGCAACAGCTCGCGTGGTTCCAGTGAGCAGTTCCGCGGCGGAAAACCGGGCAGGCTCGACCGTCGGCAGTTCCACCTTGCCATCGAGGTTCGCGGTTTTCGCCAGACCATAGGTCAAAACGAAAGCGGGCACCCGACCGCCAAGCAATGACTGGAGCCGCTCGTGGTGCTGTTCGACTGAGACCTTGTCTCCATCGAGCACGGCGGAGAGGAGGCGCAGCACGGTTCCGAGAGAAGCAATCTCTCCCTCCCGCACTTCCGGCAAAGCCTCGATGGGCTCGATTTCCGCTTCCTTGACCAAGTGCGTCTTGCGTTGCCTCAGATGGCGTATGGCTGCCGAAAGCAGCAACCGCAGTTTGGCCCGCCGCACATCTGGGTTGAGCCGGTCGAGTTCTTCCGCGCTTTCGAGATACTCGAGCGACTTCCGATAGGCCCCGCGCTTCTCGGCCGATTCCATCAGATAGAGCGGAGGTTTTGCGTCTCCGGGCCGGGCTTGCCGCCAAAGCTCAGCCACCTGATCGGCCGCCTTCCCACCCCGATGTTTGTCCGCCCAATGCAGCCACGCCTGAAACGCGTCCGGATGCGGATCGGCCCGGCACGCCCGCTCGTACAACATCTCGGGAGAACGCAGATCGTCGTCTCCTAGTCCTCCGACGCTTCGGTCGCGGCGGAGCGGGCGCATCGAGTCGAATTCGTCGAAAGAGTCAGCAGGCAATCCCTCGGCGAGCTTCGCCATATGCAAGGAAAGCACGCCATCCTCCAGGCTCCCCGCGGCAAACCATTTTTCCCGGATGGCTTCGCGCCGGAACGATTCCCAATGAAACAGCGCTTCCGCCATGTTGTCCCAATCCATATGGTGCTCGAAACTTCGCGCCATCAGTCTCCAGAAGTAGGCGTTTTCGCGCGGCGCGCCGCCAATCGCCGCAAGCATTTCGGAACGCCACAGACCGCGCGCCAGAGAGCGAATCAGAATATGCTGGCGCAGGCGCTCGCGAATCTTGGGAAAGCATTGGCCGCAGATTGCGACCGCGGATCGGGTCGTATCGAGCAGCGCTTTGCGTTTTTTCGCCGTCAACGCTTGTTCAAGAGCCACTAGCGCGGGGCGCAGCGCCGCACTGCCGCCTCCGACCGCGCTCAGAAGCCGTTGCTCGGCTGCGTTGAACTCGGACTTGGCGGTTGCTGTCCCCAACATCGCGAGCAGAGGCCGAATCAGTGCGGCGGGAGCCGAATCCGCCGGCACCAGCCGCAGCCACTTTTGACAAGCGTCGTCCTCGCGCCGGTAGAAGCTGGCGATCGCCCAGATCAGTGCCTTCCATCCACCGAGCGCACTGCGCCGGGACACCTGCGGCAGGGCCAGAACCTGGTCGTCTACGGGCCCACGCGTCACGGCCCGGAACGCTGCCTCGAGTGCCACGGCGCCGTCGCGCAAAGGATGCTCCGGAGGCAGCGACGACACCGCTGCCAAGGCGGGCAGATCGTACACCCGCTGGCGGACGAAAGTCTCGATGCGTTCGCGAACTTTCGCAGGGAGGTTCACGTCCGCGAGCGGCGCCACGATGTGGTCAAGCCTGCCTTCTGCTGCGGTAATTTCCCACTGTAAGTCGAGCATTCGCGCGCGCGACAAGGGAAAGCGTTCGCCCACCATTTGCAGCAGCGTCTTGGCCTCAACAGCCATCCCCAGCCTCATCATGTCCTCAATGCGGCATTGATACGCATCGAGCAGTAAAGCTTCGCTTTCGGGCGTGCCGGCGCGCTTGTGCAGATCCTTCGCCAGTTGGACCGCAGCCTTCGAATGCCGGCCGGCAATCAACTCGCGAATCCGGGGAAACTCCGTATTCGCGGGGTTCCCGCCATTCGCTAGGGCGACGGCGTTCGCTCGTTGCATCCCTTTTTCGTATTTTCTCGACATAGGCGATGCCAAGTTTCGAATATTCTAACTGCTATCGTTGAGGATCGCGCGAGTTTGCAAAAATTTCTCTGGCGCGTTCCTTGGGAGCGCATGGTGAAGTAGCGACTTCTGGAAATGCCGGGAGCCTTCACATATTCGCTGAGGCGGGCCTGAACCGCATCGGCGTCCCAACGCGCACGATCCAGCACGTACTGCATCCCAAAAGGCGAAGCTTCCTCGATTCATGACAGCCCGCGTTTCAGGAGTGTCCTTGGCCAAAGCAAGGTGGGTCCGGGATCGGTGATCCATCGGCTGTGTCGCCACCGCCACCGACCGATATAACAGTTTGGCCATGCTCGTGCGCCGCCGGGCGAGACTTTGGCCCAACTGCTGACCCGACTCGACCAAGCGATCGACAAAGGACTGACCGAGGACGTCTACGCTGACAAAATCAACTCCCATACTCGTCTGCTTCGCCGATTCACGCCGTGAGAGGTTCGTCCGGCCTCAGCCCGTCGTGGTCAAGGTCGGTTCGTTCCAACGAGGTAACAAATCTCGCTGAGCTAAGATCTTGATCAGTTCGCCGCCGAGCCGGTCGTCGAACAGGACGATCAGGTACGTCTTGTTCACAACATCGAATCATCAGCGCCTTCATTTCCTCGTCGTTCAGCCGCGAAAGGTTTGGCCAGGGAATCTCCCCGTAGGGCGACCGGACGACCACGTCTGTGTAGTCGCCGATCTGCGAGTCCGGAGTAATCCCGGCATGCAGATCGTCGAGGATGGTATTACGAAAACATTGCTGCGCGAGGTACTTCGCGAGCCTCTTGAGCACTTCGGAATTGGTAGAGATTTCACGTGCGGTTTCGCCAGTCATTCTGACACTCCAGGCTTACGATCAAGCGCCCCCCGGGGCAGGCGCGATCTATCTGTCTGCTGATTCTAGTGTGGTGTCCCAGATAATTCTTTACAGCGACGTACCTTGTCAAGTATGACGTCGGCAGTAGCTTTCCAGATGAAGGGTTTGGGGGCGTCATTCCATTTGGCCAGCCATTCATAAATCGACTGTTCCAGTTCTTGAGCGCTGAGGAAGGTGCCACGCCGAATCATACGGTCGGTAATTAGGCCGAACCAGCGCTCCACTTGATTGAGCCAGGAACTGCTGGTGGGGGTGAAATGCAGATGCAACCGTTTACGTTTCTGAGGCTTGAGCCAGCGCTGAACGGCCTCGCTCTTATGGGTGCTGTAGTTGTCCAGGATGAGATGGATATCCAATTCTGGTGGAATCTCCTGATCCAGTTCTTTTAAGAATTTCAAGAACTCCTGGGAGCGATGACGCGGCAGACATCTCCCCAATACTTTGCCATTTAAAATATTGAAAGCCGCAAATAAGGTGGTGGTTCCATGGCGCTTGTAGTCGTGAGTCTGGCGTTCCGGTAGACCCGGTCGAAGGGGTAGAATCGGCGCGGTGCGGTCCAAGGCTTGGATCTGGCACTTCTCATCCACACATAGCGCCAGGGCTCGATCCGGAGGATTCAGATACAGCCCTACAATGTCGCGCACCTTCTCTTCGAATTTGGGGTCGTTCGAAATCTTGAACTTCTCCACCCGGTGGGGCTGGATATCGAAGCGCTGCCAAACGCGATGCACCATGGTGCGGGAAATGCCGAGTTGTCGGGCCAGCGTACGCACGCTCCAATGGGATTCCCCATGGGGTTTGGTTTTCAAAGTGGTGTCCAGGATTTTCTGTTGCAGTTCCGGGGTAAGGATCGGAGACGACTTCTTTCTTTTGTGCAGCTGGCTGATTGCCGCCACCCCACCTTGGGAGAAGGCCAAGCGGGTGGCCATGATGGTGGGACGAGACAGGCCGGTTTGCTGGGCGATCGCATGATTGGGAACCCCCTGGCTGGCCAGTAAAACCACCCGGCATTTTCTTGCCACTCTTTGGGGAGTCAAACCGGAGCGAACCAACGCGTCTAAATACCCTGTCTGGACTGGATCAAGGGCTAGGGCGGCGGCAGGCGCGAACATGCCCCAGTAGAGCACAGTTCTCTTATATTGTAAATAATTGTATGAGACAGGACACTAGGTACGGAACTACCCGACTTGGTCTAGCTTGCCCTGCGTGACCTCGAACAACCATCAACGTAGAGAAGTGCCTGGAGCTTTTTTCTCCTCGAAGGCTTAAGGCTGCTCAGATATCCCGCAAGCTCGTAGGGGTTGAAGATGTTCCACACAGCGGCTTGAAACCGTGGAAGCTCGGCGGCAAACTCCGGATGCTGCTCTGCCGCATTAGCAAAGTTCATGAGCTTCTCCCCGAGCAGGTACTCGAGCGCACTCTTGATACCAAATCGCCTTTTAATGCCGCGGGTTGCCCGGCACTGTTGTACCCAGATCTTGTGAAATTGTATGCGGCTCATGCCGCTACTATAAAGGCTGGTCTCAGTAGAGCGCAAAAAACTGCGCGATTCCCCTGTCACCACCCATCCGCCGGATGCAGGTCCCTTACCGCTTACACATCGTTCCTTAGCGGGTACTCGAATGCACATGCGACTCGAGACCACGGTCAACTTCGGACGCTTTACACGATCCCGTTCTTTCCGGTTAGTGACTATTGTATTAGGCATAATTTTAGCAATTTCACAATATGCCTTGTATAGTAGGCATATTGTGCTGAAGCTGCACTCCATTGGCGCTAAGATCGCGTCTAGGCGGAAGGCTCTCGGGTTTAGCCAATCCGCGTTGGCTGACAAGGCCGGTGTGAGTCGGGCAACGCTCGAAGCACTGGAGAATGGCCGATCAGGTGAACTTGGTTTTTCCAAGGTCGCCAACATTTTGTCGGCGCTCGGCCTAGAGTTGAAACTACAAGAGGCAAACCTGCAACGGCCCACTTTGGACGAGCTCTTAGAAGAGGATCGCGATGATAAAGGTCTGGACAGACGCCGCTGAGGCAGGCCTGCTGGACAGGCAGCGGGATCGCGGAAGTGCTTTTGTGTACTTGCCTGAGACAGTCCCACAACGTGCCGTCTCCGTTACCATGCCCGTGCGGCTTCCCTCCTGGGACGTGCCCTTTGGCCTTGCTCCGATCTTCGAGATGAACCTCCCGGAAGGCGCGTTGCGGGAACGGCTGCGACTCGCCTTTGCGAAGGCGACTGGAACATTCGATGATTTTGATCTGCTCGCCATTGTTGGCCGCTCACAAGTTGGCCGCATCCGCTACACCGGCGACAAGGAGCGGCTCAACGAGGATGTTCCTTTTCAGTCGGTAGATGAGATTTTGGCGAGTCGTCGCGACGGAGACTTGTTTCGCTACCTCATTGAGAAGTTTGCAGCCTTTTCCGGTATCAGCGGTGTCCAGCCCAAGATCCTCGTGCGAGACGAGAACGCATCTGCCACTTTAGCGAACAGAGCGCCCCGTCTTTCTCCGAGCTACAGGGGTGCAACTCACATCGTGAAGTTCTGGGAGCCGAACGAATTTCCTCAGCTCGCTGCGAACGAGTACTTCTGCCTGAAAGCCGCCGAGCGTTGCGATCTGGACGTACCTCGGTATCGGCTCGCAGAAGACGGAATGGCCCTTGTCGTTGACCGTTTCGACTTGCGCCCAGATGGTACCTACCGGGGCTTTGAAGATTTTTGCGTCCTGAACGCAAGACGAACCGATGAGAAGTATCGCGGCAGCTATGAATCGTCAGTGATGAAGCGATTTCAGCAGTTCGCAAACTCACCCGCGGTACTCGCGGATGCCGAAAAGCTATTCACGTTAATCGCACTGAATTGTGCACTGCGCAACGGCGACGCTCACCTCAAAAATTTCGGCATCGTCTATGACGACGTGCTCGGTGAAGCTCGACTCGCACCAGTCTACGATCTCGTAACCACTTCCATCTACCTGCCGAAGGACAGTCCGGCGCTTACGCTCAACGGAACAACCCAGTGGCCCGACAGCAAAGTTCTCCGTCGGCTCGGCGAAACTCGGATGACAGGCACACCTGCAAAAATTCGCGCCATCCTTGAGCGTATCTCGGACGCTATTTCGCAAACCGAAATCGATCTTCGGTCATACATCAAGGAACATCCCGACTTCAAGGAAGTGGGTGAGCGCATACTGCAGGAATGGGTAAAGGGCCGACAACTCTCACTTCAAGCCGGCTAATGGTTCATATCCCCGTGTTGGGATTGGGAGCGCAGCCTCGCTTCGCCTCCGCTAACGAGGCCGCCTGGTTCAGAACGTTCAACCACAGGAGACTGCCCCTCTCCCTGAGTAGCTGTGCCAGGACGGCCGACGGACGCGAATGAAAGGTAGGATTCGCCGCGTGCGGTGGGGGTAGTTTCCATGTTCTCGACGCCCGCCCCTTTGAACGACGTCTGGCCGACCTCAACGCAATAGAGAATCTCGCGATCCCCGACGTTGGCGACCTTTGCAAGCTATCCGTTCCGACGCCTTGAAACTTTGAGCCGGAACGGTTACCTGAACCTGACAAATTGCACAGACGGGAGCGAGAATCAGGAATGGAATTATCTTGAGCCAGCTCAGCACGCTCAGAGTATACGGCAATATACTCCGCGGAAAGTGGGTTCCAGGGTTGCCGAGGAACCTCGCTGCACCAACCCTTAGAACCGAGTTTTTCCGCAACCTGCTACAACTTCCTTTTGCTTTCTTCGGATTTAGATCGGCTTCTGGTAGATTGTTTGCCCAGGGCTGCCGCACGCCTGCTTCGGTGTCCTGGAGAGCCTAAGAGCTGAAGAATGATCTCGCCGCGTCTTTTCTGCCGGGATACAAAAGCGATTGTTTCGTACCATTCCGGGCGGCGGCTTCGCCAATACGCAGTATCCCAGTGACTAATCGCTCGCAGTTCACCCGCGAGAGTCTCCAGTTTTTGAATTGTTTCTTCGTTTCGAATCTGTCGCATCCGTTTTCCATTCGCAATTGGGGTTCCATGATTCTTTTTTCTGAAAACAGTAGAGAAAAACACAGACACGATGGAACAAAGTCTGAAGTCGACCTGCCGAATCATCCTCCACACTGCCGAAGTATCGGCACCGTCACGTACCTGAGGGAACGATTTAATCATTGCGTGAAGCGCCCACTTTCCCGACTCTGGCAACAAAATTGTGAAGGAAGTCCGGGATTGACGGGATGAAGCAGGCATCTTTGGCTGCTGAAGAAGTGACCCGCATCCCGGTTGGCAAGAACTGGCTCTAACTAAGGGTTGGTCTGGTTGCAGAACAGCCGAAGGGAAGGGTGGCGACAAGGGAAAAAGAGAGGGTCGCACAGCGTCGCATAAAGCGCATCCGCTCAAAATTTTAGGCGCAGCGGTAACTCGGGGCAAGGGTTGACCTCCAGGCTTTGTGCTCCCTACCTCACGCGACCCTGGGAGCGTTTGTCATTCCCGCTGTGCCGAACACGCGCCGGTAACGTTCGACTTCCGCCGCCGGACCGAGCGTCTTAGCATAATTGTCGGAGAGCTTCACAGCCGGCCGCCCTTCGACGTCGGACACTTTGCAGATTAGGCTGATCGGGTCAAACTCGTGGCCGCCTTTGGGATTGCAGCCGCGGAAATCGTTTGTCAATAGAGTTCCCCACCCGGCGCTGAATCGAATGCTCCGGCCCGGGATCCACTTTCCCCGATCCTCAAAGTCTGCGGCTCTACGGAATTCCTGGGGTGTCGCGCCCCCTTGCAGCGTTCCGCCGAAATAAGCGTGGAGACCGACGATTTCATCGATGTCGAGAGCGTCCGAGGCAATGACGATCTTGTCATAGGGGTCCCTGCCGCGTCCCTTCAGCCATTCAATGTATTCGTCACCTGCGGTGTAGGGATTCTTGCTGTCAATGCGCTGGCCGGTCCAATCTGCCGTCCAGTCAGGCGCGTTCTTCAAGAATTGGGTTGTTCCAAAGGTGTCCGGGAGCATGATCCGGAGCGCTCCATCGTAGGTGCGCTGCCACAGATCGAGTACATGGTATTGTGAAGCTTTGAGGCCCTGGTCGTCGTTCGTCAGCCCGGCGAGCACCATTGGGATTTCATGCGCGTTAGTTCCAATCGCTTCAAGATCGTGCCTATGAGCGAGAAAAGCGTTCGACGTTCCAACAAAGCCGCTACCAAGATTGGAAGCCATCGCTTTGACCACATACTCCTGCCACAGAAAGCTGTGCCGGCGTCGGGTTCCAAAATCCGCCACACTCAGATTGGGCACGCCGCGAAGGCGCTCAATCTTGCTCCAGAGTTTCGTTTTCGCCCGGGCATACAGAATATCGAGATCGAACTCGCTTAGTTTTTTCATGTTGGCTCTCGTCCTGAACTCGTCCAGGACAGAGAGCGCATAGAGTTCCCACATGGTGGATTCCGACCAATAGCCTTCGAAGGACAAGTGGAACTGGCCGTCGTTGACGGACAACTCATAGTCCGAAAGCTTGAAGTCCTGCTCCAGCCATTCCAGGAATGCCGGTTCGAAAATCCCACGTCGCCCATAAAACGTGTTGCCGGCCAGCCAGACCAGTTCCGATTTTCGAAACCGGAGTTTCCGCACGTGCTCCAACTGCTCGGCAATCTCCCCGGTCGCGAACATGTCGGCGAGACGCACCGAAGAGCTTCGATTGAACAGTGCGAACGACACTCGCGTTTTGGCGTAATGCTTCCAGATGAACTGCAACATCAGGAGCTTGTAGAAATCCGTATCCAGCAAGGACCGGACGACCGGATCTAGTTCCCAGTTGTGGTTGTGCGCCCGCTCGGCGAAGTTCACGATCATCATTTAGGCGGCCTAATTGCGCTCATTTATTCTACATACGCATGGCAGTTCCCCCGATCCTAATGCCTGAATATTTTCCCCTTTTGATCGCTACCATCGCGCGCCATGACGATAACTTGTAATCGGATAACACCTCTTTCCCCATTTCGTTAAGCGCTTCCGACACCGAGGATGTAGCGCTGAAGGCCACCTCTCCGCATGTACTTCCGGAGTCTTTTTCGCCGTGGAGTGCACGGGTAGAGTTAAAGCACACAGCGTAACCCGCCTCGCAACATTCACCAATTCGTCGAGATGCGCTGGATGGGTTTGCAGTGTGTAACTCGTCTTAACCTTCAGACCCGGTTTTATGACAGGAGTTGTCGTGCAGTTTCTTCCCCCTATTACAAGAAGGTCTACGAAAAGCTCGCGATGGTCCCTCAACATTCCTTTTGTTTTAGTTACAATCATATCGTCTTGGCCCTGTGGAACGGCCTACGCACAGTCGGCGCTTGCTGCGCCCGGAATCGCCACCGTGCTTCTTTATAACGGGACTGGCACTTACTCTTCCGACGTGTCAGCCGTCGAGGCGCGCCTCAACGCGCTGAACCTCACGTATGCGACAGCCAACACATCGCAACTCGATGGCATGACGGAGACTCAGTTGAAGGCCTACACGCTTTTGATCGTTCCCGGCGGAAATTCGATCACGATAGGCGACAACCTCTCCCACGACGCTATAATCAACATCCAGAACGCCGTATCGAGTGGCTTACACTACCTCGGGATTTGTGCGGGTGGTTTCTTTGGCGGTTATTCGATTTACAATGGCGTGGATTTGACCTCGGGTGTGTGGTTTAACTTCTATGCCGACGAGTATCGGGGGATTCACAAGGAACCGGTTGAGATTTCTTTCTCCGCCGGCGGCCCGCTGGACATTTATTGGCAGGACGGTCCCCAACTCTCGGGGTGGGGCAATATTGTTGGTAAATACCCGGATGGGACACCCGCGATTGTCGAGGGCCAGTACGGAAGTGGATGGGTGATCCTCTCGGGCGTACATCCCGAGGCCCCCGCGAACTGGAGAACCGGGATGAATTTCACGACTCCTCTGACAGTGGACCTGGCCTATGCAAGTACGCTGATTTCAGCAGCCCTAAGCGGTACATCGTTGCCGCACTTTTAGTCCCATCGTTCGCGCGACTGTGGATTCCTGCCCGATGAATTGTTACCTGTAATTAATTCCACGACGTGAAAACAATTTCAACAGGATCAATGGTCAGACTGCAACGAATCATTGTGCCCGACAAGTACACGACACCAAAGAAAGGCAGATTTAGCCGTGGATGCCCGGCCTCGGGCTCTGCCCTGACAGAAGCCGTGTCCACAAACGTCGACCATGAGAACTTGCACGGTCCTCTTCCCAGTCGTTGCAGGTCCAGTTAGCGGGTGGCCTCGCTATTCAATCGACTGATTGTCGGGGGGATATGGGTTTGAGCACCGATCCCGCGCCGTGCTCGTCGCGAGAGTGAATCTGCATTGCTCGCGCTGCTTGTGTACGGCGACTGCCGACGCTCTTATCGAACCCATCGATGCGCTCAACGTGGGGACAGTCGTGACAAACTAGGACGATGCCATCCGGGTCTTTGGTGATTTTGTACATGCTTCGAGACTACTCTTTCCCTTTCCACAAGATGCGCATTATCGGACAGACAGGATTGGCGACAAGTTTCCGACAACGCCTGGCGTTCGTGGCGCTCGGCGAGGACGACCAATAGGTGAGGCACATTCCCTCCCTCCCGATCTAGCTACCGCTGAACCTATTTTCATGCTTGGTGGTGCGCTAGAGGCGCATGAGGTCTCATCGAAACGCCTCGGATCGAGATTCTGCTCCAGCCCAAAACTCTGCCCCGAGGCGTTTCCGATCAGGGCTAGCGACCATCCACCCAGAAACGGGCCCTGATGGCGGTCGCGGTAGCTGAGCCAAAGTCTGGTCTTGCGGCCGACCGCCGTCTTCGAGGTCAAAGGAAAGGTTTCGGTTGACACTGCTCTGGGTTGTTTTATAATGATTCTCATCCGATAATCATGCGCCTCACCCATGAACAGTTCCGTGAGCTGGCTGCGAAGCACGGTTTGGCGGTCACGCACCAGCGTCAGGTGGTCTATGAGGCCGTCGTCGCTTCCCACGGACACCATTCCCCAGAAAGCATTTACGCCGCGGTCCGAAGTCGCATTCCATCCATTTCTCTCGCCACGGTCTACAACAATCTGCGGCTTTTCATCGAGTGTGGGTTGCTGCGAGAGGTCACTCCTCATGCGTCCACGTTGCGCGTGGACGGCAATCTCAAACCTCATCACCACCTGGTCTGCTCCCGCTGCAAATCGGTGCAGGACATCGAAGGAGATTTCATCGATTTCAATCGGCTATCCCGGCAACTGCCGGGCGGCTTTGATCTGACGCAGCCGTTGATCGAGGTCTTTGGCCTCTGTCGCCGCTGCCGTGCAAAAACCTAAGCAAA
>OBLW0100000699.1_pt1 | contig 28667 bp, 31 predicted proteins | sample 1520161 | NCBI WGS metagenome assembly OBLW01 (sample SAMEA3539309, study PRJEB22396) | soil metagenome | biome: tundra; feature: field; material: soil | place: USA | collected 2010-05 | depth 0.15 m
TATTGAACTGCATGTGTACCAATTCCAAACTGTCTCAACAGAAGGGTTCACCCCAACGATCTGTCACCTATGTGTCGGGTCGCTCACTTCAGGTCCCTCGCATAATGCGCTCGGGATTTCGCCAACGGACTCACGCCCGCTAACCGGCTCAACTTGCGGTGCGAGGGGTCGGCAGTTCAAAATCTGCCCGTCCCGACAATTTATTCAGATCTCGGTTTCAGCGTGAATCGCACGCTCGAGCAAAATCCTGTGTCGCTTAGGCATGCACTACTGACTGCCCCGAACCAAGAAAAGCACTTCTGACCGGAGCGTTGCTCCGTGACAATCGAGGAAAGTTCTACTCGCGTCATGCTCTCGACCGCGTCATGCTCCTCGATGGTTCGGTTTAGACCGCACGGGAGAGTAGTTCAACTCGGGGGAATAATTATGTCCGGACAAGTGGTTTTGTATTTCGAGGATCAAGCGGACGCGCTACGATTCGCTCTAGCCGCAGGGTCGGTAATGGCGGGGGACGGAAGCTCGGCCACCGACGATCTTCTCCATGGGACTGCGCGCGTTAGCCGTATCCGCCTGGACGCGGCGAACGCAGGCAAGCTCAAGAAGCGCACGCCGGAACGCGCAGCTTAAGAATTTCGGTCGAAATGAAATGCTAATCTTGCGGTGAGGTTTCTCCGGAAGCTGCTCCGCCAATTATCCCGTGCGGCGCGCCGAGAGCAGATTCAGGATCTCGCGAAGGCCCTGACGAATGTGTTGGATTCCGGCGGGCGACTGCGCCGGAAATGGAATCGCGGCTTGCCCTTTATCTGTTTTGGTTTCGGAACGTAGTTGCTGTCGAGCGCCCACGATCGTAAAACCTTGTTCATAGAGCAACTGTTTGATTCGCAGGACGCTTTCCACGTCGCGTCTGCGGTACATTCGCTGCCCGGTACTGCTCTTTACCGGCTTGAGTTGCGGAAATTCGCTCTCCCAGAAGCGCAGCACATAGGCGGGCAGACGACACAGCGTAGCGACCTCGCCGATCCGGAAATAAAGCTTGTCAGGGATAAATACCTCATCCGACTTGTCCTTGCCCGCGCTTTTTTTTCTCGCACTCATGCTCACACCGGCGATTCCAGGCTCCTGTCGCCCCAACATTGTGCCACAGGGGGAGCAGATCGATATGAAGAATTTCGGCTGCCGCTTTAGATTCGGCACTTCCGGTTGGCCAAGCACTAAACGGAAACGCCTCTCAAGAGGTGCTTCTCCTGAGAGGCTGGTTAAATCTTGGCCCTTGCGAAGTATCGTCTCGCAGACGGTTAGTGTTTCTTCTTTTTTGCTTTCTTCTTGGTTGCCATGAAGGTTCCTCCGTGAACGATTTTCCCTTGCATTTCGGGGACCCGATTGCAAAAAGCCACCCAACTTGTAGTACAGGTGACGTCCTTAACACAAGATATTGCGGCAGTATGAACGCAGTGTCAACACAATTTTGCATTTTGCGGCAACAATTTTTCTCAATAAGGAACGTCTTCGCCTCTTTCTCGTGGTTCTTGAGGGAACGGATTTCACCCAAAATACTGTGCCGGATTCGTGCTTCCGGTAAACTGCGCCTCATGCGGAGCGATCCTATTGAGTTGGAGATCTTCAAGAACCTTTACCACTCGATCGCCGAGGAAATGGGCGCAGCCCTAAGGCGCACCGCGTTTTCCCCCAACATTAAAGAGCGGCGGGATTATTCTTGCGCACTTTTCGACAGCGCCGGGGAGGTCATCGCCATGGGTGACCACATGCCCGTCCACTTGGGGTCGATGCCCATGTCGGTACGGGCCGCGGTTGACTCTTGCAAGATGTTATCCGGCGATGTGGTTATGCTGAACGATCCGTTCCGCGGAGGCACGCACCTTCCCGACATCACACTAGTCGCGCCGGTCTATATCAAAGATCGCGGGCACACCATGCCGGATTTCTACGTGGCCTCGCGCGCGCATCACGCCGATGTAGGCGGAGCATACGCTGGCTCGATGGGACTGTGCCGCGAGATCTATCAGGAGGGATTTCGCATTCCTCCCGTGAAAATAATGCGGGCGGGAGCAATGCAATCCGACGTGCTCGCTCTCTTGCTCACTAACGTGCGCACGCCGGAAGAGCGCGAAGGTGATTTGCGTGCCCAGATTGCAGCTTGCCATACCGGCGCCGAACGCCTGCGCGAGATATGTGCGCGCTACGGTGTCGATCGTGCCAAGCGCACAGCGAAAGATCTGCTGGAGTATTCTGAGGAACTGATGCGTGCATTTCTCCTGCGCGTGCCGCCGGGCGAATATCGCGCCGAGGATTTCCTGGATAACGACGGCATCACCGAGCAGTCGGTGAAGATCGCGGTGACGCTGACCTTTGCGAACCAGCAATGGTCGCGCTCCCGCCATCGGGGCGAGGTCGTCACCGTCGATTTCACGGGAAGCGATCCGCAAGTGGAGGGCAGCGTGAATGCCGTCGAGGCCATAACCTACTCTGCCTGCTTCTATGTCCTTCGCTGTCTGTTGGCGGACGATGTTCCCGCCACAGCGGGACTGATGCGGCCCATCCGCGTAATCGCTCCCCAAGGGACAATCGTGAACGCCGGCCCACCCGCCGCAGTTGCCGGCGGTAACGTCGAGACTTCGCAGCGCATCGTGGACGTCCTGCTGCGAGCGCTGTCTAAAGCTATTCCGGATAGAATTCCCGCTGCTGCGTCCGGTACCATGAATAATCTGACCATCGGCGGAGTTGACCCTCGTACCGGCAAACCGTTCGCGTATTACGAGACCATCGCTGGCGGGATGGGTGCGCGGCCCACCAAGTCCGGAGTCTCGGGTGTTCACACTCACATGACAAATTCTTTGAACACTCCGGCCGAAGCGTTAGCGTATGCGTATCCGTTGCGCGTGCTGCAATACTCTCTCCGGCCAGATAGCGGTGGTGCAGGAAAGCATCATGGCGGCGATGGAATCGTCCGCGAGATTGAAGTTCTGACCGAGTGTGAAGTGACGTTGCTCTCCGAGCGCCGCGTACTCGCGCCCTGGGGATTGAGCGGCGGCTGTGACGGCTCGCCGGGCAGGACTAGCGTTATCCGCAATGACGGATCGGTCGAAACGATGCCGGGGAAGTTCAGCACGCGCCTTCGCAAAGGCGACCGAATCAGAATTGAATCGCCCGGCGGCGGCGGCTGGGGCCTGGCTGATAAAAAGCAACTGGAATGAGGCTGGGTCTATGCACATCATCAAATCGGTTGGAGTTCTTTCCGTGGCGAAGATTCTGGGATTGGTTTACGGATGTATGGGACTGCTCTTCGCTCCCTTTTTTCTGCTCTTCGGCCTCATTGGATCGGTGGCAGTCCACGGCAAGTCTCCTTTCGCCGGGATTTTCGGCGTCGTTTTTCGCAATTCTCATCCCGTTCTATATGGGGCCATGGGGTTCGTTTCGGGCGCGATCGGTGCGTTGCTCTACAACTTGTTCGCACGATGGGTGGGTGGCTTTGAGCTGGAGATGGACGTGCGGCCGCAGACGCTGACGGCGCCCTATCCGATCGTCCCGCTGACGAGTCCGGCCCCCAATTCGTAGCCTAAGAGAGCAGGAAGGCTTATGACAGATCTCGCAACGACTGATCTCGCAACCCACTACTTCGACGAAGCCCGCCGCCAGTTCCGCGGAAACAAGCGCCTGGCCGAAGCCGCGATCGCGCAACTCAAAGACGAAGAGCTATTCTTCACGCTCGACCCGGAATCGAATTCCATCGCCATTCTGGTTAAGCACCTGGCCGGCAACATGCGCTCGCGCTTTACCGATTTTCTTACTACGGACGGCGAGAAGCCTGACCGTTTTCGCGATCAGGAATTTGAGTTGAATGCCGCAACCACGCGAGCCGATGTGATGCGCTGGTGGGAAGAGGGTTGGGAGCAAGTGTTCACGACGCTCAATGCACTCAAGCCCGAAGACGTGATGCGCACCGTGACCATCCGCGACGAACCACACACGGTGCTGCAAGCCATTAACCGGCAGATCGCTCACTATGCCTCCCACAGCGGCCAGATTATTTTGTTAGCCAAGCATCTCCGCTCGAAGCAATGGAAGACGCTGAGCATCCCTCGGGGCAAATCGGAGGACTACAAGAGGGCTGCTCCGAAGGCTTACAAACCGGCAAGTTAGAAACGAAGCGTTCCGGCGCACTGCCCCCAGGTTCGACTTCTACAAACCCGGTCCGAAGTAGCGGTAGTGGCCGGTAATCTTCCAACTAAAAAGCACGTCTTCCATCTTTGGCCCCTCACCGATGTTGTGCACAATCATGAACCGCCCGCTCCCTCGGGACTTCTGGTCAACGACAATCCCGATGTGCGGCACTCCTCCGCCGAGGTCCCACGTCACTAGGTCTCCGGGCGAGTAGTCTTCCGCGCGGTTGCTGCTGAGCAGCGTCTCTCCTTTGCGACCGAAGAAAACCATGAGGTTCGGCACGCGCCGATGATCGATGTTCGAATCTGGGTGAGCGAGCAGCCAGCGTCTCTTGTTTGGATACAGCGAGAAGTTCTGCAGCATATCTTCGTGGACTTCTTTTTGCAGATCGACGCCCACCGCTCGGTAGGACCGGATGATCTCGTCCGTGCAGACGCCTGTGTCGGCGGGGACGTCTCCTCCCGGGTATGGAATTCGGACGTAGGCGGAAACGTAGCGGACAGGGTGATGCGTGCGCTCGATGGCAGCAACAACCAACCGACGCAGAAATTCCTGACTGGATTCCGGCGCGCGGTTCGTCTGCGGGACAGCGGTGGGAGGAAATAGCGCACACACGACAATTGGCGCCAACCACCATCGGACTCTCGGGCAAGGCTGCATTTCGACCGATTGTAACTGTCTTGAGGTGGGAGGAGAATGTCCTTTCACAGGTCTACACCTCGGCAATCCGCCCTCCAGCCAACTTCGCCTTATTCCTTACGGACGGATTACGGAATGTCTCTGAGAATGCATCCAATTCCCGCACGGTGTAGAATCAAACGTTTTGTGTCTGAGTCTGAATTCATAAGGTAGCTGTCATGCCATCCACGATGCTGGCCGTGGTTAAGCCGGAGGCCGCACCTGGCGCGGAAATTCGCGAGGTAAATATTCCGGTCTTTGGACGGAACGATGTGCTCGTCAAGGTTACGATGGCCTCCATCTGCGGCACCGACCTCCATATCTATAACTGGGATCATTGGGCGCAGAACCGCATTCATCCTCCTCTGATTCCCGGGCACGAGTTCTGCGGCGAGGTAGCCGCTTTCGGCGATGAAGTGACCAGCGTAAAGGAAGGCGATTTCGTTTCCGCTGAGATGCACGTGGCGTGCGGCAAGTGCCTGCAATGCCGCACTGGTGAAGCTCACATCTGCCAGAACGTGAAGATCATCGGCGTCGACGCGAACGGAGCCTTCGCCGAGTATGTGGTCATTCCGGAATCGAATATCTGGAAGCTTGATCCCGCCATTCCGCCGGAGTACGCCTCGATTCTTGATCCGCTGGGCAATGCCGTACACACCGTGCTGGCTGGTGAGATTGCCGCGAAAACCGTAGCCATCACGGGCTGCGGGCCGATCGGACTTTTTGCCATCGCCGTGGCCCGGGCTGTGGGGGCCGCCAGCGTGTTCGCCATCGAGGTGAACGAGCATCGCCGCAAGATCGCGCGCGAGATGAAGGCCGACTACGTGCTCGATCCTTCCAAAGAAAATGTGAAAGCAACAGTGATGGAGAAGACCGGCGGTCTCGGCGTGGACGTCGTGCTCGAGATGGCTGGGCATCCGGATTCGATTCGCACGGCGTTCGATATCGTGCGGCGCGGCGGAAGAATTTCACTCCTCGGCTTGACCTCAAAACCCATTTCGCTAAACTTTTCTGAAGACATTATTTTCAAAGGCATCACAGTGCAAGGCATCAACGGACGCCGCATGTACCAGACCTGGTACCAGATGACGGCGCTGCTCAAAGCCGGCAAACTCGACCTGCATCCCGTGATTACCGACCGCATCCCGATGAAAGATTTTTCCAAAGCAATGGAACGGTTGAAGACCGGCGAGGCCAGCAAAATCCTGGTTTATCCGAACGGAGTGCGCTGAGCTTGGGTGGCGCAGCCCTCTTGCTCTTGCTTTCCCGCCAAATTGAGGGCGGGAAAGCAAGAGTTACGACGGAGGTAATCGATGAGCCTTGATGGATTCGTACGCTGTACCTGCATCCGGGACGGCAAGGCGAAACCGCATCCGTTCCCCGACCACGAGGGATATCTCCTCTCACTGTTCCTCGGCGACATCACGCGGGTTGGCAATCTGCGAAGCTTTCTGCAGCACCTGCAGGGCACTCCCGGACCGCGATTTCCGAATTCTCCTGGAGAAAGTTCCCTACGACGGCACGCACACCGGCGATTGGATCTCCAGCAAAATCGCGGAAAAACTTCTGAAGGAAGTCGATGCCGTACTCCATTCCAGCGACATTCTGGCCGATTCCGAAAAAGAGTTCTTCAACAATATGAAGCTTCTACGAGGCCAGCGTCGCAACTGGAAACCCGGTCATGTTCTAAACATTCGGACCTGCCGGTCTGGCATCCCAGTTTCATAGGCGCAGAAGATCGAGGAAAATCATGACCAGCCGCACCGATCCGCTCTCATATCTAACCGATCAACTCAATGAACTCAAAGCCAAGGGAACACACTTCAAGCTGCGCGTGCTGGAGGACGAGCAGGCAGCGGTCTGCACCTTTGATGGCAAGAAAGTGATCAACCTGGCGTCGAACAATTATCTGGGACTGACCACGCATCCCAAACTGCGCGAGGCGGCGCTCGAGGCCACACGCAGATACGGCGTGGGATCGGGGGCAGTGAGGACCATTGCAGGGACGATGAAAATCCACATGGAATTGGAAGAAAAGATCGCGCGCTTCAAGAACGTAGAGGCATGCGTCGTCTTCCAGTCAGGCTTTGCGGCGAATGCGGGTACGGTGTCGGCAGTGCTGGGTAAGGACGATTTCATCATCTCCGATGCGCTCAATCATGCATCGATCATCGATGGCGCGCGCTTGTCGAAGGCGAAGATTCTCGTTTTCCGTCACAAAGACGTTGCCCACGCCGAAGAGCAACTCGCCAGCGTAAAGGGTGAGTCCGGCAGGAAGCTGTTGATCAGCGATGGAGTCTTTTCGATGGATGGCGACATCGGCCCGCTACCCGGCCTGTGCGATGTCGCGGAAAAATACGGCGCAATTATGATGGTCGACGATGCCCACGCCTCGGGCGTACTCGGCCGCAATGGCCGCGGCACGGTCGATCACTTCAAGGTGCACGGACGCGTCGATATCCAAGTCGGAACTTTGTCGAAAGCCATCGGAGCGCTGGGTGGATACGTCTGCGGATCGCGCGATCTCATCGATTTTCTCTATCATCGGGCGCGGCCGTTTTTGTTTTCGACTTCTCATCCGCCTTCCGTAGCCGCGACGTGCATTGCTGCGTTCGATGTTCTTGAGAACGAACCCGAGCATATGGAAAAGCTCTGGGAGAACACGCGCTTCTGGAAAAAAGAACTTGGCCTACTCGGCTTCGATATCGGCGGCCGCGCCACTCCGGCCAGCGAGACTCCGATCACGCCCATCATCATCGGCGAAGGCAAGCTCACCATGGACTTCTCCCGCGAGCTCTTCAAAGAAGGTGTCCTCGGCACCGGCATCGCCTTCCCCACCGTTCCCGAAGGTAAGGCCCGCATCCGCACCATCATGACCGCAACACACACGCAACAGGAATTGGAGCAGGCGCTGGAGGTGCTTGGAAGGGTTGGGAAGAGGATGGGTATTGTCTGACGAGGCCCTGCGGCGCGTAATGACTGCCCTCGCTGCGTGACACTTTGATGCCTTTGTTTATGCCGCAGCCCGACATTCCGATTTTGCGGAATTTCGCGAGATATTTGCCACACGCGACGCCGAAGTCGCTCCCAGAGTTCTTAATATTGGATGGGATCCGCGATCATGGCGCCGATGCACGACAGTCCCAGCGGGGGACGGAATTCATTAGCCCCGCGCGTGAGTGCGGGGTAACGCAAGCGCTCAAGGCCAGAGTCCATTCAGGGACGGCACCTCTCCTGTCGCACACACATGCTGCCAATCTCCTACATTGCGTTTTCGGTACCAAAGAACGCCGTGCCCTGATCCCGGCTGAATTGCAAGAGCAGCTTTACGCTTACCTGACTGGTATAGCAGACAACCTTGATTTCAAGATTCTGGCCGCCGGCGGCACTTCCAACCACGATCATCTGCTCATCGGGTTGCCGCCTGTGTTGACCCTAGCTGAAGTCGTGCAGAAGTTGAAGGCCAACTCCTCGCGCCGGCTGGGAGAGAATGGCGTGCAATTTGAGTGGCAGATTAAGGATATGGAGCTTTTGGCGTAAGTCCGCTTTTGTTGCCAACGGTCCAAGCCTATATTCGTAATCAGGCGGAACATCACAAGAAGAGAAGCTTTGAGGAGGAGTTTTTGGCGCTTCTAAAGAAGTCTGGGGTGGCCTACGACGCCGAACGGCTATTTGCAGCCTGAGCGGCGTCGCTGACGCGACTCGGCTCCTCCTTCCACATTTTCCCCGCACTTACGTGGGCTAATGAATGCCGTCGCCTCGCGACTCTAGGTGCGCACACACGTGACTCAGCCCGCTCGGTAAACAATCTTCCCGCCCACAATCGTCGCCACTACTTTTCCCGTAAACTGCCCGCCATCAAACGGAGTGTTGTGCGACAGCGACCGCGACTTGGCGGCCTCAAACGTCCAGCGCTTCTTGGGATCGAAGATAGTTACGTCGGCGAAATGGCCGCGCACCAGCGATCCGCGGCCGCGGAGATCGAATACGCGCGCCGGCCCAGCGGTAAAGAGTTCGACGATCCGCGTCAGAGGAATCTCTTGCTCGCGGTGCAGCTTGGTGATGGCCAGCGCCAACGCGGTTTCGAGTCCCGTGATGCCAAACGAGGCGCGCTCGAACTCGACTTGCTTTTCGTGGGTCGCATGAGGGGCGTGGTCGGTGGCAATGGCGTCCACGGTGCCGTCGGCCAGGGCGACCAGAATCGCCTCGCGGTCCGAGGCCGAGCGCAGCGGCGGGTTCATCTTGAAATTCGTGTCGTACTCGCCCACGTTCTCGTCGAGCAGAGTGAAGTGGTGCGGCGTCACTTCGCAGGTCACCCGGCAGGTGACGCGAGCATTATGAACGCCGCGCTTGCCGCGACGCACTGCCTTGAGCGCCTCCGCGGTGGATAGATGCGCCACATGCAATCGCGATTCCCGAATCTGCTGCGCGAGAGTGACGTCGCGATCCACAATGTTCGCTTCTGCCGCCGCCGACATCCCTCGCAGGCCCAGACGAAAGCTGGTTGGCCCTTCGTTCATGGACGCGTTTTCCGTGAGTCGCGTGTCTTCGGCGTGCTGCACGACTGGGAGGTTCAGCTCGGCGCCAAGCCGGAGAGCCGCGCGCATGATTTCATCGTCAAGGATGGGCTTTCCGTCATCTGTAACGGCGACGGCGCCAGCCCGCTGCAGCGCTGCAAAGTCGGTGAGTGCCGCGCCGCGCGAGTTAAGAGTGGCCGCAGCGATGGGGAAAACATTGACTAGGGCCGCACGGCCAGGATGTTTCAGCCATTCGACCCACTCTGGGTTGTCGACCACGGGCGCCGTATTCGGCATCGTGCACACCGATGTGAAACCTCCAGCCGCGGCAGCCGCGGTGCCGGAGGCAATGGTTTCTTTGTAGCCTTGGCCAGGTTCGCGCAGGTGAACGTGCAGGTCGATAAATCCCGGGGCAACGATCAGACCACGCGCCTCAAACTTTTCATCGGCGCTGCCGCGAATCTTATTCGGCAGCGCGATTTCGGCGACGCGCCCGTCGCGCAAAAGAATATCCATCGGCGCATTGATCTTCGCCGCGGGGTCAATCAGATGACCGCCCTTGATAAGCAGCGATCGAGTTCTTGATTTATCGTTAGCCATTCTTCGCATCCGCGTTAATCGATCCCAGGTTAATGCGTGAATCCGAGGCTCACTTTGCCTTGCCTAATGCCCACGCCAGGATCGCCATGCGCGTGGGGACTCCGTTGTGAACCTCGTCAATGATCTTCGATTGCGGACCGTCCGCCACCTCCTCCGTCAACTCTAGCCCGCGAATGATCGGTCCGGGATGCATGACGATGGCATCGCGTTTGGCCAGTTTCACCCGAGCCGCAGTCATCTGGTAGCGCGCAATATAGTCCTGCAAACGAATCTTCTGACCTGCAAGCCGCTCTTTCTGCAGGCGCAACAACATAATCACGTCCGCCCCGCGCAGCGCCTCTTCAAGATGCCGGGTCACGCGCAAACCCGGCGCGAGCGTCGCGGCAATGTCCGGCACGAATTCCGGCGGCCCGCAAAGCGTGACCTTCGCGCCGAATCGAGTCAACAGATGGCAATTGGACCGGGTCACGCGACTGTGATAGATATCGCCAATAATCGCGACTTGCAAACCCTTTAGTGATTTCTTGTGTTTCAGAATCGTGAAGGCATCGAGTAGCGCCTGGGATGGGTGCTCGTGCATGCCATCGCCGGCGTTAATGACCGGAATGTCGAGGTGCTTCGCCATGAGGTGAGGCGCGCCCGCTGCCGGATGTCGAATAACGATCGCATCGGCGCCGATCGCCCGCAGAGTATAGCCAGTGTCGAGCAAAGACTCGCCTTTCTCGATGCTCGATCCTGAGGATTGCACCAGGGTCGTAATAGCGCTTAGCGACTTGGCGGCGATTTCAAATGAAGATCGCGTCCGCGTCGACGCTTCGTAAAACAATAAAACGACGCGCTTGTTGCGCAACAGCGGACGCGCCTTCAGAGGATTCATCCGGCGTGCCAGCTTCAGCAGGCTCAGGATTTCTTTATCCCCGAGGTGTTCGATGCTGAGCAATGATCCACGTGCCGGTTTGTTCATGGCGTGAGAAGGCAAACGGTGCATCATACGCGGCAACCGCGGCCTGCGGCAAGACCGGTTCTTTGGCAAGTTTAGGGCCGGTTCCGGCGCCCCAGGAAGGCGCCGGTTAACGCTCCTGCGATGCTCCCCGCTGCAATAGAAATCAGGACAAAACCCACCATGCCGAGGATCAACTTCTGCACATTTTCCGGTTTCACTAACAGGTCGAGAGTGGCTTGGACTTGGGGGTCATTGGAGCGAGACGCAACCTGCTGGAGCGCCTCGATCATCTGCTGTCGAACCTGCCCACCGGCTTGCAGCACTGCCAGGAAAATAGCAAAAAAAATGGCGAATACCGCGGAAGAAAGAACGCTGGTGAGCGCCCCGAGTTGCGCACCGGAGCGGGCTCTAACCCTTGGATTGCGGCGGTGGTAAAGAATGACAGCCAAAGATCCGGCGGCTGGCACCGCCAACAATGGAGGCACCAGGCGAAGAGACATCACTACGATCGAGATGAATGCTGCAATCGCGCAGGCCCGGAAACCTCCCCGCCAATCGATCCCGCCGGTAAGCGCGGAAGTATTCAAGGTCCCTGAGATGATTGGTGGGTCGAGAGAAAAAACCGGCAAGTCACTGGACGAGACATTCCCCGAGGCGGCTTGCGTCAAAGCCTCCGGCATAGCGACGCGAATCTGCGGCGCTCCGCACTGCGCGCAGAAGGGTTTACCATCTTCGACGATGTGCCCGCATTTGTAGCAGGGATGGTCCATTCGAGCCTAGAACTGGACTAGCTTTGAAGGTATCGCACGATGCGCAGCAGGTGCAAGGAAGCGGACGGCGGTTTCCGCGACCGAGAGGCCTTTCTCGTTAAATGTCCCCCGGCTTACCGCGAGTGTGAACGTAAACCAGAGCAAACGTTGAGCCACTGCCAGCTTTCGGTTCAATGGCAACCACGTGCTGGTTATTTTCCGTACCAACCTTGAGCTCGGTGACGGGACCAGTATTGTCCCCTTCGCACTTAACTTCTTTGGGACGCGCGTCCTTGGAATCTTCGTCGTCGTCTTTGATGTCGGCGTGAGTACCACCGTGTTCTCGAGTGTGACACTCGATCACCTTGCCATATTTCTTTAATTTCTCACGATAAAAATCGATGACCTTGCCGGGCGCGTCATCGGAATCGTATTTCGCGATCACGAGCTTCACGCCAAAGGCATCGGTGAACAAGCTTAGATTCGCCGCGGTGCTGTTTTCTTCGTCGCGCCGCACGCGCGCTCCGGGGTAAAGCGGCAAGCCCGCCTTTCGAGCGTCCGCATCGTTGCCCACATGCAAGTCGCCAGCGGTGCTTTGAATGTCCAGATGCTTATCCTGCGCGCTGTCCTGTTTTTGCGGCTGCGCGGCGAAGCTGGAAATCGCCGCAGTCGTGCCGAATACTGCGGCTACAATTCCGCGAAACACGAATGATCGGAACATAAACTCTCCCTCTGGGCCCTTGAAAGGCGGCCCGCCAGTTAACAAATACACGGTCTAGATGTCCGCATCTTTACCATGGGTGCGTACATAAACCAGCGAGAAGCTCGATCCCTTGCCTTCCGGCTCGACGGCTACAATGTGTTGATCGTACTTCTTCCCCACTTTCAGCTCGATGTCGTTTCCGCCGCTGCCTTCGCAGGTCAATTCGTTAGAGTCATTCTTCCCCATGTTGAAATTCCATTTTCCCCGGGAAGTATGGCACTCGAGAACGTTCCCATATTTTTTCAACTGGCCTCGGTAGAAAGACAGAACTTTGGCCGGTGCGTCGTCGGACTCGTATTCGAGGGCCACTACCTTGAGGCCGTATCCGAAACCGGAGATATTCACGTTTGCGCTTTTGTCGCTGCCCTCGGAATCCTTTTCTTTCAAGCGAGCGCCGGGATAAACAGCCAGTCCAACATCAGAGACGTCAGCCTGTTTGCTGACGTGGACGCCGCCGAGCAAGGTTTTGATATCCACCTGCTTGTCCTGACCGTTGGCTTCTTTCTTCACATTTACGCTGCACGCAGGCAGGAGTAGTACTGCCACGAAGCCGGTGCCTGCCGCGACTGCTGCAAATGTCGGCAGTCTAATCTTGCGCATGTTGAGTTCCTCCACTGGCAACTTGCACAGGGCGCTCGATGCCGGTCCCGCGAGCGGCCACATTGGGGATGCTGACGGGGAGATGCCCGTGGATCATAATTTCGCCGAACAAGGCTTTAACCGCGGCTGTCTCCGACACGGTGGCATTGGAGAACGTACACATATAAGTCCCGATCTGCGGGAAGTCCGCAGCAAGGTATGGATTCCCCATCGCAATCACTGCGGCCTTTTCTCCGGCATGGTTCAGCAGTTGCTGCAACAGCACGCCGGTCGCGTCAGCCATAGCGACGCTGTTGTCAATTTTGCCCCCCGACGGCACCACGTAAACAGCGGCGACTACACTCTGAGCTTCATCCACTGCCTTCAGCACCTCATCGCTCATCCCCGCGGCTATGCGGGGGTCGACATAGATGATGTGGGCGTCCGGAATTCGCGCTCGAAATTCTCTCGCGAACGCGTGACCGGAATCAGTGCGCACATCGTCGGAGAACAGCACCGCAACCACCTGGTTGCCTGTCGCCTCTTGTGTTGTATACGGAAGACCCCCCTTCGCAGTTCCCTTGGATTTCAGTGGCAGAACCTTGCCATTATCGCGAACCAGAGTGACCGCATCGTCAGCCACTTGCTGTCCGAAAGCCAGATTCGACGGCTTGGCCACCACCTTGGCTATGGCACTCATATCCACCAAGCGGGCATCCTGCAGGCCCAAAGAGGCCTTGGTCTTCAGGATCTTAAGCACGGAGCGGTCGAGGCGTTCACGGGAGATTTCGCCCGACTGCGCGGCCTGAAGCATCGCGTTGTACGACGCCGGAAAATCAGCGGGAATGAGCAACAAATCGTTCCCCGCTTTGAAGGCTTCCACGGCAGCGCGGCCTATGTTACTGGCAAAAAGGTGTGTCAGGGCTGCCATGTCTAGCGCATCGGTAACAACGATTCCTTTGAAGCCAAGTTGTTGTTCGAGCAAGTCCGAGACGATCACTGGAGAAATGGTTGCCACATGGTTAGGATCGGAATCGAGTGCCGGCACGGTTACGTGCGCTACCATCACGGAGTCGACGCCGGCCGCGATTGCCTGGCGAAACGGTGGAAGTTCGATGGACTCCAGATGGGCACGGTCCACGTTCACGCTGGCAACGCCGAGATGTGAGTCGGTTGCAGTATCGCCGTGACCTGGAAAATGTTTCACCGTGGTCAGCATTCCACCTTCATGCGCCCCCTTGATATAGGCCGTGACCAGCTCGGCGACTTGTTTGGGATCTTCGCCGAAGGAGCGCGTGTTGATGATGGGATTAGTGGGATTCGAGTTCACATCGGCGTCAGGAAAAAAATTCCAGTGAATGCCGATCGAGCGTGCTTCTTCGGCGCTGATGCGGCCGAAAGTCTCGGCGTCGTCTGCTTTGCCATCTCCGCCAAAGGCCATGGCATGGGGGAAGACAGTGGTTCCCATCAGGCGCATGGAGACGCCACGTTCGAAGTCTGCGGCGAATAAAAGCGGGAGTTTCGAATCTTTTTGCAGTCGGTTGAGCAGATCGGCAGCCTCGTAGGGTTCGCTGCGCCGTAGGTATGGGCCGTCGACGTGCACCGTCATCGCGAAGGAACCGACGTGATACTTCTGCATGTCTTCGACCAGCTGCAAATATTCCGGATTTTCGACGTTGAGAAAGCTGGCGCGGCACCAGATCATGAACACCTGACCGACTTTCTCTTCTAGCGTCAGTTTGTGCAGCGTCTTCTCAGCCCACTTTTCGCCGGCGGGTGTCAAATGAATGGGACCGGGGCGCTGATATTTTTCCTTAGCAGATGCGATGGTCGTGGTTAGGAGAAACACGGAAAGCAGGAAACCGAGTTTTCGATACATGTCGAGAACGATAGCAGAAATGACAAGGTTATCCGCGAGAGCGTCACTCTAATGAGGTTTCTATACAAGCCACAGCTACGCGCTGAACCTGCATATCGTCACCGAAGCCGTGCAGCCACTGCACATCCGGCTCGCGGCGAAACCATGTCATTTGTCGTTTGGCGTAATTGCGGTGAGCCTGCTGCGCGGCTTGCAGCGCCTGTTCCCGAGTCAGCTCTCCCCGAAGGAATCGCACTGCCTGCCTGTAGCCGAGGGAAGAAAACGTACTCGAGGCATCGCCGTACTTCTCAAGCAAATGGTGCGTTTCGTCGATTAACCCAGCCCCGAACATCTCTTGAGCGCGGCGGTTGATGCGTTCGTACAAGGCCAGACGATCAGGATCGAGACCGAGGCGCAGAACGCGGAAGCCGCTCAACGGGTCGCGCCCGCGTTGCCAGAGTTCCGTAATCTTCTGCCGTGATGCCAGGCACACTTCTATCGCCCGGATAACCTTGGGAGTGTCGTTGGCATGAATCTTGCTCGCGGCATCGCGATCGAGGCGACGCAGGATACGGTGAAGATAGTTCGAGCCGCGGCGGTCGGCTCGTTCACGCAATCGCTCTCGCAAGTTTTCCGAGCGTTCCGGGCCCGGAAAAAGTCCTTCGAGCAAGGCGCGAAGGTAGAGTCCAGTTCCGCCGACAACGAGTGGCAAACGACCGCGGGATTTGATCTCTCCAACCACTTGCCGCGCCTGGCGGGCATATTCGCCGGCGGTAATGTGCTCTGTCGGTGCAACGTAATCGAGCAGGTGATGCCGGACACAGGCACGCTCGGAGGCGGTGGGCTTGGCGGTTCCAATCTCAAACTCGCGGTACATGGCGACCGAATCGCAATTCACGATCTCGCCGTTGAAGCGCTCCGCAAGCGCCAGGGAAAGCGCGGTCTTCCCGCTAGCCGTTGGGCCGAGCACAACCAGGAGCAGCGGATCAAGCTGCGTCGAAGCCACCGTCAGCGCATGCTCCAGTGAATAGCGTGCCAGTAGCGAATCAGAGTGAGGACCAGCAGCAGAAACGCAATCAGCAGGAGGCCCGAGGTTTCCGTGGCATAGATCGCGCGCCGGCGGTGCTTGCGGCCGTAGTGGTTGTGGCTTTGAGTATGAACCACGACCGTATTGTACGCCGCGCAGAAACCGTGTGCTGCAGCTTGGTGCTACACTACGCGTCGTCGGTCGTTTGTCGCTGAACGTTTCCGTTTGTTTATGCCAGCTTCCCACGGCAATCACTCCGGCAGAATCGTTGGGTTTGGCTTTTTCGAGCTTGACCTCGCTGCAGGCGAATTGCGCAAGAATGGCGCGAAACTGCGTCTGCAGGAACAGCCGTTTCGGGTGTTGGCTTTGCTGCTCGAGCGCACTGGCGAAGTCGTCACTCGTGAAGAGATGCGTCAGAAGGTTTGGCCCGCGGACACATTCGTGGATTTCGACCACAGCCTGAACACGGCTGTGAACAAGTTGCGGGAGACTCTAGGCGACTCGGCATCGAATCCGCGCTACATCGAGACGCTGGCGCGTCGCGGATATAGGTTTATTGCGCCCGTGCAAACGGAAGCGCCCTCGACTGGGCGCGGGGCGAGATTGACCTCGCGGTTCGCGTCTGAAGTTGCTTCCGCAGAAGATCAGGATTCGGCGCAATTGCATCCCTATCTGGAAGTGCCGATCCCGCATCGTGGACTGACGCGGGGATTGTTTGCTCTCACTCAAGCGATGTACTTAATCTTCTATCTGACAGCGCTTTTTCGTTTACATGCTGTGCAAGGAATCGCGGACTCTTTCTTGTCGGGATGGCGGGCAACTGCGCTGGTAGCCGCGGTGATGGTGACTGCGGGAGTCGGGATTCCCTTGCGCTGTTATTTGCTCTCTGCCGTGGGATTCGACTATCAGCGCCTGGGCGAGAAATTTCGGATGATGTTTCCTTTCATTCTGGCGTTGGATCAACTCTGGGCTGTCGCTCCATTTCTGCTGGTACAGAAGATCGGTCTGGGAGCGGCTTTTGCCGCGAGTGCGGCGCTGCTCTATGTTCCATTCTCGGAACGAACTCTAATTCGCATGGCGTACGTAGATACTAAAGCGGGCGGTAATCACGGATGAGCGTTCTTAACCTGATTTCCGGAACCAAACTCACGCAGCGTGCGTAAATCACGTCTAAGAGGCTGGGCTGGAGTCTGCCCGGCGGCCGGAGGAACGTGATGACTAGGACTCCACAAGAGCCGGGGGGATGTCTGACGCTGGTGGTACAATGTCTGACATGACTTCGCAACGGATCACGGTTCGGGTTCCCGCAACGCTCGGTACTCGCCTTCGTCACAGCTCCCGCATGCAAGGCCAGACGCCGTCGGACCTGGTACGGGTCGCCTTGGAGAATTACCTGGGCCGGGAGGCGACCGTCGGGTCGGCGTATGAATTGGCAGAGGCAGCGGGATTGATTGGCTGCGTGCGCCGTGCTGCGAAAGACCTGAGCACCAACCGGCGATATTTCGAGGGTTTCGGGAAGAGCAAGAGTAAGAGCAAGAGTAAGTAAGAGTAAATGAGGCGCGTTGGAGTGGGCCGCACTCTGGTAGATACAGGTCCGCTGGTCGCGATTCTTTCCCGCGAAGACGCATACCACCAAGCTTGCGTGGATGCGCTGCGAGGAATTGCCGCGCCGCTGTTTTCGTGCTGGCCGGTTATCACGGAAGCGGCATGGCTCCTAAGGCATTCTCGGCGGGCGATCCAACAACTGTTGAGCAGCATGGATATGGGCTTTTTGGAACTCCTACCCCTGGCCGGGTATGAGGCCAAAGCCATCGCGTCGTTGATGAAGAAATATGAGAGCATCCGCCCGCAACTTGCCGACGCCTCTTTGGTTTATCTTGCCGGACGGGAACAAATCGAGACAATCTTCACTTTGGATCGGCGCGATTTTTCCATCTACCGGACGGGCCGCAAGAGATCCTTTCGTATTCTTCCGTAAATTTAGTGTCTTCTTGGGTAGGCGAGAATTTTGATTTCAAAATATGATTGTTGGTCTCTTCAGCGCCTCCGGCGCAAACGGAAGGAAGGTTCTTATGGCGGTTCAGCGTATGTGCTTCATTACCCTTGTGGTCACTTCGCTTCTTCCTCTGGCCAGCGCACAAACACCTGCACCGGCAGCCTCCAAGCACGAACCCGCGTTGGATGTGACGTCGATGGATCGAAGCGTAGATCCATGTGTAGATTTTTTCAAATATTCCTGCGGCGGATGGATCAAGAACAATCCGATTCCTCCCGACCAATCTTCGTGGGATACATACTCGAAGATGCAGGATGAGAACAGAAGCCGGCTGCGCGGAATTCTGGAGGGCGCGGCCGCGCCTGATGCCGCCCGCAATACCTCTGCGCAAAAGATCGGCGACTACTATGCCTCGTGCAACGACGAAAAAGCGATTGAGTCGAAAGGAGCGGAGCCGCTCAAGCCGCAGTTGGATCGGATTTCGCGGTTGACGTCCAAGGCAGAAATCCCCGACGTCGCTGCTGCCCTGGTTGATGACAACGTATTGTTTGGTTTTGGGTCAACACAAGACTACCGTGATGCGAGTCAAGTAATTGCGGAAGCGGACCAGGGAGGACTCGGGCTGCCTGATCGCGATTACTACTTGAAGGACGATGCGAAGTCAGTCGAACTGCGCAAGGCCTATGTGGCGCACGTGCAGAAGATGTTCGAATTGCTGGGCGACCAGCCGGAGGCGGCGGCTGGAGAGGCGCAGACGGTGATGCGCATCGAAACTGGGCTGTCCAAGGGATCGTTGACCCGAGTGGAACGGCGCGATCCCAAGAACCTGGACCACAAGATGACCAGCGCAGACTTCGAGAAAATCAGCCCCGACTTTCAATGGGAGGTCTACTTCACGAAAGTGGGGCTGCCTTCTCTGAGCTCGCTGAATGTGACCTCTCCAGGTTTCTTCAAGGCGATGAACGAGGAACTGGGAAAGGAAAGCCTAGCGGATTGGAAAGTGTATTTGCGATGGCACCTGGTGCACGCGGATGCTCCGTTTCTCTCGTCAGTGTTCCTGAATGAAAACTTCGCGTTTTATGGAAAGACTCTTCGCGGCCAGCAGGAGTTGCAACCCCGATGGAAACGCTGCACGGAAGGTGTCGACAACGATCTGGGTGAAGCGTTGGGTCAGGTGTACGTGGAAAAATACTTTGGTCCGGAGGCCAAGCAGCAGGCGTTGACAATGGTGAAAGAAATCGATGCTGCCATGGCACAGGACATTAATTCGTTGCCGTGGATGTCGGCGGCCACGAAGCAGCAGGCGCTCGTAAAGTTGCATGGGATGGCGAACAAGATCGGCTATCCGGACAAATGGCGCGACTACAGCAAGCTGGAGATCGTCCGCGGGGACGAATTAGGCAATGTGGAACGGGCCCGGAAATTTGAATTCAACCGGCAACTGGCCAAGATCGGCAAGCCCGTGGATCGGGGCGAGTGGGAAATGACTCCACCGACGGTGAACGCATACTACAACCCCCAGATGAACGACATTAATTTCCCAGCGGGAGTGTTGCAGCCGCCAGCGTTCGATCCCACGTCGGATGCGGCTCCAAATTATGGCGATACCGGCGGCACGATTGGGCACGAACTCACACATGGCTTCGACGACGAAGGTCGCCAGTTCGATGCTCAGGGCAACCTACGCGATTGGTGGACCGCGGAGGACGGCAAAGAGTTTGTGAAGCGAGCGAGTTGCATTTCAGATCAGTATTCGACTTACACGATCGTCGATGACATCAAGATCAACGGGAAGCTGACGCTAGGCGAGGATGTTGCCGACCTCGGCGGCCTGATCCTGGCCTACATGGCGTGGAAGGAAGATACCAAGGGGCACAATCTAGACGCGATCGAAGGTTTCACGCCGGACCAGAGATTTTTCGTAGGGTATGGTCAAAGCTGGTGCGGAGAGACCCGCGACGAGACCAAGCGATTGCGCGCCACAGTGGACCCACACTCTCCAGAGAAATATCGTACGAACGGCGTGGTCTCGAATATGCCGGAATTCCAAGAGGCGTTCCACTGCAAAGCCGGATCACCGATGGTGAATCAGAACCGCTGCAGGGTGTGGTGAGGGAAACCGCCACGGTCCGTTAGTCGCGCGTTTTTGAAGTAGATCAACTATTGGAGTTCGTCTTTGGTTGGGTTGTAGTAGAAGCGGAAGCGGAGAGCGAGATACTCGCCGCCAAATTCGCTGGGCAGCGCTGGAAACGGGTCCGATGCCGTGATGCCGGCCCAAGCGGCGCGATCCAGCGGAATGTCTCCGGAGGTGGCTACCAGCTTCATGCCCGCGACTTTTCCATCTTTCGTAATCGCGAACTCGATGATCAGGTTGCCATGTTTGAACTGCGCGGATTCTGGAATTGCGTTGTACCAATTCACACGCACGTCTCTTAAGATACGCTGCAGGTACGGGCCAAAATCTACGCCTTGAGTGTCGCTAAGAATTTCGAGGTTTCCAACCTGGCGGCCGTGTGCCCCTGTCCCTAGCCCAAAATCGCCGCCGTTACCCTGGCCCCCACTTCCCGGTCGCGCAGCCGCCCGAGCCGCCTCCTGAATAGCCGAGCCCGCGGACATGGAACCCGCGTATTTCTTGAACTCATTGTTGATGTTTGGCGTAGCCGGCGTTTGCAGTTGCGCGATCTGCGGATTGGGCGCCTGCTGCGGCTGAGGCGGGGTTTGGCTCGGCGAAAGTCCGGACGAGGATTGCGCCGGCGGCTGTCCCATTTGACCCGCTCGCGAGCCCGGCGCTCCCGGAGGCGGGGTTGCTAAACTCTTGCGCAACTCCTTGACGTCCAGCTCAGGATGCCGCGTCATTGCGACTCTGTTTTTGTCAGAAGCAATATTCGTGTTCGGCCGGTGCTGCAGCTTCTGCAAGTCCGGGGGAAGTTCAAGGAATGTAAGATCCTTGCCACTCGTCAGATTTTTCGACGCAACGGCGGTATGCCACGGAAAATATTTTTCAAACATCTCCATCTTCGCCAGAAAAACGATGAGAAGCAGGTGGACAATAATTGAAATCCAAGCAGCTTCCCGGCGACGCGAACGCGTGAGATCGTCCTGCAGTTGGATGAGCAGATGCGGTACACGGGCATCATCATCAAGGTTTTTATAGGCCGTTTCCCATTCCTGAGCGTCGTAGAGCCCGAGTTGTTCGGGCTGTGGCTTCTCGGGAGGTGCCACTGGATCCTGGAATGGAATTTGCGTAATCGGCATGAACTAAATTTGTCCGTGCTAGGTCTGTCGGTTAGACCCACATTCCCGCAGCTGCGTTGCATCCGGCCTTCCACGGACGACGCACAGCAACGGGCGGAGCCAAAGCTATCTTTATTTTCGCATCTTTCAGGGGATTACGCTCACTGCAAAATGGCGTGGGGGGTTACGTCTGTAAACATTTGTAAAACCTTGTCGAATCTGGGAATGGAATTCCGCAATCATGCCGTAGACAAGCCGGCCCCTCCCTAACCCGGCATCCACGAGACAGTTTCGATCCTATCCCTTGGCCCTCGCCAAGCCTGCGAGGCCAACTTTCTTTCCGTGTTCCCGAATCGTCTCCACAATATCCAGCGCAAGTGCAAGCGCGCGCCGCCCGTCACTGATCGGCACCACCGGTGTGGATCGCTCTCGCACCGCATGCAGAAACGATTTCAACTCCGCGTGCAGAGGTTCTTCGGAAGTCACCGACGGTTTGCCAACCCCAATCTGGGGATTAACGGTAGGCGTGCTCGAAGTGGATCCGTCCTGTCCCACGGTAAAGACCAGCACTTCCTGCCGTCCGTAATCTACCGAGACATATTGCCGGGGCTGGAAAAATCTCAACTTGCGCACCCTTTCCGTGGAGACGCGGCTGGCCGTAAAGTTGGCCACGCATCCGGATTCGAATTCCAGCCGCACATTCGCGATGTCAACCTTGCCGGAGAGAATAGGCAGGCCCACGGCGCGAACTTCCTTCACCGGAGAATTCGCGAAGGAAACTACGATATCGAGATCGTGGATCATGAGGTCGAGCACAACATCAACGTCGAGCGATCGCGGCGTGAACACACTGAGGCGGTGCACTTCGAAAAACATGGGCTGCGTGAGCAGGGGGATGGTGGCGCGGACTGCGGGATTGAAGCGCTCCAGGTGCCCGGCCTGCGCAACTCGTTTGTGAGTGGCGGCCAGTTGGACCAATTCGTCGGCCTCTGCGAGGGATGCGGCTAGAGGTTTTTCGATGAGAACGTCAATCCCCGCTTCCATCAGGGGACGGGCGACCTCAAGATGATGGACCGTGGGCGCTGCCACAGACGCGGCGCGAACCTCGCTGTGCGTGGTCAGCATCTGCTCGACCGAACCGAAGGCGCGGCAGCCGAACTCGCGTGCAACCGCGTCCGCTCGATCCAGGTTGGGATCGACCACGCCCACTAACCGAACCGGTTCCCCCTGTTGTTCCAGTTCGTGGTAAACCCTCGCATGGTTGCGTCCAAAGACGCCTACCCCTACCACCGCGACGGAAATCGGATTGTCAGCTTGCAGGAACAGACTCTCGGATGGCTGGTTGCCAGCAGGACAAGGAATTGTAAATGTAAAGCGGCAGTTTGATGGACAATTGTGGCAAATTCATCTTACTCCCCGGTTTGCGCCTTCTTTAGGATAGCAATCTGCCCGGCGTGGTACAGCTCGTGTTGGACTATGCCGTGCAGCATGAAATAGAAATCGTACTTTTTGCCGGGAACCCGCTCGCGGAGACGGGATTCAGGCAAGGCCGCAACCATCTTCACCAGCGCATCGTGCGTACGCTTTACATGAGCCACGGTTTTTCGCCATGCAAGTTCGGTGGGCTTTGGGACTAAAGGAAAGTTCGCTAGTCCTTCGGGCTGAAATGTCTCGCCGTTCAGCCGGCGGCATGCCGCAGCGTCCCAGACAGCGACGTGCAAAACAAGTTCCCAAATGCTGTGAATATTCGGCAAAGGTTTAGCTGCAACCGTCGCGGCATCCATATCTTGCAACAACTCAAGCAGCGCCGGACCGTGCCACGCGTCACCTTCAAATGCACGGCGAAGCTGCTCGGCGATGAGGGCAGGTTCTGTGCTACGGGAACGCATACCGCTTACCTCGTTTGTGAAAAGAGATTAGTAAAAATAGAAACTCACTTTGACGGAGCATTCTAAAGGTGACGGTCAGTCCGCAACAATCACGATAGCCGCCCCATTGGCCGCGACAATGATCTTCTCGCCGTCCAACAGCAGACTCTTTCCGGCATCGAGCGCCAGGCAGGTCGCGCCTGCGGACTGCATGACTTCGATGGTATTCAATCCAATCACGGGAACATCGAATCGCATGTCCTGATTGGGCTTGGCGACCTTCACCACGGTGAGGTCGCGGCTGAGCGTAGAGGCGTCGCCGCGGAGCGAGCGCAAGATCAATCCCGCGCGTTCGATAGTCGCGTCCGTGCCCTCCATGGCTTCGACCGCCACGCACGCGGATTCGGCGACTACGACGGTCTGGCCGATGTCGTGCTGCGCGAGCTGACGTGCAACACTGCGGCCGTAGTCGATGTTCTTGCGCTCCTGCTCGCTGGGCGCTCGGCGCGTCTGCACTCCGGACTTCACCAGCAAAGGTTCAAGCAGCCACGTGGAATTTTCAAGTGTAATACCTTCGTCCGCGAGAACCTTCGCCACGGCGCCGAGCAGACTGTCGGTGTTGCGCGTGGTAAGTGAGAGCAGAAGTTTGGCCAGTCGCCAGTCCGGTCGGACGGCGGAGAAAATCTGTTTGTGCTTTACTTGCCCAGCCATGATGGCGCGGCTCACGCCTTGCCGTTGGAAAGTTTCGATCAGCTTGGAAAGCTCGCCCAGCGATAGCCAGTGAACAGAAGTGGCGCCGCGATCCCCGATTTCCGGGAAGGCTTCTTCTTTGATCGCGACCACGACCACCTCGAATCCCGCGGCCCGCGCCGCGTCGAGTACGAGAAACGGAAACTTGCCGTTCCCGGCGATTAGGCCCAGACGTTGCATAGCAATCTTCAGCGGCTACTCTTCAGCGGCGCCCACTTAGAGGCGATCACTGACCCCTCGGTCGATTATTTAATCACTCCTCGTTCCGAGGACTCGATAAAGCGAATCAGGAGTTCCACATCTTCACCGCGTTCGGGTTCGAACTTCAGCTTCTCCAGTGCTTGCGAGGTGTTCATCTTCGACGCCAGCAAGGTTTTATACGCATGACGAATCTTGCGGATGCGCTCTGGCGAAAAGCCACGCCGCTCGAGGCCAACTTTGTTCATTCCGTATGCGTGCGTGTCGCGCGCGGCCGAGGTCATGGAAAACGGCAAGACATCCTGTGTGATGGTGGTACCGCCGCCGATGTAGGAGTGGGCGCCGATGCGCACGAACTGATGCACCGGACAAAGCGCGCCCACCACAGCCCATTCCTCTACGATTACATGACCGCCCAGCGTCGCGCCGTTCACCAGCATGCAGTGGTCGCCGATAACGCTGTCGTGTCCAATATGCGCATAGGCCATTACCAGAACGTGGCTGCCAACTCTCGTCAGTCCGCCACCCTTTACGGTGCCGCGAGTAATAGTCACGCACTCGCGAATTTCATTGTGGTCGCCAATCTCCAACCGCGTCGGTTCGCCTCTATAGGAAATATCCTGTGGCGCCATTCCGATCGCACAAAAGGGAAAGAAGGCATTGTCGGCGCCGATCTTGGTTGGCCCTTCGATCGCGACATGCGACACCAGACGACAGTCTTCCCCGAGCTCCACATCTGGGCCAATCACGCAATAGGGGCCCACTTTGCAGGACCCTGGCACTTTGGCTCGCGGATCAATGACCGCGGTAGGATGAATCGCCGTGGAATGGACACTCATGATTGCTGCCGGGCTCGTTTCATTCCGCCGTGCCGTCAGAGCCGTCGTCGCGCCCGCGTAAACTGTCAACCAGTTGGCACGACACGGTCGCTTCCGCGACTCGCTTGCCCGCGACAAAAGCAACGCCATGCATTTTCGCTGCAATCATCCGCGGAATCACGCGCCAGCCTTTCACTTCCACCTCAATTCGCAGCTGGTCGCCGGGGCTCACGGGACGCCGAAACTTCGCACGTTCGATGCCGGTGAAGACCATCACTTTGTTGTTGCGATCTTCCACCTCGGTAAGCAGCAGCGCGCCCCCAGCTTGCGCAATCGCTTCCACGATCAGAACCCCCGGCATGATGGGTAATCCTGGAAAATGTCCGTTGAAAAACTGCTCGTTGATGGTGACATTCTTGATGGCTACAATGCGCTCTTTGCGTTGCAGCTCGAGCACGCGGTCTATCAGCAGGAACGGATAGCGGTGCGGCAGAATTTTCAGGATGTCGCGAATGTCGAGTGCGATCTTAGGCACGCGCGGTTGGTCGTCGTCCTCGGGTGGAGCGGTCTCAATCATGGATTCATCCCAACAGCCTGAAGATTATACTGTACCGCGTTGTATTCACAACGCAGCGGCAACCCTGCCGCCGAAAGGTAAACGTGTCGGCAAAGAAACTACGACGATCAACAGTCGAGCGGAATCAGGCAATCGACCGGCTGCGCTACTTCGAGCAACGGCAGGACCGAATAGTCGAGACCGTGCGCGAGCTAGTCGAAATCGAATCCCCCAGCGACAACAAAGAAGCGGTCGATCGTATAGCCAGGTTCCTTGCGCCAAAGTTTGAGGCGCTTGGCGGGCGGGCTCAACTACATCACTGCGTCGACGTCGGCGACAGCTTGCAAATCAACTTCGGAAGTCCCGCGGCACGCAAACCGATTCTGTTGCTTGGACACTACGACACCGTGTATGCGCTGGGCACGCTGGCAAACATGCCTTGCACGATCGAACACGGCCGCCTGCGCGGGCCGGGCACGCTCGATATGAAGTCAGGAATTGCGCTGATGATTCATGCCATTGAAGCGCTTAAGCACTGGCATGGAGAACTGCCTCGACCGATCACGGTATTTCTGGTTTCCGATGAGGAAGTCGGCAGCCATTCTTCGCGAAAGATTACAGAAGCTCTGGCCAAGGAGTCCGCTGGAGTGCTGGTGCTGGAGCCCGCCGCCGGACTTCGAGGTGCCGTCAAGACGGCGCGCAAGGGCGTGGGCGAGTACACGCTGTGCGTTAACGGCGTCGCCGCGCATGCGGGACTCGACCCCGGGAAGGGGCACAGCGCCATTCTCGAACTGGCGCGCCAGATCGCCGTAATTGCCAAGATGAATAATCTGAGGCGGGGCTTGTCGGTAAACCCGGGCGTGATTGAAGGTGGAACGCGTACGAATGTAGTTGCCGCCGAGGCCTCAGTGAGGGTTGATGTTCGCATCAAGCGAGCGAAGCAGGCCGCCGGAATCGATCGAAAACTGCGCTCTCTCAAACCCTTCGACAAGCATTGCACACTCGAAATGACAGGCGGCATTAATCGCCTCCCGATGGAGCGAACTGCCGGGGTGGCGGCACTCTACAAGAAAGCGCGCGGCATCGCAGATGAGATAAGTTGGAAGCTGGAGGAAGCTGCCGTTGGCGGTGGCTCCGATGGGAACTTTACTGCTGGTATGGGAATTCCAACGCTTGACGGCATGGGCGGCGTGGGCGAAGGCGCGCATGCTGTGCATGAGTTCATCGTCATCTCCGAACTGCCAAGAAGGGCGCTGCTCTTGGCGGGGATGATTGAGGGCGTCTGACAACTACTCTTGCCGAACCAGGACAAGGAAATAATCCATTTTGTCGCCCTTCACAAAGTCATACTGTTCGAGCAACCGGTAGCCCGCTTCCTTAGCCTCGCGGAGAACGATGTCGCGACTCACGCCATGGTTCTCCCCATTGCCGTTGCGGTCGATGATTCCGATTCTGGCGCCGCGACGAAGCGCCGCCTGCAGGTTCCGCAGCAGCGCTACCGGTTCGGCAACTTCGTGATACGTCTTCAGCAGCAACACGGAATCGATCGCACCCGCGGGAAGAAGGGGGCCATCAGCTCTGCCGAGTTGGGTCTTCACATTGTGCAACTTCTCCTTCTGCGCACGATCGTTTATGTAGCGGATCGCCTCTGGATTTATGTCTACCGCGTAAACAACGCCCTGTTCGCCTACTCGGCGCGCCGCTCGCACCGTGAACCAGCCCGAACCGGCACCGATGTCGGCTACTGTTTTTCCGGCCGTGATGCCCAAAATGTCCATAACGCGATTGACTTGCAGGCGATCGTCCCGGCCCGGAGAATCAAAAATAGAAAGGTCTCCCGTATAGGGTTCGCTGGTCTTGCGATGCTCGCCCTGCGCGCCAGCTGGGGCAGCGGGACTCTGCGCGGAAACAAAGGAAAGCATCTGCCACGAAACAAGTACGGCGAGCATGAGAATGCGGTGTTTGAAAATCACTATTGACCTCCGGGGGACCATGTCCTTCAACAATAGACTTCAAGAGGACGGCTACGTGAGCATGGCCACACTTCGATGCCAGGCGGTTACTTTCTGCGCCAACTCTTTTGACTCCGGACTTACCATTAGCCTAGACTTTTTTCAGGGAGTTTAGCCAGGAGGGAGGATTATGGGTGAATTTTCGCCTTTGCATTGGCTGTTAGTGATCGCGATCGCCCTTCTGCTCTTCGGGACCAGCAAGTTTACTGCTGTTGGCAAGGGTATCGGCGAAGGCATCCGTAACTTCAAGGCTGCGATGAAAGAACCCGCAGAGGAAAAGGCAGCAGAAGAAAAGGAAGAGAAAAAGGCAGAAGAAAAAAAATCCTAGCCGGTTAGCGGGATTTCCTCCATTCGCGCCCATACTTGCCTGGTCGAATCACCCAAGCATTCAAGCCTAGCATTCAGATAGCTCTCATCTCTCTCAACATGGCAAAGACACGCGCCACGGGAAGTCCTACCACGTTGCTGTAGTCGCCTTCGATGCGCCGGATCCAGCGCGAGGCAAGGCCTTGGATGCCATACGCTCCGGCTTTGTCCATAGGGTCGCCAGTTGCAATGTAGTCGCGAATCTCATCACCGGAGATTTCGCACATGGTCACCAGCGTGGAGTCGGAAGTAGTTCTTAGCTCACGATCCTCGACTCCCGAAATTGATTCGGGTTTGCTAGTCAGGCGACCCACTAAGCACACAGCAGTGATCACTTGGTGGGTGCGTCCCGACAATAATCGCAGCATGCGGGCAGCATCGTCGGCGTCGCGCGGCTTGCCCAGGATTCTCTCGTCGACCACAACGACAGTGTCCGCCCCTAGAACGTAGTCTTGAGGTCGGTTTCGACAAACTGCAAGCACCTTCTCGCGCGCCAAACGTCCGGCATAAATTCGCGCCGACTCTCCTGGCAGCGTGGTTTCGTCAATGTCGGCAGGTTGCACTGTGAACGGGATACCGGCATTCCGGAGTAACTCCTGGCGCCGGGGCGAAGCGGAAGCGAGGACAATCATGCCCTCCGATTTTAGCCGAACAAAACTTAGCGGCTTCCGACCACGCCGCGCACCGACTCGATCAGTTTTGCCGAATCGTAGCCGACACCATCTTTAAAGACGGTCTCGACGTTCTCGATGTCCTCGATCTGTTTCGACGGATCGCCTTTGATCACCGCTAAATCCGCCTGCTTGCCGGGAGCGATCGTTCCGATGCGGTCCAACTCTCCGAGAAATTGGGCGCCATTTGCAGTCGCGATGTGGATGGCTTCCACCGGCGTGAATCCCGCTTCCACCAATAACTCGACTTCACGCTGATCGCCGAAGCCAGCAATCACGCCTCCCATGAGATCGGAAGAGCGTCG
>OBLW0100000700.1_pt1 | contig 28661 bp, 28 predicted proteins | sample 1520161 | NCBI WGS metagenome assembly OBLW01 (sample SAMEA3539309, study PRJEB22396) | soil metagenome | biome: tundra; feature: field; material: soil | place: USA | collected 2010-05 | depth 0.15 m
CGCAACGGCCCCTACGACTTCAAGCCGCGCAGCCGCGACGGGCTCGGGTTCGACTGGCCGATAGCCTACGGGGATGTCGCGCCGTACTACGACAAAGTCGAGATGCTGATCGGCGTCTTCGGCTCCAACAGCGGCCTCGAGAACACGCCCGACTCCCCGGAGGGCTGCCTGCTGCCTCCCCCCAGGGCAAGGATCGGCGAGCTCCTCGCGCGGCAGCGGGGGCGCAAGCTCGGCATCCCGGTCATCCCCATACGGCGGGCCGTCCTCACGCGGCCGCTCGACCACCGGTCGATTCCGGCAAGGTTCCATCCCGGCAACGAAAAGGCCCAGCGGATCCTCGCCGAGGACATGCAGAACCGGGCGGCCTGCTTCTGGGCCACGGAGTGCGGGCGGGGATGCTCGATCCGCGCAAACTACCAGGCGACGACCGTGCATCTGCCCCCCGCGCTCGCCACCGGCAACCTGGACATCCTCGCGAACGCAATGGCGCGGGAGGTGACCCTGGACCCGGCCGGCCGGGCCGCGGGCGTGGTTTACGTCGACAAGAAGACGGGGCTGGAGCACCACGCCTCCGCGCGCGCCGTCGTCCTGGCGGCGGGAGCCTGCGAGACGGTCCGGCTGCTCCTCAATTCGAAGTCCAGCCGGTTCCCCGACGGCCTCGCGAACTCGAGCGGGCTGGTGGGCAGATACATCATGGACACGGTCGGGGCGGACTGGGGGGGCCAAGTTCCCCTCCTCGAAAGCCTTCCGCCGCACAACGAGGACGGGGCGGGCGGGGGGCATGTCTACGTGCCGTGGTGGCTCTACGGGGAGCAGAAGGCGGGGAAGCTCGGCTTTGCGCGCGGATACCACGTCGAGTTCGGGACGGGAAAGGGGATGCCGGGGGGCGACCCGCCGTACCTGCCCGACCCGGGCGGCCGGACCAGCTACGGCGCCCGGCTCAAGGAGGACGCCCGCCGCTACTACGGCTCCTTCGTCTCCTTCACGGGAAGGGGCGAGATGATCCCCAATGCCGACTCGTTCTGCGAGATCGACCCCGGGGTCGTGGACCGGTGGGGCATCCCCGTCCTGCGCTTCCACTGGAAATGGTCGGAGCACGAGATCCGGCAGGCGGCCCACATGCAAAGGACGTTCGCCGACTGGATCGAGGCGATGGGGGGCAAGAGCTCCGGGGCGCCCGACGCCGACGGACGCAAGGCCATCGCGCCGGGCGGGTCCATCATCCACGAGGTGGGCGGAACCATCATGGGAGGATCCCCGTCAGGCTCGGTCACGAACCCCTGGTCGCAGGCGTGGGACGTCGGGAACCTCGTCATCGCCGACGGCGGCGTGTTCGCCTCGAACGCGGACAAGAACCCGACCCTCACCATCATGGCCCTGGCGTGGCGCGCCGCCGACCGGCTCCTCGAGGAGATGCGGAAGGGCAACATTTAGGCAGACGATCAACCAAGATAGGTACTCCCATGAATACTCCAGACCCCATTCACATGGACCGGCGCGCGGCGATCAAATGGATGCTCGCGGCGACCGCGGGAGCGATGCTCGCCAAGGCGCCTTCGTTTGCTGCAGGGGCCCCGGGGACGTCCGCCGGAGCCGCGGGCGGGCCGGCGGCCGGCTACGGCACGGACCCCGACCTCGTCAAGGGGTACAAGCCGGGCGACCTTTGGCCGCTCACGTTCACGGGCGCCCAGCGCCGCGAAGTTGCGGCCCTTTGCGACGTCGTGATACCCGCGGACGGCCACTCGCCCAGCGCCTCGGCCCTCGGCGTGACGGACTTCATCGACGAGTTCGTCAGCGCCCCCTATCCGGACAACGTGCGCGACGGCAGGATGATCCTAGACGGCCTTGCATGGCTCGACGGCGAATCAGCAAGGCGCTTCGGCGCCGTCTTCGCCGAGGCCTCGGACGCCCAGCGGAACGCCCTCTGCGAGGACATCTCGCGCGAGGCGCCTTCGAATCCCGACCTGAAGCCCGCGGCGGACTTCTTCAGGCGGTTCAGGAACCTGGCCGCCACCGGGTTCTACACGACGCCAGCGGGGATGAAGGACATCGGCTACGTCGGCAACGTTCCGCTTGCACGCTTCGACGGCCCCCCCGCCGATCTCGTCGAAAAGCTCGGCCTCACTGACGAAGTCAAGTGGTGAGGCCGGACCCGGGCCAGATCGTCTTCGGCAAGGGCACGCCGAGCTCGACCGCGTGGAGCTGGTGGCGCCTCGCGCGAAACAGCTGCGCCCGCCGGGCGAGCATGCGGTCGAGCTTGTCGGCCAGGAGCGACACGGCCTTGTGGCATTCGTCGGACCCGACGCTGGCGTTCATCGCGGGGCCGTTGACGACGAGGTGGCCCTTCGCCTTGAACCGCGCTGCGAATTTCTCCTTCGGGTCGTACTCCAGTTCCACGCGTAGACGCAGGATGCGTTCCTCATGCCGGAACAGCCGCTCGGCCTTCTCCTGAACGAACGTTTTGAGTGACGGTGTGAGTTCGAGGTGAATGCCCGAGACGATCAATTCCGCATTGTTGTGTCTGTTCATGGTTGTTCGTTTGTTCCTTGTTTGACTGGGCGCGATCGGATCAAGATCCGACGGCGAGAAACTGAACCCTGAAATCCGATGCCGAAGCCCGATGCCGCTCTCAAAAACTTCTCCGCGGTAATCATCACGGGCGGATCTTCCGGGATTGGAAAATCGTTCATTGAGCTGTGTTCGAAGATGCGTCCGGAGCTCGCGTTTTGCAACCTATCTCGGCGGGCGCCTGTCATAAATAATCCCGAGCTTAATCTGCGCCATGTAGCGTGCGACCTTTCGAAGGCGGGGCAGCTGGAGGCGGCGCTGCCGGGGATTGAGGATTTTTTGACACACCATGCGCCGGCCGGCCGGATCCTCCTTGTCAACAACAGCGGATTCGGGGTCTACGGCCGGTTCGCGGATTCCGACATCGCGGTGCAGCTTGAGATGGTGGACGTCAATGTGCGCGCCATCCTTCAGCTTACGGGCGCGCTGCTGCCGGCAATCCGATTGCGCGGGGGCGCGATCGTCAACATGGCGTCGACGGCCGCGTTCCAGCCGACGCCCTACCTCGACACGTACGGGGCCACCAAGGCCTTCCTGCTCCATTGGAGCCTTGGCCTAAACGAGGAGCTCCGCGGGACAGGCGTGAGGGCGCTCGCGGTCTGCCCGGGCCCGACGTCGACCGAATTCTCCAGGCGCGCGGGCATCCACGAGCAAAAGGCGCCCGAATCTTTCAGCCAGACGAGCGAACAGGTCGTGGTCGAGTCCCTGCGGGCCCTGGCGGCCGGCAAGGCGATGGTCGTTACCGGATGGACGAACAAGCTTTCGGCGGCGATCGCGGCAAAGCTGCCGAAGCCGTTCGTCGCGAGACTGGCGGCGCGCGTGATGGCCCGGACGCGCATGAACCGGGTGAAGCCGTGAGCGAGTCCGGGTACAGCGGGCACCGGGCGTCGGCATGGCCGAGGCGCCTTGCCCAGGGCCCCTCCAGAACGATCGAACTAGGGGAGCTGCGGTCATGGATCATCCACGAGGACGACCGCCTCCTTGTCGTAGACAAGCCCGGGGACGTCGTGTGCCATCCGTCGAAGCACGGCCCATGGTCGAGCCTGGTGGGGGCAGCCCGCGAGCACGCCGGGCTCAGCACGGTCCACCTGGTCTTCAGGCTCGACCGGGAGACCAGCGGGGTGGTCGTCCTGGCAAAGGACCCGCCCATGGCGAGACGCCTGCAGATGGCCATGCAGGAGCGCAGGGTGGGCAAGACCTACCTCGCGCTCCTCACGGGGGAGCTCACCGCCTCGGTGACGGTCGACCAGCCCCTCGGCACGGACACGGCGAGCCCGATATTCATCAAGTCGGCGGTCTGCGCGGACGGGCAGCCGTCGGTGACCCGCTTTGAGCCGCTGTCCGGCGGGAGGGGATTCACGCTCGCCAGGGTGACGACCGAGACGGGCCGCAAGCACCAGATCCGCGCCCACGCCCAGTGGCTGGGCCACCCCCTGGTGGGGGACAAGATCTACGGCCCCGACGCCCGGCTGTACCTCGAATTTATCGACGGGGGTTGGACGCCCGCGCTCGAGGCCCGCCTCCTCCTGAGGCGCCAGGCGCTTCATTGCGCCCGGATCGACCTCGGGGCGGCCGGGGTCCCGCTCGCCTTCGAGGCCCCGCTTCCGGGCGACATGCGCGACTTCTGCGGGCGCCACGGAGTGGAGGTTCCGAAAGCCGGAGCGGGACCGCGCTAGTCCGGCGGATGCGGTCGGTGCCGGGCCGGCTCGGCCATGAGGCGGGCGGTCAGCTAGTGCTTTCTCAGAACGGCCACCGACTGCCCGAGGTTTCCGAATGATTCCATCCGGGCCCCGCTGTCCCAGCGAATCTCCTCGGGGATGGGAATGTGCGGCTTGTCGCCGTCGCACAGCTGGACGACCTCGAACTCCGAGTACGAGGCCCACGCCCTGATCGCGTCGCGGTCGATGAACTGGTTCAGGTGCTGGCCCGGCGCGGAATCCCTCACCTTGTCAATGAAGACGGTCCAGTGGGACGGGATCCGAAACTCAAGGAACGAGAAGACGAGCTGGCCGCCGGGCTTCAGGACCCGGGCGGTCTCCCCGAAGTACCGGAAGATGTCCTCGTGGAGCAGGTGGGTGAACACCGAGAAGAAGCACACAAAGTCGGCGGCCCCGTCCCCGCACGGGATCTTCGACCCGTCCGAGCATATGAAGCTCCAGTCCGGCCGCTTGGAGAGCCCGGAGGCATAGGCCACCAGACTCTTGACGATATCGACCCCGACGTACCGGATGCCCGGGAACGGGGCAAGCTGCACGGACAGGCGTCCGCTGCCGCAGCCGACGTCGACCACCAGGTGGCCGTCGGACAGCCCCAGCGAGCGCAGGAGGTGATGCTCGAGCTTTCCCACGGCGTTGAATTCTCCGCCGATCGCCCTGCGCATCGCCTCGTCCCTCTCCAGCTGGCCTTCCAGAGCCGCGACAAGATCCTGATTCGACTTTATGTAGTTGGTGTCCGTGGCGCAGTGTTGTCGGCGCCGGAAATTGCACGCAAGCGATTCCTGACGCTCACGGGGCGGTACTCCCCAATCCCTGGGTCGACCTCGTGCGGGCGCCGGCGGCGGGTCTCTCCACGGAAGTCGCGAGCGAGCGGCGGATCAGAGCGGAAGCCAGCGCGATTGAATGGATGGCAGGCGTCTCGGAACGCGCTCTCATATAGGATCTTATAACGTCCGGAAGATGCATGGACCAGCAGGATGCTACCGCGGGCAGCAGGGCTTCGACGCCGGAGGCCTGGCTGCCGGCTCTGCTCCGGAGACAATCCGGGAACGCAAAACCGCCGTCGCATCCTCCCTCCTCGCCGAGTGCAGGCCAGCGGCCGCAAGGGCGCCTTCCCGCGTCCGCGGGGACAAAGCTCCCGAGGGGACGGGGATCAGGCCCGGGTCCGGTCGAAGGTGGATGCGAGCGCGGCCCCCAGGGCCGCGCGCAGGGCCGCGACCCGGGTGTCGAGCACCAGGGACGACGGCGCCTCGATCGTGTAGGACAGCCGGGTGTGGTTCACCTGGAGGTAGAAGGATTCCGGCCATTTCTCGCGTCCGAGCGGATCGAGGAGCGGACGAATGATCCCGCCCTTCGCCTCGCGGCCCTCGATCAGGGGGCTCTGGTCGATCGGGCAGACCTTCGACGCCGCCGTGATCATGGGCTCGGCGAGGCTGGGGCGGCCGTCGGGATTAAGCTCGTAGAGATAGAAGCCGGCCGACTCCCAGTCCTCGTGGACGCACACGGCGAGGTCGAAGTTGGGCTGCCGCTCGAGCCACCGGACGTGTGCCCGGATCTCGGGGGACGCGAGGTGCCGGAAATCGCGGTTGAGGTCGGCCCCGGAGGCGTTCTCGCGCGTGCCGCGCGCCAGGCCCTGGGGGTTGAGCATCGGGCAGATGAACCACACGGCCCTGGCGTCGAATTCGCCGGACTCGAGCAGCGAGAGGAGGGCGAGGGGAGGGGCGGGCTCGTCCCCGTGGATTCCGGCCGAAAGGTAGATCCTCGGCCGGGGCCCCGGGGTGTGCCGTGTGAGCGCGGTCAGCGGGAATCCGCCGGAATCGCCGAACGGCTCGAACCGGAATCCGGCCCTCGCGCCGGCGCCCTCAAAGCGCGCGGCGAGGGCGAGCGGGTCGAAGGGTGCGGCTTTGACAGCGGGCATGCCTTGGTTCTTGCTGGTCCCTCGCCCGAATCACAAGCAGCAAACCAAAGCCCCTTTAATGCCACAGGTTCGAGTCCGCTTCGCTCCCAGCCCGACCGGGTTCTTCCATATAGGGAGCGCGCGAACCGCGCTGTTCAACTGGCTCTACGCGCGCCACACCGGGGGCGTGTTCATCCTCCGGGTGGAGGACACCGATCAGGCTCGCAACAGCGAGGAGTTCCTCAACCTCATCTACAACAGCCTGCGCTGGCTGGGCCTCAACTGGGACGAGGGACCCCAGGCCGGGGGCGATTTCGGCCCGTACCTCCAGAGCGAGCGGGCGTCCGTCTACGCGGAGTTCCTCGGGCGCCTGAAGGCCTCGGGCAGGACCTACGAGAAGGACGGAGCGCTGTTCTTCAGGATCTCGGGAGAGCCGCAAGTGATCGAGGACGCGATTCGGGGAAGGGTGGAGCGGACCGAGGAGAAGGACTTCGTCATCGTCAGGTCGGACGGCAAGCCGGTCTTCCACTTCGTGAACGTCGTGGACGATATTTCGATGCGCGTGAGCCACGTAATCCGGGGCGAGGACCACCTTTCGAACACAAGCAAGCACACGGAGCTCTTCAAGGCCCTCGGGGCGCCGATCCCGGTCTACGCCCATATTCCGCTCATCCTGAAGCAGAACGGCCCGGGCAAGATGTCCAAGCGCGACCAGGGCGCCCTCGTCGAGGAGTACCAGAAGAGGGGGTTCCTGCCCGAGGCCCTCGTGAATTTCCTCTGCCTGCTGGGCTGGTCCCCGAAGGACGACAGGGAAAAGCTTCCCCTGGAGGAGGTCGTGAGGCTCTTCGACCTGCCGGGGGTGAACCAGAGCAATGCGCGCTTCGACGAGAAGAAGCTCGCGCACATGAACATGGTCTACCTGCACGAGATGGCGCCCGAGCGCTGCCTTGTCCTCGCGCGCGACTTCCTCCTCGGTAGGAGTTATTTCGCTGGCGGCATGCCCGCCGAAGCGTACCTGCGGGACGTGATCGCGCTCTGCCAGCCGAAGGTGCGCGCGATCGAGGATCTGCCGGGCTTCATCGGCTACTTCTTCGGCGAGGATTTTGCCACCGATCCCAAGGCGAGGGAAAAGGTGTTTGCGAAGGGGGACCCGAAGGCGCGTCTTGGCGAGCTTCTCGCGGCGCTTGCGTTGGCCGATTTTTCGAGCGACGCGGCGCTCGAGACCCTTGTAAAGGCCCTGGCGGAGGAACACGGCGCCGCCACGGGCGACTATATTCATCCCGCGCGGCTGGCCGTGTCCGGGACGGCCGTTGGGCCCAGCTTCTACGGCCTGTTGCGGGTGCTCGGCCGGGACCGGGTCATCAGGCGCATAGGGCGGTTTCTAGCAACGGCTTGACGCCGTGTCCGGCGAACGGTTTGATCCGCGCCCTAAAGCTCACGTTGCGGGTGTAGCACAATGGATAGTGTAGCGGCCTCCGAAGCCGTCGATCCGGGTTCGACTCCCGGCACTCGCACCATAAAGATGGGTCAAGTTCAAAGTTTGGGGACAGGGTGAGGTTGCTCCGGTTTGACGGACACGCGTTGGGCTCCAAGAAAGGAGCTAACGATGACATCGAAGGGCAATAGGCCTTGTCGATCCGATTTCCGCCCGCTGGGAAAATGCCTATGCTTCGCGAGCCACCCGGAGTGCTAGTCTCTCCCTGGCAAAGGATGTTTCGCCTTCATGGCTATGGAATGAAATCGGTGCCACCGCTTTGATCGTTCGAGAGGGCTTTGCCGTCGACCCATACAATGATATTGGTTCCGACAACGTATCCCATCTTCCCGCTCGCCTGATCCGTGGCAGTCATGCGCCAGCGGAACGCTACCTTTTCGTCTTCCCCAAGGATTGTCTCGAAGACGAAGTGAAGGTCCGGATATTTTTGTCGTAGCATCTTCGCCCACGCGATGGTGCCATCGGCGCTCGTAGGCGTTCCGTTGTATTTGTAGTCAGGGCTGATGAGCGTGGCGGTCACGTCATAGTTCTGCTGGTTGAAAACTTGTTCAAAGAATCTTACCGTAAGAGCCTTGTTGGTGTCGGAAGTCTGGGACATAGGGGCGTGTGTTTTTGGGCTGATGTTTTTATTGTTTCTCGGCCTGCGTGCCGCGCTGGCCGTAGATTTGTTTTACCGGCGCTCCATTCCAATATTGGACATTATAGAGGCCCCCTGTTGCCGCGGCCTTGGCCGCGAGGAAGTTCTGGACGCTGGCTGCAAGCTGGAGCGAGTAGTCCATGGACGTCGCCTGCTCGTCGAACGGCGTCGCGCACGGCACGTTGCGAAACCAGCGCATCCATTCCGGATCCTTTGGCGTAAGGTTCTTGCCGTCTGCGTTCGAGGCCATGGTTGCCAGAATCGGGGTGATTTGCGGGAACTGGGCGGTTGCGTGGCATGATTGACAGGACGACAGGGTATTGTCGACGGGGCCGTTGAGGCGCAGGCCCCAGCCAAGATGCATGGGCGGAAGGTCGGTCGAGGTGTTGATGATGGTGTGCTTGAGATCTGGATTGATGATCGTCTTCGTTGGCGTGGGGTTTGAATCGGAGTAGCTCGTGACAAAGGGATCGTTGCCCCACATGATTCCCACCGGAACGGTATTGAGCCACACGTTGGGATTGGCGAGGGCTCCGTTGTAGACAAATGTCCCGAAGACCCAGCCTCCGGTATCCTTTGCCCTCGGATCGCGCACCATGATGTCCATTTGGATGAACCGGACAGTGCTCATAACCCGCTTGGACGTCGGCGGATTGAATTGCTCGGTTGTGTAAGCGAGCCACTCGATCGGATTCGTGAGATACGGCACCTCGGCAACGGGAGCCGTGGTGAACAGCAGCTTGGCTACCACCGTGCCGATCGGGAAACCCTCGGACTGCATCACGGTCGTCGTCGGGTTTTCGGCGTCCTTCCACACCCTTCCGATCATGTAGCCGCCTTGTGGATTGTAGAAACCCACGGCATAGGTTTGCCATTGATTAGGCTGCGACGGCGACAAGACGTGGGGAAACACCGGTCCCTCCTTGGTCAACCCATGAATGCCCTCGCGGCCGTAAAGGCCATAATGCTGCCAAGGCACGTGATACCATCTGCGGACGTTGTTGTCCTCGAGATAGAAGTCGTTTGCGACACCGTCGCCCTTGATGTTCCCCTCGTAGATGTAGGCGCGAACCGCCTCCATGTATTTCTTCCAGTCCTTGGTATAGTCAATCTGGAGGATGTTCTGGACGGCCTGCTCATCCTCGGGCTTGGCCCCAGGGTAATCCTGGCTGAGTTTAAAGATTCGACTATGGTACGCGTCCGGGGGCGGCAGCTGGCCGAAGTCCGGAAACCGCGGGAGCAATGGTGCGGCATTCGCTCCTGCCTGGGCGCAGGTCGCAATGCACAAGAAGAGCGAGGTCAAGGCCCGGCTGGCGCTTCGATGGAATTCTGTTTTCATGAGGGTAGGGGGTGCCGTTTTTTCAATAAAAGCCGCCGGTCCGCGCTCCAGAAGGAGCGTCAAAACAGCTAATAAGGCGGTGAAGAATCGACAGTCGGCATAAGAGATGGGCAAATATATTATTAGATCACGGAATAGTAATACTACATGGAATCACGTAGAAACCCCGTTCGTAGTCTCTGAAGGCCAGGGGATTTTGAGACAATCAGACCAGGTATCCTTCCATCGACCACCCTGTGCGTATTGGCACACCCCTAATCTCAGCCTCAGGAAGGTAGCGCCAAGCCAAGCGTCTTCTCCGCGTCAGCCTCCATCTTGTCTTTTTTGTCCCAATCTTCCGTTCCGCCTGGGGCCTCAGCGCCCCGTGCCACCAAGTACTCTCATGAAAACCCTGCGTTCCATCTGGCGGCTGCCAACCTACGTGGCGGCCTTGTTCTGCGCGCTTGCCGCCTTCGCGGACGACCCGACCTCCGGTTAGGTCCAATCGACCGTTGGCGATTTGGCACAGTGGTGCGGCACCAGTTTGGATCAGCAACTTGGAGAATCACCAGGATTCTCTTGCCGCGTGGGCCCAACGTACTCGGGAGGCAGGCGGGTCAAGGAACCTCGTAGATCTCGGCCAAGCCCACGCCCATAGCCCCATTCACACCGGTCACCTCGGCGGTGTACGCGCCTGGCGGTAGCGTTACGAGGATCGCCGCGTCCGCGGAGTCGGCATTGAGCGGGAAGGCTCCGACTTGGGCAAACGTCTGGGCGAGGACTTGGCTTCCGCCCCAGCCGCCGTTCGACTGTAAAGCGTCGTTGTTGGAATCATATAGGACAAGTTGCGGAGTGGCCAGCGCCCCCGAAACGCCGAACTGCCCGAGCGTCGGCCCTATCCCGCGGATGAGCACCGTCTCGGGCGTGTTCCCGGTGATCACGAAGCCTGCGATCAAGATGTTACCTGCGGTCCCGACGGAAGCACGGGATGAGAGGTTCACTAGGCGCGACGTCGACGTCCCGCTGTCGGCATCATAGATTTCGGCGAGCCCAACGCCCGTGGTGGCGGAGAGGCCGCTTACCTGGGAGGTATAGGCGCCGCCGCCGAGGGTCACGAGCATCGCTGCATCCGCCGACGTGGCTGGAAGCGCGAACGCTCCCACCTGCGTGAAGGCCTGCGAGAGTGTCACCCCTCCTCCCCACGTGCTGTTCGTCCCAAGCATGCTTCCCCCCGAGTTTACGAGGCTCAGCGTGGGCTGCATCAGTGCGCCTGCGACACCGAAATCGCCAAGCGTCGGCCCGATTCCGCGAAGCACAACCTGCTTGGATCCGGTGCCCCCGACAATGAAGCCCGCGATCAGGATGTTCGCGTCGGTCCCGACCGTTGAGCGCGAGGATAGGTTTGCGAGCCGGCTTGGCTGGGCGCCGCCGGAGCTCACTTCGACCCCGCCCGTTCCGGTGAGGACAAAGATGCCTTTCCCGGGCGCGATCCCGTCCAGCCTTGCTGTCGTCCCTGATTCTCGGCCTGTCCAGGTCTCCCCCTCGTCGCTCGAGGTGAGGACCGTCCCCTGAAGCCCGACCGCGACGAAGGTCCCGTACCCGTATCCCACGTGGACGAGCACGTTCGGCGTCGGCGAGGCCTGTGGAGCCCAGAGCTTCCCGTCGGGAGATGCGAATATGCTTCCGTCGGCTCCGACGGCCACGAATCCCCTCGTCCCATAGGCGACGCCGTAGAGGTCCTCGGTGGACCCGAGCTGCTGGACGCTCCAGGTCGAGCCATCGGGCGACGTGACCACAGTGCCGCCCAGCCCCACCGCGACGAAGCGTCCATTGCCGTAGGCTATCGCATTCAGGTTCTGTGCGGTGCCCGCGGAGACCTGCTTCCAGCCCGAGGCGGTCAAGCCCGACCTGATGCAGGTGCCTCCGTAGCCGACTGCGACCAATGTCTGGTTGCCCAGGGCGATACCGGTCAGGATGCTGGTTGATCCCGATGCCTGGAGCGTGCCGTCATACGTTCCGCTGGCATACGTGACGACGGCGCCCCCGTTGCCGACGGCAACAAGCATGTTCCGGCCCAGCACGCTGACGATCGCATTCAGCTCGCCCCACGTCTGCCCGCGCGGGCCGTTGCTGGCCGAGGCGGTCCAGTTCACGCCGTCGGGCGAGTAGAAGGCGGTGCCGTCCAACCCAACGACCACGAAATTGCCTCCGTCAAAGGCAGCAGCGACCTCCGAGGTCCCGGTCGGCAGCGGAGTCGACGGGGTCCAATTGTCGAACAGGTAGGTCGGGCCGTGGGGAAAAGTCTCCGAAAGGCTCGCGGTTGCAACGGACGTAGCCGAGCCGTTGGACACCGCCGCCGAATACAGGCCCTGGTCTGAGAGTTGCAGCGGGCGCGTCGTGTAGGCGGGGGCCGTGGCGCCGGCAATGGGGGAGCCGTTGAAGCTCCACTGGTAGCTGACGGGCGTCACGCTGCTCGCGGCAACGCTGAAGTTCACCGTGCTTCCGACGGCGACCGACTGGGTGACCGGAGCCGTGCCTATCGTGGGCGCGCTGGCGGCGCCCTTTCGGATCGTTTCGTTGTCCGTGTCCACTATGTAGACGCCTCCGTCGGGGCCCACCGCGATTCCCTCCGGGGTATTCAGGAGAGCCGAGGGGCCCGTGCCGTCGGCATCGCCGGCATTGTTTCCGCTGCTTCCCGCGACCGTCGTGACGGTACCCTGAGGCGATATCTCCCTGATCTTGTTGTTGTTCGAATCCGCCACGAATAGGTTGCCGCTCCCGTCGATGGCAACGGCGGAAGGATGCCAGAACAAGGCCCGGCTCGCGTTTCCGTCAGCACTTCCGGCCAAACCGGCAGTGCCCGCCAATGTGGTGACGACTCCCGCGGCGGTGATCTTCCGGATCGTGTTGTTCCCGGTATCGGCCACATAGACGTTTCCGTATCTGTCTACGGCCACGCCGCATGGAGTGCTGAACTGGGCTGCGGTCCCCACGCCGTCGGCGTTGCCCGGGACCCCCGCTTCGCCCGCGAGGGTCGTCACCACCTGGTTCGGCGACACTTTTCGAATGGTGCAAGCGGCCGAGTCGGCGACATACAGGCTTCCGTCCCCGTCGATGGCCAAGCCGAAGGGGCTCGTGAGTCGGGCGTTGGTCCCAAGGCCGTCCAGGTCTCCAGAACTGCCTATGTACCCTGCGAAGGTGGTGACCAAGCCACTGGGTGCTATCTTTCTCACGGCGGAATTGCCCGTGTCCGCCACGTAGACATTGCCCGAGCCGTCCACGGCGACCCCATTCGGCTCATCAAACCGAACAACGCTGCCGCTTCCATCGATGCCCCCGGAGAGCCTTGCCGCACCCGCATAGGTGGTCACGACACCTGCCGGCGTGACCATCCGGATCGTACAGTTCACCTCGTCCCCGATATAGAGGTTTCCGGAGGCGTCTATCGCGACGCCGACCGGGTAGAAGAACTGTGCAGAGGAGCCCGTTCCATCCCCGCTGCCGAAGCTTCCGTTGGCTCCCGCCAAGGTCGTTATCGTCAGCATCTGGGCGCGCACCGTTGAAACCGAGATGGCGAATGCGCATGCTGCGACGGCCAGTGGGCGGATCGTTGCGCGGGTAATGGGGATGTTCATGTGTCGTTCGCCTGGGCCGCCCGGAGTCCGCTCGTGCGGGCCGGGTCGACTGGACTTGGGGGCCTCGTCGCGGGATTCGTGCCGAGGGACCGGAGGCTGGATCCTGTGGGCCTCATGCAAGATATGACAGGTTACGCAGCGAAATCCGCTACTCTGGCGCCGAGAGGGATCGCTCTTGTCGTATCCTGGGGGCCGGCTTTCCGGTCTGGCCCTGACCTTGGTTATCGTCACTTGTTCCCCCGGAGCCGTTCGCAGCTCTGGCGCAAGCCGAAGCTGCCCGTCGCTGTGCGCGGAGCCATTTGACTTGCGGGGCAAGCAGCGCGATGATCCCGGCGCACGGAGGTTGCCATGCCGAGCCAAGCCCAGCCGATTGTCACAGCGCTTTTCGGCGGAGCCGACATCCGGATGGATGGGGCGCGCCCTTGGGATCTGCGCGTTCACGACGAACGCTTCTTCCCGCGCGTGCTCGCCGCCGGCACGCTCGGTTTCGGCGAGGCCTACATGGACGGCTGGTGGGACTGCGACGCCCTTGACGAGATGTGCTGCAGGGCCTCGCGCGCCCGTCTCGACGAGCGCGTGCCGGTCAATCTAAGGACGGCGGCCGCCACGCTCGCGGCCAAGGTGTTCAATCTCCAGACCCTGCGGCGCGCCCGGCGCGTGGCAGAGGTGCACTATGACCTCGGCAACGACTTCTTCGCGGCGATGCTCGGCCCGGACCTCCAGTACTCGTGCGCCTATTTTCGCGACACCGACGACCTTGCGCAGGCCCAGCGGCGGAAAATGGATCTCATCTGCCGCAAGCTCGGGCTGCAGCCGGGCATGCGCGTGCTGGACATCGGCTGCGGCTGGGGCGGCCTGGCAAGATACGCCGCCGAGCACCACGGCTGCACCGTTGTGGGCGTCACCATCTCCCGCGAGCAGCAGACGTATGCCGCGGCCGCCTGCCGCGGGTTGCCCATCGACATCCGGCTGCAGGACTATCGCGCCGTGGCGGGCGTGTTCGACCGCGTGGTCAGCGTCGGCATGATGGAACATGTCGGCTACAAGAACTACCGCGCCTTCATGGCGGCCGCGGCCCGGTGCCTGCGCGATGGCGGCCTCTTCCTCTGCCACACGATTGGCGGCAGCGTCTCGCGAGTGCGGACCGACCCGTGGATCGAGCGCTACATCTTTCCCAACTCCATGCTTCCTTCGCCTGCGCAGGTGACCCGCGCCGCGGAAGGGCTGTTCGTCCTCGAGGATGTCCACAACTTCGGGGCCGACTACGACCGGACGCTGCTGGCATGGGAGCGGAACTTCCGCGAGGCGTGGCCTCGGTTCCGGGCCACCTACGGCGAGCGCTTCTTCCGGATGTGGCGCTTTTACCTCCTCAGCTGCGCCGGGGCGTTTCGCGCCCGATCCATGGATCTCTTCCAGTACGTCTTTTCCAAGGGCGGGGTTCCCGGCGGGTATGCGGCGGTGCGCTGAGAAAACCGACCGCTTGATTGAGAAAATGCTTCCGTGGCGGTGATTTCAGCCCTTGTCCCGGGAATTCCCGTTGCCGCTCTGTTCGGGCACCGGCAAAAGACCCTTTTGAGCAATGACGTCAACCGTACGCTCGGCCCGGCGGCAGAGCTTGGATGGCGCTTGACCGGATCAATTGATAATGCATTATCAATGCATGCCGTACACAACTCTTACCGTCAGGGTGGATGTGGCAAAGAGGCTGCGCGCCACGCGTGGCGCCGGCGAAAGCTACAGCGATGTCCTCAACCGGCTGATCGACAACCAGCCGGCGAAAGCGGTCGGCGAATGGCTGGAATCGCTGGCTCCGCTCGAAGGCCACAGTCTGTTCACGCCCGAGGAGCGAGCCCGCATGAAACGGGACCAGCACAATCCACGGGACTCCCACGCTCGGCGCAAACGCCATGCTGCTGCTTGATACCAGCGCCCTTATCGACTTGGAAAGGGAGTTGGCCTATAGGAACGTCGGGCCGATTCGCGCGTACCTCGGACGGCACAAGGGGGAGGAGCTGTCCTGCAGCACGGTCACTGTGGGCGAGTTGGCGTCGGGTGGCAGCCAGGCGGCGGTCCAGGTCCTTCTCCGGCATCTGCGGAAGCTCCCGATCTCGGAGGCCATTGCGTACCGCGCGGGCGAACTCGACAAGAAGCAGATGCGCAAGGGGCAACGATTGGGCGAGAATGATAATTGGATCGCTGCGACCGCCCTGCACTATTCCGCGACCCTCGTTTACACCGACGGGGATCTCGACCGGATTGACGGGATCAAGCGGGCAAGATTGCACAATTCCGGATCTCCGTAGTTCGCACCCCGGCGTTAGAAGAATATTGAAAACGGAACCGAGGCCAACTCCACTCTCCGCACTAGATCGATCATTGCTTATCCCGGAACCGACATGAAGAAAACAACCCTCCTTGCACTTGCAGTGTCCTTTGTGCTGCCGGCCCTCGTCGGTGCAAACGCGCCCGCGTCCCCCGCCGCCCTCGCTGACGCCGCGAGCGGCGGGCTGCGGTTCAGCATCGCAGTCACCAAGTTTGAGAACCATGCGAACTACAACGGGAGGTTCCAGCTCGCGGACACCTGGGGCGCCATGCTCACGGACTCGCTCCAGCAGTCCGGGCACTTCATCGTCCTTGGCGAGGCCGACATGCGCGGCGCGGCGATGCAGGAGCAGGACTTCGCCAAGAGCGGCAGGGTTGCGGGGGGGGACAAGGCGCCTGCGACGGGCTTCATGACGCCGGCGCAGCTGCTCATCAAGGGAGAGATCACGAACTTCCAGACGACCTCGGGCCAGCACGGCGGGATCGGGATCCGCGGTTTCAACATAGGCGTGGGGGGCGACACCGCCGAGATCAACGCGGTCATCTACGTCGTGGACTCGACGACGGGGCAGGTCGTGGCGTCCAAGAAGGTGATCGGCACCGCGAAGAGCAGCGGGGTGTCGGTCGGGTTCTCCGACCGGGACTGGGGCGGCGACCTGGGCGGGTTCAAGAAGACCAACGTCGGAACCGCGGTCGAGCAGGCGATCGACCAGGCGGTCGCCTTCATCATCACCCAGATCCCGAACCTGCACTGGAGCGGAAACGTGATCCTGGTGAAGGGGCCCCAGGTCTACATCAACCGCGGCTCGCGCGAGGGGGTGGCCGTGGGTCAGCTCTTCAAGGTTGGCTCCGCGGAGGTCCTCCGGGATCCGGCGACGGGCGAGACCCTGGACGTCTCCTTCACCGAAAAGGGCCAGATCAAGGTCGTCAGCGTGAAGGAGAAGGTCGCCATTTGCTCCATCGTGTCGGACGAGGGGCTGGCGAACGGGATGTCCGTGGCGCCGCTCACTCCCTGAGCTAGCCCGCGGGCAGGGGGGGCTTCACGACGAAGGGCTTCAGCACCCCGTCCTGGGACGGGGGGAACCGCCCGGTCACCAGGATGCCGTCCTCGCGGTGCTCCTGGGCCTGGACGTGGCCGAGCTCGTGCAGGCGCGCCACGACGTCGTAGCGGTCGAGGGGAACGAGCAGCTGGACCGTCCCTAGCCCGTGCGCGATCATCTCGCGGAACCGGTCCTCCAGGGCGGCGATCCCCTTGCCGGTCCGGGCGCTCACGAAGAGCGCGTCGGGCACGGCCTGCCGCGCGGCCCGGATCTCGGACTCGTCGGCGAGGTCGACCTTGTTGAAAACATTCAGGGCCGGGCTGTCGCCCGCGCCCAGCTCTGCCAGCACGCTGAGGGTCGTCGCCCGGTGCTTCTCGAAGTGGGGGCTCGTGATGTCGACCACGTGGATCAGGAAGTCGGCGACCAGCACCTCCTCTAGGGTGGCCTTGAACGCCTCCACGAGGTCATGCGGAAGCCGCCGGATGAATCCCACCGTGTCGGTTAGGAGGAGCTTCTGGTTGCCCGGGAGCACGAGCTGGCGGGTCGTGGGGTCGAGCGTGGCGAACAGCTTGTCCTCCACGTGGACCTGCGAGCCGGTGAGCCTGTTGAGCAGCGACGACTTGCCCGAGTTCGTGTAGCCGACGATCGAGGCCGTGGGCAGCGGCACCCGCACCCGGCGCGTCCGCTGGACGCCGCGCTGGCGCACGACCGCGGCGAGCTCCTCCTTGAGGTGGGCGATCCGGTTGCGGACGACGCGGCGGTCCTGCTCAAGCTGGGTCTCGCCCTCGCCGCCCATTGCGCCCTTTCCCCTCTGCCGCGAGAGGTGGGTCCATGCGCGGGTGAGGCGGGGCAGGGAGTACTCCATCCTCGCGAGGGCGACCTGGAGCACGGCCTCGCGCGTGCGGGCCCGGTCCGCGAAGACCTCGAGGATCACCTCCTGACGGTCGATGACGGCCATCCCGGCAAGCTCCTCCCAGTTGCGCTGCTGGCCGGGCGAGAGTGCCGAGTCGAACACGATCACCTCGGCTCCGTCGGATTTCGCGATCGCCGCCAGCTCCTCCGCCTTGCCCTTGCCGAGGAAGAGGGCGGGGGACGGCGACCGGAGCTTGACCAGGGCCGCCCTTGCGACCGAAAGGCCGAGGTTCTCTACGAGCTCGGTCAGTTCGGCCAGCAGCTCATTCCCCTCCCCCTCGGGCATGTCCGGAGTCTGGATACCCACCAGAAACGCGCGCTGTGCCTTGGGAAGGGTGGGTAAAAGTACGGCCATTTAAAGGATTGCGGAAGGAAGTTTGGAGACATGGGCTTGCCCACGCCAGCCACATCCGTACACGCGCAGCTCAATCATGGCAACGTTATGGCCGCATCTTCGATCCTCATCGTCGACGACGAGCCCGGGATCCGGGAGCTGCTGGCCATGATATTGGAGGCCGCCGGCCACTCGGTTGCCGCCGCGAAGGACGGAGTCGAGGCGCCCAAGATCATGGCGTCGCGGGATGTCGAGATCGTGATCACTGACCTGCTGATGCCCGAGCGGGACGGGCTCGAGTTCATCACGGAGATCCGGTCGAAATACCCCAAGGTCAAGATCATCGCGATGTCCGGCGGGGGGCATATCGCGCGCGAGTCCTACCTGCGGATCGCCAGGAACTTCGGCGCCCACTACCTGCTGGAGAAGCCATTCAGCCAATCCGGCGTCCTGGACGCGATCGAAAAGGTGCAGGCGATGCCCTAGCGGGGGAGGCGGGCCCGCCTCAGTCCAGGAACAGCGCGCAAACGGGTGCCGGCACGGGAACGGACCCCGGGACGCGGCGCAGCCGGCCGGTGTCGCCGTCGGCGCGGAACGCGCAAAGGGTGTCGGAATCCTGGTGGGCGCACACGAGCCACTCCCCGCCGGGCGACATCGAGAAATGCCTCGGTCCCCTGCCTCCGCAGGGCACGGCCTCGACGGGCGATAGGGCGCCCGTGACGCCGTCGATCGCGAACACGGCGATGATGTCGGGGCCGCGGCACGAGCCGTAGAGGAACCGGCCGTTCGGATGAATCACGACCTCGGCGGAGGTGGCGCCTGCGGCGCATCCGGCCGGGAGCACCGACACGGCCCGGCCCGGGGAAAGGCCCCCGGTCGCGGGATCATAGCGGTAGCCGACGATGGTGTTGTCGAGCTCGTTGATCGCATAGGCGCGACGCCCGGTTCCGTCGAATGCAAGGTGGCGGGGGCCCGACCCGGGCGCCGTGGAGACGAATGGAGGGGTCCCCGGGGAGAGGGCGACGCAGTCCATGTCGATCGCGTAGGTGTGGATCCGGTCGAGGCCCAGGTCGCACACGACGGCGAAGCGGTTGTCCGGGGCGAAGTTCGCCGAATGGACGTGGGATGAGGCCTGGCGGGACGGATGCGGGCCCCTGCCGGTGTGCGCCACTACCCGGGGCTCCCCGAGCGTCCCGTCGCCGTTGAGCGGGATCGCCGCGGCGAGGCCCAGGTGGTAGTTGGCGGCGAGCGCGATGCGGCCGGTCCTGCCGACGGCGATGTGGCAGGGCGTGGGCCCGTCGCCGGGCGCCGTCTGCTGGACGGGGATGAGTCGGGACGAGGCGGGATCAATCCGGAACGAGGACGCCCACGCCGGGCCTGCGCAGACCGCGTAGAGGAGGTCTCGGCCGGGCGACAGCGCGAGGAACGTTGGGTTGGGAGCCTCCGCGGCGAGCTCGGGCGCGCCCAGCTCCCCGGTCTCGGCATCCAGGGCAATGGAGTAGATCCCGCGGCTCGAACCCCTGGTGTACGTGCCCACGAATAGGCGGTGGCGGCCGGTTCTTGCGCCCATCCGGAAGAAGAAGCGGCGTGCGGGCTCGAAGACAAGCCATCACGGCCGGGCGTCGCCCCGCGCCTCCCGCTCCCCGGGAGGAAGTGCCGCGGGGGCTCCCCGGCCGGGAGGTCAATCCCGGCCGGCCGTCACTTCTTCTTTGCCTTCAGGTCGGCCACGGCCGCCTGCGCCGCCGCGAGCCGGGCCACCGGCACCCGGTACGGGCTGCACGACACGTAGGTGAGCCCGAGCCTGTGGCAGAACTTGACCGATTCGGGATCGCCGCCGTGCTCGCCGCAGATGCCCAGCTTGATTCCCGGGCGGGTCCGCGAGCCTTTCTCGACGGCAATCCTCATCAGCTGGCCGACGCCCACCTGGTCGATCGTCGCGAAGGGGTTCTTCTTCACGATCTCGGCCTCGGCGTAGTCCGGCAGGAACGATCCGGAGTCGTCGCGGCTCATCCCGAGCGCCGTCTGGGTCAGGTCGTTCGTCCCGAAGCTGAAGAATTCGGCCGTTTCCGCGATCTCGTCGGCGGTGAGGGCGCCGCGAGGAATCTCGATCATGGTGCCCACGGAATACCGGATCCTCGCCTTCTTCTCGGCCTGGACGGCCTTGGCGACCTCGTGGACGATGGCGACCTGCAGGTCGAGCTCCTTCTTGAAGCCGACGAGCGGGATCATGATCTCGGGCCTCGCCTTGTAACCCTGCTTGTTCGCGTCGGCGGCGGCTTCGAAAATGGCCCGCGCCTGCATGGCGGTGATCTCCGGGTACTTGATCCCGAGGCGGCAGCCGCGGAATCCGAGCATCGGGTTGAACTCATGCAGCTCGTGGACCCGGTGGACGATCTTCTCGGCCGGGATGCCGAGCTTCCTCGCAAGGTCGGCCTGCTGATCGGCCTGGTTGGGCAGGAACTCGTGAAGCGGTGGATCCAGGAACCGGATGGTCGCGGGCAGCCCCTTCAGCTCCCTGAAGATACCGAAGAAGTCGTCCCGCTGGTAGGGAAGGAGCTTCGCCAGGGCGGTCTGGCGCTCCTCGACGGTCTCGGCGAGGATCATCTCGCGCATCGCGTCGATGCGGTTGCCCTCGAAGAACATGTGCTCGGTGCGGGTCAGCCCGATGCCGGTCGCCCCGAAGGCCACGGCGATACGCGCCTGGTCGGGCGTGTCGGCGTTGGTTCGGACCGAGAGCCGCGTGGCCTTGGCGCACCACTTCATCAGCTGCGCGAAGTTCTGGAACGTGCGGCTCTTCTTCGCCTCGGCGTCCCCCTCGACCAGGCCCTGGATGACTTCGGCGGCCGCCGTCTTGAGCTCGCCCGCGTAGACGGTGCCGGCGGTGCCGTCGATCGAGAGGAAGTCCCCCTCGTTGAACGTCTGGCCGCCCACCGTGAGGGTGCGCTTGTCGTAGTTGACCTCGAGCGCGCTGGCCCCGCACACGCAGACCTTGCCCATCTGCCGGGCGACGAGCGCCGCGTGGGAGGATACGCCGCCGCGCGCGGTCAGGATTCCCTCGGCGGCTATCATGCCGCGGAGGTCCTCGGGCGACGTCTCGACGCGCACGAGGAGCACCTTCTGCCCCTTGGCTGCGGCCTCGACGCAACGGTCGGCGTTGAAATAGATGCGGCCGGTCGCCGCGCCGGGCCCGGCGGGAAGGCCGGTGGCGATGGCCTTGGCACTCTTGACGGCCGCCCTGTCGAAGACCGGGGCGAGCACCTGGTCGAGCTGGTCGGCGGGAACGCGCGTGATGGCGGTCTGCCAGTCGATGAGCTTCTCCCTGACCATCTCCACCGCGATGCGGACGGCGGCGACGCCGGTGCGCTTGCCATTGCGGGTCTGGAGCATGTACACCTTCCCGTCCTGGATCGTGAACTCGAAGTCCTGCACGTCCTTGAAGTGCGACTCAAGCATCTGGCGGATCCGCTCCAGCTCCTTGAGCGAGGACGGCTGCTTTTCCGCCAGCCTCGCGACCGGGTCGGGCGTGCGCACGCCCGCGACGACGTCCTCGCCCTGCGCGTTCATCAGGAACTCGCCGTAGAACACCTTCTCCCCCGTCGCCGGGTCGCGCGTGAAAGCGACGCCGGAGCCGGACTGGGTGCCCGTGTTGCCGAACACCATCGCCTGCACGTTGACGGCGGTGCCCCACTCGGTGGGGATGTTGTACTTGCGGCGATAGACGATCGCGCGGTCGTTCATCCACGAGCCGAACACGGCCCCGATCGCTCCCTTGAGCTGGTCCCAGGGATCGGACGGGAAGTCGTGCCCGGTGCGGTCCTTGACCAGCGCCTTGAAGCGGGCGATGAGCTCCTTCAGGTCGCCGGCCGAGAGCCTGGTGTCCTCGAGATGGCGGTCATGGTGGCGCTCCTCCTTGAGGTCCTCGATGGCGGCCTCGAACGGCTCGTGGTCCTCGCCCGGGCGCTTCTGCACGCCGAGGACGACGTCGCCGTACATCTGGATGAACCGGCGATAGCAGTCCCAGGCGAACCGCTCGTTCCTCGTGGCGGTGACAAGCGACAGGACGGTCTGGTCGTTCAGGCCCAGGTTAAGGATCGTGTCCATCATGCCGGGCATCGAGTCGCGCGCGCCCGAGCGGACGGCGACAAGGAGCGGGAAGCCCGAGGCGTCGCCGAACTTGTATCCCATGATCGCCTCGATCTTCGCGATCCCCTCGGCGATCTGCGCCTGGAGGGCCGCCGGATAGGTGCGCCTGTTGGCGTAGTAATGGGTGCAGACCTCCGTCGTGACCGTGAACCCCGCCGGCACGGGCAGCCCGATCCGGCTCATCTCGGCAAGGTTGGCGCCCTTTCCCCCGAGGAGCGGCTTCATCGCGCCGTTGCCGTCGGCCCTGCCGGCGCCCCACGAGTACACGTATTTTGTGGCCTTCGCGGAGGCGCGTTTCTTGCGGGAAGCCCCGGCTTTCGCGCGGGCCCTCAGGTGTTTGGATTTGGCGGCCATTTCTATGGTTCTTGGTTTGAAAAAGGTCGGTGCGCGCCGCGCGCAAAAAGCCGATCCCAACGGTTGATGCCGGGGCCTGTCAATCGTCCAGCGGGCCGGGGAAAAAAAAGGTCGCATCCGCAGGCCCCCCATTCCAACACTTCGGGCCGTGCTTCCCGACGCCGATCACCGGATCAAGCTGCAGGTCTTCGAGGGCCCGCTCGACCTGCTGCTCTTCCTGATCCGCAAGAACGAGATAGACATCTACGACATACCGATCGAATCGGTCACGAAGCAGTACGTCGCCGTCCTGCGCTCCATGCAGCAGCTCGACCTGGAGATAGCGGGGGAATTCTTCGTGATGGCGGCCTCGTTGATGGAGATCAAGAGCCGGATGCTCCTTCCCAAGGGCCAGCACGCCGTGGATCCCGACGCCGACGGCCAGGACGACATCGACCCGCGGTGGGAGCTCGTCCACCAGCTCCTGCAGTACAAGAAATTCAAGGATGCGGCTTCGCGGCTGTCCGAGATGGCGCGCCTACAGCGCGACCTCATGGACCGGCAGTTCTCGTCCCGGCTCGCGGATTCGCTCGATCGCCCGCTCAGGGGAGTGAACCGGATCGAGCTCTGGACCTCGTTCAACATGGTGCTCAGGCGCCTTGCGGAAAAGCTCGTGGTAGGCGAGATACATGACGAGGCCGTGACGGTTGCCGACCAGATGGAGTGGCTTCTCGACAAGATGCGCGTTGACAGGAGTTTTGTCTTCTCGGGCCTGTTCGAGGCCGGCGTGTCGCTCAGGCGCCTTATCGCGACCTTCCTTGCCGTCCTCGAGCTCACCCGGTTGAGGAGGATGCGCCTGCGCCAGAACGAGGCGTTCACGGACATTGTCTGCGAGGCCGCCGACGAAACGCCGCTTGAAACATCCGCGGCCGCGGCCACGGTGTTGTCGTGAGCAAGAAGAAACCGAAACGCGGGCATGGCGCCCTGCTCGGACTGGGCCTTGACAACGACGACGGGCACCGGCGCATCACCACCGGTGAGCAATTCGCCGTCCTCGGGGGGTCCGCCGAAACCCACGAGCGGATGACCGAGACCGTGGTGAAGACCTTCGAGGAGCTCAAGCAGAGGGGAAAGCACCTGAGCGACGTGCGGCCCGTCGAGCTCGCCGACATCATCAAGAGGGCCTCGCCCCGGTAGGCGGCGGATTTGCTTTTGTCCGCCGAGTGCATTTGTTTTACCATACACATGTCCGACAAGATCACCCACCTCACCACCGACACATTCAAGGCCGCCGTGTCCGCAGCGACCACGCCGCTGCTCGTTGACTTCTGGGCCCCGTGGTGCGGGCCCTGCAAGGCCATCGCGCCCGTGCTTGACGAGCTTGCGACCGAGTTCGACGGAAAGATTTCAATCGCCAAGGTGAACATAGACGAGAACGAGGCCATTGCGGCGGAGTTTGGCATTCGCGCCATCCCGACAATGCTGCTCTTCAAGGGGGGGCGCGTGATTGAGCAGATCGTGGGGTTGATGCCGAAGGCGACCCTCAAGACAAAGCTCACGGCGCAGATCTGACGGGCCGCCGTAACCCGGCGCTCAAAGGAGGATGCCCGCCGCGAAGAGCGCGGCGTACAGGGCGATGAAACGTCCCGAGGCTCCGAGCAGCGCCACGAATTCGGCGGGAGTCCTGCCCGCCGCCAGGCGGCGTATGTGCGACCAGGCGAGCGGGGCCGCCAGGAGCGGCAGAAGGCACCACGCCCCAAATCCGGCGGCCCGGTAGATGAAGGGCACGGCGAGCGCGATGCCGAGCGAGGCGGCATGCTGGGCCCGTGCAAACCGCAGGCCGAACCGGACAACGAGCGTGCGCTTGTCCGCCGCCGCGTCCGTTTCTGCGTCGCGGTAGTTATTGACGGCGAGGATGTTAGCCGCAAGAAGCCCCATGGGAACGCCCGCCAGCACGGCGTACCGCGTGATCGCTCCCGCCTGCACGAAGTAGGTGATCGCAACCGCGACGAGCCCGAAAAAGACAAACACGAGCGCGTCGCCCAGGCCGTGGTACCCGAGCGGCCAGGGCCCGCCCGTGTAGGCGAAGCCGCACAGGATGCTGGCGGCGCCCACGGCGAGCATCCAGTAACCTCCCCAGTGGATCAGAGCCAGGCCTACGGCGAACGCCGCTGCGAACGCGATCACCATCGCCGTGCGCATGGCAGCGGGCGCGATGAGGCCCGAGGCCACGGCGCGCCGCGGTCCGACCCGGGCGCCGGTGTCGGCGCCGTGAACGAAGTCGTAATAGTCGTTGGCGAAATTCGTCCCGATCTGGACAAGCAGCGCGAACGCGAGGCAGATTGCGGCGGCCGCGGGATCGAAGCGATGGTCGTGTCCCGCCATGGCCGATCCGACGACGACGGGGGCGACCGCCGCGGGAAGTGTCCGCGGCCGGGACGCGGAGATCCATACCTGCAACGGAGAGGGGCGGGCGGTTTGGGCCGCACCGCTCACCGGATTGAGAAACCTGAGAACTGGGGTGTCCTCACGCTCGCGTGGCGATCCACCTTGCGAACGTAACCGTGCATCCGCTCGTGAACGGCCGAGATGAACGCCTCGACCTCCTCCGGGGTTCCCTCGGCCTCCAGGTGCACCCTTCCGTCGGGAAGGTTGGCCACAAATCCCGTCACCTCAAATTCCGTCGCCGCCTGAAACGCCGCGTACCGGAACCCGACGCTCTGCACGCGGCCAGTAAAATATGCGGTTTCGTGGTGAACGTCCGGCATCGCATGCAGAGCCTTGGGCAGGGCGGGTGACCCTTCAACACGCAAACTCCGGGGACGGCTCTCTGGTGGCGCCGCCGGCTGGAATTTATTTGCATCAGGGGGGTTTCTGGAGGACCTTGGCCCTCAACAGATGAGCGATTTCGATTCTGACAGCCTCTCGGAAAACGAGTGGGAAGAGAACGGCGATCTGGCCTGGAACGAATTTGACTGGGAGGTCTATCTGCGCGAGCAGGAGGGCGCGATCCACCGCTATCTCGGGTTTTATGACTCCCTAAAGGCCGGTCCGGAGCGCATCGACGAGGTGGCCGACCGGATGGGATGGGACCGCACCGATACTGAGGAGGTTGAGGAGCGCGAGAATCCGGAAAAGGTCCTGTTCTCAGACGAGATCTACACGCTCCAGAAAAACCCCGTCTACATCGCGACGAAGGCGCTCTTCCTGAGCCTTCGCCGGTTGTGGGAGCCGGTTGCCTCGGACCCGGGCAGGATCCCGCAGTCCTTGGCCCTATCGTTCGTCTCCTCCCTCCATCGGTGCGAGGAGCAGGCGGTGATGGCGATCCATGCCTTGGACTTTGGCGACTACGCGATGGCGATCTGCCTGTTCAAGAGGGCCCTTGCCGTTTTGAACGACTGCTTTGCCGGCATCGGCTCCGAGGCGGCCGACAACCACCTCGCAATTCGCGCATGCCGCGAGGAGCTGCGTATGCGCCTCTTCGATCTCCGCGAGATCTGGCTTCGGGTAATCAGCGACTGCCGGGACGATACGAACCGGCCGGCCGAAGAGGAGGAATAGGCCGTCCGGCTGACACGGGCCGGCGTTCTGTGGCCCGACCTGGCGGTCGGCGCCACATGGTTCGGGGTCCGAGGCGATTCCTTTGGTGTGAGCGAGCGAACGCGGGCGCCGGTCGGTTTGGGCGATCGCGGTGCAGTGCGCCGGAGGATGAATATGGGGTCTTATACTCTTCGCCTCCTTGCACGAAGGTAGCATGGAACCAATGCTCCGCGCAGGCATCGGTATCTGATCAGGAAGCCATGATTGACCGCGCCTTCAAGATACTCGTGTTCGCCACCATGGCGATGGAAGTCGCGGCGCGGGCGGCTTCGCCATCCCTCCCGGAAGATCTGGGGGGAAGCTCTGTTCAAGCGACCGTTGCCGACTCGGAGGCCGGCAACGCGTCAAACCATTATTATTTGAGGTCCGCAGGGACCGGGACACTGGCGTCGTTCGCATCGCTCACGAAGTACGGGGGTCGCGATTTTTTTTCCGCCCAAGTTGCGCCTGCGCATCCAGGGGACGTTGCCGAACGCAAGGATCCTTCTCCAGAGTCAAAGGAACTCATGCAGGCACCCGATCTGCGGGCGTTCGACAGGACAAGCGACGGATTCCTTCGCCTTCCGATCCAAAAGTTGCCGGCATATTCGGTGCTCGGTTCCCGCGTCTTTGTATTTAGGGAGCGCGACCTATACACGAAGGCGGGAATGGTCGATCTGTCCTTCAAGAGGCACCCGGGCCTGGTCGTCGGCAACGAATTCAAGCTGAACGAAAAAAGGGCCTACGAAATGTTCATGGTAGACGACTGGCGCGCGACGAGGAGCGACTATCGTGACATGGCCCGCGCAATGGCGGTCGGCGACGACCGGGCCGAAGGTCGTATGATCCTGGAAGCAGTCGACAGTGAGGACCTTAGAATCGGGTCCGAGGGCGAAAGTGGCTATGATCTCCCTTCAACTGACTCATCCCTAACGGGACACGCTGGGAGCGACTCCGGGCGTCTGGAACTCACGGAGATACCCGTCGATTTTACACTCGTCCGATTGAAGTGGTAAGCGGGGGCCGCGAGAAGGATTTTCCTGAGTAGGTAGGAACTTGCGAACACGCTTGCCTGACGCTTCGAGTCATTTCACAACTGGCACCTATATTTGGACATGGAGAGGTGCCTGAGTGGCCGAAAGGGGCGGTTTGCTAAGTCAAGTAACCTCCTATGAGCCAATAAGTTTCAAAGTATAGAAGGCGAACCGAGGAGAACGGGTTCGAATAGAATTGGCGTTCTATCTGACAACTGGCGGGCAATGGAAACCGCCGCCTGTTACCGGCTGCGGATCCTGGCTCAAAGTCGGCTTATTTCGTCACGGTTGAAGGCTCGACGCACGAAATTCGCGCGTCTTCGGTGGCGCAATCCAACCGTCTTATCAAACGCGGGGCCGCTGACATCGGCTCAAGGCACCGGCTGGCTGGACTGTCCATACCCGTGCTCAGAAATAACCTGCGCGGCCTTCGACCGCTCCAACTCGTCGTCGGTGTCAGACGCCTCAAACTACTCCGCTGACCGTTGCCCCGCGCTTTCGGTATTCACTCGCCAAGTCGTAACCGCTCTTTGTCCTGCAGCGTGGGCTTCAGTTTTCTGCAGGGGCGGCCCGACGCTTTGCTTTAGGCTTGGGGAACCTTGCGAACACGCTTGCCTGCTGCTTCGAGTCATTGCACAACTGGCCCCTATTTTTAACACGGAGAGGTGCCTGAGTGGCCGAAAGGGACGGTTTGCTAAACCGTTGTACCGGTAAAACGGTACCGGGGGTTCGAATCCCCCTCTCTCCGCCATTTTGAAATGGTCATTGAAACGTGAGCCGAAACACCTCGGCAATTTTGCGACAGACCTGGACCCTTCGGACCCGAGAGACATTGTTGAGTTGCCGTCCCAATTTTGGCTTCGGAATAAAGTAGATTCGAGAACAGTCGATGACGGTCAGTCGCTCAAACCCGTCGGCCTCGTCGCACACGATTTCGAACGGCCGATTCGCGATCCCCGGTCTCTTGGTGGATCCGAATAGGACGTTGATGGAGGCTCGGTTTACGTCCGCGCAGGCCTCATCATTCGAAAGTACAATCAAAGGATGGCCGTGCAGGTCATTTTCATCCCCCCGCGTCATCCATGTTTCCCACTGGCGGCTCATTCAGGGCGGTCGGGGCTGAGTGAGGCGAGGCGGTTTGCGCGGTCATACTCTGCCGGGGCCTCCGCAACCGAAAAAAATCCCGGTGGCCTTTCCGGAATGGGATCTGGCAAGATGTATTCGCTTAGTTGCACGAACCGGTTGCCACGTCGAATTAAGACTGGCGCGCCCTTTTTCAAGACGTTGTCCAGCAGGCGACCTAGCTTTGGCTTTGCAGTGGAGACGGTCAAATATTCCATGGACCGATAATCGGTCCAAAAACGGACTATGTCAACCAGGTACCCGTTTGAAGAATTTCGAGGCGATCCCTGTTTATCGTCCCGCAGCCTGCCCTCAGTTGGGCGGATTGCTCATTTCCGCATGAAAATTCCGAAGTTTTCCCTCGTGCTAGCCCCCAGCAGAATGTTCCAAATTCGGCACCTAATAATACTTGGTTAGGTTTAGGACGTGTCATTGCTGAACCTCGTCAGGCACTGAGGCAGGGTGGGTTATTCGTGGTGTGTCTCATCTATGGGTTGAAACCTTTATTCGATTGAGGAGCGCGGCTGCCGGGCATAAAGTTAAGCCCTTGCCATAGATCGGAAGAGCACACGTCTGA
>OBLW0100000701.1_pt1 | contig 28640 bp, 30 predicted proteins | sample 1520161 | NCBI WGS metagenome assembly OBLW01 (sample SAMEA3539309, study PRJEB22396) | soil metagenome | biome: tundra; feature: field; material: soil | place: USA | collected 2010-05 | depth 0.15 m
TATTAGGCACTTTACCTCTGCAATCTGACCTCTAACTTCTGACCTCCCTTCACACGAGGTCTTCGACTTTCAACTCCGGGCTGCCCTTCCATGCTTTGTGAAACTGCTGCTCCACAAACCACGCGTCGGAATTCTTTTCTTGCGCCCGGAGCGCCTGATTCAGCCCAAACAGCGACCGCGGATTGCGAAGATTCTTCGCCAGATCCTCGCGGAACACCTGCTCCGCGCCTTTCGCATCGCCGCTCATCAGCAACACTCCGCCGAGCGATTCGCGCACCGGATAGAACCAATCCTGCGGCTCGTCGTACTTCAACGTATCCTGCACCGCGACGGCTTCGCGGAGCATGCTAACCGCAGCGGCGTTGTCTTTTTTCGCCAAGGCTATTTGCGCGCCCAGGACATTTTCCGCAATCTTGAGAATGTCTTTGGTCTTGTTGTTGACCGGCATCACGAAGATTTCATCGGGAGACGTCGCCTTTTCCGCCTCGGCTACGATTTTGTATTCCGCTCCCGCCTCGCTGATCCTTCCTTTTCCGACCAGCGCCATTCCGTGCGCAAAGTGCCAGAAACCAACCGTGGCCTTCAGATCCGGGTCGGGTTCTTTCATTGCGAGAATCGCGTCCCACTTATGGAAGCGCACATTCACCGCCATGGGTATGGTCATGAATCCTTCCAGCGGTGGCATGGCTTTCACCGACGGACCCACGTGGGCCGCGAGCATTTCCGCCGCCTTGTGCGATTCCCGGTAGTCTCCGTCCATCGCGGAGCACATGGCGATGAAGTGCAGGTTGTGGCTGTAATACATCATCGAGTAAATGCCCTGCACTCCGCTGCTCTTGATGTACGCGCGATCGACGGCCGCCGCCTGTTCGTTGGTCTTTGCCGCGGCTGCGTAGTCTCCGGTGCGGATGTACACATGCGCCGGCATATGCACGATGTGCCCTGCCGACGGAGCCAACGACGCCAACCGGTTCGCAGCCGGCAAAGCCCGTTCCGGCGAATTCGACGCTTCCACTGTGTGAATGTAGTAGTGCAGCGCGCCCAGATGATTGGGATCGCGTTTCATCACCGACTCCAGGGTTGCGACGATCTCCTCCGTTCCCTCTCGCGGAGTTCCGTCGAGTTGCCACAGTCCCCAGGGGTGAAGATTCATCGCCGATTCTGCGAACAGCGTGGCCGCATCCAGATCGTCGGGATAGTTCTTTACCAGTTCGCGCATTGCGTCCCGATAATCTTCCGCCGCCTTCCGCAAATCGGACTTTGGATCGGCCGGAAAGCGCTTTGCCATCGCCAGGATATAACCGCGCTCCTCTTCGGATGCGTCTGCGGATGTGTCTGTGCCCGCACTCAAATCGGAAGCCTTTTGAATCGCTTCATGCGCCTGCTGGAAGCGGTCTTCGCTCGCCGGATCGTTGTAGTTCGGTCCAACTGCTTCCGCGATTCCCCAGTACGCCATCGCCAGCTTCGGATCGAGTTCCGCCGCTCTCTCAAATGAGCGCGCGGCTTCGTCGTGATTAAAAGCAAAAATCAGGCGCAATCCTTGATCGAAGAAGACCTGCGCTTTCGCGTCCTTGGTTGACACGGGATGATGCAAGTCTCCCAGCCCGGTCATGATGGTGGCGGGTTTTGTGGCTTCCATCGTGTGCTGCTGAGCCCAGCCTTGCATGGCCAGACTAGCGATCAAGAGTGAGGTGAGACACGAGATGAGGCGTAGCTTGGCTCGAGCATCTGCTGGCATTTTCATACTTCCCTCCAGAAGCGAATCGACCATCAACTTCGACGGATCAAAACGAGTGATAACCAAGCTCCGATAACATTTTGGCGAAAGCTTAGTGCAAGACTGGCCGCCGAAGCAAGCCGCCTGCTAACCTATCGATCCAGGGAGAAGGCCACTGAGCTGCCATGCCAAAGAAATCAGCCGCGCCCTTCGTTCTGTCCGAGGCCCTGCTGTCGGCCTTTGATACCAACGACCGCATCAACCAGTACCTTTTGGAGAATCTGCCTGGCGAAGCGTGGCGCGCCGAGCCTCCGGGGAAAAAGGGCCGCGATGTTGCCGGCATCGTGGCGCACATGCATAACGTCCGAGTGATGTGGTTGAAGGCCACGAAGGGTAAGGTTCCCGAGCAACTCGATCGATTCACTGTGACGCCGGCGCAAGCAAAGAAAGCGTTAGCCGCGAGCCGTGCCGCCCTCCGCGAAGTTTTGCAAATGGCCTTGGAAGCTGATGGCCGAGTCAAAGGCTTCCGCCCCGATGTGGCGGGGTTCGTGGGTTATCTCATTGCGCACGACGCCCATCATCGCGGACAGATCACAATGCTCGCCGGCCAGGCGGGATACGCTATCTCACAAAAGGCGATGTTCGGCATGTGGGAGTGGGGCGTGCGTTAAGATCAAAGATCAAAGATCAACGCCAGCTAAAACCATTGACGAACGACTATCGACGATCACCAACGTCTCATGCGTAGAGCCACTGTCTTATTCAACCCGAATTCGGGCCGCCGTGGAAAAAAGCGCGACGTGGAACTGAACCATGCCATTGGCATTCTTCAATCGGCGGGAGTCCACACGGATTTGACGGTTTGCCGCTCCAGCCAGGAAGCGACTGACAGCGCGCGCTGCGCAGTCGCGGCCGGCAGCGATACCGTCTTCGCCTGCGGAGGCGATGGCACGATCCACGATGTTATTCAGGGACTGGCAGGCACGCCCGTTGCGCTGGCCGTGCTTCCGTTCGGCACCGCCAACGCCCTCGCGCATGATCTCAAACTCCCGTTTCATCCCAGCAAAGCAGCAGATGCCGCCGTTAAAGGCTCGGTCCGGCGCATCCCGCTCGGCCGGGTCGAGTATGAAGATTTTCATGGCAAGCCAGCCGCGCGTTATTTCACCGTAGCCGCCGGAATCGGAGTGGACGCCCACCTCTTCTACAAGCTGACCGCCGAACTCAAGAATCGCGGAGGCATGGCTGCCTACTACCTCAAAGCTTGGCAGTTGTGGGCCGGATACAACATGCGACGCTTCGAAGTCGAATATGTGAACGGCTCCGGGCCGCGCCAGCGCGCCACATTGACGGAACTTCTGGCGGTGAGAATCCGGTTCTTCGGAAACATCCTGCGCGAACTGGTTCCCGGAGCTTCGCTTGACCGCACCGACCTGCGCACCGTGATGTGCCGCACCGCCAGCCGCAACGCGTACATACAGTATGTAGCCGGCACGCTGCTCGGGCGACGATGGAATATCGACGGCATCGATGTGGTCAGTTGTTCCGAGGTCGTTTGTAAATTGCCCGACAAGGTTGATCATCGGGGCGAGGGCGGTCATCACGTCTACGTCGAAGCCGACGGAGAACTCCTCGGCCGCCTGCCCGCGCGGATGACGATGCAGTCCGATGCCCTATCCCTGGTCGTCCCAGCTTAGGACGCGCTCACCGACCCCCATCATCATTGATCCGTGTTATAAATCGCCTATGCCCACGCGCCAGGGATCGATTCGCCTCTTCCGATTCTCCGGAATCGATGTCTTCCTGCATTGGTCCTGGTTCCTGCTGGCCTTCTACGAAATCAATGCGCGCCGAGGCGTCGGAAACTATTCCTCGATCAGTTGGAATGTCGCGGAATATCTAGCGCTCTTCCTGATTGTGACCATTCACGAATTCGGCCACGCGCTCGCCTGTCGCCAGGTCGGCGGAGAAGCCAATCGAATCGTCCTGTGGCCCCTCGGCGGCGTTGCCTACGTGAATCCACCGCAACGTCCAGGCGCGACGCTGTGGAGTATCGCCGCCGGTCCGCTCGTGAACGTGGTCCTCGCTCCCATTATCATGGTCATCGGACGATTGAGCCTGCTGTTCGGCTGGTATGCGGCCGTGCCTGACCTGCGGACATCCATCCACGCTGTTTTTTATATCGATGTTGGACTATTCGTGTTTAACATTCTGCCCATCTATCCGCTCGATGGCGGACAGATTCTTCGCTCCCTGTTGTGGTTCGTCATGGGCCGGGCGCGCAGTTTACTGGTTGCCACCGTCCTCGGATTCGTCGGTATCGCTGCATTCATCGGCCTTGCGATTTGGACGGAAACGCCGTGGTATGCCGTGCTCGCCGTCTTCATGCTCATGAATTGCTGGAGCGGACTCCAGCACGCGCGCACCCTGTTGCGCTTCGCAAAGCTACCCCGAAGATTTGGATACTCCTGCCCGTCATGCCAATCGAGTCCCCCAATCGGCGAATACTGGAAGTGCGGAAAATGTGGACAAGCGTTCGATAGTTTTCAGAGTGAGGCAGTCTGTCCGCACTGCGCGACGCGATATGAGGAAACGCGGTGTCTCGACTGCGGCGCGATGCATCGGCTTCGCGAGTGGTCGACTCCTGTAATGAGCGTGAGTTCGACCCTCCCAGTGGCACATTTATAGCTGCCATGTGCCCCTCTCGCCTCACTTATGCGTTGGCCTTTGCTTTGCCTCCAGATAAACTCAAGCGAACGCCTTGGAACCCGTAACCCACTTCCTATTCGGCGCCGTCATGGGCCGCGCCGGACTCAACCGCAAGACGGCGCTGGCCACTGCCACGTTGACTCTCGCGGCCGAGGCTCCCGACCTCGACATCCTGGGCCGCTTCGGAGGCTCGGCCTTCGGCTTTAACCATCACCGCGGCTTCACTCATTCTTTCCTGGGCATTCCGCTGGTCGCGGCCGTGGTTGTCGGATTTATCTATCTCTTCTGGCGCATGCGCGGCCGCAAAACTCGCAACCCAAATCTGCCCCCACGCTGGGGAATACTCTTTGCCTACGCGTGCCTGGCCGGCCTCAGCCACATTCTGCTGGACTTGACCAATAATTACGGAATCCGCCCCTTCTGGCCATTCTCCGAGCGCTGGTATTCCGCGGACCTGGTCTTCATCGTCGACCCCGTTTTGCTTCTGATTCTCACGCTGGGTCTGATTCTTCCCGCGTTCTTTTCGCTGATCAACGAAGAAATTGGCGCCCGCAACAAAGGTCCCGGCGGGTTTCCCCTTCCACAGGGAAGAGTCGCCGCCACGCTGGCGCTGCTGCTCGTCTTCGCCTATTGGGGATTCCGCGAATACGAACACAGCCGCGCCGTAGACGCACTCGAGGCGCGCAATTACCAGCAAGCCGACCCGCTTCGCGCTTCCGCCTATCCCTACTGGCTCAACCCGTTCCGCTGGTATGGAGTTGTCGAGACCACGAATTTCTTTGCCACCATGGACGTCGATTCACTCGCGCCCGAAGTCGATCCCGACGGTGGAATGCGGATTCATTACAAGCCCGAAGAAACGCCGATCACACTGGCCGCCAAGAAAACTTACCTGGGGCGCGTCTACCTGAGCTGGGCGCAGTATCCTATCACCGAAACCGAACCGCTCACCGATGATCCGGCTAGCAGCAACCGCGCCGCCTACGTCGTTCGCTTTCGCGACCTCCGCTACGATTACCCGGGACGCATGGGCCGCACCGGCCGCGATACTCTTGGCGGAACCGTGCTGTTAACCCACGATCTGCAAGTCATCGAAGAACGCTTTGGCCTGAAGAGCGCGGCAACAAGAACAAAGTAGTAGCAGGCAGCCCCCCGGCGCGGATTGCGGAAGAAGACTAGTTTTCACACAGACTCTGGGGCGGCCCCGTTCATCACGCCATCGCTTCAGGCTCCATCGATGGTGGCAGCGTGGATCAGCATAATTGGGATGTCATCTTGAATCGGATAAAGGCGGCGGCACTGTCCGCATTTCAGGCTTCTACCGTCCGCCGCCGGGAGAACCGGCGTCTTGCACTCCGGACAAACTAGCAGGTCCAACAGATCCTGAGGAATCATCGACACTATTCTAATGCGGGCGACGCAATGAGGATACGTAAGCGGAGCGAGGAAACGGAAAAATGTTTGGGTTGCGCGCAGCGGCTCTCAGAAGTCAGCCCTGAAAGCGCGGCGCTTATCGCGGCGGTATAACCGCGGCGCCAGACAATCACAGGGGCGACCTGCGCCATGCGATAGAATCGCCTTTCAATTCATGCTTCTTAATTGCTTCCCATAGCGAGGTGCGATGCCAGCCAGAATTCTTGACGGTGCCAAATTAGCCGGTGAAATTCGCATGGAAGTCGCGGCGCAAGTCAAGGCGCTGGCCTCGTCGGGCGTGCGTCCGGGGCTGGCCGTGGTGCTGGCCGGGCACAATCCGGCGTCGGAGGTTTACGTTCGCGGGAAGGTGAAAAGTTCGCAGGAGGTTGGGCTCTACAGCGAAGAACACAGACCCACCGAGAGGGCTACGACGGAAGAGTTGGTCGCGTTGATTGGGGAACTGAACCGCCGCGACGAGATCGACGGCATCCTGGTGCAGCTCCCTTTGCCGGCACAGGTCGATGCCAAGAAGGTGCTGCTGGCGGTCGATCCGGCAAAGGATGTTGATGGATTCCATCCCCTGAACGTGGGTTATCTTTCCACGCAGCGAGCCGGGCTGGTTCCTTGTACGCCAGCGGGCGTTATGGAGATTTTGAAGCGCAGCGGGATTCCGGTCTCGGGCCAGGAAGCGGTCGTCATCGGACGCAGCGACATTGTCGGAAAGCCCGCGGCGATGTTGCTGCTGAATCAGAATGCCACGGTTACGGTATGCCACTCGAAGACGCGGGACTTGCCTGAAGTGTGCCGTCGCGCCGACATTCTGGTTGCGGCCATTGGGCGCGCGGGGATGGTTACCCGAGACTACGTGAAGGCGGGAGCGACGGTCATCGATGTGGGGATCAACAAAATCACCGAGCGATCCGAATTCGACCGCTTTTTTGCGGGGAACAAAAAGCGCGAGGAATCGTTTCTGGCGAGGGGTTCGACCCTGGTGGGCGATGTCCATCCCGAGGTCGCGGAAATTGCTGGGGCGATCACGCCTGTTCCGGGAGGTGTAGGGCCGCTGACCATTGCCATGCTGATGTCGAACACCGTGAAAGCAGCTATTTTGCGACGAGGATTAAGGTGAGGTCAGCGGCAGACTGACGACGAACGAATGATTTTCTAGTGAGCTTCCATTGCTAAAAATCGGCCTCACCGGCGGCCTCGCCAGCGGCAAGTCGGTTGTCGGCGGGATGTTCGCCGAACTCGGCGCGCATGTGATCCAATCGGATGCGGTTGCGCATTCACTCATGCAGCCCGGACAAGCCGTCTATGCCGAGGTTGTCCGCCACTTCGGCCCCGGGATCCTTAATCCCGACGGGAGCATTAACCGATCGCGGCTCGCGGAGGTTGCGTTCGGAACTCCTGGAGGCGCGCCTGCCAGAGTACAGGAACTCAACGAGATTGTGCATCCCGCCGTGATCGCGTACGAGAACGAGTGGATGGAAAGTATTCGACGCCAAGACGCGAATGCCATCGCTATCGTAGAAGCTGCGCTGATCCTGGAAGCGAAGGCGGCCGGACGCTTCGACCGTTTGATCGTAGTCACTTGCCAGCCCGAACAGCGCGTTGAGCGCTTCGCGCGGCGGCTCAATATTTCTGTCGAGTCGGCGCACGCCGAAGTGACGCGCCGCATGGCCGCGCAAATTCCCGATGAAGAAAAAATCAAGGTGGCGGATTTTGTAATCGACAACGCGGGCTCAATGGATTTCACGCGCCAGCAGGTGGAACGAGTATTCGCAGAGCTGCGCGGCCGCCGCGCATGAGTTTTGCTACCGCGTCTCCCGTCTGGGCATGATCAGCCAATGCAACAGCGAGCTGACCACGCTGAGGACGATGGCGCCGATGAGAGCTGCTTCGAAGTTGGCCACATAAAAACCGCGAACCAAAGATGCCGCGAGTTCCAGCATGAGCGCGTTGATGACGAACCAGAACAAACCCAGGGTAAGCAGCGTAAGTGGAAAGGTGAGGATTTTGAGTACCAAACCTACCGTTGCGTTGACCAAGCCGATCACAGCGGCCGCAATCAGCGCGGCCATTGGGCCGCTTACGCTGATACCATGCACGACGTGAGCGACGATCCACACGGCCAGAGCGCTTACAATCCAATGCAGCAGAAGACGCACAAGAATCCTCCAGACGAAGTTGATTGCGGCTCCAATTCTTGCACGATTCCTGGTTTTGGAACTAGCGGAACTGGCTCTGAAAAAACGGGGCTCTTTTCGCCCCCCCCTTGGTGCGATCTTTTAGAATCAAAGATTTAGCGGGAATTTTCCGCCAAATCTTTGAGAAATAAGGACTTAGCTGTAAGGTGGTTATAATTCAATGAGTTATGGTGAACGCATCGATTTCCAAGACTAATGCGGTGCGGCTGCTTGATCAGTTGGGGATCAGGTACGAGCTTCGTGCTTATGAGGTCGATCCGGGCGATCTGGCTGCCGAAACGGTCGCGGCCAAGATCGGATTGCCGCCAGAGCAGGTGTTCAAAACGCTGGTGGCGCGTGGTGATCGTCACGGGATCTGCATGGCCGTGATTCCGGGGGATCAGGAACTCAACCTGAAGGCGCTGGCAGCCGCCGTAGGAGAACGCAAAATTCAGCTTGTTCCGGTAAAAGAACTGCAAGCGCTCACCGGCTACATTCGCGGCGGAGTCACCGCGCTCGCCGCCAAGCGCGATTTCCCTGTGTTTGTGGACGAGACCATCGAACTGTTCGATGTGGTCTCGATTTCGGCGGGAGTTCAAGGACTGCAGATTCTGATTGCGCCCGCGGATTACCTGCGGGCGACACATGCAACGATTGCGGCGCTGGGGCAGCCCAAGGCGGGCTAGCGGAACTGTCAGGATAAAATATTGTGCAGTTGAAGAAGGCAGAGTCTCCAGCCCCTAAAGGGCTTCATTTCAGGGACGAGTACGGTATCGCGGAAGCGGTACCCTGATACGAAGCCACTGATGCGAAGGCGCGACTCATACGAAGCCACGAATCAAGAATCCGCGAATCCGAGGTCATCCATGCCGACTGTCACACGCGTGAATCCGCTTTCCTTCCTTTCCGATCAACTTGCCGAACTCAAGGCTAAAGGTACGCATTTCAAGTTGCGCGTGCTCGATGACGAGCAAGCTCCGGTTTGTACTTTTGACGGCAAGCGCGTCATCAACCTCGCCTCCAATAATTATTTGGGGTTCACTACGCATCCCAAGCTGCGCGAAGCGGCGCTTGAAGCGACGCGCAAATATGGAGTGGGATCGGGCGCGGTGCGGACGATCGCCGGCACCATGAAAATTCACATGGAGCTGGAGGAAAAGATTGCGCGCTTCAAGAACGTGGAAGCCTGCGTAGTCTTCCAGTCGGGCTTCACGGCGAATGCGGGGACGGTTTCGTCTTTCTTGGGCAAGGACGACTTCATCATTTCCGACGAACTGAATCACGCTTCGATCATCGATGGCGCGCGGCTTTCGCGGGCGAAGATTCTTGTCTTCCGCCACAAAGACGTGGCGCACGCTGAAGAGCAACTGGCCAGCGTCAAAGATCAGCCGGGGAAAAAGCTGGTGATCTCCGATGGGGTGTTCTCGATGGATGGCGATATCGGGCCGCTGCCCGGACTTTGCGATGCGGCCGAGAAATACGGCGCGATCATGATGGTGGATGATGCGCACGCCTCGGGCGTGCTTGGCCGCCAGGGACGCGGCACCGTCGATCATTTTGGGATGCACGGGCGCGTCGACATTCAGGTCGGAACGCTGTCAAAAGCGATTGGCGCGCTTGGCGGATACGTTTGCGGCACACGTGATCTGATCGACTTTCTTTATCATCGCGCGCGGCCGTTTCTGTTCTCGACTTCGCATCCGCCGTCGGTCGCGGCAACTTGCATTGCGGCCTTCGACGTCCTCGAAAGCGAGCCGCAGTGGATGGAACAGCTCTGGGAGAATACGCGCTTCTGGAAAAAAGAACTCGGTCTGCTCGGCTTCAACATCGGAGGCCAGACCACGCCCGCGAGTGAAACGCCAATCACTCCGATCATTATCGGCGACGGCCGCCTGACCATGGATTTTTCGCGCGAGTTATTCAAAGAAGGCGTGCTCGGAACCGGAATCGCATTTCCCACCGTGCCTGAAGGCAAGGCGCGCATCCGGACCATCATGACGGCCACGCATACGAAGGATGAATTGCAGCAGGCACTCGAGGTGCTGGGGCGGGTGGGGAAGAAGATGGGAATTGTTAGTTAAGTCCCGCTACTTATGCTGGCTGACCGAAAGCACATTCCCGTCCGGGTCTTTGAACCATGCGACTTTGTCGCCGCCGGGTGCGGTCCAAATTCCTGATTCTTTGTCCGGTACCCACGGGTACTTTTCGAAAACGACGCCTCGCTTTTGCAGCCAGGCGACCATCTCCTCGATGTTGGAGACCTCCCAGCCCAGAACCGTGTATTGCGCGGGAGTGAAGTCTTTGGCCTTGGCGATGCGGATCATGGTTTCGCCCGCTCTCATGACCAGCGCAAACGAATCGTCGCTGACAAACTGAAATCCCAGTTTGCCTTCGTAGAAACTTCTCGCTTTGGCTGAATCTTTGGTGGGAACAAAACCGATGATTTTGCTGGCCGCGAGCATTTGCATCTCCTCAACTTTTTTTGGGAAGGATACCACTCAAACCGAAAGAGTTGAACCCAGTTCCAGCACCGGTATTGGCTCCGTTTAAAAAACGCATTCCCTCAGGCGCTAAAGCGCGAACACATTCTTAACGACTCAGCGGCACGAGTGGAACTCGTGCCCTTCCCGATTCCGTCCAAGCGGGAGTTTCTCCACAACCTCTTTCAGTCGTGCCATAACTGCGACCAATCAAGGTCGGCTTCACAGTTTGCTGAAAACAAAAACTTATGGCATCGCTAAAGCGATGCCCTGATACGAATCTCGACCTCAGCGGCTGAAGCCGACGATTAGAATAAGCCCTTTATCGCAGCGGTAAACCGCTGCGCCACCCAAAATCACGTGCAACTTCGATTTTCCGCAGCCTCTGAAGCCGTGCCCTTCCCAGTTCGTTCACTTCATGAATAATGCAGGCTAGTGTGCCGCAGGCCCATCTTCCACGATTGCCTGGACTAACTCGTCGATTGCATCAGTAACTCGCTTCGCGGGCAGATTGGAGTTATTCGAAAGAATCGAGAAGACAACTGCTTGTCCGCTTTCGGTGGTGGTGTAACCGGACAAGGCCTTGACTCCGCCGAGCGAGCCGGTTTTGGCCTGGACTCGATTACGCAAACTGGGAGACGCGAGGCGTTCGGCGAGCGAGCCATCCACGCCGGCAACTGGGAAGGTCGACTTATAGGCAGCACCCCACGGCTGCTTCGAGCAATAACTCAACAGCTCGACAATGGCGTGCGGAGTTACTAAGTTCTGTCGCGACAGTCCTGAGCCATCGTAGAAAACGTATTGGTCGTTGGAGATTCCCGCCTGTGTCAGAAACGCGCGCAAAACTTCGAGCCCGCCTTCGATGGTTCCGGAATTGCCCCGCTCTCGTCCGAGCAGCCGCAGCAGGATCTCAGCGTGCAGATTCTGGCTGACTTTATTGATTACGCGGACGTCCTGCAGCAGCGGCTTTGATTCGTAACTTGCCAGCGTAATCGGTTGATCGATTTTCAGCGGCCGCGTCTGCCCGTCATTCTCTCTGCCGCCATGCGCCGGAGCCATCGCGGTCACACTGAACGTTGAAAGCGTAGCCAGCTCCGTGTGGCGCGTGCGTTGGTGCCCATAGACGATGACGCCGCGTTTTTCCAACAACTGGCGAAAAAGTTTCGCGCCAAATTCGGCCGGATCATCAATTGCCAGAACTTCGGTCACCCCTGCGTCATCCTGGGGCATGTTGCCCCAGAGCGTGACCATCATCGCCCCCGGCTCGCGATTGATGGAGAGTTTTCGCCCGGTGCCAGCGGGCGTCGTGATGATGCGATTGTCGAGACGATAGTAGTCGGCGAACGGTTTTACGCTGACGAAGGCTTTTTCTCCGGGCCGATCAGCGGGCTGGATGTTCACGAACACCACATTGTCGTTGATCGTGAGCGCGGACACGGGAGCGCCGTCGGCCCACACCAGATCATCCTGGCTCCAACCCTCGCCGTAGCGCTCGAAGGCAAAGTAGGAGTCGTCGGCGACGATGTCGCCGTCGATGAACTTCACGCCTTTCTGCACCAGCGCATCGGCAAGAGCTTCTAGAGCCTGAATCGGATCGTCGTTGCGCTGGGTCTTGAGATCGTAGGGCAACTCGCGTCCGGAGAGATTGGGGTCGCCATGGCCCACTAACACCAGATCTCCGTTTAGGCGGCCGAAGCGATCGAGAGTGCCGGCGGTTTCTACCGTGGTGCGAAATTTGTAGTCCGGGCCGATCAGGGCGAGCGCCGCCGCGGTAGTAAAGAGTTTGGTGTTGGAGGCGGGCGTGAAGAGCTTGTCCGCATTCTGCAAATACAACGCTTTGCCGGTGGTCAGGGAAACTACTTCAATTCCCCAGAAGCCGCGGGCCAGATCGGGGGCGCTGAGGATGGCGGCAATGCGGTCCGGCAGGGGCTTGACGGGAGCGGCCAGTAACGGCGCTACCAATAGAAGGATGAGGGGAACGAGGTGCGCAACTGATCGCTGGCGTGACATTTAGGTGGATTGTAGCATTGGGAAAAAAGGCGCGAGCAACAGCGGTTTTTCTCCGTGCGGAACAGCAGGTCCTTCCCCTTCGGCTCCGCTCAGGGTCAGGATGACAACTTTAAGATCAAGATGGATACGCGAAAAGTTGGATCGCCGAAGCCAGTCACATAATTCTTTGACCACGCTCTAGAATAGTTGTGTATATGCGTGCAATTTTCCAGTGGAACCTCGGTTCTCGCGTTCTTGAGTTAGGACGACGCACTTTGATCATGGGCGTGGTCAATGTAACTCCCGACTCATTTTCCGACGGAGGACAATTCATCGACGCCGAAAAGGCCGTGCTGCGCGCGGAGCAGTTACTGGATGAAGGCGCGACCATCATCGACGTGGGGGGCGAGTCAACCCGGCCAGGAAGTGTGACTGGATCTGGGCAGCAAGCCGGAACGCCCGCTCCCGTGGGATCTGAGTTAGCTCCGACCTCCGAACCGGTCTCCGAAGAAGAGGAACGCCGGCGGGTACTGCCGGTGATTCGGGACTTAAAACGGCGTCGACCGAACGCCGTGGTTAGCATCGATACTTACAAGGCTGGCGTCGCGCGGGCCGCGGTGGAACTGGGCGCCGAGGTTGTGAACGACGTCAGTGGATTCCGCTGGGATCCTAGGATGGCGAAAACCCTGGCTGAACTCAAAGTGGGCGCGGTACTGATGCACTCGCGCGGGCGGCCCTCGGAGTGGAAGGGCCTGCCGCCGATTGGCGATCCGGTGCTGGCGGTGAAGCGGGACTTGCGCCAGTGGGCAGAACTGGCGACCCTGGCCGGTATCAAGCGCGATCGGCTGGTGCTTGATCCGGGTTTTGGATTCGGAAAGCGCTTCGAAGAAAACTATCCACTGCTGGCGCACTTCGGCGAATTGCAGCAGATGGGGTTTCCGCTACTCGCCGGGGCTTCGCGAAAATCATTTATTGGGCGCATGTTGGCGCGCGATTCCAAGGACGCGCCGATTACCGAACGTCTCTACGGAACACTGGCGGCGGAAGTGGCATTAATTCTGAAAGGGGCGCACATGATTCGGACGCACGATGTGCGTTCGGCGGTGGAAGCGGCGCGAGTGGCGGACACGATCGTGGCGAGCGGAGGCTAGCCGCCTGCAATCGCTCCGATGATGATAAAGGGCTCTTTCCCGGAGACGACTGCGTCGGGCAGTGAAGCGTCGGGCGGTTGGTGGGACCAATCTTCCGCACAAGCGAAGAAGCGCAAGAACGGGCGGCGTTGCAGAGTGTCGTGATCTCGGATGGTGCCGCGCAGCATGGGATAGCGGGCCTCAAGCGCGTCGAGGATTGAGCGCTGCGTGATTGGAGCTTCGACTTCGAGTTCAACGTCGCCGCGAACCTGGGCCAGCGTTCGGAGGTGTTGGGGAAGCGTTACTCGGATCACTTTAGCGTCTGCACCTCGACCGATAGCACGGCCGGAAGATCGCGAACAATGGGCGCCCAGTTCTCTCCCGCATCGGCCGACGCATAGACTTGGCCACCGCTGGTACCAAAATAGATGCCACATTCATCGAGTGAATCGACCGCCATGGCGTCGCGCAGCACATTCACGTAGCAATCTTTTTGCGGAAGACCTTTCGTCAATGGCTCCCATTCGTTACCTCCGGTTCGGCTGCGGAAAACGCGGAGCTTGCCATCCAGGACGAAGTGTTCCGAATCGCTCTTGATCGGGACCACGTAAATTGTCTCGGGCTCGTGCGCGTGCACGTCGATCACGAAGCCGAAATCCGTGGGCAAGTTGCCACTGATCTTGGTCCAATTGTCGCCGGCATCATTGCTGCGCATGACGTCCCAGTGCTTCTGCATGAAGAGCACTCCGGGACGCGAGGGGTGCATGGCTACATGGTGAACGCAGTGCCCGACTTCCGCAGTCGGGTCCGGAATGTACTTTGAATAAAGGCCGCGATTGATCGGCTTCCAGGTCTGACCGCCGTCGTCGGTGCGGAAGGCGCCTGCGGCCGAGATGGCGATGAAAATCCGCTGCGGATCGCTCGGATCAAGGATGATCGTATGCAGGCACATTCCGCCCGCCCCCGGCTGCCACATCGGTCCCGTACCATGGCCTCGCAGTCCGGAAAGTTCCTGCCAATTCTCGCCGCCGTCGGTCGAACGAAACAGCGCCGCATCTTCCACACCAGCATAGACCGTATCCGGGTCGGTGAGCGACGGCTCCAGGTGCCACACGCGCTTGAACTCCCACGGACGCTGCGTTCCGTCATACCACTGATGCGTGGTGAGTGGGTTGGCGGCCGCGTCGTAGGCGAACTTGTTGCTGGCACTTTGGGGCGGACCGGGCGGGACCGGCTGTCCGGCCGGCACTCCCGGCTGGTGCCAGGTCTTGCCGCCGTCGTCCGAGCGCTGAATGATCTGGCCGAACCATCCGCTCGTCTGCGAGGCGTAAATGCGATTCGGATCGGCGGGCGATCCCTTGAGGTGATACATTTCCCATCCCGCGAAATGCGGGCCGCTGACGTCCCACTTTTCACGCTTGCCGTCCGACGTAAGAATGAATGCGCCTTTTCGCGTACCGACCAGAACCCGTACTCCACTCATTCCGTGCTCCTTCTCTTCAGTTTCTTTACTTTATTCCCCAGGTTTTCCGGTTATTCACTATTCAGGATCGTTACGGTGGACGATTCCCAACACGATACCGACCACCGTTACGAGCGAGCCAGTCATCAATATGACGAAGGGGTTCCCTGAAACAAGTGAAAGCAGCCAGCCCATCAGGAGGCCAATCACCGTTCCTGTGATCGTGAACTTTAGTATCGTGCGCGTGCGCTTCACCTTTGCCCCAGTCTAAGCCGCAATGCTTCATTCTCCCCGATACGCCCGCTTCAAGACATCGAGGTCGAGCTTAACCATTTTCATCATGGCCTGGAATACCCTCTGCGATTTCACCGGATCTTTATCCTGCATGAGTTCCATGAATTCTCTCGGAATAATTTGCCATGACACGCCGAATTTGTCGGTTAGCCAGCCGCACTGTACTTCTTTTCCACCGGCCGTCAGTTTCGCCCACAACTCATCGACCTCGGCCTGTGTCTCGCAGTTTACAAAGAGAGAAATCGCCGGAGTAATAGTGTATTGAGGACCGCCGTTGAGGGCCATGAATTGTTGCCCTTCAAGTTCGAAAGTCACTAACATCACCGAACCTTTTGGGCCTGGTCCCGCTTCTCCGAAACGGGCGACGTTCAGAATTTTCGAATTCTTAAAAGTAGAAACATAATAGTTAGCCGCCTCTTCGGCGTTGCCGTTAAACCACAAGAATGGAGTTATTTTTTGCATGATGTTTCCTTTTGTTGCCAGCTTGGCTCATAGGATTTGTGATGTTCGGGGAATTACGTGTTTGCCTTCGGGCTCCGCAGTGGAACGAGCGCTTGCAAGCGCTCATCGCGCAGGTACAGCCCGAGCCAAACCGCGACACCCACAATGATCGGCAGAAAGAAAGGCTCGCCGGCACGCACATGCGTCGAAACTGCGCCGCCCAGATAGCCTGTCAACAGGATCGCGCCGAGAATCGAAGTCCGAGGGATCGCGTATACGATGGCGCAGGCGATTTCAACGAAGATGATGCGCCAGAAAGCGCCCCCGGGGTAGCCGTAATGCGCGAACCCTTGTTTCGCAACCTCGGGTTTCAACAGGCCGAAGGCGGAGGTGAAGGCAAATAACAATAGAACGAGCGCGCTTAAGACGCGGCCCGCCCAAAAACTGGTTCTCGACGCCGCAGCAGGTTGAGTAGAGCCTTCCATCAGTGCTCCTTCGGGTGGCGGTTGGCTGTTACGAAATTCGATTCCGCCAAACTAGCAAATGTTGCTTGCGAAATGCAAGTGATAAATTACAATCATTACCAAATGCCAAAGGCGCCGAGGCTAAGCTCAAGTTCCGGGCGCAGGTCGCAGTGTCCGCTGAATGCGTCGGTGGAGATGCTGGGCGATCGCTGGTCGCTGCTGATCATCCGCGACATGATGCTGCGGGGGTTTCGAACTTATAAGGCATTCATGGAGTGTTACGAAGGCATCGCCACGAATATTCTGGCTGATCGATTGCGCAAGCTGATCGCCTTCGGCATTATCGCTGCCGAACCCGATCCTTCGGACGGGCGAAAATTGATTTACCGCCTGACAAAAAAAGGGATCGATCTGGCGCCCGTTCTTACCGAAATGGTTCTTTGGGCAGCCGCTCATGAAGACACTGGCAATCAAGCTCTGGTCCACGAAATGCAGGCCGATAAAGCGAAATTTCTGGCCAAAGTGCGCGCACATTGGCGCGAGAGCGCGCCACACGCGAATCGACAATAAGCGCCGTAATCAGGCTTTCCGCTTCGTTGCCTTGGGCTTTAATGTCTTTGCATATTCGAAGCTGAGTTCGAAATACTTCTGCAACTCATTTGTATTTTTCAATAAGCTATCCGGAACGGCCACATACTCCTTCATGACCGCGCCATAGGCCTCGAACAGCGTTGTCTGGTGTTTTTTCAAGAATTTCTCCCGTTCTTGTGGCGGGAGCCGGATCGCCAGACGCCGAGAGTCATGGAGCAGAGTGAACATGTTTCCATGGAGGGAGGTGTAAGGATTGGCCGCGCCCTTGCGCTCGATTTGTGGATGCGAGGCAATGAGCTTGTCATAGAGATCAAGCTTGAGATCGTTCCCTGTCTTTCCGCCGGCAGTCGCGTTTTTCTTCGTCGAGCGTTTTTGGGCTGTGCTCATAACTCACACCTGGGTAATTTTATGGAATACAGAAGACGGCCTCGCACGGGTGCAGCCGCTTAGTTCACGGTCGAGAATGATACAGCATCAAAGTACTACTGGCACGTTGTGCTGTCCCTGGGTAGTGATTCAGTTTGAAACATGCATTCCCTCAGCGGCTAAAAGCCGCATTGATTTTGCACACTTTCGGCACGGCTGAAGCTGTGCCCTTTCAAAACAGATGCAAACTGAGCCACTACCTGTCCCAGCCATTAGGCGCCATGGTTTGCACCGGACGTACACTCCCTTTAGTAAACCTCGGTAATCGTCGGTAACCATCGTAGTGCGCTTACACGGCCTTACAATTACCTTACTCCGCGATCCCGAGGTCTATGGTTTGCGGGGTTTCGTCTGGGAATCTCCCGGCGAGGTTCGGACCCGTTCGGCGCTGCCGGAAAGCATGGGCGTTTTCGACGGGATAAAGGCTGGAGTCCGCACCCCTATGGCGTTTGGTTTTGGTTTTAATAAACAGAAGCTTCTCAGCGCTGCGGAAAAGTTTGTGCAGCAGGGTAAACTGCAGAACGCCATTGCTGAGTATGAAAAGGTTCTGAAGAACGATGCCAAGGACCTGACCGTCAACAACACCATTGGCGATCTTTACGCCCGCCTGGGCGATACCCCGAAAGCGATCGAGTGTTTCAAGACGGTGGGCGACGCCTACGCCGCGCAGGGTTTCACGGTCAAGGGCATTGCGATGTACAAGAAGATCACCAAACTCCAGCCCAGCGTGGATTCTTCTCTGAAGCTGGCCGAACTCTACACCCAGCAGGGCCTGTTTAATGACGCGCGGGCGCAGTATCTGCAAGTCGCCGAAGATTTCATGAAAGCGGGCGATCTGGAGCAGGCGGTGCGGCTTTTCCAGAAGGTTCTGGAGATGGACCCGGAAAACGTGCCGATGCGGGTCAAGCTTGCCGAAGTGTACGTACGGCTGGGGAAAAAGAAGGAAGCCTGGGAAATTTTCAGCGCCGCCGCCGAATCATTGCGCGCGCGCGGTTCGCTGGCGGCCGCCGAAGACATACTGAAACGGATGCTGACGCTCGATCCCGGAAACAGCTACGTTCTTCTGTTGCGCGGGAAGTCGGCTCTGGAGAATGACGATCCGAAAGGCGCGATCGAGTATCTCGAGAAGGCGTCGGACATCGATTCTCATCCGGAAGGCTTACGCGACCTGTTGAAAGCCTACCTCCAAATTGGGAACCCGACTAAAGCAGCTCCGATCGCCGAGAAGTTGCTCACCGTGCACAACGATCCCGAGGGGTTGTTTTTATTGGCGGAAGGGAACGCCCGCCTCGGACAGTATCACGAGGCCCTTAACGTTTACAGCCGTCATGCGGATCGCTTGCTGGCCACGGACTCGTCCAAGTTGCTGAGCAGCCTGCACACCATGATCGCGCAGGTGCGCGACGATGCGGGCGCGCTTGATGCGCTCTTGCTCTTGCTCAACAAAGCGGGCGAGAGCACCCATGTCAATGAGGTCACCGAGCTTCTGGCGCATGCCTCCGTCAAAGACGGTAATCTGGCCCGGGCGCGCGTCCTGTACCAGATGTTGGCGACCACCGAACCCCAGAATCAGTTGCATCTGCAGAACTATAAGCAGGTGGTGGGGCGCATGGAGCATGCCTCGCCTTCCGCGGGGATCACGGCCGAAGAGGGCGCGGTCATCGTGGAGGAACTTGAGGCGATCGCTCCGGCCATCGATCAGGCTTATCCCGATCCCATCGCGATCGCGCTGCGTTCGGCGGTCACGGATGCGGATCTGTTTCTCTCTTACAACTTGCCGGATAAGGCGGTCGTGCCGCTGTTGGGAGCCCTGCCCCAGGCGCCGCGCGATGCGCGCCTCAATCAGCGTCTGGCGGCACTTCACACCCGCTTCCATCGCTTCACCGAAGCCGCCGTTTGCTGCCGCACGCTGGAAAGCGTGTATCACGATGCCGGATATCCGGATGAAGCGGTGCGCTATGGAGAATTGGCGGCACGCTATGAGCAGAATTCGCCCGCCTCTTCGTTGGCGGCTGATTCCGAGCCAACCGGCCCATTTTCGGCCGCCGCATCGTCGCCCGTAGAAAGTTCGGCAAGTGCGGCGTCCTCCGGCGGCTGGACGCCCTGGCCGGCGGCACTGGGAACAACTTCCGCTCATGAGATTTCCGCGCATCCGGAATTCTCCGTGCAGGATGCGCCGGAACATGCTTCAGCTCCCGAAGCCTCGCCTCGGCATGACAGCCCGCAGGCTGATTTGGCCGTTCCTGGCTTCGCTGGCGCGCAGCATTCTTCCCCAGACCCAGCTTCGGAGTGGGAGGATTCGCTAACCATCGACGAGGAGGTGGCAGACGAACCGCTGTTCGCAACAAGAAATACCGGGGAAAGCAATCCCGAGCTCGCCGAGACGGTGGAAGAGATCCGCTTCTATCTCGAACACTTCATGATGGACCAGGCGCACGCGGGCTTGGAGAAACTTGAGACCCTGACCACGGATGCGCAGCTTCTCGATCCGTTGCGCGCAGCGATCGCCTCCGCTGCCCAACCGCCCGCCGAGCCAGAATCGGAGATACCGGAGATCGATGCCGACGCTATCGATGCGGTCGACTATCGGATCGAAATGGAGAAGGCGACGGAAGAAACCGCCGCTTCGCCCGATTTGATGTCCGGATATCATCAGGAGGGCCACGACGAAACCGCTCATGAAATTCCGGCGGAAGTTGCGCAGGCGAGTGCCCCTGAAAGTGCGCCGGAAGCAGAAGCGATGCCGGTCGAAAGTGCTTCGCAGGAACCAGTGCATGCGGAGTCGAGCGAACTGAACACATTCGTCGCCGATCTGGAAGCTTCGCTCGGCGATTCTTTCCCGCTGGCGGCGCCGCAGAGTACTCAGCCCCTACCGAGTTGGCCGGGCGCCCCCGCGCATGCTCCACAGGCCGCGCCGGTGGCGTTCCAGCCGGGAGAGCATACACCTGAAGTGGCGCAACCGGTGGCACAATCCGAGGCTGAAACTGAGACTCCGCAAGCGACGCCGATGATCGCCGCGGCCAGTGCTGGGGCCGCAACCGCTGCCGCTCCTGCTATGTCCGCGCACAATGAGAATGCACCCAGCTTGTCGTATGGCCCTTCCGCCATTCGGCCCCTGGGAGCGGGCGCGCAAGCCATGCATCCCGCCGCCAGCGTCGACCTTTCGGAGATGTTTGGCGAGCTAAAACAGGAACTGGAAGAAGAAATTGTTATTGGCGATGACGACCCCGAGACGCACTACAACCTGGGAGTTGCCTTCCGCGAAATGGGCCTGCTGGATGAGGCCATCGCCGAACTGCAAAAGGTCTGTACGGCCATCGATCGCGGGCATGCTTTCGCCCAACCGATCCAGACCTATACGTGGCTGGCCCAATGCTTCCTGGATAAGGGAGTTCCACAGGCGGCCATTCGCTGGTACGAAAAGGCGCTCAACATTCCCGGCCTCGACGACCAGGCCCGCCTGGCCATCAATTACGAACTGGGAGCGGCCTGCGAAACGGCCAGCGACAAACCGGCAGCGCTGCGGCATTTCACCACCGTTTACGGCACGAACATCGATTATCGCGATGTCGCCGAGCGCATTCAGGCTCTGAAGTCGTAGAATGCACGAAGTGGGTTCGGAATTTGCGTGGGGGATGCGACCCCTAACCGACGGCCTTTCCACTGGCCTTACTCACCGCCGTAGCGACGACTCGTGCAATGATTTCGGACCCCAAGCTCCCTTTTCCCAGCAAACCCGCCCGTGCCGGCGAGCGCGATTCACCGGCGGCCTCCGCTCCGGCAGTGATTGCGCCGGTGTCCATGCCCATGCGCTCGTCTTCATTCGTGCATCTATGGCTCCGCCGCATCGGTGTGCTCTTGTTCGTCTTTCTATGCGCAACGCTCGGCGTAATGCTCATGATCTTGCCCTGGCGTCCGGAATGGTCCGACAACCCGCTGCTCGCGCCCTTTCCCGCGCTCCGCGCTCTGGTCGCCAGCGGCTTCGTTCGCGGCTTGGCCACAGGCTTGGGAGCGCTCAATGTGTGGATCGGATTCTGGGAGGCCATCCAATATAGGGAAGAGTAAAAGAGTCGTTGGTCGATGGTCGTTAGTCGTTGGCGAACAAGAGCGACTCGCGACGAACGCCCAGCGACGAACGACTAACAACTAACGACGAATTACCTATGACTGATCCCAAGCTCAAGCCCGCGCCTCTTGCCTACCGGAACGAACCGTTTCTGAATAGTCCTGACGGCAGAATTCTGCGTTTGCTGTCCGAGTACAGTGAGCCGCTTTCGCGTTTTCGCCGCGAGCAGATTCAAGACACCGTCGTTTTCTTTGGCTCCGCCCGCATTCCGAGCCGTGACAGCGCCAGCAACCGGCTGACCGAGGTTCGCAGCAATGGCGCTCCGTTTTCCGGCGAGCAGCAGGCCATCAACATGAAGCGCGCCGAGGCCGCGGTCGACATGGCTCGATATTACGAAGACGCGCGCCGCCTCGCGCACATGCTCACCGAATGGTCCACCCATATTCCGGCCAAGCGCCACCGTTTCGTGGTGACCACGGGCGGCGGCCCAGGCATCATGGAGGCCGCCAATCTTGGCGCCCACGAGGCGGGAGGAAAAACCATCGGCCTCAATATTAACCTGCCCTTCGAACAGAATCCGAATCCTTACATCACGCCCTCGCTCAATTTCGAATTTCATTACTTTTTCATGCGTAAATTCTGGTTCGCCTATCTGGCCAAGGCGCTGGTGATTTTTCCCGGAGGCTTCGGAACGCTCGACGAACTCTTTGAAATTCTCACCCTGGCCCAAACCGAGAAACTGGCCAAGAAGATCGTGGTTGTCATCTATGGCAGTGCGTACTGGAAGAAGGTCGTAAATTTCGAAGCGATGGTCGACGCCGGTACGATCTCGGCAACCGACCTTGAGCTATTCAAGATGTGCGATTCGCCGGAAGAAAGTTTCGAGTTCCTGAAGCAGGGACTAACCACTTACCATCTTGCACCGCAACAGACCAAGCGGACTGGCGAACCGGCTGTGCCCGAAATCGCCAAAACGCGGCCTTGAATGAGCCCGTGTGGTGCGGCACCCCCGCCCGCGTGCTGCAGGAGAAGCATCCGGCGTGGGCGGTAGCGGGCCTATGTTTGAACTTCTGCCTCTCCCTCTCCGTATACACTGCTTCGTACCTGCTGCTTCCGGAGACTAACTAAATGATCTTCTCTCGATCGTCCCTGTCGATTGCGCTTCGCTTCCTGGCTCTTCTGTGCGCAACTTACTGCATACCATTCGCGCTGGCGCAACCTCTGGCCGCAAACGAGATGCCGTCAGTAATCAAAGTGCCCACCGAGGCCGAGCCCTCGCCGCACTTCGATGCGGTCGCTGCTACCAACGCCTACCTCGCGGAGATCCCGCCCGACAAGACCGCCCGCTCCGACGCCTATTTCGAGGGCGGATACTGGATGAATCTGTGGGACTTTCTCTACGTGGTTGCGGTCGCGCTGTTGTTACTGAATCTGCGCTGGTCGGTGCGCATGCGCGATCTGGCGGAGAAGGTCACGCGCTTCAAGCCCGTCCACACTTTTGTCTACTGGCTACAGTTTTTTCTGCTTTTTTCCGTAATGATGTTTCCGCTCTCGCTCTACGAAGACTATTTCCGCGAGCACAAATATGGACTCGCCACCCAGACTTTTGGCCCGTGGATGGTCGATCAACTGAAGAGTCTCGCCGTGAACCTCGTGCTAGGCGGCTTGCTGGTGATGCTGCTCTTCGGCGTCGTCCGCCGTGTGCCACGCACCTGGTGGATCTGGGGCTCGGTGGTGAGCATTCTTTTTTTGATCTTTACGATTCTCATCGCGCCTGTATATATCGTTCCGATTTTTAACAAGGTGACTCGCCTCGACGATCCCAAGGTTGTCGATCCGATTTTGCGCTTGGCCCGGGCCAACGGCATTCCGGCGAAGGATGTTTTCGAGATCGATGCTTCGCGGCAGACGACGCGCATGAGCGCCAACGTCAGCGGCTTCGCCAGTACCATGCGGATCACGCTCAATGACAACTTGTTGCGCCGCGGCTCTTCCGAAGAAATTCAGTCGGTCATGGGTCACGAGATGGGGCACTACGTCCTGAATCACATCTATAAAAGCATTATGTTTTTGTCGATCGTGACCGTTCTGGCCTTTGCTTATCTGTATTGGGGAATCAACTGGTCGCTCCAGCGCTGGGGCGAGAAATGGCAGATCCGGGGAGTGGGAGACACGGCAATTCTGCCGCTGGTGATCGTGCTCTTCTCCATCTTTGGTTTCCTGATTACGCCAATCATGAACACATCCGTCCGCACCCAGGAGTATGAAGCCGACATGTACGGATTGAATACGAGCCGGCAGCCCGACGGTTTCGCGCAGGCGGCCATCCATCTTGGGGAGTATCGCAAGATGAATCCCGGCCCGATTGAGGAATGGATTTTCTTCGATCATCCGAGCGGACGCAATCGTATCTACGCCGCCATGCGCTGGAAAGCCGAAAATCTGAAGTTGTTCACCGCGCAACACTAGATTCCCGTGTGCTGATGTGAGTGCGAACTGGTGTGGGTGCCCCACTCTTGCGCGTTTTGTGCGCAAGGGTGGGAGCCAGCGCGCACTGCGCTGTAAGAATTCCCCTGCAAGGGAGCGTTCAGCTTCCACTCTTCGGCGCCGCTTCCGCCTGTTTCCCTTCGCCATAGCGTTGGGTCAACCAAGCGCGCACTTCTTTCGGATCATATTTAAAGGGCCCGTTGCCGCCTTTGTAAGAAATGCTGCCGTTCCCGTCAATGATGTAAAGCCGCTCCGGCCATGCCGCGTAAGCGTCGTTGGCGGCATTGTTCATTTCATCGATTCCGAAGGGCAACGGGTATTTGAAGCGCTGGGTAAAGTCGTTGGCGATGGCAACTCGCTGCGCGAGTGTCTTGGGCTGGGTATAGCAGACATCGTCCTTATCTTTAGCGTTCGACTTCATCTGCCACTCGTCGAGCGGATGGGCTTCTCGAATATAAATGGTCAAAAAATCGGCGCGATCTTTGTAATCGTTATAGATCTTTACGATATCGCCCAACTGGCGGCGAAAAGGCGGTCAAGTAAAGCTGCCAAAGATAAGCACAAGCGGCCGGCCGCTTACCCGCTCGCGAAGATGGAAGCGGGTCGTGCCATCGAGCGCGACCAGTCGCACGTCCGGAGCATGGTCACCCACTTTCAAATTCCCCAGATGCATGTGCGGCAAGGCGAAGCGCGCCATCTGCAAAGCATCTTTGGGTCCGCCCGCCATCAGGCTGAGCCCGATAAACACGAGCAGCAGAAGGCCGCCAACTGAAATGGTTGTCCAGAATAAAAAGCGTCGCATAAGGTTTCATAGTTTAGCCGAGCGCGAGGGATTCACTAGAATTTAAATCAATTAGTCGCTGGTGAAACCCACCACGGAGTCACGGAGTCACTGAGAAGAGCGGTACCTCTTTTTTTTACCGGCTCGCCGTTCTCCGTGACTCTGCGACTCGAGAGCCGGCAAATTAGGGCACTACTGAAGTGTGTCTGCACTTCAGCGCTGCCGCCCGCCGTAGTACGCTGAAAAGCGATGCGGGAACGTTGTTTGCTCTACTACATCACCGACCGTAGCCAGTTTCGCGGAGACGAATCCAGCCGCCGCAATGAACTTCTGGCTAAGGTCGCCGAAGCCTCCCGTGCTGGTGTGAACTACATCCAGCTTCGCGAGAAGGATCTGAGCGGGCGGGAACTCGAGAACCTGGCAAGAGAAGCGGTCTCGGTCATACGCGCAAATTCGCCGGTGACTCGCCTCCTGATCAACTCCCGAACGGACGTCGCGCTCGCTGTTGGAGCTGACGGCGTCCATCTGCGGGCCGAAGACGTAGCGCCATCTGAAGTGCGCCGCGCGTGGCAACTTGCCGCCCTCCAACCACGAACCGCAGAAAACTTTCTGATCGCGGCATCGTGCCACACACCATCCGATGTCTCGCGCGCCGAGGCCGAAAGATGCGACTTCGCTGTTTTCGCCCCGGTGTTCGCAAAAACCGGGGCTGGGGCTTCGCCCCCAGCTGGCCTGAGCGCTCTGCGCGAAGCCTGCGAGGCAAAGATTCCCGTCCTCGCTCTAGGCGGCGTCACGATCGAAAACGCCACATCGTGCTTGCAAGCCGGAGCCGCTGGCGTCGCGGGCATTCGCCTGTTTCAAGAGAATAGAATTCAAGATGTCGTCCGCACACTGCGATCACTTTGACAATGGCAACAAATATTACTCAACGACTCACGTCTCCCGAACCTGCGGGGATTCCCACACTCGTACATATCCCTGCTGGTGGGTTCCTTATGGGCTGCGACATTGGTCAGGACAATGAAAAGCCGGTTCATCGCGTTTGGGTCGACGAATTTCTGCTGGCTACGTGCCAGGTCACGAACGCCGAGTATTCTTCGTTCCTGCGGGACACATCCTCTTTAGCACCACCATTCTGGGGCGACCCCGCGTTCAGCCATCCCGATCAACCGGTTGTTGGAATGTCGTGGCACGAAGCAATCCGCTATTGCGTGTGGCTTAGCGCCAGCAGCGGCGCGAATTTCCGACTGCCGACCGAAGCCGAATGGGAGCGCGCAGCTCGCGGAGGCAAGAAAGTCGGGTTGTTTCCGTGGGGCGACGCGCCTCCGCAATCGATGCCGCAATACAACGAGCGGTGCGCCAGCCACTGGAAGACCGGTCCGGAACCCGTAGCTCTCGCAGAACCAAATGCTTACGGTCTCTTCAACATGTGCGACAACGTTCACGAGTGGTGCAGCGACTGGTACTCGCCGACGTACTACGCGGATTCGCCCGAACGCAATCCACGCGGCCCGGAAACGGGCGCGCGGCGAGCTTCACGCGGAGGATCGTGGCGTCACCATGTGAAGATGTCGCGCTGTGCGGCCCGTTCCAGTATTCCGCCAGACTTCAAGTACGCCGATTATGGCTTTCGCGTGGCCTGCGATGTTACTAACGCCGGGCCGCGATAATTTCCAGAACTCCGGGAGTGATCATGCGCGCTCCCGGCATCGCCTGAAACTGCAGGAATGCCTGCCAGATCGCTTCGCTTCGCGCCGGAGTCAGGTATCCCAGTTCAACCAACCGCCGCCGGCCGACTTCGAAGAAGGTCGCCAGCCACTTCCACCTCAGATAGTCGGGACTGCGGACCGTCACGATTATCTATCCGCTTTTTGCGGTTAAATTCGATTCTTTCTGCGTCGCGCCGGTCGCTTGCTTGGTGTAAATTGTGAACGTTCTTGCGAAAGGAGAACCATGTATTCTCTGCGCTCCGTTGGGGCTATGTCCTGCGCCAAGATGATGGGCACAATCTACTTCTGTCTTGGACTGATTTTTGTGCCTTTCTTCCTTTTGGGAGGCTTCGTCACCTCGCTTCTTGGGAACCAGAGTTCTCAGCCTCTTGCCGGAATCGCAATGTGGTTTCTCATACTCCTCGTTCCCATCGTTTATGGCCTCATGGGCTTTGTTATGGGAGCACTGAGCGCATGGGTTTATAACTTGGCTGCCCGTTGGATCGGCGGCATCCGGTTAGACTTGAGAAGTGAGGGCGCTAATTCTCCGTCCAGACTGGGTCTCATCTGACTTTATGACGGACCTCGCCGTTCTCTACCTCGAAGAAATGAAGCGCCAGTTTCGCGGGCACAAGCGCATGGGCGAAGCCGCGATGGCTCAACTCGCCGACAAGGATTTTTTCGTGGCGCTCGATCCGGAGTCGAATTCGGTCGCGGCTTTGGTTAAGCACATTGCCGGAAACGCGCGTTCGCGCTTCACCGACTTTCTCACTGCCGACGGAGAAAAGCCTGACCGCTTTCGTGATCGGGAGTTTGAGATCTCAGCCGAGACGACCCGCGAAGAAGTGATGCGCTGGTGGGAGCAAGGATGGTCCCACGTCTTTTCGACGCTCGATTCGCTCCAGCCGGAAGACTTGCAACGCACCGTGACGATCCGCCAGGAACCGCATGCGGTGATGCAGGCGCTCAATCGAGCGCTCGCCCACTATGCGCAACACATCGGACAAATCGTCTTCCTCGCGAAACATCTGCGCTCGGCCCAATGGCAGACGCTCAGCATTCCGCGCGGCCAGTCGGAAGCTTTCAAGAATGCTAGCCCGAAAACTCATGCGAGAGGAACCAACAAGACCTAACTTGGACGTCCTGCCATGACCTTCGATGTCATCCCCGCGACCACACGATTGCTAGGCGCGAAGCTGGTTGCGGCAGCGGCCGCTCTTTATGCACTGCTGTGGTTGATCGGATTTCAGAAGCTCTTCCTTAACGATGCCGAAGGGCTAGCCGCTCTCCTTCAAATCATCGGGACGCTCTACAGTGTTGTGTACGCCTTCGCTACCTACGTAATCTGGGGCCAGTTCACCTCGGTCGAAAACGAGATTCGCAAGGAATCGGGCGCGCTGAAGGATTTGCTTCTCTTCAGCCATCGGCTGAAAGAGGCAGCTCGCGAGCCAATGGTGCGAGCGGTAAAGACCTATGCGCGAGCGGTGGTTGAAACCGAATGGGGCGCGCTCTCAAGGAATGAGAAGACTGATCGCACGGATCGATTATTCTCCGATGTTATTTCCAGCGTTACCGACATCAAGCCCGAAGACGACATTGAGCGCATGTCCTATGAACGCCTTCTCGATATCGTGAACCAGGCCAGCGCGCACCGAGACGAACGTCTGTCCCTCAGCGCAAAGAGGATGCCGCAGACCCTTTTCCTGTTTGTGACTCTCACCGCTTCGACCATCCTCTTTTTGCTTTTCTTCTACCCGTTCCGCAACGCGGCGCTCGGAGTGGTCTCGGTTGCCATCACCACCATGCTGCTGTTCTTCGCGCACTTCGTCCTGAACGACTTGGACAATCCTTTCGAGGGAACGTGGAACGTTGGCTCTGACCCGTTTCTCGAACTGGCGAGACTTCGATAAGTCTTCTTGCCGACCTTCCGCGCGGCCAGCAAGGGGTTCAATCGCGGTGTAGAATAAGCCGTTTGCTCTTATAGATCCATCGCAAAGGGGACTTCCATGCCCAGCAGCACGCCCGGCACGATGCTCGCCGTGGTCAAGCGAGAAGCCGCGCCTGGCGCGGAAATCCGCGAGGTTAAAGTCCCCGGCTACGGACGCAACGACGTTCTGGTCAAGGTCAAGGTCGCGTCCATCTGCGGTACCGATCTTCATATCTATGAATGGGACCGCTGGGCGCAGGGCCGGATTCACCCGCCGCTTATTCCCGGGCACGAATTTTGCGGCGAGGTCGTCGCATTCGGAGATGAAGTTACCAGCGTCAAGGAAGGCGATTTTGTCTCCGCCGAAATGC